>VFQO010000039.1_pt1 | contig 174431 bp, 168 predicted proteins | sample 3512331 | NCBI WGS metagenome assembly VFQO01 (sample SAMN10412371, study PRJNA504923) | tailings metagenome | isolation source: Replicate 3 from Balatoc abandoned mine | place: Philippines: Itogon, Benguet | collected 2017-08-28 | reverse complement strand
GCTCGCGGAACTCCTCGATCGTGCCGAACTCGGGCAGGATCGCCGTGTAGTCGCTGACGTCGTAGCCGCCGTCGCGCAGCGGGCTCTGGAAGAACGGCGGCAACCACAGCGCGTCGATGCCGAGCCACTGCAGGTAGTCGAGCTTCGAGATCAGGCCGCCCAGATCGCCCGTGCCGTCGCCGTTGGAATCCATGAACGACCGCACCATCACCTCGTAGAAGACGCTGCGGCGGTACCACTGCGGGTCGAGCGCGAGGCCGGGCAGGGTGATCGGGGCGGTGAAGGTCACGAGGCTCCTCGGTGGTAGGAGAGGGAGATCGGATGCGCCGCTGCAGGGCGCGGTCGGTCCACTGTAATCCGGTCGTCGCCGGGCCCTCGGCATGCGCGCCGACCTAGACTGACCGGGATGCCCGCTCCCTCTCCCTACGCCGCCGCCCTCAGCGCGATCCCGCGCCGCGACCTCGAGCTCGAGGTGCTCGGAGCCCGCACCCGCATCGCCGAGTACGGCCCGGCGGATGCCCCGCGCACCCTCTTCGTCATGCACGGGTTCCGCGGCGATCACCACGGGCTCGAGCCCGTCGTCGCCCACCTGCCCGAGCTGCGCATCATCGCTCCGGATCTGCCGGGGTTCGGCGCATCGGAGCCGCTGCCCGACCGCGCGCACGACATCGAGGGCTACGCCGCCTGGCTCGACGCGCTGCTCGTCGCGCTCGGCGTGCGCGGCACCGCGGTGCTGCTCGGCCACAGCTTCGGCTCGATCGTCGTGGCGGGGGCGCTCGCGGGCGGCGTGCCCGCGCCGCGATCGGTGCTCATCAACCCGATCGGCCAGCCGGCGCTCGAGGGCCCGCGGGGCATCCTCACCCGCGGAGCGGTCGCCTTCTACCGGCTGGGCGCGGTGCTGCCGCGCCGGGCGGGCTTCGCCCTGCTGCGCAGTCGCGCGATCACGCGCGTCATGAGTGTGTCGATGGCGAAGACGCGCGAGAGGAGCCTGCGGCGCTGGATCCACGAGGAGCACGACCGCTACTTCTCGGGCTTCGCGAACCGCGACATGCTGCTGGAGGCCTTCCGCGCGTCGGTGTCGCACGACGTCAGTGACTACGCCGCGCAGGTGCGCGTGCCGACGCTGCTCATCGCGGCGGAGGAGGACGACATCACGCCGCTTGCGGCGCAGCACCGGCTCGTGCGCCTCTTCCCGGACGCACGGCTCGTCGTCGTGCCCGAGGTCGGTCACCTCGTGCACTACGAGGCGCCCGCGGCCGCGGCGCGCGCGATCCGCGAGTTCCTCGCGTGAGGCGCCGCGCGTGAGGATCGCGATCGACTGCCGCTACGTGCGCATCGGCCGGCATGACGGCATCAGCCGCTTCACGGCGAGCCTCGTCGAGCACCTGCTGCCGCTGCTCGGCGCCGATGACGAGCTCGTCGCGCTCATCCACGACGACCGCCAGCTCGACATGCTGCCCGCGGGGCTCACGGTGCACCGCGTGAGCGCGCCGACGAGCGCGCGCGAGCCGTGGGTCGCGTCGCAGGTCAACCGCATCCGCCCCGACGTGGTGTTCAGCCCCATGCAGACGATGGGCACATGGGGTCGGCGGTACCCGCTCGCGCTCACGCTGCACGACCTCATCTACTACGCGCACCCGACGCCCCCGCGCGACCTGCCGGCGCCCGTGCGGGTGCTGTGGCGGCTGTACCACCTCGCGTGGTGGCCGCAGCGGCTGCTGCTGAATCGGGCGGATGCCGTGGTCACCGTGAGCGAGACGACGCGCGGCCTCATCGACGCCCACCGTCTCACCTCGCGGCGCGTCGTCGTCGTGCCGAACGCGGCCGATCGCCCGCCTGTCGAGCGCGAGCGGGTGCGGCCCGAGGGCGTCGAGCTCGTCTACATGGGCTCGTTCATGCCGTACAAGAACGTCGAGACGCTGTGTCGGGCCCTGCACGAGCTGCCGGGCGCGAGGCTGCACCTGCTGAGCCGCATCCGACCGGAGGATCGCTCGCGGCTCACCGCACTCGCACCCTCCGGCGCGCTCGTGGTCCACGACGGCGTGACCGACGAGGAGTACGCCTCCATCCTCGACGGCGCCACGGCGCTCGTGCACGCCTCGCGCGAGGAGGGCTTCGGCATCCCGCTCGTCGAGGCGATGGGGCGCGGCACGCCCGTCGTCGTCGCCGACACCCCGATCTTTCGCGAGATCGGCGGGTCGGCGGCGCTCTACGCGGCGCCCGACGACGCGCCCGGGTTCGCGCAGCGGGTGCGCGAGCTGCTCGCTCCGGGGGAGTGGGAAGCGCGATCGCAGGCCGGGTACGCGCAGGCGGCGCGGTTCGACTGGGGGCGCAGCGCGGGCATCCTGCTGCAGCTGCTGCGCGCGCTCGCGGTGGCGCCGCGGCGCTGAGCGGTCGGGGCGGGCGGCAGCGCGCGGCAGGCGCGGTGCGCTCGGGGGCGCTCATTGTCGTCGACGGGCGGCAGTCAAGCGACACCCTGCGTGGGCTTGCAGAAGTCCGGAACGCGTGAGGCGGATTCACGCCGTCCGGAGTTCTGCAAGCCGTGCGCAGCGGGCTCGGCTCGGTCGAGGCGCGACCTCGGCTGGGTCGGGGGGCGGGGTCGGCGCGGCGGGGTGGCGGGGTGGCGGGGTGGCGGGGTGGCGGGGTGGCGGGGTCGGCGCGGCGGGGTGGCGTCTGCGGCTCAGCTGACGCGCGTGGCCTCGTCGAGCACGAGCACGGTGTCGTCGTCGCCGATGCAGAATCCGGCGACGTTCGCCCAGTACCCGTCGGGGCCCTCGATCGCGACGAGCTCGTCGTACGGCATCACGAGGCCCTCGACCGTCAGTCGCGCGCCCTCGACCAGGCGCGTGCCGTCGGCGTCGAGCACCGCGTCGCCGTCGGCGCTGAATCCCTCGGGCCAGATCGCAAAGCGAGCGCCCGCGCCGAGGTCGACGCGGAAGCACCCCTCCTCGCCCAGCACGAGCTCGCCCTCGCCGGCCACCGGGTCACCCGCGTAGGTGTCGCCCGGCAGCTGCACGGGCAGACCCGGCCCGCCCTCGCCCTCTCCAGGCGTCTGCGCGGGCGGCGCCGTCAGGACGAGCACCACGACGATCGCCACGAGCGTCGTGACGGCGAGAGCGACGACGACGGCGACCGCACGGCGCGAGAGCATGACCGCACTGTACGCCCCGTTCGGTGCGACGGCGCGAGCGACGCGAGTCAGCCCTCGGTCGCGATCGCGGCGACCGTGCCGTTCGACCACGCGACGATGTCGTGCGGGCTCGCCGGGAAGACGTCGTAGGCGCTGCCGGCGGCGCTCCACACGGTGTCGAAGCGCAGCAGGCTCTCATCGACGAGCGTGCGCACGGGCGACGGATGCCCGATCGGGGGCACGCCGCCGATCGAGTAGCCCGTCGCCGCCTTCACGGTCTTCGCGTCGGCCTTCTCGACGGGCATCCCCACCGCCTCGGCGAGCAGGCCGAGGTCGGCACGACGGTCACCCGCGACGAGCGCGAGCAGCGGCATGCGCTCGTCGCCGTCGACCGTGACGAAGACGAGCGACTTCACGATCGCGCCGACCTCGCAGCCCACGGCGGCCGCGGCCTCGGCGGCGGTGTGGGTCGAGTCGGGCATCCGCACGGGCGACAACCCCAGACCGGCGGTCGCGGCGGCGAAGCGCTCGGCGCCCGACGCCATCAGCGGTCGCCCTCGGCGCCGCGGCCCTCCTCGCGGCGGGCGAGCGGGTTCTGCTCCTCGAAGTCCTCCGCGAGGGGGAAGATCGACTGCTCGTCGACCGGGTCATCGAAGCGCGAGAGCTCCAGGTCGCCGTCGGCGTGCAGGAAGGAGTGCACCGAGCCGTTCGTGATCGGCTCGCGGTGACGACCGGGGGCGACCGTCTCGAGCACGCTGCGGATCACGCCGCCGTGCGCGACGACGATGATCGCCTCGCCGGGATGCTCCGCCGCGAGCCGGTGCAGCGCCGCGACGACGCGCTCGGCGACCGCCTCGCGCGACTCGCGACCCGGCACCTCGGCACCGTCGGGAAAGCGCGCGTCGAGCTCGGCGCCCGTGAAGCCCTCGGCCTCGCCGTAGTTGCGCTCGACGAAGGCGGCGTCGAGCTCCGGGCCGGGCATCCCGATCGCGTCGGCGATGATCGCCGCGGTCTCGGCGGCGCGCGACAGCGGCGAGGCGACGATGCGCGACCACTGGCGGCCGCGCAGCAGCTCGCCCGTCGCGGCGGCCTGCTCGCGGCCCGTGTCGTTGAGGGGGATGTCGGTCGAGCCCTGGATGCGCCGCGCGCGGTTCCAGTCGGTCTCGCCGTGGCGGACGAGGGCGAACGCGGTCATGTCTCGAGCCTAGCCGCGCCGCTCAGGGCAGCAGCGCGTCGTGCAGGGCGGCGAGCACCTCGCTCGTGCCCGCGTCGATCTTCACCGCCGCGCGCGCATCGGCCTTCGTCGCGCCGCGGTTGACGATGACGATCGGCAGGCGCCGCTTCTGCGCGAGACCGACGAGCCGGATGCCCGAGTTCACCACGAGCGACGAGCCCAGCACGAGCAGGGTATCGGCGCGCTGCACGATGCCGCGGGCCTCCTCGAACTTCGTCGGCGGCACGAACTCGCCGAAGAACACCACGTCGGGCTTGAGCGTGCCGCCGCACACCGAGCACTCCGGCACCGCGAACTGCGAGACGTCGTCGACCTCGGCATCGCCGTCGGGGTTGATCGCGTGCGGCCCCTCCGGGTCGAGCCACGGGTTGAGCGCCTCGATGCGCTCGGCGATCGCGTCGCGCGCGAAGAACTGCCCGCAGTGCAGGCACGTGACGCGATCCATCGAGCCGTGCAGGTCGACGACGCGCCGGCTGCCGGCGCGCACGTGCAGCCCGTCGACGTTCTGCGTCACGACCCCGCTGATGAGGCCGCCGTGCTCGAGCTCGGCGAGCAGGCGGTGGCCGTGGTTCGGGCGGGCCGCTGCGAAGCGCTTCCAGCCCAGGTGGCTGCCGGCCCAGTAGCGGCGGCGGTAGTCGTGGTCGGCCAGGAACTGGCTGTACGTCATCGGCGTGCGCACCGGTGCGCCCTCGCCCCGGTAGTCGGGGATGCCCGAATCGGTGCTCACGCCGGCACCAGTGAGCACGGCGATGCGGGCGCCTCGCAGCAGGCCGATCGCCGCCTCGAGACCCGCACGGGCATCCTCGCTCAGCGTCGACGCGGGCGCGGACGCGCTCGGCGCGGTCGACTGCTGCATGGGGCCTCCCTGGATCCTCCAGCAGGCTAAACGCGCGCGGTTTCGGATATGTTTCCGGAGGCTGAGCGGAGCAACGACCGCCCTCGGCGAACACGGCAAGGATCGCGCGCGATCGGGAAGCGGGGGAGTGCGGTGCGGATCGTGCGGATCGAGGGCCTGGAGCATCCCGACCTCGACGACTACGCCCGCCTCACCGACGTCGCCCTGCGCCGCATCACCGAGCCGGAGGGCGGGCTGTACCTGGCCGAATCGCTCACCGTCATCGGCCGCGCGCTGCGCGCCGGGCACGAGCCGCGCTCGGTGCTGACGAGCGAGAAGTGGCTGCCCGAGATCGAGCGGCTGCTCGACGGTCGCGACGTGCCCGTCTACGTCGGCGAGCCGGGCGCGCTCGAGGAGCTCACGGGCTACCACCTGCATCGCGGGGCGCTCGCGAGCATGCACCGGCCCGCGCCGATCGACCCGCGTGCCCTGCTGGCGGATGCTCGGCGCGTCGTCATCGTCGAAGACGTCGTCGATCACACCAACGTCGGGGCGATCTTCCGCTCGGTGGCCGGCCTCGGCGCCGACGCCGTGCTCGTCACGCCGCGCTGCGCCGACCCCCTCTACCGCCGCAGCGTGCGCGTCTCGATGGGCACCGTGCTGCAGGTGCCGTGGACCCGCCTGCCCGAGTGGAGCGAGGCCGCGCCGCTGCTGCACGAGGCCGGCTTCACGATTGCGGCGCTCGCCCTCGCCGACGACGCCGTGCCGCTGCGCGCGTTCGCCGCGAGCGCGCCCGAGCGCGTCGCCGTGCTCGTCGGGGCGGAGGGCGACGGGCTCTCGCGGCAGGCGCTCGCGGCAGCGGACGTCGTCGTGACGATCCCGATGGCGCACGGCGTCGACTCGCTCAACGTCGCCGCCGCGAGCGCCGTCGCGCTGTACGCGCTGCAGGCCTAGGGGTCGCGGCGCACGGCCTCAGTCGAGCGCCGTGACGTGCAGCACGATCGCCTGCTCCGGCGCGAGCAGGGGCACCGGGAGGCCGACCTCGGCGAGCACGCGGCCGGGGGCGTCGAGCTCGCCGGCGGCGAACCACGCTGGCGGGGCATCCTGCACCGCGTGGGGGGCCGCGCCGAGCGGCACGCGCGCGACGCGGTAGCGGCGGTCGGGGTCGAGGCCGGGCAGGCGCAGCGGCGGCGGCACCGCCACGCGCGAGGCCGCGACCGTCGCCAGCGAGTACAGCGCCTCACCGCGGTCGGGCGCGACGACGCCGAGCACGAGCCGGCTCGCGTCGTCGTCGGCGTCGGGCCTCACCGTGCGGCCCGAGTGCAGCAGCGGCCGGAACCGCTGCACGGCGGCGACCCAGTCGGCGAGCATCCGTCGCTCGTCGTCGCTCGCGCGCGTGACATCCCACTCGATGCCGGCGTGGCCAAACAGCGCTGTCGCGAGGCGCAGCGAGAGGTCGTGCGTGCGACCGGTGATGTGGGCGCGCCCGGCGCCGACGTGGCCGCCCAGCAGCTCGAGCGGCACGAGGACGCTCGAGAAGCGCTGGATGCTCTGCCGCTCGAGGGCGTCGTTCGTGTCGCTCGTCCAGAAGCGGTGGGTGCGGCGCGCGATGCCGAGGTCGATGCGGCCGCCGCCGGAGGCGCAGGACTCGATCGCGACCTCGGGGTGCTGCTCGCGCAGGGCGTCGAGCAGCGCGTAGAGGCCGCGCGTCTGCGCCGCGGCGCCGCGGGCCATGAGCGCGCGGTTGTGATCCCACTTCAGGAAAACGATCGGGTACTCGGTCAGCAGCGCGTCGAGCGCCGCGAGCAGGTGCTCGCGCACGGCGGGGTTCGCGAGGTCGAGGGTGTGCTGCCAGCGCCAGGTCGGCGGCACGGCGCCGTCGGGGCTCGCCAGCAGCCACTCCGGATGCTCGCGCGCGAGCCGCGAGTCCGGGCTCACCATCTCGGGCTCGACCCACAGGCCGAACTCCATGCCGCGGCGCTGCACGTGCGCGACGAGCGGGTGCAGGCCCCCGGGCCAGCGCTCGGGGTCGACGACCCAGTCGCCGAGGGCGCGTCGGTCGTCGGTGCGCCCGTCGAACCAGCCGTCGTCGAGCACGAAGCGCTCGACGCCGAGATCGGCCGCGGCGTCGACGAGCGGCGCCAGGGCGTCGAGCGAGTGGTCGAAGTAGACGGCCTCCCACGTGTTGAGCACGACGGGCCGGTGCGTCGGCGGCGTGAGGCGCCGCACGTAGGGGTGGAAGCGGTCGGAGAGGCCGTCGAGGCCCTCGCGGGACGAGGCGAAGATCGCCAGCGGCGCCTCGTAGGTCGCGCCGGGGGCGAGCACGATCTCGCCGGGCTGCAGCAGCTCCTCGGCGCCGAGGTGGCGGTGGCCCGTCGCGAGCGACTCGACGGTGACGCGGCTGTCGCCGCTCCAGGCGTGGTGCAGCGCCCACACCTCGCCGGCGGCGAAGCCGAACCCCGGCGAGCCGAGCACGGTGAGGAAGGGCGCGTCGTGGCCCGGCCGGCCCTGCCGCTGCTCGCGCACGTGCAGGCCGTCGCGCACGCGACCGCGCTGCGGGTGCCGCTCGCCCGCCCACAGTCCGGAGAAGTCGAGCAGGTCGAGCGCGCGCGCCGGCACGGGCAGGCGCGCGGCGAGACGATCGAGAGCGACCGGATGCTCGCCCACGGCGGTCGCGGAGATCGCCACCTCGACGAGGCCCTCGTCGGTGAGCTCGGCGGTCCAGCGGAGGTCGAGCAGCGGCCCGTGCTCGTCGTGCGCCCGCAGGGCCACGAGCAAGCTGGCGGGGGCGGAGCGGTGCACGGCCGTGGAGCGCAGCACCAGCGGCAGACGTGAGGGGGGCATCCCGACCCGATAGGCCTCGAGGCCGGGCGAGCCCGTCCAGCCCTCGGCGGCCGTCGGCAGGATCGACGGCACGAGCGGCAGGTCGGGCGAGCTCGGTGCGATCGCGGGCGCCGCGGCGACGACCGCGAGGCCCACCTCGTCGAGCTCGCCGAGGTCGGCGCCCCAGTAGCGGACGGCGGGCACGGCCGCGCCGCGGGCGTCGAGCACGAGGCTGACACCCGCGGCGCGGAGGTGGTGCAGGGAGATGACTACTCCTTGACGGGGATCGATGCCGCCTTCAGGGCGTCGATGGTCGACGCCTGGCCCGCCTGCAGGGCCTCGAGGAGCGTACCGCTGCCCGAGACCGCGCCGGAGAAGCCGTCGGCGACGTCGTTGTAGACCTGCGTCATCGTCGGGCCCCACGTGAAGTCGGGGTCGACGTTGTTGCCGGCCTCGGCGAACACCTCGTAGATGTTCTGCCCGCCGTAGAACTCCACACCCTCGCCGAACACCGGCAGGTTCGCGCCCTCGATCGTCGCGGGGTAGATGTTCGCCGTCTTGTTCATCGCGGTGAGCGCGTCGGCGTCGGTGTTGAGCCACAGCGCGAACTGCGCGGCCTCGTACGGGTGGTCCGAGCCCTTCAGCACGGCCGTGGTCGAGCCGCCCCAGTTGCCCGCGGCCGAGCCGCCGGCCTCCCACTGCGGCATCGGGGCGACGGCCCAGTTGCCGGCGGTGTCGGGCGCGCCGCTCGCGATGGTGTTGGCGCCCCACACGGCCGAGACCCAGGTCCAGATCTCGCTCGAGTTGTAGGCGGCGTTCCACTCGTCGGTCCACGGCGGGTAGACGGCGACGAGGTCGTCGTCGATCAGGCCCTGCCAGTATTCGGCGACACGCGTGGTCTCCTCACCGGTGAGGTTGACCTCCCACTGCTCGCCGTCGTTGGCGAACCACTCGCCGCCCGCCTGCCAGACGAGGCCGGCGAAGGCGTTGATGTCGCTCTGCGAGAAGTTGTTGATGTAGCCGCCCTGCTCGCGGATCTGCGCGGCGGCCGCCTCGTACTCCTCCCACGTGGTCGGCACGGGGATGCCCGCCGCCTCGAAGAGGTCGGCGCGGTAGAACATGGCCATGGGGCCGGTGTCCTGCGGGATCGCGTAGACCGCGTCCTCCTCGCCGAAGGTGACCTGGCTCCAGGTCCACGGCACGAACTGGTCCTCCGCCTCGAGGATGCCCTCGCAGGCGGCGATGTTCTCGAGGCCGTCCTGCACGCGGAAGTTCGGCATCGCGTCGAACTCGATCTGGCCCAGGTCGGGGGCGTTGCCGGCCTCGAGCTGGTTGAAGAAGTTCTGGTACGTGCCGCCGTTGCCGTTGGGGCCGGTCTGCACCTCGACCTGGATGTCGGGGTTCTCCTCGTTCCAGATCGCCACGGCCTCCTCGACGCCGGGCAGCCAGCTCGTGAAGGTCAGGGTGACGGGGCCGTCGGAGGGAGCGCAGTCGCCTCCGGAGGCGCCAGGGGCGTCGCTGCCCCCGGTCGAGCAGGCGGTGAGCGCCAGCGCCGTGAGAGCCGCCATGGCTCCCGCGCGGGCGACAGTGGAGATCGCCATGCGATGTTCCTTTCTCTTGGTGGTGGTTCGGGTGGTGCCGGTGGTGCGCCCGATCTCAGGGTGATCGGGAGTTCGGGGGAGCGGGCTCACTTGAGACCGCCGTTCGCCAGGCCCGACTGCCAGAAGCGCTGCAGGCCGAGGAAGGTGAGGATGAGCGGGATGATCGACAGCAGCGACCCGATGATGACGAGCGCGCGGATGTCGGGGATCTGGCTCACCTGCGTGTTCCAGACGTAGAGGCCGAGCGTGACGGGGAAGAGGCTCTCGTCGCGCAGCATGATGAGCGGCAGGAAGAAGTTGTTCCAGATCGCGACGAACTGGAACAGGAAGATCGTCACGAGCGCCGGCGCCATGAGGCGCGTCGCGACCGTGAAGAACGTGCGCACCTCGCCCGCGCCGTCGATGCGCGCGGCCTCGATGATCTCGTCCGGCACGCTCGCGGCGGCGTAGATGCGCGAGAGGTACACGCCGAAGGGGCTCACGAGGCTCGGCAGGAACACCGCCCACACCGTGTTCGTCGCCCCGACCTGGCTGAAGAGCAGGAAGAGCGGCAGCGCGAGCGCCGTCGCGGGCACGAGTACGCCGCCGAGGATGACGTTGAAGAGGGTCTCGCGGCCGCGGAAGGTGTACTTCGCGATCGCGTAGCCGGCCATCGCCGCGATGATCGTGGCGATGAGCGCGCCGACGCCCGCGTAGAGGGCCGAGTTGCCGAGCCAGCGCAGGAAGACCGCGTTGCGGTAGTCGAAGAGCGCCGCGATGTTGTCGAAGAGCGCGAAGTCGGCGAACCACAGCGGCGCGGTGGTCGTGAAGTCGGCGCGCGTCTTCGACGAGGCGACGAAGAGCCACCAGATCGGGGTGAGGAAGTACAGCGTCGCGACGACCATGACGGCCATGGCGATCGTGCGCGAGACGGCGCTCTCGCGGATGCCGCTGTGCTGGCTCGCCCCCCGGGGGGCGCGCTTCGGCTTCGCCGTGCGAGCGGGGGATGCTGTGGTCGCGGTCATGCTGCCGTCCTCCGCTGCGTGAGCTTGAGCACCGTGAACGACAGCACGAACGTCGCGAGCGCGAGCACGACGCTCATCGCGGCGGCGAGGCTGATGTTCGGGATCGATGCGGTGGAGTAGATGGTGAGGTTCGGCGTGAAGGTGCTCGTCACGGCCGAGCTGAACGACTGGAACACCTGCGGCTCCGCCAGCAGCTGCAGCGTGCCGATGATCGAGAAGATGCCGGTGAGCACGAGCGCGGGCACGACGAGCGGGATCTTGATCGACCACGCGATGCGCAGCTGGCTCGCGCCGTCGAGGCGGGCCGCCTCGTAGATCTCGCTCGGGATCGCCAGCAGCGCCGAGTAGATGATGAGCATGTTGTAGCCGACGTAGACCCACGTGACGACGTTCGCGATCGACCACAGCACGCTCTCGGCCGAGAGGAAGTCGACGGCCTGCGTGACGCCCGTGAACGGCGAGAGGTTCGGCGAGTACAGGAAGCCCCACATGATCGCCGCGATGACGCTCGGCACCGCGTACGGCGCGAAGAACGCGAGGCGGAAGAACTTCGAGCCGCGCACGAGCGGCGAGTCGAGCAGCAGCGCGAGGATAAGCGCGAGCCCGAGCATGATCGGCACCTGCACGACGCCGAAGAGCAGCACACGCCCGATCGACGCCCAGAACGCCTCGTTCTCGAACACGGCGACGTACTGCGTGAGGCCGCCGAAGACCTGCACGGCGGGGCCAAAGGTGCCGTCGCGCTCGACGACGAGCAGCGACTGGTAGACGGCGTACCCGATCGGGATCACGTAGAACAGCGCGAAGAGCGCTCCGAAGGGAATGAGGAAGACCGCGAGGGCTCCTCGGTGACGCACGGCGCGGGGCCGGCGCACGGCGGTGACGGTCACGGCTCGCTCCTCTCGCTCAGCACGGCGACGACGCCGCCGGCGGGGACGATGGTCGCGGGGCCCGCGACCGCGGTGCCCGCGACGAGGTCGAGACCGATGAGCGCGGGGCTCGCGATCTCGACGGGCTCGTCACGGTGGTTGATGACGAAGGCGATGCGGCGGTCGTCGGCGGAGCGCACGACGACGTCGACGTCGTCGCCGACCTCGATGACGGGGATGCCCGCCTCGCCGCACAGGCGCCGCATGAGGTCGAGCAGGCCGTCGGCCTCGAGCGCCGTGGCGACGTACCACGCGGCACCGGCGCCGTGGGCCGCCCGGGTCACGGCCGGCTGGCCCGCGGCGGGGCCCGTGGCGAAGCGGTCGAGCACCTCGGCGTGCTCGGTGCGCAGCGCCTCGCTCCAGATGACGCCCGTGGCGCCGCCCTCGAGGGCGACGCGGTCGTCGGCCGCGAGCGGGCGCAGCTCGTCGACGACGATGCCGAGCAGGTCGCGGAAGGCGCCGGGGTAGCCGCCGAGACGGATCGCGGCCTGCTCGTCGGCGAGACCGCTGAACGGGGTGACGAGCACGGTCGCCCCGTCGGCTGCCGCCCGCGCGATCGTCGCGGCCGCAGCATCCGTCACCGAGTACAGGGTCGGCACGACGATGAGGTCGTAGCCGGCGAGATCGTCGCCGGGGCGCACCATGTCGACGGTGACGCCGAGCGCGCGCAGCGCGGCGTGGTAGCGGCGCGCCTCGGGCAGGTACTGCAGCAGCTGCGTGGGGTGGGTGTCGACCTCGACGGCCCAGCGCTCCTGCCAGCCGATGACCATCGCGGCGCGCGTTTCGACGCGCGTGCCGACGACGGGCTCGAGGCGGTCGAGCAGCGCGGAGAGCTCGACGCTGCGCTGCCAGCCGGGGCCGGCGGCACCGGCGTGGGGCAGCAGGGCGGAGTGGAACTTCTCGGCGCCGCGCTGCGAGGCGCGCCACTGGAAGAAGCAGATCGAGTCGGCGCCGCGCGCGACGTGCCCGATCACCGTGCGGGCGAGCTCGCCCTCGCGCTTGGCGTGATTGACGGGCTGCCAGCTGACGGCGCTCGTGGAGGTCTCCATGAGCATCCAGGGCGCCCCGTGCGCGAGGCCGCGCGTGAGGTCGGCGCTGAAGGCGAGCTCGGCGAGCGGGTCGGCGAGGCGGTGGTCGAGGTAGTGGTCGTTGGCGATGACGTCGAGGTCGGCCGTCCAGCTCCAGTAGTCGAGGGCGCGGATGTGGTCGGTGACCATGAGGTTCGTCGTGACGGGCGCGGCCGAGCGACGGCGCAGCACCTCGGCCTCGGCGCGGTAGTGGGCGAGCTGCTCGTCGCTGCTGAAGCGCTCGAAGTCGAGCTTCTGGGCGGGGTTGCCGGCCGAGAGCGTCGTGCGCGGCGGCAGCACGTCGGCCCACTCGCTGTAGCGCTGGCTCCAGAAGGCGGTGCCCCAGGCGGCGTTGAGCGCCTCGATCGTGCCGTAGCGCGCCCGCAGCCAGCCCCGGAACGCCTCGGCGGAGACGTCGCAGTAGCAATAGGCGTTGTGGCAGCCGAGCTCGTTGCTGACGTGCCAGAGCGCGAGGGCGGGGTGCTCGCCGTAGCGCTCCGCGACGCGCTCGACGAGCGCGAGGGCGCGGGCGCGGAAGACGGGCGAACTAGGGCACCACGCCTGGCGGCCGCCCGGATAGGCGATGACGCCGTCGCGGTCGCGCGGCAGGATCTCGGGGTGCAGCCGCGAGAGCCACGGCGGCGGCGAGGCGGTGCCGGTGCCGAGGTTCACGCGGATGCCCGCCTCGTGCAGCAGGCCCATGATCTCGTCGAGACCGGAGAAGTCAAACTCGCCGTCGCGCGGCTCGAGGTGCGCCCAGCCGAAGATGTTGATCGCGACGAGGTCGACGCCGAGCTCGCGCATGAGCCGGATGTCGTCGCGCCAGATCGCGCGATCCCACTGCTCGGGGTTGTAGTCGCACCCGAGCAGGATCGACCCCGTCGGCCAGCCGGGCACCAGGGCGGCGTCGGCCGTGCGGGGTAGTGCGGGGGTGAGACTCACGAACCGTCCTGTTCCGTCGTTGCGTCGTCGTTGTCGCCCGCGGAATCTGGGAGCGTGCACAGACGGTGCTGCGAACCACGCCCGGTCGATTTCTGGGAGCGTGCACAGACTAAGCACGGCGCGGCGAGCATGTCAACGACCGGATGCGCGGCTCGGCGTGTCGCGCGTCATTACACTGGCCCCCATGACGCCCCCTCCTGCGCGACCCAAGCGCGCCACGATCTTCGACGTGGCGGCCGAGGCCGGCGTCTCGCGCGGCACCGTCTCGCGCGTGCTCAACGGCGAGCCGTACGTCTCCGAGTCCGCCCGACAGGCGATCGAGGCGGCGATCGCGAAGGTCGGCTACGTGCGCAACACGGCGGCCCGCAACCTCGCCAGACAGGCCTCCGGCGCGATCGCGCTCATCGTGCACGAGCCCAACTCGGTCTTCGTCGACGATCCCAACATCGGCAACATCCTGCTCGGCACCAACGGCGCGCTCTCGGCCGCCGACTACCAGCTCGTCACGCTCGTCATCGAGACCGAGCGCGACTCCGAGCGCGTGAGCGGCTACCTCGGCGGCGGCTTCGTCGACGGTGCCATCATCGTCTCGGCGCGCGAGGGCGACCCCATCTCGCGCGCGATCGCCGACCTGCGCTTGCCCGCCGTCATGATCGGTCGCCCTGACAACCAGCCGCGCTTGCCCTGGGTGGGCATCGACAACCGCGGGGCGGCGCGCGAGATCGCCGAGCGCCTCGCGGCGTCGGGGCGGCAGCGCATCGGCATGATCGCGGCCGGTCTCGACCGCGACTCCGGTCGCGATCGACTCGCCGGCTTCCAGGATGCCCTGGGCGACGCCTTCGACGCCTCGCTCGTCTCGCGGCAGCCCTTCTACACCTTCGACGCGGGCGTCGCCGGCATGACCGAGCTGCTCGAGCGCGAGCCCGAGCTCGACGGCGTCTTCGCCGCCTCCGACGCCGTCGCCGCGGGAGCGATCGACGTGCTCCGCGCGCGCGGTCGCCGCGTGCCCGACGACGTCGGCGTCGTCGGCTTCGACGACTCGGCGTGGGCGCTGCGCTGCCAGCCGCTGCTGTCGACCGTGCGCCAGCCGGCCGCCCTGCTCGGCGCTCGCGCGGCCGAGCTCGTGCTCGCGCAGATCGCCTCCGGCGACACGGGCGACGAGGGCGGGGTCATGCTCGAGACCGAGGTCGTCTGGCGCGCGTCGGCGTGAGCCGGGCATCCGCCGCTTCGTAGACTGGGCGGGTGCTGCGCCGTTCTCTCGCCCTCGTCGCGGGAGGCACGGCCGCCGCGCTCGTGACGGCCACGGGCGTGTACAGCACGCTCGCGCTGCTCGCGCCGCTGCCCGGCATCGACGGCCGCGCGCTCGAGCGGGTCAACGTCTCGACGCCCGCTGCCACGGTCGCGCTGCCCGGCTACGGCGCGAGCGCGATCGGCCCGCTCGACGAGGCCGGCACCGTCTACGCCGGGGTCGACCTCGACACCGTTCGACCGATCGCCTCGATCACCAAGGTCGTCACTGCCCTCGTCGTGCTCGAGCAGGCGCCCCTCGCGGCGGGGGAGAGCGGACCGACGATCACGCTCGACGCCGCCGCCGGGCGCCTCGACGAGGAGTACCGGGCGCGCAACGGCTCCGTCGCCCCCGCCGAGGCCGGGCTGCAGCTGACGCAGCGGCAGCTCATCGACCTCATGCTCGTGTGGTCGGCCAACAACTACGCCGACACGCTCGCGATTTGGGCCTTCGGCTCGATCGAGAACTACCTCGCCGCCGCCGCCGACTACCTCGACCGGCACGGCATCGAGAACCTGCAGGTGGCCGACGCGACCGGCTTCTCTCCCGACAGCGCCGGCACGCCGCGCGCCCTGCTCGAGCTCGCCCGGCTCGCCGCCGCGCACCCCGTCGTCGCCGAGTCGGCCGCGCAGGAGGTCATCGAGGTGCCCGGCGTCGGGCGCTTCGAGAACCGCAACCTCGCCCTCGGGCGCGACGGCGTCACGGGGCTCAAGACCGGCACGACCGAGGAGGCCGGTGCCTGCCTGCTCTTCAGCGGCCGCGCCCAGATCGACGGCGAGACCGTTGAGGTCGTCGGCGTCGTGCTCGACGCCGAGGTGCAGTCGCAGGCCGCGGCCGACGCCCGCGCGCTGCTCACGAGCGTCGTCGACGACTACCGCCTCGTCACCGTCGCCGAGGCGGGGGAGCCCGTCGCTCGCTGGCGCGCGCCGTGGGGCGACGAGGTCGAGCTGCGCACCGCGGAGGGCGCGAGCGAGCTCGTCTGGGGCGACGCCATGAGCCAGTCGTTCGTGCCGACCCCCGAGCTGCGGGCCGGCTTCCCGGCCCCCGATGCTCCGGCGATGGCGGTGCAGCTCGGCGACGAGCAGCTGGAGATCCCGCTGCAGTGGAGCGGCGCGATCGAGGGGCCGGACCTCGCCTGGCGGCTGCTGCGGCCGCTGCGCGAGGCGGGCATCCTCACCGAATGAGGGTCGGCCGCCTCACTCGGGCGGCGGCACCGGCAGCGGCAGGGCGTGCGGCCGCTTGGCCGTGATGCGATCGCCCGACGACTGGTGGCGGATGCGCCGCACCACCCACGGCAGGAGGTACTCGCGCGCCCAGCCGATGTCCTGCACGCGGGCCTCGCGCCACGTGCGCGAGGGCAGCGGCTCGGGCTGCCACGGCTCGAGCTCGTGCTCGATGCCGAGGGTCGAGAGCGCGGCACGGGCGATCGTGTGGTGGCCGAGGGGCGAGAAGTGCAGGCGATCCGGATCCCACATGCGCGGATCCTGCAGCTCGCGCAGGGCCCACATGTCGACGACGAGCGCGTCGTGCTTCGCCGCGATCGTGCGCAGGTTCTCGTTGTAGATCGCGACCTTGCCGCGCACGCGCCGCAGCACGGGGGTCATGCCGATGTCGGGGCCGGTGAACATGACGACCGTGGCTCCGTCGGCCGCGAGGCGCCCGATCGCGCCGTCGAACCGCGAGGCGACCTCGTCCGGGTCGGTGCCGGGGCGGATGATGTCGTTGCCGCCGGCCGAGATCGTGACGAGGTCGGGGCGGAGGGCGATGGCCGGCTCGAGCTGCTCGTCGATGATCTGCTGCAGCAGTCGGCCGCGGATGGCGAGGTTGGCGTAGGCGAAGTCGTCGGTGCGAGCGCCGAGCTGCTCGGCGACGCGGTCGGCCCAGCCGCGATGACCGCCGGGGGAGGCGGGCTCGGGGTCGCCGATGCCCTCCGTGAACGAGTCTCCGAGCGCGACGTAGCGCGACCAGGGGTGCTGTTGAGACATACTCCCACTCTGGCAGAAAGCCCCGATCGGCGATGGGTCCGGCCGGCGCCGCGCCGGTCAGGACCGAATGCACAACCTGGGAGCCGCCTGGAAGTCTTCCCACCCCCGTTCGGGGGGTGTGCTTGACTGTCGGCCGAGCGATTCCACCGAGTCGTTCGAACGAAGGCTGAGAGCCGGCTGGCCCTCAGCCCCAAGGAAAGGACAATCCCATGGGTTTCCTCGCTTTTCTCCTCCTCGGCCTCATCGCCGGCGCCATCGCGAAGCTCATCATCCCGGGCAAGCAGAACATCGGCTGGCTCATGACGCTCGTGCTCGGTGTGCTCGGCGCGCTGCTCGGCGGCTGGCTCGGCAGCGTGCTCTTCGGCACGGGTCTCGAGGAGTTCTTTGACCTCAGCACCTGGCTGCTGGCCATCGGCGGCGCGATCATCGTGCTGCTGATCTACGGCGCCATCGTCGGCCGCCGCGGCCGCCGCGCGTAATCGCGCACCAGTACCGCTCGCACGGGGGCGGGTCGCTTCGGCGACCCGCCCCCGTCGGCGTCTGCAGGTTGGCCGCGGCGGTGTCGGCCCGGTCGGCGGCGGTGTCGGCCCCATCGGCGTCGGCCCCGTCGGTGGTCGGTGCGAGGATGCTCGGGTGAGCAAGCAGGACGGCAGCGGGCGGCAGGTCACGGCCCAGCCGACCGACGACACGAGCGCGCGCATCCTGCACCTCGACATGGACGCGTTCTTCGCCTCGGTCGAGCTGCTCGAGCGACCGGAGCTGCGCGGCCGCCCCGTCATCGTCGGGCACCGCGGCGCCCGGTCGGTCGTCACCGCCGCGACCTACGAGGCGCGGAAGTACGGCGTCAACTCGGCCATGCCCATGGCGACCGCGCTGCGCCGGTGCCCGAAGGCGATCGTGCTCGAACCGCACTACGACCGCTACACCGCCTTCTCGAGGCAGGTCATGGGCATCCTCGGCGACGTCACGCCCCTCGTCGAGCCGCTGTCGATCGACGAGGCTTTCCTCGACGTGCGCGGCGCCGTGCCGCTCTTCGGGCCGCCGTTCGCGATCGCGACGACGCTGCGCGAGCGCATCCGTCGCGAGACCGGGCTCACGGCCTCCGTCGGCGCCGCGGCGACCAAGTTCGTCGCGAAGCTCGCGTCCAGTCGCGCGAAGCCCGACGGGCTGCTCGTCGTGCCCGAGGCCGAGACGCTGGCCTTCCTGCACCCCCAGCCGATCACGGCGCTGTGGGGTGTCGGCGGGGCGACGGAGGAGCGCCTGGCGCGCCTCGGCCTGCGCACCGTCGGCGACCTGGCTCGCACGCCGCTCGACGCGCTGCGGGCCGCCATCGGCGAAGCCGGGGCGGTGCGGCTGCACGAGCTGTCGTGGGGTCGAGACCCTCGCGCGGTCACGCCCTCGCGCGACGAGAAGTCGATCGGGCACGAGGTGACCTTCGAGCGCGACGTCGCCGACGCCGACGCGCTCGAGCGCGAGCTGCTGCGCCTGGCGACGCGCGTCGCCGAGCGCCTCCGCCGCGGCGGCTGGGTCGCGCGCACCGTCGCGCTCAAGCTGCGCTTCGGCGACTTCCGCACCATCACCCGGTCGCGCACGCTCGCGGAGCCGACCGACGTCGCCGAGCGGCTCTCGCGGGAGGCGCGCGGGTTGCTGCAGGAGGCGCGCCCGGCGGGCACAGGCATCCGCCTCATCGGCGTGCGCGCCGAGAACCTGCTGCCGGCCGGCTCGGTCGCGCGCGGCCTGTGGGACGACGACGAGCCGTGGCGCGATGCCGAGACGACCGCCGACGCGGTCGCCGAGCGGTTCGGACGCGGGGCCCTCACGCGCGCCTCGCTGCTGCAGCCGGGGGAGCGGCGCCGGCGCTCGGCCCTGTCGAGCGAGGATGTCGGCAGCCTCGACTAGCATCGGGTCGAGTGAGCCAGACCGACCGCCCCGCGCCTCACGTGGGCACCTTCGCGGCCGAGCATCTGTCTCCATCGTTCCCCGAGCGCGCCGCGCGCGGCACCGCGAGCCGCCTCCGCGCCTGGCAGGCCGAGGCCCTCGACCGCTACTTCGAGACCGAGCCGCGCGACTTCCTCGCCGCCGCCACTCCCGGTGCCGGCAAGACGACCTTCGCGCTGCGGCTCGCGACCGAGCTGCTCGCCCGCCGACGCGTCGACCGGGTCATGGTCGTCGCGCCGACCGAGCACCTGAAGCGGCAGTGGGCCGACGCCGCGCACCGTGTCGGCATCCGCCTCGATCCGGGCTTCCGCAACCGTCAGCGCGTCATTCCGCGGCAGTACCACGGCATCGCCGTGACCTACGCGCAGGTCGCCGCGAAGCCCTACCTGCACCGCACGCTGACCGAGAGCGCGACGACGCTCGTGATCCTCGACGAGGTGCACCACGGCGGCGATGCGCTGAGCTGGGGCGACGCCATCCGCGAGGCCTATGAGGGAGCGACGCGGAGGCTCTCGCTCACCGGTACGCCGTTCCGCTCCGACTCGGCGCCGATTCCCTTCGTCACGTACGTGCCCGACGAGCAGGGCATCCGCATCTCACAGACCGACTACGCGTACGGCTACGGGCGCGCCCTCGCCGACGGCGTCGTGCGCCCCGTGCTCTTCATGGCCTACGCGGGCAAGGTGCGCTGGCGCACCACGACCGGTGACGAGATGGAGGCCCAGCTCGGGCAGGGCGACACGCAGGACGTCACCGCGCAGGCCTGGCGCACCGCCCTCGACCCCGAGGGGCAGTGGATGCCCGGGGTGCTGTCGGCGGCCGACCGCCGGCTGAGCGAGGTGCGGCACGCGATCCCGGATGCGGGCGGCCTCGTCATCGCGACCGACCAGACCTCCGCGCGCGCCTACGCGGCGCTGCTCGAGCGCATCACGGGCGAGGCCCCGACCGTCGTGCTATCGGACGACAAGGGCGCGAGCGAGCGCATCCAGCAGTACGCCGACGGCGAGTCGCGCTGGCTCGTCGCCGTGCGCATGGTCTCCGAGGGCGTCGACGTGCCGCGGCTCGCCGTCGGCGTCTACGCGACGAGCTCGTCGACGCCGCTGTTCTTCGCGCAGGCGATCGGGCGCTTCGTGCGGGCCAGGCGCCGCGGCGAGACGGCGTCGATCTTCATCCCGAGCGTGCCGCCGATCATGGCGCTCGCCAACGAGCTCGAGCGCCAGCGCGACCACGCCCTCGACCGCGAGGCCGACGAGACGATGCTGCTCGACGACGACCTGCTGCGCGAGGCCGAGACGGGAGACAGCGCGAGCGACGCGCTCACCGAGACCTACAGCTTCGCAGCGCTCGAGTCGCAGGCGCAGTTCGACAAGGTGCTCTACGAGGGCGTCGAGTTCGGGCAGCAGGCCGAGGTCGGCAGCCTGGAGGAGCTCGACTTCCTCGGCCTGCCGGGCATCCTCGAACCGGATCAGGTGCACGAGCTGCTGCGCTCGCGTTACCAGCGGCAGATGCGCCGCGTCGCCGAGCGCCCGCCCTCGGAGCGCCAGCCACCGCCGCTCTATCGCACGCTCAAAGAGCAGCGCACGCTGCTCAACAGCCTCGTCGGCCTGCGTGCGAAGCTCACCGGCCAGCCGCACGGCCACGTGCACGCCGAGCTGCGGCGCCTGTGCGGGGGGCCCGCCGTGGGGCAGGCGACCGTCGCGCAGCTGCAGCAGCGCATCGACCTGCTGCGGCGGCAGATGGCGCAGGGCGGGCACTGACGCCGCGCCGACCGCTCACCGCGGCAGGATGGTGCCCATGCGCGACACCCCCTACCTCGTCGTCGACGTCGACGTGCTCGAGGCGAACCTCGCCGCCGCCGCCGCGCACGCCCGCGCGCTCGGCGTCGCGCTGCGCCCACACGCGAAGACCCACAAGTCGCCCGACATCGCTCGCCGGCAGCTCGCCCACGGCGCCGTCGGGCTGACGGTCGCGACAGTCGGCGAGGCCGAGGTCTTCGCCGCCCACGGCGCCACCGACCTCTTCATCGCCTACCCCGTCTGGGCGGAGGGTCCGCGCGCCGACCGCCTGCGCACCGTCGCCCGCGCCGTGCGCCTGCGCGTCGGCGCCGACTCCGTCGAGAGCGTGCGGATGCTCGCCGCCGCCGTGCACGCCGGTCACCCCGGCGCCGCCCCGCTCGCGATCGCGGTCGAGGTCGACTCCGGCCACCACCGCTCGGGCCTTCCGCCCGAACGCGCCGCGGAGGTCGCCGCCGCGGCGCTCGACGCCGGCCTCGCGGTCGACGGCGTGTTCACGTTCCCCGGCCACGCGTACGGCGTCGGGGCGGGCGGCATCGACGTGCGGGCGGCTGCCGCCGCGGACGAAGGGCGGGCGCTCGCGGTCGCGCGCGACGCGCTGACGGCGGCGGGCATCCCGTGCCCCGTCGTGAGCGGCGGGTCGACGCCGAGCGCCGCCGCGGCCCGGGGCGACGTGCTGACGGAGCTGCGGCCGGGCGTCTCGGCGCTCGGCGACGCCCAGCAGTGGGAGCTCGGCACGATCGGCGCCGAGTCGATCGCCCTCACGGCGCGCGCCACGGTCGTGAGTCGACGCGCCGGGGTCGTCGTCGTCGATGCGGGCAGCAAGGTGCTCGGTGCCGACCGACCAGCGTGGGTGAGCGGCTTCGGGCGCGTCGTCGACGAGCCGGAGGCTCACATCACGGCACTGTCGGAGCACCACGCGACGATCGCGTGGCCGACCGACGCGCCCCTGCCGAGGCTCGGGGCGCGGCTGCGGCTGGCGCCGAATCACGTGTGCTCGGCGGTGAACCTCGCCGACGAGCTCGTCGTCGAGCGGGCGGGTGCCGAGCATGCCGTCTGGCCGGTGAGCGCGCGCGGCGCCAACACCTAGAGCCGCGCGAGGCGAGCGCGGGCGATGCCGTAAGCGCCGTAGACGATGAGCCCCGCGCCGATGGCCGCGAGCCAGAGCGGGCCGAGGAAGCCGCGGTTGAGCGCCCCGAGAGCGCCGGCGAGACCCGTGACGTCGTAGGGGTCGGCCTGGATCGCCTCGACGACGATGAGGCCCGCGAGCAGCAGGAAGGCCACGCCGCGCGCGAGGTAGCCGATCGCGCCCAGCGCGCGCACGGCGCGGCCGCGGCGCGGCGTCATCGGCCGCAGCTCCCAGGAGAACCGGCGGCGGATGCCCTTCACGACGAAGTAGCCGCCCGCGACGGCGACCCCGAGGCCGATGAGCACGAGCACGATGGCGCCCGCGACGGTGTCGAGCAGGAACGCACTCACAGTGCGAGCGGTGCGCCCCGATTCGAGCTCTCCGCCGAGCAGGAGGATCGTCGGCGGCACCGCGAGCGCGAGGTAGACCAGGCCCTGGGCGCCGCTCGCGACGGCGGAGGTCCAGCGGTGCATGGGGCCGCCGTTGAGCAGGGCGTCGACGATCATCCAGAGTCCGAGGCCGCCGAGGCTGACGATGACGGCGGTGAGCAGCGCCCCGCCGACCGGCGCCGCGGCGATCGCCTCGAAGGCGCCGACCTCGTCGGGTCGCACGCCGCGGTCGCCGAGCGCGACCGCGATCGCGAGGGCCCCGATGATGATGTGCAGCAGCCCGGTGACGAACCAGCCCGAGCGCGCCACGATCGTGAAGGCGCGGCTCTCGTGCACCTGCTGCACGGCGTCGGAGGTGTTCACAGCCTGGCCCAGCGTGCCCGCGCGGCGCAGTACGCGCCGTACGCGACGAGCCCGATGCCGACGAGCGTGAGCAGCACGACGCCGAACGGCAGCTCGGCGATCGTGCGCAGGGCGTCATCGAACGAGCCCGCCTCGCTCGCATCGGTCGTGACCGCCGCGGTGACGACGATGCCGCCGACGGCGACGAGCGCGACGCCCTTGGCGACGTAGCCGGTGGTCCCGAGCGCGGTCACGGTGCGACCGAGCGCCCCGCGCGGCAGCCGCAGGTCGTCGAGGAACCCGCGTCGCACACCCTTCGCCGCGACGACCACGCCGAGCACGGCGACGCCGACGCCGATCGCGCCGAGCAGCAGCACACCGCCCGGGGCCGCGAGCAGGGCCGCGCTCGCCTCGCGGGCCTCGCCGTCGGAATCGGCGCGCCCGCCGAGGGCGATCGCGACCGCGGTCGCGGCGAGCGCTCCGTAGGTGAAAGCCTTGAGCACGTCCACGACGGCCTCGCGTCGACGACCGGCGGGGGTCTCGACGAGCAGCCCCTCGACGAGCAGCCACAGCGCGAGCGCGGCGAGTCCGGCTGCCAGCACCCACAGCAGGGCGCCTCCGCCCGGCGTCGCGGCGACGGCACCGAGAGCCCCGCCGGGGTCGGCGCTCGTGCCGCGCCCCGCTCCGACGGCGATGCCGATCGCGAGGAGCCCCATGAGCACGTGCAGCAGTCCGTTGACGGCGAATCCGGCGCGCGCGGCGAGCCGGAAGCCGCGGCTCCCGCGCACGGTGCGGGCGGCTTCAGCCCTCACAGCCGGGCAAGCCGCGCGCGGGCGGCGCAGTAGAAGCCGTAGGCGATGAGCCCGAGACCGATGAGGGCGAGCACGAGCGGCCCGGCCGGCGAGAGCGCGAGAGCGGCGAGGTGGCTGCCGAGGCCGGCGTCTCCGGCGGGCAGCAGCGCCCCGATGAGCAGGAGCACGCCGATGGTCGCGAGGGCAACGGCCTTGCCGAGGTACGCCACACGGCCGGCGACGAGCATCGGCCGTCGTCCGGAGGAGCGCGCGGGCAGGCGGATGTCGTCGAGGAATCCGCGGCGCCAGCCCTTGAGGGCGTAGTAGGCGGCGACGCCGAGGGCGATGAGGCCGACGGGCGCGAACAGCAGCGGGGGCAGCTGCAGCGGTGTGGCGAGGAGGGAGCCGGGATCCTCGCCGGGGCGAGTGCGACCGGAGACGGCGAGGCCGCCGGCGACGACGGCGAGGGCGAGGTACGCCACGGCGCGGCCCGCCGCGATCTGGCGGTGGCGCGGGCGGGGCTCGCCGGGCTGACGGAGCACGAGGGTCGCGATCATCCACGCGCCGAGCACGAGGTAGCCGATGGCGACGATCCAGTACAGCAGCGCGCCGCCGGGGTTGCCGGCGACAGCGCGGAGGGCGCCGACGCGCTCGACGTTCTCGGTGAGCAGCGCGATGAGCGGCACGAGCAGCGCGAGCACGCCGATGAGCACGTGCAGCACGCCGTTGACCGCGTAGCCGGTGCGCATGACGATGCGGTGGGTGCGGCTCGACAGCGCGGGCGCGTGCGGGCGCGCCGGCGCGTCCTCGATCGGGGAGGTCATCCGGCCAGAGTAGAGCGCGGATCGGTTTCCTGGCGCGGGGTTGTCCGCCGATGCTGCACGCGCTAGCGGTTGGCGGATGCTCGGCCGAGGTCAGCGGAAGTCGCGACTGGCGACGCTCGCCCGCAGCGGCAGCGCCTCGACCCGGTCGGCGACGATCGCGATGACGCCCTCGCGGGAGCGCTCGAGCGTGCCGCGGATGATGAGCGCGCGGCTCTCGCGCACGACGCGGCGGTAGCGGCCCCACAGCCCGACGCTGCAGATGACGTTGACGAGCCCGGTCTCGTCCTCCACGTTGAGGAAGGTGATGCCGCTCGCGGTCGCCGGCCGCTGGCGGTGGGTCACGACCCCACCGATCTCGACGCGGCGGCCCGGCTCGGCGGTGCGCAGGTCGCGCGCGGTGAGCACGCCGCGGCGGGCGAGGGCCGGGCGCGCGTACCGCACCGGATGATCGCCCGGCGCGATCCCCGTCGAGACGAGGTTCGCCACCATCGTCTCGGCGTCGTCGAGGGCGCTGAACAGCGGCGGCTGCACGGCGACGACCGTGCCGGGCAGGTACTCGGGGCGGGCCTGCGCGGCGGCGCCCGCGGCCCAGAGCGCCTCGCGGCGGGTGAGGCCGAGCACGTCGAAGGCTCCCGCGGTCGCGAGCGCCTCGAGCTGCGCCGCGGTGAGGCCGGTGCGGTAGGCGAGCTCGGTGAGGTCGCGGTAGGGGCCGCCGCGCTCGCGCTCGGCGACGATGCGCTCGGCGGTGGCGCGGCCGATGCCGCCGACGGCGGCGAGCCCCTGCCGCACGGCGAGGTCGCCGTCGCGGCGGTGGGCGAGCGACTCATCCGGTGCGGCGGGGTCGAACTCGGGCACGGGAGGCTGGCGACGCTCGCGGCACTGCTCGAGGCCCGTGGGCTGCGCGCGCCGGGCATCCGCCGGCACGGCCGCGAAGGGATCGTCGACGACCAGGTCGACGCGCTCGAGGCCCGCTTCGACGCCGGAGCGCAGGATGCACGGCGTGCGCACCTCGACCCCGTGGCGCTCGGCGTCGGCGGCGAGCGTGGCGGGGGAGTAGAAGCCCATCGGCTGCGCCCGCAGCAGCGCGGCGAGGAACACGCCGGGGTAGTGCAGCTTGAGCCACGAGCTCGCGTAGACGAGCAGGCCGAAGCTGATGGAGTGGCTCTCGGCGAAGCCGAAGTTCGCGAAGGCCTGGATGCGGCCGTAGATCTCGTCGGCGAGCTGGCCGGTGATGCCGTTGTCGGCCATGCCGGCGTAGAGGGTCTCGCGCAGCGACTCGATGCGCTCGAGCCCGCGCTTGCTGCCCATGGCGCGGCGCAGCAGGTCGGCGTCGTCGCCCGTGCAGCCGCCGACCGCCATGGCGATCTGCATGAGCTGCTCCTGGAAGACGGGCACGCCGAGGGTGCGCTCGAGCGGCTCGACGAGCTTGGGGTGGTCGTAGACGATCGGCTCTTCCCCCAGCTTGCGGCGCACGAAGGGGTGTACGGCGCCGCCCTGAATCGGCCCAGGCCGCACGAGCGCGATCTGCACGACGAGGTCGTAGAAGCGCCGCGGCTGCAGGCGCGGCAGCAGGCTCATCTGGGCGCGGCTCTCGACCTGGAAGACGCCGACCGAGTCGGCCCGGCACAGCATGTCGTAGGTCGCCTGCTCCTCCTTCGGCAGGGTGGCCAGCTCCCACCGCTCGCCGAGGTGCTCGTCGATGAGGTCGAAGGCGTACTGCAGCGCCGCGAGCATGCCGAGCCCGAGCAGGTCGAACTTCACGAGGCCCATCCAGGCGCAGTCGTCCTTGTCCCACTGCAGCACGGTGCGCTGCTCCATGCGCGCGTGCTCGATCGGCACGATCTCGCCGACGGGTCGATCGGTGAGCACCATGCCGCCGGAGTGGATGCCGAGGTGCCGCGGGTAGGTGAGCACCTGCTGGGCGAGCGCGACGACGGGTTCGGGGATGTCGTGGTCGTCGCTCGAGAGCACCGCGCCCCAGCGCTCCACCTGCTTGCTCCACGCATCCTGCTGCCCGGTCGAGAAGCCGAGCGCCTTCGCCATGTCGCGCACGGCGTTCTTGGGCCGGTACGAGATGACGTTGGCGACCTGGGCGGCGTTGCGCCGACCGTACTTCTCGAAGACGTACTGGATGACCTCCTCGCGCCGGTCGGAGTCGAAGTCGACGTCGATGTCGGGCTCCTCGTCGCGCAGCGCCGAGAGGAACCGCTCGAACGGCAGCCGGTAGGCGATCGAGTCGACGGCGGTGATGTCGAGCAGGTAGCAGACGGCGGAGTTCGCGGCCGAGCCGCGGCCCTGGCAGAGGATGCCGCGCGAGCGCGCGAACTGCACGATGTCGTGCACGATGAGGAAGTAGCCGGGGAACCCCTTCTGCTCGATGACGTCGAGCTCTCGGTCGATGCGCGCCCGGTCGGCGTCGGTCGCGTCGGGGTACTTGCGCGGCACGGCCGCCCAGACGAGCTCGCGCAACCAGCTCATGGGCGTGTGCCCGTCGGGCACCTCCTGCTTCGGCAGCTGGGGCTTGGCCTGCCGCAGCGAGAACCCGAGCGCGTCGGCGAGCTCGACGCTGCGGGCGACGGCGCCGGGGTAGCGGGCGAAGCGCTCGGCCATCTCGGCGCCGCTGCGCAGGTGGGCGGTGCCGGCGGGCGGCAGCCAGCCCTCCATGTCGTCGAGGCTGCGGCGGGCGCGCAGCGCGGCGAACGCGGTCGCGAGCGGATGCCGGGCGGGCGTCGCGTAGTGCACGGCACCGGTCGCGACGACGGGCAGCCCACGATCGCGGGCGAGGGCCGCGAGCGCGTCGTTGTGCACCGAGTCGAGCGGGCGCCCCTGGTCGATGAGCTCCACGACGACGGCCTCGCAGCCGAAGCGTTCCACGAGCGCGTCGAGCTCGACGCCCGCGGCCTCGACCTGCGCGCGGGTGGGCGCCGCGCGATCGCCGAGGGCGGCGCGCACGGCGCCCTTGCGGCAGCCGGTGAGCACGACCCAGTCGCCCGCGGCCTGCTCGGCGAGGTCGTCGAGCCGATACACGGGCCGGCCCTTCTCGCCGCCGGCGAGCTGCCCCTCGGTGATCGCCGCGGCGAGGCGGTGATAGCCGGCCTGCCCGCGCGCGAGCACGAGCAGGTGGGTGCCCTCGGGGTCGGGCTCGCCGAGCTGCGGCCTGGTCAGGCCGAGGCTCAGCTCGGCGCCGAAGACGGTCGTGAGGCCGTAGGGCTCGGCGGCCTCGGCCATGCGCACGACGCCGTAGAGGCCGTCGTGGTCGGTGAGCGCGAGGCCGTGCAGGCCGAGCCGCGCTGCCTCTTCGAGCAGCTCCTCCGGGCTCGAGGCCCCGTCGAGGAACGAGAACGACGAGTGCGCGTGCAGCTCGGCGTACGGCACGACCGTCTCGGGGTCTGGCTGCTCGAGGGCGGCGGGTCGGTAGGGCGCGCGCTTCTGCGACCAGGCGGGGGAGTCGCCGCCGTCGGCCCCGGGCGGGGGAGTCGTGCCGGGGCGCGTGCCCTCGCGCAGCGTGCGCTCGAACTCGCTCCACGGGATGGGCGGGTTGTGCCAGCCCATCAGCGCGCCCGCCGCTCGCGCCCGCCGAGCCGCCGCGCCCGCGCCCGCGCCCGCTCCCGCTCCCGCTCAGTCATACTTCGCCTCCGCCCACCAGCTCGCGCCCTCGAGCACGAGCAGCCAGGCGACGCCCGCGGCGTCGACGACCTGCAGCCGGTGGGTGCGACGGGCTCTCGCCGAATCCCACCAGCGCTCCTCGAGCGGCCACGGCCCCGCCCACGAGGCGATGGGCCGCACGGCGCCGCCCGCGCTCGGCGCGAACCCCGCGGGCGGGGCGCTGAGGCGCAGGCGCTCGTCGATGCGCACGGTCTCGCCCCGGGCATCCACGACCGAGACGGGGTGCCGCGAGGCGTAGACGGTCGCGGGCGCCGGCTGCGGCAGCGCCCCCGGCCACGGGCGATCGACGGGGCGCGTGATGACGGCGCGATCGCCCCAGGGCACGAGCACGCGCCGCTCGGCGAGCGTGCGACCGCCGGAGCGCTGCGCCGTCAGCACGGCCTCGTGCCCGAGCAGGCTCTGCACGCGAGAGAGGGCGTGGTGCACGCGCTCGTCGGGCCCGGAACCCCACAGCCCCGGCTCGTGGTGGGCGAGCGCGTCGAGGCTCTCAGGCACGATGCGCACGCGCGCGATCGCGGCACGCAGGTCGGGCCCGGTCGGCACGGCGGTGTCCGCCGCACCGCCCGAGCCCGAGCCGGAGCCGGAACCCGCCCCGAGCGTGCGCGTCGCCCCGCTGAGCTGCCAGCGCACGCGGTCGACGATCTCGCTCGGCCGGAACGAGCGGGGGTGCAGCCACGCGCGCTCGCTCTCGCCGCCGAGCTCGTCGACGAAGCCGATGCGCACGGCCGTCGCGACGAGCCGGTGGCTCGCGAGCGTCTCGACGACCTCGTCGGCGAGGCGCCGCACCGCGAACGCGACCTGGTCGACCCGGTCGAGCGGCGGTTCGAGCTCGAGCACGCGCTCGAGATCGAGCGGCGGGATGCGCGGCACGAGCGACCGCGCATCGATCGCGCTCGCGAGCGCGTGCCGGTGAGCCCCTCGCTCGCCGAAGCGGTCGCGCACGGCCTCGGCGGGCAGCTGCGCGAACTCGCCGAGGGTGCGGATGCCGAGTCGGCCCAGCAGGGTCGTGAGCTCGGGGTCGTCGAGCGTCGAGACGGGGTGCGGGGCGAGGAACGCCGCCGCCGCGCCGGCCGGCACGAGGCGCACGGGGTCGTCGGCCCGGGCATCCCGCGCCGCGAGCTCGGCCGTGAACGCGCCGTCGGCGATGCCCGCGCGCGCGTCGGCGACCCCCTCGTCGGCGAGGGCCGCGCGCAGCGCGAGCGCGGCCGCCCGCTCGCCGCCGTAGTAGCGGGCCGGCCCGCGCGCGCCGATCATGACGAGCCCCGGGCGTACGACCTGCACGCCCGCGACGAGCCCCTCGAGCGCGTCGACGAGCGGCGAGAACAGCCGGTGGTCGCGGTCGTCGTCATGGGGCAGCACGACGAGGGCGGGGCAGAGCCCCTGCGCCTCGCGGCGGCGCTGCCCGCGCACGACGCCCTGCGCTCGGGCCGAGGCCGAGCACGCGACGACGCGGTTGGCGGCGACGATCGCGAGCGGTGCTCCGGCACGGGCGGCGCCGTCGCGCACCGCCGCGAGCACCGGCCAGTCGGGCACCCACAGGCACAGCGCGCGCAGCATCAGCCGACCTCCCGCCAGACCTCGCGAGCGCGATCGGCGGCCGAGCGCCCGCGGGCGCCCAGGGCGGCGCGCGGCGCATCGAGGCGACGGATGCCCTGCTCGGGGTCGGGCAGCAGCAGTCGCCCGCTCACGGGCCGCGGCGAGCGCCTGCTCGTCACCGTCACGGTCACCTCGCGGCTCGTGAGGCAGCCGGAGCCCGCCCCGAGCCCCGACCACCGGCTGTCGGTGAGGCTGATCATGGCCTCGGTCTGCGGCCATGCGCCGACGACGAAGAGGGTCGAGCCGCGGTCGCGCAGTCGGCCCGCGAGCCGGGCGACGGCCGCATCACCCGCGGCGCGCCCGGGCTTCACGACGACGACCCCGAGCGCATCGGCGATCGAGGCCGTGACGGTGAGCCACTGGTCGCCGGGGTGCGGCACGAGCACGAGCCGGTCGAGGTCGAGGCCCATCGCCTCGGCCGCCTCGACGCCGAACTCGGGCATGCCGACGACCCCGCACCACGAGCCGGCCGCCGAGGGGCCGGCGAGCAGGGCCATCACGAGGGCGCTCGAGGGGCTCACCGAGTAGGCGGCGCCCTCCTTCAGGCCGCCGTCGGGCAGCAGATCGGCGAGCGCCTCGTGCGTGGGCTTGAGCTTCGAGTCGAGCGTCGTGCGCTGCATCTCGTCGATGCGCGCCTGCAGCGCCTGCACGGCCGACAGGGTCGGCGCAGGGGAGGCGAGGGCGAGTGCGGGCACCTCTCCATGGTCGAACATACGTTCGAATATCGCAACCGCCACCGACATTCGACGGCGTGTCGGCGAACGTCGCGGAATCCTCGTTGACGCACGGCGAAGGGAGGAGGCGCGACGGGCCCGGCCGGCCCGTCGCGCCTCGGGTCATTCCTCGAGCGAGAGCTGCCAGGCCATGTCGAGCTGCTCGAACTCGGCCGTGTAGCACTGCAGGTCGGAGCCGTCATCAACCGCGCCGCCATCGAGCACGTAGTCGACGACCGGGGCCTCACGATCCTTGATGCCCACCGACCAACCCGCCTCCTCGATGCACGCCTGGTATCGATCGAGACCGGCCAGGTACTCCTCGCGCGACACCACGCCATCGGCGAGCGCCGCCTCCTGGAGCGCCGACGGCTCCGGCGGCAGCGGGGGAGCCGTCCAGGCGAGCCAGATCGCGTAGTCAGCACCGGGAGCCCCCGAGACCACGATCGAGTGCGACCCGTCGCGCGAGACCTCGTGCTGCTCGAAAAAGCCGCCCAGCAACTCATCGGTCGAGAGAGTCCGGGATTCGCGACTCTCGCAGGCGAGCCAGTTCTGCGAGACGCCGTCGATCTCGATGTCGAACCGCCCCCCATCCAGGCACGTGAGCCCGACCGCGAGCGCGGTCGCCCCCTCCGGCATCCGACCGAGCTCGACCGTCGTCTCGCCGACGCCCGCCACAACGACGGGCGTGCCGAAGACGGGGGTCGCACTGCCCAGGGCCGCGAGCGCCGACTCCTCGAGACGCACCTCCACCGACTGCCGGTCGGAGGAGGGCGTGACGCTCGCGGCGAAGGCAGCGCCCGCACCTGCTCCGGCGATGCCGAACGCGAGAGCGCCAGCCGTCGCCGCTGCCAGTGACAGCCGACGGCGCGGGCGGGGCTCGGTCTTGACCATTGCGACCAGCTCGGCTCGGAGCGCCGCTTGGCGGCTGGGGTTCGGTCGTGACTGCTCATGCTTCATGGGGTGCCTCCATCAATCGGCTCGGACGAAGAAGTGGTCGTGCATCGCGGTCCAGGGCGGCGGCCAGTCGTCGCTTCGCGCGAGAGAGTCTGGATTTCGCGGTGCCGTGGGGAATCCTGAGGACCGCTGCGGCCTCCGCGTCGGTGAGGCCCTCGAGCACGCAGAGCGCGATGATGCGCCGATCGTCGAGCGACAGCGTGCGGAGCGCGGCCGAGGCCGGCCCATCGTCGAAGCGTGCGGCGTGGTCGGCGACGGGCTCCGCCGCGGGAAGTCGGGCGAGCAGCGCGCGGTAGCGGCGCGACGAGCGATCGAGGTTCCTCGTCACATTGGTGCAGATGACGAGCAGCCACGGCAGCAGGGATCCGTCGACGAGGCGGGCGCGCTCCCGATGCCGCCAGGCTTCGAAGAACGTGATCGCGACGGCATCCTCGGCGTCCGAGGGCGAGGGCACGAGTCTGATGCAGTGGCGCAGCACGCGGGCGCGGTGCCCGTCGAAGATGCGCGCGAACGCCTCGCCGTCGTTGAGTCCTGCCCTCGCCCAGTCGTCAGCATCCCGACCGCCCGGGGGATCGCTCGAAGTATCACTCATATCCAGAAGTGTCCGGCATGGGCGCCCTGGTTCCCGGAGGGGGGTCAGTGACCGCACTCTTCAGGCGAAGCACGGAGCGACCGCAGTGCAGCTACAGCGCCGCCACCCGCTCCCGCAGGAAGTCGGCCCCTGCCGCGTCGTGCACGAGCGACCCGCGCACCTCGACCGGGTACGGCCGCTGCAGCACGCCGTCGCTCGGCCGCACATCCACGTGCACCGCCTCGAGCCCGACGGCGTGCACGTGGTCGGCCATGAGGTAGTCCGAGCGCGAGTCGCCGACCGAGTACCAGCGCGGCGCCGTGATGCCGCGGCCGGCGAACCAGTCGATCGCGCGCGCCGCGCCGTGATCCTTGTCGAGCCGCACCGACTCGATGTCGGTCGAGATGATCGTGGGGTCGATGCGGTACGGCACCGCCCCCGCGGCGTCCGGCACCGAGCGATCGCGATACCGGATGCCCACCCCGCGCTCGGCGAGCGCCGAGAACGCCGCCTCCTCGAAGGCGGTCTGCGCCGCTCGATACTCCTCCGGCGACACCGAGACCAGCTGCTCGAGCGACACCATGACGCGCTTGCCCTCGTCGACGAACATCGCGTGCCCGTACTGCTCGCGCGCGATCGCCTCGACCTCGGCGCGCGCCTCGGCCGGCAGCGCGACCGAGGGGTCGACCTCGACCTCGCCGAGGCCCGCGGCCGTGATCGGAGCCCACGCCCCGCCCTTCTCGAACACGCCGAAGAGGGCCGCGTCGCGCATCCCGCCCTCGATGAGGCGCGAGACGACCTGCTCGCGCATGAACGCGTCGCTGCGGCCGGTGACGAACGCGACCGGAACCCCGGCGAGCGCGAGCGTCAGCAGGTCGTCGACGATCGAGTCGATCGCGATGGTGCGGGTCTCGGGGCTCGCGATGGGGCCGTCGACGTCGAGCAGCAGGCCGAAGGGGGCGGTGGTGGCGGGCATCCCTCCATCCTCGCGTACGCGCCTGCGGCATCATGACCCCATGACCCGTCACTGGAACTCCCGCGCCGTCGTCTTCGGCGTGCTCGCCCTCGTCGGCCTCGTCGGCACCTGGACGTACAACGCCCTCGCGATCATCGAGCGCCGCGACTTCCTCGGAGACTGGTTCGCCGGCGGCCCCGCCGTGAGCTCGCTCACGACCGACCTGCTCGTCATGGCGGTCGCCGGCTGCGCGTTCATCGTCATCGAGGGCCGCCGCCTGGGCATGCGGCACCTGTGGGCGTACATCGCCTTCTCCGGGCTGACCGCGATCGCGTTCACGTTCCCGCTGTTCCTGATGAACCGCGAGCGGATGCTCGAGCGCCGTCGTACGGAGGCGGCGAGCGCCGCAGCCCCCGCCTGACGCGCCGCGCGCCGACGCACCCCGCACATGCAGAACGGCCCCGGGCGTGAGCCTCGGGGCCGTTCTCCGCTTCGAGAAGCGGACTGTCTCAACCAGTTCTGGTTGGTTGGTGATCCCTCACCGACCAGCGTGCGCGAGGGGGGACTTGAACCCCCACGCCCTATACGGGCACTAGCACCTCAAGCTAGCGCGTCTGCCAATTCCGCCACCCGCGCTGGTCCGGCCGCTCCACCCTCGGGCGGGGCAACCGAGAGTCGACACTAGCACGTTCGAAGGTGCCGTTCGCACGCCGGGTAGCGTGGTCGCCATGGCAGGCCACGAGCAGCTCAGCGAGACCGCCCGCATCGCCCGCGACCTCATCCGGTTCGACACCACGAACTACGGCGAGGGCCGCTCGAAGGGCGAGACCGAGGCCGCCGAGTACGTCGGCGCGATCCTCGCCGACATGGGTCTGCGCCCCGAGTTCATCGACGCCGCTCCCGGCCGCACGAGCGTCGTGGCGCGCATCGAGGGCTCGTACGCGAACCCGGTCGACACCGCCCGCGGCGAGCGCCCGGCCCTCGTCGTGCACGGCCACCTCGACGTCGTGCCGGCCGACCCCGCGAACTGGTCGGTCGACCCGTTCGGCGGCGAGATCCGCGACGGGATGCTGTGGGGGCGCGGCGCCGTCGACATGAAGAACATGGACGCGATGATCCTCACTGCGCTGCGCCAGATCCTCGGCGGGGGAGGGCAGCCCAACCGCGATCTCGTGGTCGCGTTCCTCGCCGATGAGGAGAACGGCGGCGCCTTCGGCTCGCACCACCTCGTCACCCATCACCCCGAGCTCTTCGCGGGCGCCACCGAGGCGATCAGCGAAGTCGGCGGGTTCTCGGTCGACATCGAGGGCCGCCGCGCGTACCTGCTGCAGACGGGGGAGAAGGCCCTGGTCTGGATCCGCCTGCGCACGCGCGGGACGGCGGCGCACGGCTCGCGGGTCATCCGCGACAACGCCGTGACGAAGCTCGCCGAGGCGGTCGCGACGCTTGGCCGGCAGGAGTGGCCGATCCACCTCACGACGACGACCCGGCAGCTGCTCGCCGAGCTCGCGCGCCTCATGGGCTCCGACCCCGAGGTGATCGGGCCGCAGGGGCAGGGCGCCGACGAGCTGCTGCTGCGCACCGGCACCGCGGCCGGCTTCCTGACGGCGACCCTGCGCACGACGACGAACCCGACGCTGCTGAAGGCCGGGTACAAGCACAACGTCATCCCCGACGCCGCCGAGGCGCTCATCGACATCCGCACCCTGCCGGGCGAGGAGGACGCGGTGCTCGCCGAGGTGCGCGCGCTGCTCGCCGACGACGTCGAGATCGAGGTCGTGACGCGCGACGTGGGGCTCGAGAACCCGTTCTCCGGCGCACTCGTCGATGCGATGGTCAGCACGCTGCGCCGCCACGACCCGGAGGCCGAGGTGCTGCCGTACCTGCTGAGCGGCGGCACCGACAACAAGGCCCTCAGTGAGCTCGGCATCACCGGCTACGGCTTCGCGCCGCTGCGCCTGCCGGCCGAGCTCGACTTCCCGGGCATGTTCCACGGCGTCGACGAGCGCGTGCCGCTCGACGCCCTCGACTTCGGGCACCGCGCCCTGACCGACCTGCTGTCGACCTACTAGGAGCCGCGTGTCCCTCCTCGAAGCGATCATCCTCGGCCTCATCCAGGGCCTGACGGAGTTCCTGCCCATCTCCTCCAGCGCCCACCTGCGCATCGCGGGCGAGTTCCTGCCGAGCGCCACCGATCCGGGCGCGACGTTCACCGCGATCACGCAGATCGGCACCGAGCTGGCGGTGCTGCTCTACTTCTGGAAGGACATCACGCGCATCATCGGCCGCTGGTTCCGGCACTTCTCGCCGAGCTCGGGCGTGCCGCGCACCGACCCCGACGTGCGCATGGGCTGGCTCATCATCATCGGCACGATCCCGATCGTCGTGGTCGGCTACCTCGCGCAGGAGTCCATCCGCTCCACGTTCCGCTCGCTCTGGCTCGTCGCGATCGTGCTCATCGTCTTCGGCCTGATCCTGGGCCTCGCCGACTGGCTCGGTCGCCGCACGCGCGAGCTCGACCAGCTCACCTACCCGCACGGCCTGCTGTACGGCGCCGCGCAGATGCTCGCCCTCATCCCCGGCGTGTCTCGCTCGGGCGCGACGACGACCATGGGTCTCGCGCTCGGCTACACGCGCCCGGCGGCGGCGCGCTACGCCTTCCTGCTCGCGATCCCCGCGGTCTTCGGCAGTGGCCTGTACGAGCTGCTGACCGCGTTCCGCGAGCCGAGCGCGAGCCCCTTCGGCTGGTTCGACACGCTCGCCGCGACGGTCGTCGCCTTCGGCGTCGGCTACCTCGTCATCGCCGGCCTCATGCGGTACATCTCGACGCGCTCGTTCCTGCCGTTCGTGATCTACCGCGTGGTGCTCGGCACCGTGCTGCTCATCCTGCTCGGCGCGGGCGCCATCGACGCGGGCTAGGCGCGCCGGGCATCCGCCCACGTCGTGGTCGGCGCAGGGGCGTCGATCGGGGGATGCCCGCCCTACGCGGGCGGCTCGCTGGCCGACTGCGGCGGCTCGTCGTCGTCGCGCTTGCGCAGGTAGCGCTCGAACTCCTGCGCAATCGCCTCACCGCTCGCCTCGGGCGCCTCGACGGCGTCGCGCGCCCGCTCGAGCGAGACGATGTACGACTTCATGTCCTCGTCGTCGTCGGCGAGGGCGTCGATGCCGTCCTCCCAGGCGCGAGCCTCGTCGAGCAGGTCGCCGCGGGGGATGGTGACGTCGACGAACTCCTCGAGCTTGTCCAGCAGCGCGAGGGTCGCCTTGGGCGAGGGGGCGTTGTGCACGTAGTGCGGCACGGAGGCCCACAGCGACACGACGGGGATGCCGACCTCCTCCGCGGCGGCGGCGATGACGCTGAGGATGCCGACCGGGCCTTCGTAGCTCGAGCGCTCGACGCCGAGCTCCTCGCGCACCTGCGCGTTCTCGCTCGAGGCGTGCACGGCGATGGGGCGGGAGTGCGGCACGTCGGCCAGCAGCGCTCCGAGCAGGATGATGCCCGTGATGTCGGCGGTGAGGGCCTGGTCGATGGTCTCGGTGGCGAAGGTGCGCCAGCCGCGGGAGGGCTCGGTGCCGAGCAGCAGGTAGATGTTGTCGTGGTTGGTGCCGCTGACGTCGAGGATCCGCTCGGGCGCGGCCTCGCGCGGCAGGCCGTCGTCGTTCGCCGGCCCGTAGAAGGTCACGCCGGGCCAGCGGAGTCGGCGCCGCCCCTCCTCGTCGAACTCGGCGACGGGCCGATTGAGCTGGAAGTCGTAGTAGTCTTCGGGGTCGACGTCGGCGATGGCCACGACGTCGAGCACCTCCTTGAGGGCCTTCACCGCGCCGCTCGCGGCCTCGCCGGCGTCGTTCCAGCCCTCGAAGGCGACGACGAGCAGCCGCCCGCCGCGGAACAGGTCGCTCTGGGTCACGTCGCTCGCTCTCGTCGCCCGCGCCGGCCGACCTCCGGCGGCGCGCTGACCAGGATAGAACGCAACTAGACTGGCCCGTCGTGACCGCACCGATCGATCCCGCGCGCCTGCCCGCGGCGGTGCTGTGGGACATGGATGGCACGATCGTCGACACCGAGCCGTACTGGATGCGCGCCGAGACCGAGCTCATCGAGAGCTTCGGCGGCTCCTGGAGCGCCGATGACGGCCTCCAGCTCGTCGGCTCCGGCCTGCTCGACGCCGCCGCCATCATCCGCGAGGCGGGGGTCGATCTGCCGCTGCCGGAGATCGTCAACCGGCTCACCGACCGCGTGATGGCGCTCATCGCCCAGTCGGTGCCGTGGCGTCCGGGCGCACGCGAGCTGCTCGGCGAGCTGCGCGCGGCCGGCGTGCGCACCGCGCTCGTCACGATGTCGCTGCGCCGCATGGCGCTCACGGTCGCCGACGCGCTCGGCAGCGACGCCTTCGACCTCGTCGTCGCGGGCGACGACGTCACGCGACCCAAGCCGCACCCGGAGCCCTACCTGACAGCCGCCGAGCGGCTCGGGGTGAGCATCCGCGACTGCATCGCGATCGAAGACAGTGAGTTCGGTCTCGTCTCGGCCGTCTCGTCGGGTGCCGCGACCATCGGCGTGCCCTGCCACGTGACGCTGCACGAGGCGCCCACCCACGAGCTGTGGCCGAGCCTCGCCGGCCGCACCCTCGACGACCTCGCGGCGGCGCTCGAGCGTCACCACCACCGCGCGACAGGAGCCCCCGCATGACTCTCCGACGCCAGTCCGGCCCGTTCGTCGAGGGCGACCAGGTGCAGCTGACCGACACGAAGGGCCGGCTCAACACCGTGACCCTCGAGCGCGGCAAGGCCTTCCACAGCCACCGCGGCGTGCTGCCGCACGAGTCGCTCATCGGGCTGCCCGACGGCAGCGTCGTCGAGAACTCCAACGGCGTCCCGTATCTCGCGCTGCGCCCGCTGCTGACCGACTTCGTCATGTCGATGCCGCGCGGCGCTGCGATCGTCTACCCGAAGGATGCCGGGCAGATCGTCGCGATGGGCGACGTCTTCCCGGGCGCGACGGTCGTCGAGGCGGGCGTCGGCTCGGGAGCCCTCTCGCTGTCGCTGCTGCGCGCGATCGGGCCCACCGGGCGCCTGCTGAGCTTCGAGCGCCGCGAGGAGTTCGCCGACATCGCCCGCGGCAACGCGGCCGCCTTCCTGGGTGAGGCGCCGGCGAACTGGACGATCACGCTGGGCGATCTGCAGGATGCCCTGCCGCAGACCGTCGAACCGGGCACGGTCGACCGCGTCGTGCTCGACATGCTCGCCCCCTGGGAGTGCCTCGAAGCGGTCGGCGACGCGCTCACGCCCGGGGGAGTGCTCGTGGTGTACGTCGCGACCGCCACCCAGCTGAGCCGGGTCGCCGAGGCGATCCGCGCCCAGGAGCGCTTCACCGAGCCGCTGTCGAGCGAGACGATGGTGCGCGGCTGGAACGTCGACGGCCTCTCGGTGCGCCCCGACCACCGCATGGTCGCGCACACGGGCTTCCTGCTCACCGCCCGCCGCCTCGCCGACGGCACGGCGCGCTTCGTGAAGGCCAAGCGCGGGCAGAAGACCGAGCACGGCGACGAGGATGTCGAGCTGTGGACCCCGGGCGCGGTCGGCGACCGGCAGGCGAGCGCCAAGCGCCTGCGCAAGGCCGTGCGCGAGGCCCAGTCGCTCGCCGAGCGCTCGGCCAAGCGGCTCGGCGACGCCCCGGTAGAGTTCTGACCGAACGCCCCCCACGACTCGAAGAGGTTCTGTGCGCACGTCCGCTCCCGCCATCGTGATGACCGCCGTCGTGCTCGGCACGCTCACCGCCTGCGCGCCCGCCGCCGACGAGGCGTGCTCTCCGGTCGTGCCCACGGGCGACCAGCCGAGCTTCGTCGAGGCGAGCGGCGAGCTGCTGAGCGAGCCGCGCGTCGACTTCCCGACGCCGCTGCTGAGCGACTCGCCGGAGCGCGCCGTGCTGCTCGCCGGCGAGGGTGACACGATCGGCGCCGGCCAGACCGTCGACCTGCAGGTCAGCCTGTTCGACGGCGAGTCGGGCGAGCTCATCACGGCCTCCTCCTACGACGAGGAGAGCGCGCCGCTGCGCCGCACCGCCGGCGCGGAAGGCGACATCATCGCCGAGGCCGCGCAGTGCGCCGAGGTCGGCTCGCGCGTCGCGGTGACGGCCACCATCGCCGACGTCTTCGGCCCCGGCCAGATCGACCCGTCGACGGGTCTGGAGGACGCCAGCCCCGTCGTGCTCGTCATCGACTTCCAGGAGGCCTACCTGGGGAAGGCGGACGGCGCCCCGCAGCTGGGCGCCTCGGGCGTGCCCGCGGTCGTCACCACGCCCGAGGGCGTGCCGGGCATCACGATCCCGGACGAGCAGCCCTCGGGCGAGCTCATCGATCACGTGCTCGTGCTCGGCGACGGCGAGGCGCTGGAGGCCGGCGACCGCGCCGTGCTGCACTACACAGGCCTGGTGTGGGAGACCGAGGAGGTCTTCGACTCCAGCTGGGAGCGCGGCACCGCGGCGACCTTCCCGATCGTGAGCTTCGAGGAGGACCCGGCGGGCATCGTCCCCGGCCTCGCGCAGGCGCTCGAGGGGAAGACGGTCGGCTCGCAGGTCGTCGTCGTGATCCCGCCCGAGCTCGGCTACCCGGAGGGTCAGGCCCCGGCCACGATCCCGGCCGGCTCGACCATGGTCTTCGTCGTCGACATCCTCGGCATCGAGGAGTAGCCGCCCGTGGCCGCGCGTCGCAGCGCCCGGGCCGACGCCGCGTCGGCCCACCGCCGCGTGCCGCCGGAGCAGCGCCAGTTCAACCTCATCCTCGCCCTCATGGCGACCGACCAGGGGCTGACGAAGCACGACATCCTCTCGACGGTCGCCGGCTACGCCGAACGCTTCGAGCAGGCCGACGACAAGGAGCGCACGGCGCTCGAGCGCCAGTTCGAGCGTGACAAGGAGGATGTCCGCGAGCTCGGCGTGCCGCTGGAGACCGTCGACCAGCCGGGCGCCGAGGGCGACACGCGCCTGCAGCGCTACCGCATCCCGAAGTCGCAGTACCGCCTGCCCGACGACGTCGAGTTCTCGGCGGAGGAGGTGGCGCTGCTGAGCCTCGCGGGCCAGGTCTGGCGCGAGGGCTCGCTCACCGAGCGATCGCGGCGCGCGCTGACGAAACTCAGGGCGTTCGGCCACGCCGTCGAGAGCAGCGTCATCGGCTTCGCGCCGTCGATCCGCACGCGAGAGGCGGCCCACGACCCTCTCGCCGACGCGATCGATCGTCGCCGCCAGGTGAGCTTCCCGTACCTGAAGCCGGGCCTCGCGGAGCCCGAGCTGCGGCGCGTCTCGCCGCTCGCGCTGGTCAATCACGAGGGCCGCTGGCATCTGCACGCCCACGACGAGGCGGCGGATGCTCCGCGCACCTTCCTGCTGCGCCGCATCGTCGGCACCGTGCGCGCGGAGGATGCCCCGGCGCGCGCCCCGCGCCCTGACGAGGCCGCGCTCGCCCAGGCCGAGCTGCAGCAGCTCTTCGAGCGCACGACGGCGACGGTCGTCGCGCGCCCGGGCAGCGAGGCCGACGTGGTGCTGCGCAATCGCGCCGGCACCGTCGTCGAGGGGGAGGCGCTCATCGTGCGCACGACCGACCTCGCGGTGCTCGCCGATGAGCTCGCGGCGTTCGGCGCCGACGTGCGCGTCGAGGGGCCGGAGTCGGTGCGCGAGGCCGTGCTCGCCCGCTGGCGCGAGGTGGTGCGCGCGCATGGCTGATCGCACGCCCCCGGTGAAGTCGGGTGACAAGCTCGCCCTCCTGCTCGGCCTCGTGCCGTACCTCATCGACGAGGTGCGCGTGAGCGTGACGCAGGCGGCCGCGCAGTTCGAGACGACGCCGGATCAGATGCGCGCGCTCGTCGGCTACCTCATCGGCACGGGCGAGCCCGGGCCTGACGGCCTGTACCTGCCGCAGGGGCTGTTCGACATCGACTGGGACGACTTCGAGCAGCGCGACATCATCCGGTTCCGCCAGGCGCCGCTCGACGAGCGTCCGCGCCTCTCGGCACGCGAGGCCGCCGCGCTGCTCGCCGGCCTGCAGGCGCTCGCGGCTCTGCCGGGCTTCGCCGAGCGCGACGACCTGGAGCGTCTCATGGGCAAGCTCGCGCGCGGCGCCTCGGGCGAGGTTGCCCCGGTGGCGGTGCAGACGCGCACGGCCGACGCCCTGCGCGAGACGGTCGCCGCGGCGGTCGCGGCCGGGCAGCGGCTGCGGCTCGACTACGTGACGACGCGCGGCGAGCGCGACGAGCGCGAGGTCGATCCGATCCGCCTGGAGTCGGTCGACGACGTCTGGTACCTGCGCGCCTGGTGCCTGAGCCGCGAGGCCGAGCGCACCTTCCGGCTGGACCGCATGGCGAGCGCGATCGCGATCGGCGACGCCGAGCCTCACGAGCCCTCGACGGCCGACGCGGGCGAGCTGTTCCGCAGCGACGCCGACGACGTGCTCGTGACGGTCGAGCTGCCGGCAGCCTCGCTGCCGCTCATCGCCGACTACCTCGGGCCGGAGGACGCCGTCGAGTACGCCGGCGACCGCGCGATCGCGCGCATCCCGCTCGCCCATCGCGGTCTCGTCGGTCGTCTGGCGGCGCGCCTCGCCGGCGTGGGTGCGATCACCGAACCGGCGGATGCCCGTGCCGCGGCCGCGCAGTGGGCCCGCGAGGCTCTCGCCGCCGCCGGCGAGCCGCTCGACTGAGGTCGCACGAGGCCCGCGGCGACTCGGCCACCGCATACCGCTCGTTCGGCTCGTGCTCGCTCACGACGGGTAGACTGCGAGCACTTCGCCCCTTTCTCGTGAGGACGACCCCATGTTCGGCAACGCATTCACCGGCTGGCACGCTGTCATCCTGCTCGTCGTCATCCTGCTCCTGTTCGGGGCGCCGAAGCTTCCCGCGCTGGCGCGCAGCCTCGGGCAGTCGATGAAGATCTTCAAGAGCGAGGTGAAGAACCCCGACGCTCCCGCTGACCCGGCCGCGCCGGCCGCGACGACCGCGGAGGGGACCGACACCACGCCCAAGCCCTAGGCCGTGGCGATCCGCACCGCCCGGCCCCGCAACCCCGAGGGCCGGATGTCGCTCGGCGAGCACCTCGTCGAGCTGCGCAAGCGACTGACGATCATCGGCGTCGCGATCATCGCCGCGGCGATCGGCGGCTGGTTCCTCGCCGACCCCGTGTGGGCGGCCCTCAGCGAGCCGTTGCGGGTCGTCGCCGAGGCCCAGGGCCGCGACGCGACGATCAACTACACGGCGGTCACCGAGGCGTTCGACACCAAGCTCGTCATCGCGCTCGTGCTCGGCGTGGTGATCGCCTCGCCTGTCTGGCTGTACCAGCTGTGGGCGTTCATCGTGCCGGCCCTGCACCGGCGCGAGAAGCAGTACGCGATCGGGTTCCTCGCCGCCGCCCTGCCGCTGTTCCTCGCGGGCTGCGCGGCCGGCTGGTTCGTGCTGCCGCACATCGTCGAGCTGCTCACGGGCTTCGCGGCCGAGGGCACCGCGACCCTGCTGACGGCGAAGTTCTACCTCGACTTCTCGCTCAAGCTCATCCTCGCGATCGGCATCGGCTTCGTGCTGCCGGTCGTGCTCGTGATGCTGAACTTCGCGCGGGTCATCACGGGCGCGAGCATCCTCAAGGCCTGGCGCTGGGCGATCCTGACGATCACGGTCTTCACGGCCTTCGCGACGCCGGCCGCCGACATCATGTCGATGTTCCTGCTCGCGATCCCCATGGTCGGGCTGTACTACCTCGCCGCGGGCATCGCCGTGATCAACGACAAGCGCGTCGCCAAGCGCGAGGCCGCCCTCGCCGCCGAGTACGGCATCGACGCGGCGCCCGCATGACCTGCCCCATCCCCGCGACCGACGTGGCCGCATGACCTCGGCGGCCGAGCCGAGCCCCGCCGAGCGCTTCGCCGCCGCGCGGGCCCTGCGCGAGCATCCCCGTCTGCGGGCGTTCCGCGACCAGCTGACCTTCGACCTCGACCCCTTCCAGCAGGCCGCGTGCGCCGTGCTCGAGGAGGGGCGCAGCGTGCTCGTCGCCGCGCCGACCGGTGCCGGCAAGACGATCGTGGCCGAGTTCGCCGTCTTCCTGGCGATGTTCGACCCGCGGGCGAAGATCTTCTACACGGCGCCGATGAAGGCGCTCAGCAACCAGAAGTACAACGAGCTCGTCGCCCAGTACGGGCCGAGCGAGGTCGGCCTGCTCACGGGCGACACCAACATCAACGCGACCGCGCGCATCGTCGTCATGACGACCGAGGTGCTGCGCAACATGCTCTACGCCGACTCGGCGCTGCTCACCGACCTGCAGTACGTCGTCATGGACGAGGTGCACTACCTCGCCGACCGCTTCCGCGGTGCCGTGTGGGAGGAAGTGATCATCCACCTGCCGCTGCCGGTGCGCCTGATCTCGCTCAGCGCGACCGTGTCGAACGCCGAGGAGTTCGGCGACTGGCTGCAGGCCGTGCGCGGCGACACCGACGTGATCGTCAGCGAGACCCGACCGGTGCCGCTCGAGCAGCATGTGCTCGTGCGCTCGAAGCTCGTCGATCTCTTCGACTCCAGCGGGCAGGCGGCGACGAACCGTGTCAACCCCGAGCTCGTGCAGCTCGCCCGCGCGGGCGGGCACACGCCGCACCGCGGCCGCCAGCACCACCCTCGGCGGTGGGAGAAGCGGCCGGGCGGCGACGGCCGCCTGGAGCGCGCCGAGGTGGCGATGCTGCTCGCGCAGCGCAACCTGCTGCCGGCGATCTTCTTCATCTTCTCCCGCGCCGGCTGCGACGGCGCGGTGCGCCAGCTGCTGCGCTCGGGCATCAAACTCACTGAGTCGTGGGAGCGCGAGGAGATCCGCCAGATCGTCGAGGAGCGCTGCCGCACGCTGCGCGACGACGACCTCGCCGTGCTCGGCTACTGGGAGTGGCTCGACGGCCTGCAGCGCGGCGTCGCCGCGCACCACGCGGGGCTGCTGCCGGCCTTCAAGGAGGTCGTCGAGGAGCTCTTCCAGCGGAAGCTGCTCAAGGTCGTCTTCGCGACCGAGACGCTCGCGCTCGGCATCAACATGCCCGCGCGCACGGTCGTGCTCGAGAAGCTGGAGAAGTTCAACGGCGAGGCGCGCGTGCCGATCACGCCGGGGGAGTACACGCAGCTCACCGGCCGCGCCGGCCGCCGCGGCATCGACGTCGAGGGCCACGCCGTCATCCAGTGGACGGGCGGGCTCGACCCGCAGGCCGTCGCGAGCCTCGCCTCCCGCCGCACGTACCCGCTGAACTCGAGCTTCCGGCCCACGTACAACATGGCCGTCAACCTCATCGAGCAGTTCGGGCGCCAGCGCACGCGCGAGATCCTGGAGAGCTCGTTCGCGCAGTTCCAGGCCGACCGCGCCGTCGTCGACCTCGCCCGCACCGTGCGCAAGCAGCAGGAGTCGCTCGAGGGCTACGCCCGCAGCATGCAGTGCCACCTCGGCGACTTCACCGAGTACTCGGCGCTGCGCCGCGAGCTCAGCGACCTCGAGCGCGAGCGCGCCCGGGTGGGCGAGCAGGGCGGCCGCGCCGAGCGCGATCGTCGGCAGCGGCAGATCGAGGGCGTGCGGCGGCGCATGCGCAAGCACCCCTGCCACGGCTGCGCCGACCGCGAGGCGCACGCCCGCTGGGCCGAGCGCTGGTGGCGTCTCAAGCGCGAGAGCGACAAGGTGAGCCGGCAGATCCGCGGTCGCACGGGCGCCGTCGCGCAGGTCTTCGACCGCGTCACCGAGGTGCTCGGCGAGCTCGGCTACCTCGAGAAGGACGAGCACGGTCGCACGGGCCTCACCGCCGACGGCCGAGCGCTGCGGCGCATCTACGGCGAGCGCGACCTGCTCGTGGCCGAGAGCCTGCGCCGCGGCTACTGGAACGACCTCGACGCCCCCGCCCTCGCCGCGATGGCGTGCGCGATCGTGTTCGAGGCCCGGCGCGATGACGGGCAGGCCCCCGAGTACGCCCTGCCGCGCGGCCCGTTCCGCATCGCGCTCGAGCGCACCCAGCTGCTGTGGGCCGAGCTCGACGACCTGGAGCGCGAGCACCGCCTGCCCGGCTCCGACCCGCTCGCGACGACGCTCGCGCTGCCCATGCACCAGTGGGCGAGCGGCAAGAGCCTCGAGGTCGTGCTGCGCGAGTCCGGCCTCGCCGCGGGCGACTTCGTGCGCTGGTGCAAGCAGACGATCGACCTGCTCGACCAGGTCTCGCTCGTCGCCGACGGGCCGGTGGGGCGCACGGCGCGCCGAGCCCTCGACGCGGTGCGCCGCGGCATCGTCGCCTACAGCTCGGTGGCGTGAGCATCCGCCCGTTCGCGCCCTCTAGGATCGAACCGTGATGGATGCTCCCGCCCGCCCGCGCAAGGCCGGACCGTCACTCGCCGCCCCGCCGCTCGCGCTCGCCGCGCCCGCCCCGGCCGGGCCGCGACTCGGCGTCGCCCTGCTCGCCGCCGCCCTCGGCGGCTGGACGATGGATCTCGGGTTCCCCGACCGCGGCTGGTGGCCGCTGACGATCGTCGGCACCGCGCTCGTGCTGTGGAGCCTGCGCGGCCGCTCGATCGGCGGCGCCCTGCTCGTCGGTGCGGTCGCCGGCTTCACCTTCTACGGCGTGCTCATCGAGTGGCTGACGGTGTACCTCGGCATCGTGCCGTGGCTCGCGCTGACGCTCGCGCAGGTCTTCTTCGTCGCGCTCGGCGCCGTGCCGATCGCGCTCGCCTGGCGGTGGATGCCTGTGGCCTTCCCCGGCGTCGCCGGCCGCCTGCTGCTCACCCCCGTCGCGATCGCGGGGCTGTGGACGGCGCGCGAGGGCATCTCGAACGTGTGGCCGTGGGGCGGCTTCGCGTGGGGGAGGCTCGCGATCTCGCAGTCGGAGGGCCCGCTCGCGCACTGGGCCGCGTGGATCGGCATGTCCGGGCTCAGCTTCCTCCTGGCCCTCCTCGCTGCGGTGCTCGCGGCCGTCGCGATCGAGCGGCGCACGCCCGTCGCGTCGCGCGCCGTGCTCGTCTCGGGCCTCGCGGCGACGATGCTCGTCTGGCCGGCGTTCCCGACGGTCACGAGCGGCACCGTGCGCGTGGGCGCGGTGCAGGGCAATTCCGAGACGGGGCTCTTCGCGCAGTACGAGCCGGGCGACATCCTGCAGGACCACCTCGACGCGACGCTGCCGCTCTACGACCTCGACGAGCCCCTCGACGTCGTCTTGTGGCCCGAGAACAGCTCCGACCTCGACCCGCTGCGCTCCGACTATGCGGCGGCGGCGCTCGATTCGGTCTCCGGTCGCCTGGACGTGCCCGTCGTGGTCGGCACGATCACCGCCGACGGCGACAAGACGTACAACTCGGTCCTCCTGTGGCAGGAGGGCCAGGGTGCGATCGACCAGTACGACAAGATCCATCCCGTGCCGTTCGCCGAGTACCTGCCCGAGCGCGAGTTCTTCTACCCGCTCGCCCCCGACCTCTTCGACCTCGTGCCGCGCGACTACTCGATCGGCCAGCGCGACACCGTGCTCGAGCTCGACGGAGTGATCGCGGGCGTCGCCATCTGCTACGACATCGTCGACGACGACCTGCTCGCCCGCATGATCGACGAGGGCGCGACGGTGCTCTTCGCGCCGACGAACAACGCCGACTTCGGGCGCACCGACCAGGCCCTGCAGCAGCTCTCGATCGCCCGGCTGCGTGCCATCGAGTCGGGGCGCAGCGTCGTGCAGGCCTCGACGGTCGGCTCGAGCGCGATCATCGCGCCCGACGGGTCGACGATCGACGAGCTGCCCCGCTTCGAGCCGGGCGTCATGGTGCAGGAAGTGCCGCTGAGCGACGTCATCACGCCCGCGCACGCCCTCGGCCGCACCCTCGAGTGGTTCGTCTGCCTGCTCGGCGCCTCGGCCCTCCTGCTCGCCGGCCTCGCGGTGCGCGGCACGCGGGGGCGGCGAGCGTGAGCGCGACCGGCGCGAGCGCGCTCGTCGTGCTGCCGACGTACAACGAGGCCGAGAGCATCCGCGGCGTTCTCGCGCGCATTCGCGTCGCCGTGCCCGACGCCGACGTGCTCGTCGTCGATGACGCCTCCCCCGACGGCACCGGCGCGATCGCCGACGAGCTCGCCGCCGCCGACCCGGGGGTGAGCGTGCTGCACCGCCCGGGCAAGGCGGGCCTCGGCTCCGCCTACCTCGCGGGCTTCGCGATCGCGCTCGAGCGCGGCTACCGCTTCGTCGTCGAGATCGACGCCGACGGCTCGCACGACCCCGCCGAGCTGCCGGCGATGCTCGCGCTCGCCGAGCGCGAGGGCGCTGACCTGGTCATCGGCTCGCGCTGGGTGCCGGGCGGCGCGGTCGTGAACTGGCCGTGGCTGCGGCGCGCGATCTCGCGCAGCGGCAACGCCTACGCCCGGTGGATGCTGCGCTCGCGCGTGCAGGACCTCACGGCCGGATTCCGCGTCTACCGCGCCGCCGTGCTCGCGGGCCTCGACGGCTCGGTCGTGTCGTCGCACGGCTACTGCTTCCAGGTCGAGCTCGCCTGGCGGCTCGAGCGGGCGGGCGGCCGCATCCTGGAGCACCCGATCGCCTTCGTCGAGCGCGCCACGGGCCGCTCGAAGATGCACGCCGGCATCGTCGCCGAGGCGCTGTGGCGCGTCACCGCGTGGGGCATAAGCGCGCGACTCGGCCACGAACCGCTGCCGTCGACGTCGCGCGTCTGAGCGCCGCCGCATCTGAGCGCCGCCGCGTCGAGTCGCGTGCGGCGCGCGGTCAGCGCATCGTCGCCGTCGTCGTCATGACGAGCTCGAGCCCGCCCTCGACCTCGCACCGCTCGAGCGCGACCTTCAGGCTCGCGAACACGGCAAGGTCATCGACGTGGGTGCCGCCGCAGGGTATGCGCACCTCGCCCTCGGGCAGCGCGCACACCCAGGTCCGGCGTGCCGTGATCGCCTCGTCGTCGCGTTCGATGCGTACCGCGCCGCCCGCGGCGACCCAGGTCGCGAGCGCGACGTTCGCGCGCTCCTCGACCGCCGCGAGCGCGTCGAGCGCCGCGGGCGCGAAGCCTTTCCGACGCAGCGACTTGCCGATGCGGTAGGTGTCGATCGAACCGTGCTCGTGGATGCGCGAGGTCACGATCGCGAGCTGGTCGAACGCCGGATGCCCGAGCGCGTCGCGCGGGGCATCCTTCGTCCAGGCGTCGGCGAGCGCGCCGTCGAGCGCGAGCGAGGCGAGGTGGCAGGCCGTGTGCCCGGCACACAGCGCCCCGCGCAGCTCGGCGTCGACGACGACCTCGACGACCTCGCCCTCGCCGGGCGGCTCGCCCTCGATGACGTGGGCGACGACGAAGACCCACCCCTCGGTGCCGGTGCGCACCGGCAGGTCGCGCCCGAGCAGCAGCGCGCCGTCGTGCACGCCGCCCATGACGGCGTCGACGACGGGCAGCGCGCGGTCGGCCAGGCGCAGCTCTCCGCGGTCGGCCGGCTGGTCGGGCCACGCGGTATCGACGGGGTGCAGCGCCGTGCGGTCGAGGATGACGGCCGAACGGCCGTCCACGAGGGGTTCGACGTGCACGACGGTGCCGGTGGAGGCGATCGCGCCGTCGGGGTAGCTGACGAGGGTGTCGTGCTGGGGGAGCGCCATGATCCTCGAGCCTAGGCGCTCGTCACGTGGGGGCGCGGGCGATAGCCGCGGCCGGGGGAGTTGAATGCGCGGGGAGCGTTACGCGCCGAGGCGCTCGTCGGTGCCGCGGCGCTGGCGCAGCAGCTGCAGGCGCTCCTCGAGCAGCTCTTCCAGCTCGGCGATGGTGCGGCGCTCGAGCAGCATGTCCCAGTGGGTGCGCGCGGCCTTGACCTCACCCTGCTCGATGTCGACGGGAGTGCCGTCGGGCGAGAGCAGCACGCCCTCGCGGCCCGACTTCGGCGACTCCCACGTCTCGGGCAGTTCCGCGTCGGCGGCGAAGACGACCTCGAAGGTCTCGCCGTCGCTTGTGCGGTACTGCGCACGCTGCCGGGAGGCGAACTCGACACCCTCTTCGCTCTGCATGCTCTGCGAGCCGAGGCGCATGCCCCGGAGCGTTCGATCGGCCATGATGCACCCCTTCCGCGTCGCGTTTCCATGAAAAGGTATAGACCTTTCCGCCCGCGTCGGCGAGTGCGAGAGCGGCTTTCCCAGACCTTTGCCAGTGTCCCCCGATTCACGTCACTGGGGTACAGAATCGCTAGGTGCGGGAGCGCAGCACCTCGAGCGCGAGATCCGCGCGGTCGGTGACGATGCCGTCGACGCCGCGGTCGAGCAGCGTGCCCATCGTCGCGGGATCGTTGACCGTCCAGACGTGCACCTCGACGCCCGCGGCGCGGAAGGCCCGCAGCACGCGGGGAGCGGTCGTCTCGCCGCCGAGCGCGCGCTCGGGCATCTGCACCGCGTGCACGCCCGCGAGGGCCGCGCGCACGAGCGGCACGGCGCCGAGGCGCGCGGCGAGCAGGGCCGCGGCGAACCGCGGCGCCGAGGCGCTCGTCGCGACCTCCGGCAGCAGGCGCAGGGCCGCGGCGCGCCGCCGTTCGCTGAACGACGTCAGCAGCACGCGATGCTCGGCACGCAGCTGCCGCACCGCGTCGACCGCGGGCGCGACCGCCTCCGCGCTCTTGAGGTCGATGTTGAAGCGCGCCTCCGGGAAGGCCTCGAGCGCCTCGGCGAGCGTGGGGAAACCCTGCCCCTCACCGAGCGGCGCCTGCGCGAGCTCGGCCGCCGTCAGCTCACCGACCCGCCCCGGGATGCCCGCGACGCGATCGAGGTCGGCGTCGTGGGCGATCACCGCGACGCCATCGCGGCTCGCGTGCACGTCGGTCTCGAGATGCTCGACCCCGATCGCGAGCGCGTGCGCGAAGGCCAGGAGGGTGTTCTCGGGCGCGTCGACCGCGAGCCCCCGGTGCGCGAGCACGCGGGGGAGGGCGGGGGAGAAGTACGCCTCAGCCGCCTCCGACCGCACCTAGGAGGTCGCCCCCGGCACGATCGGCTCGGTGCGCGACTCGCCGCCGGGCGCACGACCGGCGGAGGGCCCGAGCCCGAAGCCGTTCGTGATGCCCTTGAGCGCCTCGGTGAGCTCGCTCGGGATGATCCACATCTTGTTCGAGGCGCCCTCGGCGAGCTTCGGCAGCGTCTGCAGGTACTGGTAGGCGAGCAGCTTCGAGTCGGGGTCGCCCTTGTGAATGGCGTCGAAGACGGTCTGGATCGCCTCAGCCTCGGCCTGCGCGCGCAGCACCTGCGCCTTCGCGTCGCCCTCGGCCTTGAGGATCTCGGCCTGGCGTCGCCCCTCCGCCTCGAGGATCTGCGACTGCTTGGTGCCCTCCGCGGTGAGGATCGCCGCGCGGCGGTCGCGCTCGGCGCGCATCTGCTTCTCCATCGAGTCCTGGATGCTCGCAGGCGGGTCGATGGCCTTGAGCTCCACGCGGTTGACGCGGATGCCCCACTTGCCCGTCGCCTCGTCGAGCACGACGCGCAGCTGGCCGTTGATGTTGTCGCGGCTCGTCAGCGCCTCCTCGAGGTTGAGGCCACCCACGACGTTGCGCAGCGTCGTGACGGTGAGCTGCTCGACGGCGGCGAGGTAGTTCGCGATCTCGTAGGTCGCGGCACGGGCATCCGTCACCTGGAAGTAGACGACCGTGTCGATCGAGACGACGAGGTTGTCCTCGGTGATCACGGGCTGTGGCGGGAACGACACGACCTGCTCGCGCATGTCGACGAGCGGCCGCAGCCGATCGATGAAGGGCACGAGGAGGTTGAGGCCCGGCTGGAGGGTCTTGTGGTAGCGCCCGAGGCGCTCGACGACGCCGGCGTACGCCTGCGGCACGATGCGGATCGAGCGCAGGATGACGACGACGACGAAGATGCCGAGGACGACCAGCAGGCCGACCGTGAAGACTTGCCCGACGAAGTCGGTGAGGCTGATCACGACGTGGTGCTCCTCTCATGCGGGGCGACCTCGGCGGTCGCTCCGTCGATGCGCGTGACGACGACGCGATCGCCCTCGCGCAGGGTGGTGGTCTCATGCTCGGGGGCGAGCCTGGCCGTCCAGGTCTCGCCGTTGGCGAGCCGCACGTAGCCGGTGTCGCCGGAGAAATCGGCTGTCACGCGCCCCTGCATGCCCTGCAGGGCGTCGACGTTGGTGCGCGCGCCGCGCTCATCGGCGCCGCGCCGCAGCGTCTTCAGCAGCAGCGGCCTGATCGTGAACAGCAGCAGGGCCGAGACGATGGCCGCCGCGCCGATCTGCAGCCACCACGGGCCGCCGGCGAGGTTCACGCCGAGACCGCCGATGAGGCTGCCGGCGCCGATCATGAGGAAGGTGAACTCGAGCGTCAGCAGCTCGATGATCACGCACACGAGCACGAAGACCAGCCAGATGATCCAGAGGTACTGGGTGAGGTCGGGCATCGGCGCCTTCCTGGGTCGACTGATGCTCACGCTATCACCGGCCCCCGACGCCCCCGGGCGCCCGACACGGCGGGCATCCGCGGTAGGGTCGGGAGTCGTGAACAGCCCCCTGCAGCCCGGCTCGCTCGCCGGCAAGACCGCCCTCGTCACCGGCTCCTCCCGCGGCATCGGCGCCGACACCGTGCGCTACTTCGCCGCCGCCGGCGCGAACGTCGTCATCAACTACCGCTCGAAGGCGCCGCGGGCTGAGAAGCTGCTCGCCGAGCTCGAGGCGAACGGCACGCAGGGTCTCGCGATCGGCGCCGACCTCACCGACCCCGCTTCCGTCGAATCGATGATGGATGCTGTGCGCGAGCGCTTCGGCGCCCTCGACATCCTCGTGCTCAATGCCTCCGGCGGCATGGAGGCCGGCATGGGCGAGGACTACGCGCTGCGGCTCAACCGCGACGCCCAGGTGAACGTGCTGACGAAGGCGCTGCCGCTGCTGCACGAGGGCTCGCGCATCGTGTTCGTCACCAGCCACCAGGCCCACTTCATCCGCACCGTGCCGACGATGCCCGAGTACGAGCCCGTCGCGCTCTCCAAGCGCGCTGGCGAGGATGCCCTGCGCGAGTTCATCCCGCAGCTGCAGGCCGCCGGCATCGGCTTCACGGTCGTCTCGGGCGACATGATCGAGGGCACGGTGACCGCGACGCTGCTCGACCGCGCGAACCCCGGCGCCATCGAGGCGCGCAAGGAGGCCGTCGGCAAGCTGTACAACGTCGCCGAGTTCGCCGCCGAGGTCGCGCAGGCCGCGGTCGACCCCGTGCCAGCCGACAACACGCGCCTCGTCGGCGACGTCGGCTACTTCACCGAGTACGCCGCGGGGGAGTAGCACCGTGGCCCCGACGCCGGGCCTGCGCCGGTCATCCCGCATCATCCTCCTGGACGACACGGGAGCCGCACTGCTGTTCTTCACGGCCTCGCCCGACTCCACCCGGTGGGCCCGGTGGATCACCCCGGGCGGCGGCGTCGACCCGGGCGAGACGCACGAGCAGGCGGCGATCCGCGAGCTCTTCGAAGAGACCGGGCTCGTCGTTGAGAGCGTCGGCGAGCCCGTCTGGTCGATCGACTTCGAGGTGGCGTGGGATGCCGCGGACCACGACCGCGGCCACGCCGAGTACTACCTTGTGCGCTGCGAGCGCTTCGAACCGGTGTCGACGAACTGGACCGATGACGAGCACATCGACGTGACCGCCCACGGGTGGTTCACCGCGGACGAGCTGCTCGCCACCGGCCAGCCGTTCGAGCCCTACGACCTGCCGCGGCTGCTGCGGTCGTTCGCGTCAGCCGCGCCGCTCGACTGAGCGCCCGGGCCCGCGGGCTCGTCGCCCTCGTGGAACCGCGAGGGAGCATCCGCCGCGATGCCGGCCGCGATCGGTCGCTTGCCGAACACGGGCTCGGCCTCGGCCATCTCCTCCTCGCTCGCGATGCGGAACGGGGGAGCGTTCTCGACGTGCACCTCGTGCCGCCCCTCGCCCTTCGTGGCGCGCAGGCTCGCGATGATCGACACGGTGATGATGATCGCGACGACGGCGAGCGAGACGCTCGTGGGGATCTTGTAGACGTCGAGCAGCAGCATCTTGATGCCGACCCAGATGAGCACGAAGGCTAGGCCGAGCTTGAGGTAGATGAAGCGGTGGATCAGGTCGGCGAGCAGGAAGTACATCGCCCGCAGGCCCAGGATGGCGAAGGCGTTCGCGGTGAACACGATGAACGGCTCGCTCGTCACGCCGAAGATCGCCGGGATCGAGTCGACCGCGAAGATGATGTCGGTCACCTCGACGAGCACGAGCACCGCGAGCAGGGGAGTGGCGACGATGACGCCGGCCTTGCGGATGAGGAACTTCTGGCCGTGGTAGGCGTCGGTCATCGGCACGAGGCGACGGAAGGTCTTGAGGATCTTCGAGTTCGCGACGTCCATGTGCTCGTTGCGCTTCCGGATCATCATCCAGCCCGTGTAGAGCAGGAAGGCCGCAAAGACGTAGAGGATCCACGAGAACTGGTCGATGAGCACCGCGCCGAGAGCGATGAAGATGCCGCGGAACACGAGGGCACCGAGCACGCCGAGGAAGAGCACGCGGTGCTGGAACTCGCGGGGCACGCCGAAGAAGGCGAAGATGATCGCCCACACGAACACGTTGTCGACGGCGAGCGACTTCTCGATGAGGTAGCCGGCGTAGTACTGCTGGCCGAGCTCGGCCCCGTACTCCCACCAGATGTAGCCGCCGAAGGCGACGCCGAGCGTCACCCAGACGACCGACCACGCGGCCGCCTCCTTGACGCTGATGACGTGGGCCTTGCGGTGCGCGACGAGGTCGATCGCGAGCATGACGAGGATGCCGCCGATGACGGCGAACCACAGCCAGAGGGGAACGTCCATGACGTGACTCCTGAAAGGTCGTTGAGGCGATTCAGGAGGTCTTTCCCGGCCGAGATGGTCTGAGATCGGCCCGTGGCGCCGGATCCGTGCGGACGGATCGTAGTGACGACGCGACGCGGGTCGGGGATACTCCCCTCCGCCAACAAGTGAACCACACTTCACCCTTTACGTGCCAATGACGGCAGCGGCGCGCCGGAGGTGGAAGTTTTGCTCGACTTCGCGGGGGAGTCGCAGTAGCGTCACGATCATGCCCCCGCGCGCCGCCGAGATCTTGAACCCCGCGGTGCCGGCCGCCTTCGACGTCTTGTTCGCGATCGCGTGGCTCGTGCCTATCGGCGCGCTGCTCTGGCTGTTCGTCGGCGCGCTCGTGTCGATCCATCGCCGAGCAGCGGCGATGACGGGGCTCGAAGAGCTCGGCTGGTACGCCTTCGTCGTGATCGCCCAGTTCGTCGGCCCGCTCGTCTGGTTCCTCTGGGGCCGCGATCGCTACGACCGAGGTCGCGGGCTCGCCGCGGCGGCATCCGCCCGGCAGAGCGATCAGGCCGAAGGAGCCCGATGACCGCGCACCGTCACCTCCGTCGCATCACCGCACTCGCCGCTGTGGCGGCGGGCATCGCCCTGAGCGGATGCTCCGCCGCGGCCAGCCCGGAGGTCGAGCCGGTCGCGGCCGAGCCCGCCGAGTCCACGGCGTCGACCCGCACGCTCGACCCGGTGAGCGGCGAGGGGCCGAGGGGTTTTCCGGGCGTGGCGTTCCCCATCCCGGAGGACGCTCGTTCCGTGAGCATCGCGTTCCACTGCGACGGTGACGGCGCCTTCAGTGTCGAGCTGGGCGACTCGATGATGCTCGGCCAGTCGCCGCTCAGCGGCACGTGCGGCGAGCCGCACAGCCTGTCGTGGCCGATCGAGAGCCGCACGGCACCGACGCTCGTCGTGCAGCTCGACGCCGGCGCGATCTGGACGGCGAAGCCGACGTTCTCGACCGCGGAGTTCGCGGTCGACGAGGCGCTCGTGGCCGACTCGCCGCGGCATCGACGACAGAGCTGTCCGCGGCGCTGACTCAGCTGCACGGCGAACTCAGCGCAACCACGCCAGCGCCCGGCACGGCCTACCGGGCGCTGGAGCCCGGGTTCGTCGTGATCGGCGCCGCCTGCGCCGAGAATCAGAGTCCGATCGTGCTGCACGGCGAGTTCGGCGGCTGAGGCGGCTTCGGAGCCCCCTCCCGCATCGGGACTGACATCCGATAATCATCATTATGTCAGCTCGCCATCGAAGCGCAGAGGAACTCAGCGCGCGATCGTGACGTGGATGACGCCGCTCTCGGCGACCTCGGTCGTCACCGTGCGGCCCTCCTCGAGCCTGCGCAGGTCATCCCAGAGCCGCCCGCCGCGGCCGAGCACGATCGGCGCGATGCCGACGTGCAGTCGGTCGATGAGATCCGCGGCGAGGAACGCGCGGGCGACGCCGAGCCCTCCGCCGATCCGGATGTCGGCGTCTCCCGCGAGCTCCCACGCTCGCGCGAGCGCGTCCCCCGGGCTCGCCGCCAGGAACTCGAACCGCGTCCCGTTCTCGAACTCGATCGGCGCGCGCTCGCGATGCGTCAGCACGAGCACGGGAACGCGGAACGGCGGCTCGTCGCCCCACCATCCGCGCCAGTCCGGGTCGTCCGGGAAGGCATGGAGGCCGAACATGCCCGCGCCCATGATCTCGGCGCCGACGTCGTCGAAGTAGGCGGACGCGTAGCGGTCGTCGACGCCCGTCGTCCCCTCGCCCGAGGTGTCGTGCAGAACCCGCTCGCGAAAGGTCCGGGTGGCGGCGTAGTCCGCGACGAGCCTCCCCCAGTCCTCGCCCATCGGGTTCTCCGGGCTCGGGTCGGCGGGCATCGCGACCCCGTCGAGCGAGACGTTCAGATCGAGTCGGACGACCATGCGGCTCCTCCTTCGTCGTCGGGCTCCCAGCGAAGCAGATCCCCCGGCTGGCAGTCGAGCGCCGCGCACAGCGCGTCGAGAGTGCTGAACCGGACGGCCTTCGCGCGACCGTTCTTGAGCACGGCGAGGTTCGCCGGCGTGATCCCGACGCGGTCCGCGAGCACACCCACGGGCATCTTGCGCCGCGCGAGCATGACATCGATGTCGACGATGATCGCCATCAGATCACCTCGTCGAGCTCGGAGCGCAGCTCGCGCGCCTCCCGCTCCCGAGCGATCGCCTGGGCGAGCAGGGCTCGCATGACGACGACGACGAGCGCGACGCCCGCGAGCACGAGCGACGCCCCGCACAGCAGCGCGACGACCCCCGGCGCGACCTCCCCCGGGGCGAGAGCGACCGCGAGCACGAGCACGAGCGCCGAGAGCATGACGATCGCGCCGATGATCAGGTCGACCCACCGGAAGGCCGCGTCGCTGAAGACGGAGCCGCGGCGCACGAGGCCCAGCAGTCGCCAGACCCCGATCGCACCTACCTGCAGGCACAGGATGCTCAGCGCGGCGATCGCGACGAGCAGGATCCTCCCCCACAGCGCCTCCCCCTCGAGATCGATCCAGACGAGCGGCAGGATGACGACCTGCACGAGGACGGACCCGAGCAGGGACAGCGCGATGATCACGCGGGTCACGACGATCAGTACCGGGCTCATGAGTGCTCCTATCGATAAACATCAGTAATCTATTGTTTTTCGATAGATCCGTCAAGCCCCAGTCCGCTCCGCTCCCCCGGCGGCGCCATCCGGATGAGCTTCTAGGCTCGAAGCGTGCCCGACGACTCGAACCCGCCGCACCGCTGCCCCTGCACCTCCGGCCTCCCGTACGACGAGTGCTGCGGTCCGCTCCACCGGGGCGAGCGGGCCGCGCCCACGGCCGAGCAGCTCATGCGCTCGCGGTTCTCCGCGTTCGCGGTCGGCGACGCCGCCTACCTGCTCTCGACGTGGCATCCGTCGACGAGGCCCGCGACCCTCGAGCTCGACGCGTCGATGCGCTGGTACCGGCTCGACGTCCTGCGCACGGAGCGCGGTGGCCCGCTCGATCGCGACGGCGTCGTGGCCTTCGACGCCCACTACCGCTCGCCCGATGGCCACGGCGTCCAGCACGAGACGAGCGTCTTCCGCCGCGACGACGGGCGCTGGTTCTACCTCGCCGAGAACTGACCCCCATCCGGGGGCCCGAGCGCTCCGAAGAGAGGGAGCCAGCACCATCCGCTCCCCCACTCTCGGAGGTTTCAATGAAGAAGGCACTCTCCACCGCGTTCGCGACGGCCCTCGTCGCGACCGGGCTCGTCCTCGGCGGCGCGAGCGCCGCATCCGCCGCTCACTGCGTCGACTCGACCGGCACCTCGCCCGGGTTCTCCTGGTTCGGCGACCACGCCCGCGCCACGACCGACGCCGAGGGCGGCAACCCCGGCCCGCACATGGGCACCTCGGGCGCGTCGAACTGCCTCGAGACGGCCGGCAACCCGTCCGAGCGGTCCTCGAACCGCTAACTGCACCGATTGCTCGCCCGGCCTCGACGACCGGCGGCGAGCGGAGCGACGCCCCGACCATCCGGTGGTCGGGGCGTCGTCGCGTCCGGGCCCGCGGTCAGGTCGGGCGTCAGAGTGCTCCGGTCAGCGGGCTCCGGCCCCCACCGAGGCACCGTCGACGCGGATGCCCGCGGCCGACGACCCCGCGCCGTGCGCCATCGAGAGCGCGCGATCGAGGTCGAGCCACAGATCCTCGACGTTCTCGAGCCCGATCGAGAGGCGGAGGATGCCCGCGCCCGGTCGGGCCTCCGGCGCGACGGGCCGGTGGGTGAGCGAAGCCGGGTGCTGCACGAGCGAGTCGACGCCGCCGAGCGAGACGGCGTGGGTGAAGAGCCCGAGGCCCGCGATGGTCGACTCCGCCGCGGCGAGACCGCCGGCGAGCTCGATCGCGAGCATCGCACCCGGGCCGCGCATCTGACGGCCGATGAGGCCGGTCGGGTCGCTGTCGCCGAGGCCGGGGTAGTGGACGCGCGCGACCGCGCCGTGGTCGGCGAGGCGATCGGCGAGGATGCGGGCCGACTCCTGCTGCGCGCGCACGCGCAGCGCGAGGGTCGGCAGCCCGCGGTGGAGCAGGTACGCGCCGAGCGGGTGCAGCAGCCCGCCCGTGATCGCGCGCACGGGCCGGATGGCCGTGGCCCACTCCTCCGAGCACGCGATGACGCCGCCGATGACGTCGCCGTGCCCGCCGAGGTACTTCGTCGCGCTGTGCAGCACGAGCGCGGCGCCCTGGTCGGCGGGGTTCTGCAGCACGGGGGTCGCGAAGGTGTTGTCAACGAGCACGGGAGCCTCGCCCGCGGCCGCGACGACCGCGGCGATGTCGACGAGCTCGAGGGTCGGGTTCGCGGGGGTCTCGACGACCACGAGGCACGTGTCGGGGCGCATCGCGGCGGCGACCCCGTCGGCGGTCGTGAACGTCGTCTCGACGCTCAGCAGGCCCGAGGCGAGCAGGTGGTCGGTGCCGCCGTAGAGGGGCCGCACGGCGACGACGTGCCGACCGCGCCCGCGGTTCGCCGCGGCCATGACGGCCGCGGTGAACGCCGCCATGCCCGAGGCGAACGCGACGGAGGCGTCCGTCCGCTCGAGCTGCGCGAGCGCCTCCTCGAAGCGCGCGACGGTGGGGTTCCAGAGCCGCGCGTAGACGTTGCCGCCCTCGGTCGGGTGGTGGCCCGTCGCCATCGACTCGTACGAACCGCCGCCGAGCTCGACGTCGGGCAGCGGATTCGTGGTCGAGAGATCGATCGGCAGGGCGTGGACGCCCATCGCGGCGAGGTCCTCCCGCCCGGCGTGCACGGCAAGGGTCTCGAAAGCGACGGCATCGTCCATGGCCTCAGGGTTCCCTCTTCTGCGGCGAGAGGCAAGATCTCCCGAAACTTCCGCGGAACATTCCTTTCATGTCGAATTTCCTGCATGATGGGGGCATGGATGCTCCTCCCGCGCCGAAGTTCCCGCGAGCCGCGCCGCTCGATGCGATCGACCTCGCAATGCTCGCCGAGCTCGATGCGAACGGGCGCCTCACGAACGCCGCGCTCGCCGAGCGCGTCGGGGTCGCCGAGTCGACCTGCAGCCAGCGCCTGCGCGCCCTCCGCGAGTCGGGCGTCATCCGCCGCTTCCGCGCCGAGATCGACCCGGCCGCGCTCGGCCTCGGCATCGAGGCCGTCATCACGGTCCGCCTCGCGAGCCACTCGCGCGACCAGGTGCAGGCGTTCCAGTCGCGACTGCGCGACATTCCGAGCGTCGTGCGCATCTTCCACGTCGCGGGCGCCGACGACTACCTGCTGCACGTCGCCGTCGAGTCGGCCGCTGCCCTGCGCGACCTCGTGCTCGAGCACCTGCAGGTGCACCCGGGGGTGCGACACACCGAGACGCAGCTGATCTTCGAGGTCATCGACGGGGCAGGCCTGCTCCCCCGGGCCTGACCTCCCGCTGAGACTCGGCCGTCAGGAGCGACCGGCGGCGGCCTGCGTCGCCGCGGCCCACTCCTCGAGCTTGCGCGCGGCGCGGCCCGAGTCGATGAGATCGGCGGCGACCTGCAGCTGCTCGCCGAGTCGCTCGACGATCGGGCGCGTGATCTGCGCGGGGTCCTGAGCGAGTCGGAAAGAGACGAGGCCCGCGGCGGCGTTGAGCAGGACGATGTCGCGCACGGGACCCTCGTCGCCGGCGAGGACGCCGCGGGCGAGGTCGGCGTTGTGCTCCGGGCCCGCACCGAGGATGCCCTCGATCGCGCTGTAGGAGATCCCCAGTTCGCGCGGATCGATATCGTGCTCCGTCACCGAGCCGCGCGAGACCTCCCACATGTGCGAGTGGCCCGTCGTCGTGAGCTTGTCGATGCCGTCGTCCCCGCGGTAGACGAGGGCGGTCGCGCCGCGCGTCCGGAACACGCCGACCACGAGCGGGACGCGATCGAGGTTCGCGACACCGACGGCGGAGGCCTCGGGGCGAGCCGGGTTCACGAGCGGCCCGAGGATGTTGAAGAGCGTCGCGACTCCGAGCTCCCGACGGACCGGACCGGCGTGCCGGAACCCGGGATGGAAGGTCTGCGCGTGGAGGAAGGTGAGACCGACCTCCCGGAAGACCCGCGCCACCTCCTCGGGAGTGAGATCGAGAGAGATCCCGAGCTCGCTCAGGACGTCGGAGGCGCCCGAGGCGCTACTCGCCCCGCGGTTGCCGTGCTTGGCCACGGGCACATCGCCCGCGGCGACGACGATCGACGCGATCGATGAGACGTTGACGACGGCGCCGAACGGGTCGCCGCCGGTGCCGACGATGTCGAGCGCCATCGGGTCGATGTCGATCGGGCGCGCGTGCGCGAGCGCCGCGTCGCGGAATCCGACGAACTCGTCGACGGTCTCGCCCTTCGCCCGCAGCGCCATCAGGAAGCCCGCGAGCTGCGCCGGCGTCGCCTCCCCCGCCATGACCTGCTCCATGGCCCACGCGGCCTCCGCGATGCTGAGGTCCTGCCTCTCGAGCACGCGGGTGAGCAGGGCGGGCCAGGTCGGGGCTGCGGACATGGGTAAAGGCTAGTGAATCGCCGCGAGAAGGCATGTCGAGGGGTAAGAAACGCCCCGGACATCCGTCATAATGAATGAGTGACCAGCACCTCTCTGTCGAGATCTCTCACCGCACCCACGATCAACCGGCCGAACACCGTCGCGGTCGGCACGATCGTCTGGCTCGGCAGCGAAGTCATGTTCTTCGCCGGCCTCTTCGCGATCTACTTCACGCTCCGGTCGACGTCGCCCGAGCTGTGGGAGGCCGGGACGGAGGTGTTCAACGTCCCGTTCGCGGCCGTCAACACCACGATCCTCGTGCTGTCCAGCGTCACCGCCCAGTTCGGCGTGTTCGCGGCGGAGCGACTGCAGGCCCGCCGCACCGGCTGGAAGCCGACGCAGTGGGGAATGATCGAGTGGTTCTTCCTGACCTACGCCATGGGCGCGATCTTCGTGGTCGGTCAGATCTACGAGTACTCGATCCTCGTCAGCGAATACGTCACGCTCACCTCCGACGCCTTCGGCTCGGCGTTCTACCTCACGACCGGCTTCCACGGCCTCCACGTCACGGGCGGTCTCATCGCCTTCCTGCTGGTCATCGGCCGCGCCTACGCGGTCAAGGTCTTCACCCACCGCGACGCCACGAGCGCCATCGTCGTGTCGTACTACTGGCACTTCGTCGACGTCGTGTGGATCGGCCTCTTCCTCGTCATCTACGTCCTCCAATGAGCAATCGAATCGAGACTCAGCACATCATGGCATCCACCTCCCCCGTCTCCGCCCGTCGCACCGGCCGCCGGCACCCGCTGGCGACTGCCGCTCTGCTGGTCGTCGGCCTCCTCGCGACCGGCGGCGCCTACGCGCTCGCCGGGACCTCGGCCACGGCCGAGACCACGGCCGCGAGCGAGCAGCTGGTCGAGGAGGGCGGCAAGCTCTTCGCCGCGAACTGCGCGACCTGCCACGGCCTCCAGGGCGCGGGCACCGCGGCAGGTCCGTCCGTGATCGGGGTCGGCGCGCTCGCCGTCGACTTCCAGGTCGGCACCGGCCGGATGCCGGCGGCCGCCTCCGGCCCGCAGGCCGAGGTCAAGCCGGTCCAGTTCACGCAGGAGCAGATCGACGCGATGGGCGCCTGGGTCGCCTCACTCGCCCCCGGCCCGGCGGTTCCGCCGGAGCGCTACCTCGCCGGAGACGGCGACGCTGCGATCGGCGCCGAGCTGTTCCGCATCAACTGCGCCATGTGCCACAACGTGGCGGGTGCGGGTGGAGCGCTGACCGAGGGCAAGTACGCCCCGTCGCTCGCCGGGGTCGACCCGGTGCACATCTACGGCGCGATGGCGACCGGCCCGCAGAACATGCCGGTCTTCAACGACCTCAACCTCACGCCGGAGGAGAAGAACGACATCATCACGTACCTGCAGTACGTGGAGGAGAACCCCTCCGTCGGCGGCTTCGACCTCGGCTCGCTCGGCCCGGTGTCGGAGGGTCTGTTCATCTGGATCTTCGGCCTCGGCGGACTCGTCGCGGTGACCATCTGGCTCACCGCGAAGTCGAACTGACGGCCCGAGCAGCAGGCTAGGAGAGGACCATAATGGCGGACGTTCACGACGGCGCGACCGGCGGCGAGGCCCCGGAGACGGCTGTCGAGAAGCACTCCAGCAGCGCACCCTCCCCCGGGGTCGCCGTCGAGCGCGCCGATCGCATCCAGAACCCGGGCTTCCCGCCCGAGCGCCTCCGGGTCACCGATCTCGACCCCAAGAAGGAGAAGGCCGCCGAGCGCACCGTCTCGGGCCTGTTCCTGCTCTCCGTCGTCGGCAGCGTGCTCGCGGTCGTCGCGTACGTCGCCTTCCCGATCGTCGAAGGACAGCCCGAGACGATCCGCCTCAACAACCTCTTCCTCGGCCTCGGCATCACGCTCGGCCTGCTCGGCATCGGCATCGGCGCGGTGCACTGGTCGAAGGCCCTCATGCACGGGCACGAGCTCGTCGAGGAGCGCCACCCGACCCGCGGCTCCGACGAGACGCGCGCGAAGGCCGTCAAGATCTTCCAGGCCGGCAACAAGGAGTCGGGCTTCACGCGCCGCAGCCTCGTCCGCAACACCCTCATCGGGGCGCTCGTGGCCACGCCGATCCCTGCGATCGCGATCTTCCGCGACCTCGCGCCCGCGGAGGACCCGGTCGCGCTGCTCAAGCACACGATGTGGGAGGAGGGCGTGCGACTGACGCGCGACCCCTCCGGCACGCCCATCAAGGCCTCCGAGGTCACCATCGGATCGGCCTTCCACGTCATCCCCGAGGGGCTCGCCGAGCTCGAGTCGCACAAGCTGGAGGAGAAGGCGAAAGCGGCCGTGCTGCTCATGCGTCTCCCCCTCGACCGACTCAACGAGCGCGAGGACCGCAAGGACTGGTCCTACGACGGCATCGTCGCCTACTCCAAGATCTGTACGCACGTCGGCTGCCCCGTCGCGCTGTACGAGCAGCAGACCCACCACCTGCTATGCCCCTGCCACCAGTCCCAGTTCGACGTGGCCAACCACGCCGAAGTCATCTTCGGACCGGCGGCGCGCCCGCTTCCCCAGCTCCCGATCACTGTGGATGAAGAGGGTTACCTCGTCGCCAAGAGCGACTTCACCGAACCTGTGGGTCCGAGCTTCTGGGAGCGTGCACTGTGAGTACCGCCACTGAGCCCGCCGCCCCGGCTGTCGCAGCCGCGCCGTCGCGCGGCATGCGGTTCACCGGGTGGGCGGCGAACTACATCGACGAGCGCACGAGCGCGTCGACCGCCGTCAAGGCGTTGGGTCGCAAGATCTTTCCCGACCACTGGTCGTTCATGCTCGGCGAGGTGGCGCTGTACAGCTTCGTCGTCATCCTCCTCAGCGGCACGTTCCTCACCTTCTTCTTCGACCCGTCGATGACCGAGGTCGAGTACGAGGGCTCGTACGTGCCCCTCCAGGGCATCCCGATGTCGGTCGCCTACCACTCCTCGCTCGACATCTCGTTCGAGATCCGCGGCGGCCTGCTCATGCGTCAGGTGCACCACTGGGCGGCGCTGCTCTTCGTCGCCTCGATCGGCCTGCACATGCTCCGCGTGTTCTTCACGGGCGCCTTCCGCAAGCCGCGCGAGCTCAACTGGGTCATCGGCTTCCTGCTCTTCGTGCTCGCGATGGCGCTCGGCTTCACCGGCTACTCGCTGCCGGACGACCTGCTCTCGGGCAACGGCCTGCGCATCATCGACGGCATGATCAAGGCCGTGCCGGTGGCCGGCGCCTGGATCTCCTACCTGCTGTTCGGCGATGAGTTCCCCGGCACCGACATCATCCCGCGCCTCTACGTGCTGCACATCCTGCTGCTGCCGGCGATCCTCGTCGCGCTCATCGGTGCGCACATGGTGCTGCTCATCGTCAACAAGCACACGCAGTTCGCCGGCCCCGGCCGCACGAACGACAATGTCGTGGGCGCTCCGGTCATGCCGGTGTTCGCCGCGAAGGCCGGTGGGTTCTTCTTCCTGGTCTTCGGCGTCATCGTGCTCATCGCGTCGCTGTTCACGGTCAACCCGATCTGGAACTACGGCCCGTACGACCCCTCGCCGGTGTCGGCAGGCACCCAGCCCGACTGGTACATCGGCTTCGCCGACGGTGCCCTCCGCCTGATCCCGCCGCACCTCGAGACGGTGATCTTCGGCTACACCTGGTCGTGGAACGTGCTCATCCCGCTCGTCGGCCTCCTGGTGTTCCTCGCCGCCGCCGCCCTCTACCCGTTCCTCGAGGCGTGGGTCACGGGCGACAAGCGCGAGCACCACATCGCCGAGCGCCCGCGCAATAACCCGACCCGCACCGCGATCGGCGCCGCCGGCGTGACCTTCTACGCCGGCCTGTGGGCCGCGGCGAGCTCCGACCTGATCGCGACGCACTTCCGCCTGTCGATCGAGGGCGTTATCAACGCCCTGCAGTTCGTCACGGTCGTCGGCCCGTTCATCGCCTACTTCGTCACGAAGCGCGTCTGCCTCGCGCTCATGCGCAAGGACCGCGAGATCGCGCTCCACGGCTTCGAGTCGGGCCGCATCGTGCGCCTCCCTGGCGGCGAGTACATCGAGGTCCACGAGCAGCTCGACGACTACGAGCGCTGGAAGCTCGTGAGCTACGAGGAATACCAGCCGCTCATGGTGCGCCCCGACGCGCGCGGTCGCATCACCGCTCGCCAGCGGGTGCGTGCCGGCCTGTCGCGCTGGTTCTTCCAAGACCGCATCGCGCCGGTCACGCAGAAGGAGCTCGAGTCGCAGCGCCACTAGCGCCGCTCTCACCGACGGCCCGCTCCCCTCGTGGGGGCGGGCCGTCGCCGTTTCCCCTGCGAGCGCGTAGCGTGAGCGCATGACCGAGCACCCCACGCGGCTCTCCGACGTCACGACCGTGCTGCTGGACGTCAACGAGACGCTGACCGACCTGGGCCCCCTCGAGGCGTGGATGCGCGAGCAGGGCCTCGGCCCGGGCTCCGCGAGCGCGTGGCTGGCTTCCGTGCTGCGCGACGGCCTCGCGGCGAGCCTCGCGGGCGTGCCGGCCCGCTTCGGCCCGCTCGGCCGCACGGCCCTGCGCGACCTCCTCGCCGCCGTGGCCGGCGGCGAGGGCGACGCGGAGCGCGCCGCGGCCCTCGCCGAGCAGCTGCCAGCCGTGGTCGCGGGGCTGCCGGCGCACGAGGACGTCGAGCCGGGCATCCGGCGGATGCTCGGCGCGGGTCTGCGCGTCGCGACCCTCACGAACGGCGGCGTGGGCGTCGCACGTGCCCTGCTCGAGCGGCTGGGCCTCGAGGGCGACGTCGAGACGATCAGCGTCGACGGCACCCGCACCTGGAAGCCGCACAGCGAGGCCTACCTCGGGGCGTGCGACCGGCTCGGCACGACGCCGGAGCGCACGGCGCTCATCGCGTGCCACCCGTGGGACGTGCTCGGCGCCCAGCGCGCCGGTCTCGTCGCCGTCTGGGTGCCGCGAGGGCGCAGCTGGCCCGAGAGCTATCCCGCCGCCCAGCGCACGGCTGCGCGCCTGACCGAGGTTCTCGAGGCGCTCTGAGGGCTAGCGCGCCGACCACTCCCGGCGCAGGAGCGCGAAGCGCTCGAGCGTAGTCCACTCCCCCTTGAACCAATCCCCCTCGAGGATGCTGCCCTCGTGCCGAAGGCCGAGCCGGCGCATCAGACGCAGCACCGGATCGTTGCGGGCGTCGCCCTGCATGACCACCCGGTGCGCGCCCCGCGCGAAGAAGAGATGCTCGATCGCGGCCTCGAGGGCTTCCCGAGCGAGACCCGCGCCCTGATGCGCCGGTGCGATCGTGACGCCGAGTTCGAAGGTGTCCGGCTGCACAGCGTCAGCGCCGATCGCGATGTCGCCCAGCAGCACCGGCGCCGCGCCGACCCCGGGCCTCCTCGGGCGGAGCGCCAGTTGCACCCACTGACCGGGCAGGGGGAACGCGGCCGGCTGACCGGCGATGAGCGCCTCGGCGTCGGCGACGGAGAAGTCGTCGCTCCACGACTGATAGCGAGCAACCTCGGGGTCGCGACGGTACGCGACGAACGCGGGCACGTCGGCCTCGCCGAGCGGTTCGATGACGAGCCGGCCCGTCTCGAGCCGCACCGACCCGGTCATCGGTGGATCAGAAGACCCGGCGCATGTACTCGGCGTTCTGGCTGTAGCCGAGTCGGTCGTAGAATCCGCCGGCGCGGCGGCTGGCGACCGTGATCTGGCGCACGCCGCGACGAATGCACTCGGCCTCCACGGCGTGCACGAGCTGGGTGCCGAGATCCTGCCCGCGCGCCGCCTCGTCGACCGCGATCTCCTGCAGCTGCGCGGAGTGCCCGTTCGTGGAGAGCAGGCGCGCGATCGTCGTCAGGGCGTAGCCGGCAACGCGACCCTGCTCGTCCTCGGCGACGAGGAGGAGCGTGTCCGCGGCCTCCGGCGCCTCGACGAGCTCGGCGTAGCTCGCGTCGAACGCCGCGCGCACGGGGATGAACGCGGCCCCCAGCTGCTGGACGAGCCCGAAGACGGCGTCGGCGTCGCCCGCCAGAGCGCGTCGAACCGCCACGTCAGCGCCCGAAGTTGCCGCGGTAGTACTCGTACACCCAGCCGACGATGCCGACGAGGGCGAGCGGCACGGCGTAGACCACGATCCAGATGCCCGCAGCGAGGCCGAGGAAGGCCAGGCTCACGCCACCGGCGAGGAAGACCGGCCACCAGCTCCACGGCGAGAAGTGACCCAGCTCCGGGTCGCCGTCGTCGATGTCGGCGTCGAGGCGGTCCTCCGGCAGCAGGCCGCCGCTGGAGCGGTCGACGAGCTGCAGATAGAACGCGATGAAGGCCGACAGCACCGCGCAGAGGCCCAGTGCGACGGTGCCGACCCACTCGACCTCGTTCGTGTCGATGAGCGCCCAGACCGTGTAGATCGCCGTCAGGAGGACGAAGAAGCCGACGAGGATCCAGAAGATGTTGACGTTGGTCTTCATGCGCGGACTACTTCACCTTCTCGTCGCCGAGGTCGTACGTGGGGGCGTCCGGGGCGTCCTTCGCCGGGCCGATGCCGACCGGGATGCCCGCCTCAGGGTGATTGAGGTCGAACGCGGGTGACTCGCTGCGGATGCGCGGGATCGACGTGAAGTTGTGGCGCGGCGGCGGGCAGGAGGTCGCCCACTCGAGCGACCGGCCGTAGCCCCACGGGTCGTTGACCGTGACCTTCGGCGCCCGACGCGCGGTGACGTAGACGTTCAGCAGGAACGGGATCATCGACGCGGCGAGCAGGAACGATCCGAACGTCGACAGCTGGTTCATCCAGGTGAAGCCGTCTTCGACCGCGTAGGTGGCGTAGCGGCGGGGCATGCCCACGACGCCGAGCCAGTGCTGGATGAGGAAGGTCGTGTGGAAGCCGATGAACAGCGTCCAGAAGTGGATCTGGCCGAGGCGCTCATTGAGCATCTTGCCGGTCCACTTCGGCCACCAGAAGTAGAAGCCCGCGAACATCGCGAAGACGACCGTGCCGAACACGACGTAGTGGAAGTGGGCGACGACGAAGTACGTGTCGGAAACCGCGAAGTCGAGCGGCGGAGACGCGAGGATGACACCGGTCAGACCGCCGAAGACGAACGTGATGAGGAAGCCGATGGTCCAGATCATCGGGTTCTCGAACGTCACCGAGCCGCGCCACATCGTGCCGATCCAGTTGAAGATCTTCACACCCGTGGGGACCGCGATGAGCATGGTCATGAGCGCGAAGAACGGCAGCAGCACCGAGCCCGTGACGTACATATGGTGCGCCCACACAGTGACGGAGAGAGCCGCGATGGCGATCGTCGCGTAGACGAGCGTCTTGTAGCCGAAGATCGGCTTGCGGCTGAACACCGGGATGATCTCGGACACGATGCCGAAGAACGGCAGCGCGAGGATGTACACCTCAGGGTGCCCGAAGAACCAGAACAGGTGCTGCCAGAGGATCGCCCCGCCGTTCGCGGCGTCGAAGAAGTGCGAGCCGAAGATTCGGTCGGAGCCGAGGGCGAAGAGCGCGGCTGCGAGCACCGGGAACGCCATGAGCACCAGCAGCGACGTCACCAGGGTGTTCCAGGTGAAGATCGGCATGCGCCACATGGTCATGCCCGGCGCGCGCATCGTGATGATCGTCGTGATGAAGTTGACGGCGCCGAGGATGGTGCCGAACCCGCTCATGGTGAGGCCGAACACCCAGAGGTTTCCCCCGATGCCCGGTGAGAAGGTCTGGCTCGACAGCGGCGCGTAGGCGAACCAGCCGAACGAGGCGGCGCCCTGCGGTGTGAAGAAGCCCGCGACGGCGATGAGCGAGCCGAAGGAGTAGAGCCAGTACGCGAAGGCGTTCAGCCGCGGGAAGGCGACGTCGGGGGCGCCGATCTGCAGCGGCATGAGCACGTTGGCGAACCCGGCGAAGAGCGGCGTCGCGAACATCAGCAGCATGATCGTGCCGTGCATCGTGAAGAGCTGGTTGTACTGCTCCTTCGTCGCGACGATCTCGAGGCCCGGCGCGAAGAGCTGTGCGCGGATCACGAGCGCCATCGCACCGCCGACGAGGAAGTACGCGAAGGAGGTGATCAGGTACATGTACCCGATCGTCTTGTGGTCGGTAGACGTGATCCAGCCGACGAAGACGTTGCCCTTGCGGGCGACGCTCGGGCGGCTGTAGCCGGGCTCGGTGGTGCCGAGCGAGGGGCGGGGTGCGGTCGTCGTCATGATGCCGCTTACTCCTCTTCGCTGGAGCCGGTGGTGCCCGGCAGATTGGAGTTCGTGTTGAGCGACCCGTCGGCCTGACCCTCGAAGCCTGCCGCGCGTCGTGACTCGATGTAGGCGTCGTACTCCTCCTGGGAGACGACCTCGACGTTGAAAAGCATGAGGGAGTGATACTCACCGCAGAGTTCGGCGCACTTGCCGACGTACGACCCCTCCTTCTCCGGGATGAAGTACCAGTAGTTGGTCTTCGCCGGGATCATGTCCTTCTTGTAGAGGAAGTCGACGATGTAGAAGGAGTGGATGACGTCACGAGACTCGATCTTGATCTCGACCTTCTTCCCGACGGGCAGGTAGAGGGTGGGGAGATCGTCGAAGGTGATGCCCTGCTCGCCTTCCTGCGCCTGAATTCCCTGGTAATACACATTCTCGTTGACGTAGTTGAAGTCCCACGCCCAGCGCTTGCCGTAGACCTCGATCGTGACGTCGGGGTCAGCAAGGGGCTCCTCGATCGCAGCCTGGTCGCGGGCGGTGAAGGCGAAGAAACCGAGCACGAGGATGAGCGGCACGATCGTGTAGAGGATCTCGATCGGCATGTTGTAGCGCAACTGCACCGGCAGGCCGGTCTGGCCCCTACGCCGACGGTAGACGACTGCGGCCCAGATGATCAGGCCCCAGGTCAGCACGCCGACGGCGAGGAGGACGATCCACGAGGTCACCCACAGGCCGATGACGCGGTCGACCTGGTTGGTGGTCCCGGGCTCCGTGGGAAGCCAGCCGAGCTGCATCTGCGGCGTGCACGCCGCGAGCACGAGCGAGGTGACGACGGCGAGGGGGATCGCCGCCCATCGTAGACGTCGGTTGGAACGCACCGGTGGGCCTCTCGGGGGAATGAAAGCAGGACGTGGATCGCCTGCCAGTCTACGTCACCGGCACCGGTCGGATTGCCCTCCGACGCTCCGTGGAACCTGCGAGATCGGTGGTGATCGACGCTCGCGACGACCGTTCCCGCGGCGCACGACGACGGCGCGGGCATCCTCTCGAAGGGGGATGCCCGCGCCGGTCGGTCAGCGGGTCGCGATCACCGCGGGGAGGCTCGCTCCCCCGGTTCGCGCACGGCTCAGTGGAAGCTGTCGCCGCAGGCGCAGGAGCCCTGCGCGTTGGGGTTGTCGATCGTGAAGCCCTGCTTCTGGATGCTGTCCTCGAAGTCGATCGAGGCGCCGTCGAGGTACGGCACGCTCATCTTGTCGACGACGACCTCGACCCCGTCGAAGTCGCGCGTGACGTCGCCGTCGAGGAGGCGCTCGTCGAAGTAGAGCTGGTAGATCAGGCCCGAGCAGCCGCCGGGCTGCACCGCGAGCCGCAGTCGCAGATCGTCACGGCCCTCCTGCTCGAGCAGCGACTTGACCTTGGCAGCGGCCGCGTCGGTGAGGGCGACGCCGTGCGTGTCGAGAGCGGTGTCGGTCATGGGGTTCCTCCCGGAGTCGATGGGACTGCTGCCAGTGTACGTCGCTAGGCCGAGAGCTCGACCGCTCCGCCGAGGCGCGCCAGCAGCACGGCCTCGCTGAGGATCGCGCGCTGCAGCACGCCGAGGTGCAGCGACTCGTTGGGGCTGTGCGCGCGCGTGTCGGGGTCCTCCACGCCCGTCACGAGCACGTGCGCCTCGGGGAAGGTCTCCTTCAGCTCGGCGATGAACGGGATCGAGCCGCCCACGCCCACCATCACCGGCTCGGCCTCCCACGCCTCGCGCATCGCCGTGAGCGCCTCGTCGACCGCCCACGCGCTCGTGTCGACCAGGAACGGGTTGCCGAGGTCGACGGCGCCGAAGCTCAGGTGGGCGCCGTACGGCGCGTGCGCCTCGAGGTGGCGGCGGATGGCGGCGAAGGCCTCCTCCGCCGACTGCCCGGGCGCGACCCGCGCGCTGATCTTCACCGACACGCTCGGCAGCAGGGTGTTGGAGGCGTTCTGCACGCTCGGCGCGTCGATGCCCGTGACCGTCACCGTGGGCTGCGCCCAGAGTCGGCTCAGCACGGGGCCGCGACCGATCGGGCGCACGCCCTCGAGCAGCGCCGCCTCCTCGCGCAATCGCTCCTCCGAGTACTCCGGCACCTCCTGGTCGTGCGAGCGCAGGCCCTCCACGGCGACCGAGCCGTCGGCGTCATGCAGCGTCGCGAGCAGCTGGATCGCGGCGAGCATCGCGTCCGGCGCCGCCCCGCCGAACATGCCGGAGTGCGAGGCGTGCCCGAGGGTCGAGATCGTGAGCGTGAAGGCCGCGTTGCCGCGCAGCCCGACGGTGAGCGACGGCGTGCGAGCATCCCAGTTGTCGGAGTCGGCCACGACGATGACGTCGGCGGCCAGCAGCGCGCGATGCTTCTCCAGCAGCGCCGTGAACGAGCGCGAGCCGAACTCCTCCTCGCCCTCGATGAAGAGAACGATGCCGAGATCGGGGTCGCCGACGGTCTCAAGCAGACTGCGGATCGCGGCGACGTGCGCGATGACACCGGCCTTGTCGTCGGCGGCGCCGCGCCCGTAGAGCCGGTCGCCGATGACCGTCGGCTCGAAGGGCGGCGTCGACCAGTCCTCATCGCGACCGGGAGGCTGCACGTCGTGGTGCGCGTAGAGCAGCACGGTCGGCCGGCCCGACCTCGGCTCACGGCGGGCGAGCACCGCGGGCTGGCCGAGCACGCCCGTGCCGGGAATCTCGACCCGGTCGACGAGGACCTCGTCGAACACGCCGAGCTCGCGCACGAGGCGCGCGACCTCGTCGGCGGAGGCCTGCACGTGGGCCGGGTCGAAGCCGTCCCACGAGACCGAGGGGATGCGCACGAGCCGCGACAGGTCGGCCACGGCGGCGGGGAAGCCGTCGCGCACGCTGCCGCGCAGCTGCTCGAGGAGGTCGGTCGGGGTGGCGGGCCTCGTGGGCCGATCGTGGAGCGTCATGCCGGTAATCTAGTGCGCGCCCCTCACCCGGAAGGATGTGCCGCCGTGGCCCCCCGAGACAACGCTGACGCCGCCGCGACCGCCGCGAACGGCAGCGCGCCGAGCGCCGACGCGAGCGCGGCCTCCACGCTCGCCGGCAAGGGCCGCCCGACCCCGTCGCGCAAGGAGCGCGAGGCCGCCCGCAAGCGCCCGCTCGTGCCGAACGACCGCAAGGAGGCGGCCAAGGCGGCCCGCGCGAAGATGAACGAGGCGCGCGAGCGCGCCCGCATCGGCATGGCCAACGGCGAGGAGCGCTACCTGCCGACGCGTGACAAGGGCCCGCAGAAGAAGTTCGTGCGCGACTACGTCGATGCGCGCTGGGGCGTGGGCGAATTCATGATCCCGGTCATGTTCGCCGTCATCATCTTGAGCTTCGTGCCCGGTCTCGACGTCTACGCGATCCTCGCGCTGTGGGCGTTCTTCCTCGTGGCCGTGCTCGACGCCACGATCCTCGGCTTCCTCGTCAAGCGGCGCCTCGCCGAGAAGTTCGGCGCCTCGAAGGTCGAGCGCGGCGTGCGCTGGTACGCCGCGATGCGCTCGCTGCAGCTGCGCGTGCTGCGCCTGCCGAAGCCGCAGGTGAAGCGCGGCGAGTTCCCGGCCTGACCGGCCGCGCGGCTCAGCGCGCTGCGACGGTCGCGTGGCGCCGCGCCAAGCCGCGCGTGATCTGACGCGCCCAGCCGGGGCCGCGGTAGAGGAACGCCGTGTAGCCCTGCACGAGCGTCGCGCCCGCCTCGAGCCGCTCGGCGGCGTCGTCGGCGGTGTCGATGCCGCCGACCGCGATGAGGCAGTAGTCGGCGGGCACGGCGGCGCGCACGCGGCGCAGCACCTCGAGCGCGCGCGCCTTCAGCGGTGCGCCGCTGAGTCCGCCGGCGCCCGCCGCCTCGACGGTCGCGGCGTCGGTCGCGAGTCCCTCGCGGCCGATCGTGGTGTTGGTGGCGATGATGCCGCGCAGGCCCTTCTCGACCGCGAGGCGGGCGACGGCGTCGATCGCCTCGTCGTCGAGATCGGGCGCGATCTTCACGAGCACGGGCGTCGAGCCGGCCTCCTCGAGCACGGCGCCGAGCAGCGGGCCGAGCAGCGCCTCGTCCTGCAGGCCGCGCAGCCCCGGCGTGTTCGGTGAGGAGACGTTGACCGCGAGGTAGTCGGCGACGGGCGCAAGCAGGCGCGCCGACGCACGGTAGTCGGCCACAGCATCCTCGACCGCGACGACGCGGCTCTTGCCGATGTTGGCGCCGATGATGGGGCGGGGGCTGCGCGCGGCCTCGCGGCGCACGTTCACGGCGGCGTGCTCGGCCCCGCGGTTGTTGAAGCCCATGCGGTTGATGACCGCGCGGTCGGGGATGAGGCGGAACAGCCGCGGCCGCGGGTTGCCCTCCTGCGCGATCGCGGTCACCGTGCCGATCTCGACGTGGCCGAATCCGAGCGCCCAGAGCCCGCGGATGCTCTCCGCATCCTTGTCGAAGCCCGCGGCCATGCCGAACGGCGACTCGAAGCGCAGCCCCATGGCCTCAACCGCGAGGCTCGGGTCGGGCGCGGTGAACCGGCGCACGAGGCTCGTAAGCCCGAGCCTCGGGATCGCGCGGATGACGGAGACCGCGACGTGGTGGGCTCGCTCGGGGTCCATCCGGGCGAAGACCTGCCGGAAGACGACGTCGTACGCGCCCACGCGGTCAGGCCTCGGGCAGGCGCTGCGCGTCCTCGATGCGCAGCTGGCGGATGGCCGATTCGAAGTCGTCGAGGTTCTCGAAGGCCTGGTAGACGCTCGCGAAGCGCAGGAACGCGACCTCGTCGAGCTGGCGCAGCTCGGGCAGGATCGCCAGCCCGATGTCGTTCGCCTCGAGCTGCGAGGCGCCTGTCGCGCGCAAGTTCTCCTCCACCTTCTGGGCCAGCAGCGCCAGATCAGTGTCGGTCACCGGGCGGCCCTGGCACGCCTTGCGCACGCCGGCCACGATCTTCTCCCGCGAGAACGGCTCGACGACGCCGGTGCGCTTGATGACCGAGAGGCTCGCGGTCTCGGTCGTCGAGAAGCGGCGACCGCACTCGGGGCACTGCCGACGGCGGCGGATGGAGAGCCCGTCGTCGCTCGTGCGCGAGTCGATGACGCGGCTGTCCGGGAACCGGCAGAAGGGGCAGTGCATGGTGCCTCAGCCTACCGGCCGAGCCGCTAGCGCTGCTCGCCGCGGAAGCGTGCCCGCACCGCGTCGCCGTGCGCCGGGAGCGCCTCGGCGTCGCTCAGCACCCCGACCTGCTCGGCGACCTGCCGCAGCGCGGCGCGGTCGTACTCGATGATCTGCTGCGGGCGGAGGAAGCTGTAGGCGCCGAGCCCCGCGGCGAAGCGCGCCTGGCCACCGGTCGGCAGCACGTGGTTGGAGCCGGCGATGTAGTCGCCGAGGCTCACGGGCGTGGAATCGCCGACGAAGATCGCGCCCGCGCTCGTCAGGCGGGGCACGAGCGGGCCGGGCTTGCTCACGTGCACCTCGAGGTGCTCGGGGGCGTAGGCGTTGCTGAAGCGGGCGCCCTGCTCGAGGTCGTCGACGAGCACGAGCGCCGACTGCGGGCCGCGCAGCGCCGTCTCGACGCGCTCGCGGTGGTGCGTGCCGGCGACCGCGGCGGGCAGGCGCTCGGCCACGGCGGCCGCGAGCTCGGGCGCGTCGGTCACGAGCACGGCCCCGGCGAGCTCGTCGTGCTCGGCCTGGCTCACCAGATCGGCCACGATGAGGTCGGGGTCGGCGCTCGCGTCGGCGATGATGAGGATCTCGGTCGGGCCGGCCTCCGAGTCGATGCCGACGACGCCCTTCACGGCGCGCTTCGCGGTCGCCACGAACAGGTTGCCCGGCCCCGTGATGACCTGCACCGGCTCGAGCCCCAGGTCGGCGACGCCGTACGCGAGCGCCCCGATGGCGCCCGCCCCGCCCATCGCGTAGACCTCCTCGACGCCGAGCAGGGCGGCCGCGCCGAGGATCGTCGGGTGCACCGAGCCGCCGAAGGCGGCCTGCGCCGGGCTCGCGAGCGCGATCGACGCCACCCCGGCGACCTGCGCGGCGACGACGTTCATGACGACGCTCGAGGGGTACACGGCCTTGCCGCCCGGCACGTACAGGCCCACGCGGTCGACCGGCTGCCAGCGCTGCACGATGCGCGCGCCGGGCGCGATCGCGGTCTCCACCATCGGCGGCACCTGGGCGGCGGTGCCGCGGCGCACGCGGTCGATCGCCTCCACGAGGGCGGCGCGCACCGCGGGGTCGAGCGCGGCCTCGGCCTCGCGCAGCGCGCCGAGCGGCACGCGCACGTGCGGCGGGCGGACGCGATCGAAGCGCTCGGCCTGATCGAGGAGGGCCGCGGAGCCGCGCTCGCGGACATCCGCGATGAGGGCGTCGACGGCATCGACGGCGGAGCCGACGTCGCTCGCGGAGCGGGGCACGAGGGCCAGCAGCTCGGCGGTGGAGAGGGCGCGGCCGCGGAGGTCGAGGGTCTGCATCATGGCCCGCTCAGCCTAATCGCGGCCAGCCTCGGGAATAGCCGGGCGAGGGCGGTGTTGGATCGAGCGTGATGACCGCAGCAGCCGACGCCACCGGATTCGACGCCTTCGCGCAGGCCTTCCGCCGCCACGCGGCCGGGGTCGCCGTGATCACGGCGCGCACGCCCGACGGCCGACCCGTCGGCTTCACGGCGACCTCGCTCGCCTCGCTCGCGGCGACTCCCCCGCTCGCGACCTTCAACATGGCGCGCACGGCGAGCAGCTGGCCCGCGATCGAGGGCACCGACCACGTCGCGATCCACATGCTCGGCCTCGACGACCTCGAGGTCGCGCGCATCATGGCCGGCGACCACGACCGCCGCTTCGACGGCGACCACTGGGAGGAGGGGCCGCACGGCCTGCCCGTGCTGCGCGGCGTCACGGCATGGATGGTCGGCCGCGTCGTGGCCCGCACCCACGTCGCCGAGAGCGCGATGATCGCCGTGCAGATCGAGCAGGGCTCGCTCGGCGAGCCCGACGAGCCGCTGCTCTACCACGAGCGCCGCTACCGCGCCCTCGGCGACGAACTCTAGGAGGCCGCTCCCCCGCGGTCGGTGCCGATCGCGCCGTCGATGTTCGCCTTCACGTCGTCGATCTGCTCGGTGAACCGACCTCCTGTGACCCTGTCGGCCACGTCGGCGACGCCGTCGAGCACCGTGTCACTGATGTTCTCGGCCTGCTCGCTCTCGAGCATCCCCTTGACCTGCTCGCTGTCGAGGAACTCCTTGGCCTTGCCGGTGATGTCGTCGATGCCCATCGCGATCTCCTTCTGCGCTGCGCGCGATCGTGCCGCCTCCTCGTCGAGGCGTCGCCAGCATTCTGCGGCGACCGGCGGCGCGGCCGAGCGATTCTCAGCGGATGCACGGCTCAGGCGAGCGCGCGGGGGCCCAGCAGGCTCTTCACCTCTCCGAAGAAGCCCGCCGTGGGCTCGATGCGGTGAGGCAGCTCGAACACCCGCGCGGCCTCGTCGCGCACAAGCCGCAGCCGCACCTCGGTCGAGCCGCGGTGGCGGCGCAGCACCGCTTCGAGCTCGGTGACGACGTCGACGGTGGCGCGCTGCTCGCGCAGCGAGAGCACGAGCGGGCCCGTCTCGCTCGCGACACCGAAGTCGGGCGTCTGCAGCGTCATGGCCTGCAGGGTGATGCCGTCGTCGCGGTGGTTGACGCGACCGCGGATCACGACGATAGAGTCGGCCTGCAGGCGCGGACCGAACTCCTGGTAGGTCTTGCCGAGGAACATCACGGTGAGCTCGCCGCCGAAGTCCTCGATCGTCACCATGCCGTAGGGGTTGCCGGAGTTGCGCGCCACGCGGTGCTGCACGCTCGTGATGAGCCCCGCGACGGTGACCTGCTCGCCGTCGTCGGGCGGATTGTCGTTGAGCTCGGCGATCGGCGCGCCCGCGTGCTTGGCGAGGGCGATCTCGAGCCCGGCGAGCGGGTGGTCGCTCACGTAGAGGCCGAGCATCTCGCGCTCGAAGGCGAGCTTGTCCTTCTTCGCCCACTCCGGCCGGTCGGGCACCTGCTCGGTCGCCGTCGGCTCGTCGAAGAGGCTGTCGAAGTCGAAGCCGAAGTCGCCGTTGTCCTCCGCGCGCTTCTCCTTCACGGCGGCCTCGACGGCGCTCTCGTGGATCTCCATGAGCGCGCGCCGCGTGGCGCCGAGCGAGTCGAAGGCTCCCGCCTTGATGAGCGACTCGATGGCGCGCTTGTTGGCCACGGGCGTCGGCACCTTCTTGAGGAAGTCGTGGAAGCCGGTGAAGCGGCCCTTCTCCTCGCGCGCCTGCCGGATGCCCTCGACGACGTTGTGCCCAACGTTGCGCACGGCGCCGAGCCCGAAGCGGATGTCGTCGCCGACGGCGGCGAAGAACCCGATCGACTCGTTGACGTCGGGCGGCAGCACCGTGATGCCCATGCGGCGGCACTCGTTGAGGTAGACCGCCATCTTGTCCTTCGAGTCGCCGACGCTCGTCAGCAGGGCGGCCATGTACTCGGCCGGGTAGTGCGCCTTGAGGTAGGCCGTCCAGTACGACACGACGCCGTAGGCGGCCGAGTGGGCCTTGTTGAAGGCATAGTCGGAGAACGGCAGCAGGATGTCCCACAGCGTCTTCACCGCGTCGGCCGAGTAGCCGTTCGCCTGCATGCCGGCGCTGAAGTTCTCGAACTGCTTGTCGAGCTCGCTCTTCTTCTTCTTGCCCATCGCGCGCCGCAGCAGGTCGGCCTGCGCGAGCGTGTAGCCCGCGAGCTTCTGCGCGATCGCCATGACCTGCTCCTGGTAGACGATGAGGCCGTAGGTCGTGCCGAGCACCTCCTCCAGCGGCTCGGCGAGCTCCGGATGGATCGGCGTGATCGGCTGGCGGCCGTTCTTGCGCAGCGCGTAGTTGGTGTGCGACTCCGCACCCATCGGGCCGGGGCGGTAGAGCGCGAGCACGGCCGAGATGTCTTCGAAGTTGTCGGGCTTCATCATGCGCAGCAGCGAGCGCATGGGGCCACCATCGAGCTGGAAGACGCCGAGCGTGTCACCGCGCGCCATGAGCTCGTACGCGGCCGGGTCGTCGAGGGCGAGATCCTCCAGCACGAGCTCGATGCCGCGGTTGGCGCGGATGTTGTCGAGCGCGTCGTCGATGATCGTGAGGTTGCGCAGCCCCAGGAAGTCCATCTTGATGAGGCCGAGCGACTCGCACGCGGGGTAGTCGAACTGCGTGACGATCTGGCCGTCCTGCTCGCGCTTCATGATCGGGATGATGTCGATGAGCGGCTCGCTCGACATGATCACGCCCGCCGCGTGCACGCCCCACTGGCGCTTGAGGTTCTCGAGCCCGAGGGCGGTGTCGAACACGCGCCGAGCATCCGGATCGACCTCGATGACGGCGCGGAAATCGCCCGCCTCCTTGTGACGCGGATGCGCGGGGTCGAGGATGCCCGACAGCGGCATGTCTTTGCCCATGATCGCCGGGGGCATCGCCTTCGTGAGCTTCTCGCCCATGCCGAAGGGGAAGCCGAGCACGCGCGAGCTGTCTTTCAGCGCCTGCTTGGCCTTGATGGTGCCGTAGGTGACGATCTGCGCGACGCGCTCGTCGCCGTACTTCTCGGTGACGTAGCGGATCACCTCGCCGCGGCGACGGTCGTCGAAGTCGACGTCGAAGTCGGGCATCGAGACGCGGTCGGGGTTGAGGAAGCGCTCGAACAGCAGGCCGTGCTCGATCGGATCGAGGTCGGTGATGCGCATCGCGTAGGCGGCCATGGAGCCGGCGCCCGAGCCGCGGCCGGGGCCGACGCGGATGCCGTTGCGCTTGGACCAGTTGATGAAGTCGGCGACGACGAGGAAGTAGCCCGAGAAGCCCATCTGCGTGATGACGCCGATCTCGTACTCGGCCCGCGCCCGCACCTCGGCCGACACGCTGCCCGGGTAGCGCTGCTCGAGGCCCTTCTCGACCTCCTTGATGAACCAGCTGTTCTCGGTCTCGCCCTCGGGCACCGGGAAGCGCGGCATGTAGTTGGCGGCCGTGTCGAAGGCGACGTTCACGCGCTCGGCGATGAGCAGCGTCGAGTCGCAGGCCTCGGGGTGGTCGCGGAAGAGCTCACGCATCTGCGCCGGAGTCTTGAGGTAGAACTCGTCGGCGTCGAACTTGAAGCGGTTCGGGTCGTCGAGGGTCGAGCCGGACTGCACGCACAGCAGGGCTGCGTGCGAGCTCGCGTCGCCCGGGTGCGTGTAGTGCAGGTCGTTCGTCGCGACGAGCGGCAGCCCGAGGTCTTTCGCGAGGCGGATGAGGTCGCTCATGATGCGGCGCTCGATGCCGAGGCCGTGATCCATGATCTCGGCGAAGTAGTTCTCGCGGCCGAAGATGTCGCGGAACTCCGCTGCCGCCTCGCGAGCCTTCTCGTACTGGCCGAGCCGCAGGCGCGTCTGCACCTCGCCGCTCGGGCAGCCCGTCGTGGCGATGATGCCCTCGCTGTACCGGCTCAGCAGCTCGCGATCCATACGCGGTTTGAAGTAGTAGCCCTCGATCGAGGCGAGCGACGACAGGCGGAACAGGTTGTGCATGCCAGCGGTCGTCTCGGCGAGCAGGGTGATGTGGGTGTACGAGCCGGCGCCCGACACGTCATCCTCGCCGCCCGTGCCCCACTTCACGCGGGTCTTGTCGGTGCGGTGCGTGCCCGGGGTGAGGTACGCCTCGGTGCCGATGATCGGCTTGATGCCGGCCTCGGTCGCGGTGCGCCAGAAGTCGAAGGCGCCGAACATGTTGCCGTGGTCGGTGACGGCGATCGCCGGCATGCCCTGGGCGACCGCCTCCTCGATGAGCGGCTTCACGCGGGCCGCTCCGTCGAGCATCGAGTACTCGCTGTGCACGTGGAGGTGGACGAACGAGTCGGTGGTCACGGCACCTCCGGGTGCGGTCGGCGGGTCGGTCGCGAGGGTCGGCCCTGGTCGTGCGGGGTCACCAGTCTAGGTCGGTCGGAGGGGGCGCTCGGCGTGTCGTGGGCGTGGCGCGCGAGCCGCGCATCCGCGCTCGGAGACGGCCGTCGGGAGAGCCATCGGGAGCAGCGCCGGGAGGCGCCCGAGCGCGCTAGCATCCCGGCATGACGGCACCCCGGATCGAGCTGACGCGACTCACGGGCGTGCCCGTCGAGGAGGTCGCGGCGCTGCTCAACGAGCCGCGCAACGCCCCGCACATGCCGCTCGTCGGCGAGCCCTTCACCGTGCCGGCGGCCGAGGCCTGGGTCGGTGCGAAGGATGCCCAGTGGGCCGAGCACGGCTACGGGCCATGGGCGGTCATGGTCGACGACCGGTTCGTCGGCTGGGGCGGCTTCCAGCACGAGGAGGCCGGCGCGGATCTCGCGCTCGTGGCGCTGCCGTACTCGCGGACGTCGCCCGACCGCGCGCTCGCCCGCTGGGGCTTCGAGCCCGCGGGCGAGACGACCTTCGGCGAGGTGGTCTTCCGGCAGTACCGCCTCACGGCCGACGACTGGCGTGCGGCGCTGGGCGGCCGCTGAACGCTCAGGCGGCGCGGAGCACGTCGAGCGCGTGCTGCAGGTCGTCCGGGTAGACGGAGGAGAACTCGACCTCGACGCCGGTGCTCGGGTGCCGGAACCCCAGCCGCATCGCGTGCAGCCACTGGCGGGTCAGGCCGAGGCGCGCGCTCAGCACGGGGTCGGCGCCGTACATCGCGTCGCCCGCGCAGGGGTGGCGCTGCGCGGCCATGTGCACGCGGATCTGGTGGGTGCGCCCGGTCTCGAGGTGGATCTCCAGCAGCGTCGCGGCGGGGAAGGCCTCGAGCGTGTCGTAGTGGGTGACGCTCGGCTTGCCGCCGGCGACGACCGCGAACTTCCACGCGGAGCCGGGGTGGCGGCCGATCGGGGCGTCGATCGTGCCGGAGAACGGGTCGGGATGCCCCTGGACGATGGCGTGGTAGACCTTCGACACCTCGCGGTCGTGGAACTGCCGCTTGAGCTCGCGATAGGCCGACTCGCTCTTCGCGACGACCATGAGCCCGCTCGTGCCAGCGTCGAGGCGGTGCACGATGCCGGCGCGCTCGGCGGGACCGGAGGTCGCGATGCGGAACCCCGCGGCGGCGAGAGCGCCGAGCACGGTCGGCCCCTCCCACCCGACGCTCGGATGGGCAGCGACGCCGACGGGCTTGTCGATCACGACCAGGTCGTCGTCGTCGTGCACGATGCGCAGGCTCTCGACCGCGACCGGCTGGATGCTCGGCTCGCGTCGCGGCTGCCACGAGACCTCCAGCCACGCGTCGCGCGGCAGTCGATCGGACTTGCCGACCGTGCGGCCGTCGACCGTGACCCCACCGGCCTCGGCGACCTCCGCCGCGAAGGAGCGGGAGAACCCGAGCAGTTTCGCCAGGGCGGCGTCCACGCGCTCGCCGGACAGACCGTCGGGGACGGGAAGAGCGCGCGACTCGGTCACGGCGCTCCTCCCGTCCCCGACGAGAGGCTGAGGCTCAGGAGCCGTAGCCCGGGTACTGGCCCGGGGTCTGCTGCGGCTGGCCGAAGCTCGGCGCGGAGCCCGGGAACTGGGCGGAGCCGGGGGCACCGACCGGTGCCGAGCCGATGGGCGCCGCGGCCGAGACCGGGGCCGCGGCCGAGCCCGGCTGCGCCACCGAGGCAGTCGAGCCCTCGAGCTCGCGCAGCTGGCCCTGGATGTAGGTGCGCAGCTGGTTGCGGTACTCGCGCTCGAACACGCGCAGCTCTTCCACGCGCGCCTCGAGCGAGGTCTTCTCGGCCTGCAGCTGCTCGACGATCTGGCGCTGCTGGCCCTCGGCCTCGCTCACGAGTCGAGCGGCGGTCGCCTGGCCCTCGGCGATGAGCTCGTCGCGCTTGGCAATGCCCTCGCGCACGTGCTCCTCGTGGAGGCGGCGCGCGAGCTGCAGCAGGTTGTTCGTGCTCGTGGTCTCGAGCGAGGCGTCGGTCGCGGCGGGAGCTGAGGCCGGCGCGGGCGCCGAGTACGCGGGAGCCGAGACCGCCGGGGCCGAGGCGGCGGGAGCGGAGACCGCGGGCGTCGGGGCCTGCGGGGCCTCGGCGGCGGGCGCTGCGCCACCGCTGCGCTGCAGCTCGGCGATGCGGGCGTCGGCCGCGACGAGACGCTGCTTCAGCTCGTCGTTCTCCTGATTGAGGCGGCGGAACTCGACGACGATCTCGTCGAGGAAGTCATCGACCTCGTCCTGGTCGTATCCCTCGCGGAACTTGGTCGACTGGAAGCGCTTGTTGACGACGTCTTCGGGAGTGAGGGCCATGCCGTCTACCTCGAAACTTTCTGGAGAGCGGTCGGATAACGATGAGGTAACGCTAGCAACAGCGGACCTCACGCGTCACATCGGTGCCCCCACCCTATCCACTCGGAGGGCGGTGCGGCAGAGCCTTCCGGCCTAGCGGGGCCCGACGATCGACATGAGGATGAACAGCACGATCATGACGATCGTCCAGGCCAGGTCGAGCTGGATCGCGCCGAGCTGGATGGGCGGGATGACGCGACGCACCGCGCGGATCGGCGGGTCGGTGATCGTGTAGCTCACCTCGGCGGCGATGACCACGGCACCCTGCGGCCGCCAGGACCGGTTGAGCGCCTGAATCCAGTCGAAGACGAACCGGGCCCACATGGCGATGAAGACAATGAGCAGTGCGACGTAGATCACGCCGAACACGATGGAGAGAGCGGCCTGCACGGTTCCTAGTCTTCCAGGTCACGCTGGGAGCGCGACCCGGCGAGGCCGCCGCTCAGGAGAGGAACGAGGCGTCGACGCCCGGCTCGGGCTCCGCCTGCTCGCCGCTCACCGCGACGTGGGCCGGCGAGAGCAGGAAGACCTTGCTCGTGACGCGCTCGATCTTGCCGTAGAGGCCCTGAGAGAGGCCGCTGGCGAAGTCGACGAGACGACGGGCCTCCGATTCGGTCATCTGCGAGAGGTTGATGATGACGGGGATGCCCTCGCGGAAGCTCTCGGCGATGACCTGCGCGTCCTTGTAGTGACGCGGGTGGACGGTGAGGATCTCGTTCATGTCGGCAGGAGCGGCGTTCCGGGTCGGGGCGGGGCGACGCAGGGGCGTCACGGGGGCGCGCTGCGGGCCCGGAGCGGGCACGGCGGCGACGGAGGGCGCGGACTGCGCGCGCTGCTCGGCGGGCGCGTCGTACTCGACCTCTTCATCGGCGAGGCCGAGGTAGACCATGGTCTTGCGAAGCGGGTTCGTCATGAGGCGTCCTTCGAGTCGTGGTGCGCTTGCAGGCTAGTGCGGGGCCGGGCGTTTTCCGGTGATTGCGGTGCCGATGCGCAGGTGTGTCGCCCCCTCGGCGATGGCCTCGGCGTAGTCGCCCGACATGCCGGCCGAGAGGTCGGTGGCGTGGGGTGCGATCGTGCGCACCCGCTCGCCGATCGCGCGGAGCCTCGCGAACGCGCTGCGGGCATCCTCATCGAGGGGCGCGACACCCATGACGCCGCGCAGGCGCAGGCGCTCGGTCGCGAGCACCTGCTCGGCGAGGCGCTCGACCTCGCTCGGCGCGACGCCGCCGCGGCCGGGGTCGTCGGTGAGGTTCACCTCGAGGAAGACGTCGACGGCGCGCTCGGCCCCCGCGAGCGCCGTGACGAGGGATGCGCGGTCCACCGAGTGGATGACGTCGGCGTAGCGGGCGACGGCCTTCGCCTTGTTCGACTGCAGCTGGCCCACGAAGTGCCAGGTGAGCGGCAGGTCGGCGAGCTCGGCGGCCTTCGGCGCGGCGTCCTGGTGGCGGTTCTCACCGACGTGCCGCACGCCGAGCTCGACAAGCTCGCGGATGAGCTGCGCGGGGTGGAACTTCGTCACGACGACGAGCGTGATCTCCTCCGGGGCGCGGCCGGCGGCGGCGCACGCCTCGGCGATGCCGGCCGTGACCGCCGCGTACCGCTCGGCGAGCTCGGGTGCCGCGCTCACGTCGTCAGCGCAGGAACTCGGGGATGTCGAGGTCGTCGTCGTCGGCCTCGACCTCGAGCGGGTCGATCGGCGCGGTCGCGGCGAGGTCGTGGCCCGCGTCGGGCGCGGACTCCCCCGGCTGCGCCGTGACGCGCTCGCCCGGCGCCGCCGGCACGAACGACGAGCGGCGATCCTTGGGCACCGTCGTGGGCTCGCCGCCGTCGAAGCCGGCGGCGATGACCGTCACGCGCACCTCGTCGCCGAGGGTGTCGTCGATGACGGCGCCGAAGATGATGTTGGCCTCGGGGTGCACGGCCTCCTGCACGAGCTTGGCCGCGTCGTTGATCTCGAAGATGCCGAGGTTCGACCCGCCCTGGATCGACAGCAGCACGCCGTGCGCGCCGTCGATGCTCGCCTCGAGCAGCGGGCTCGCGACGGCGAGCTCGGCGGCCTTGATGGCGCGGTCGGCGCCGCGGCTCGAGCCGATGCCCATGAGGGCGCTGCCGGCGCCCTGCATGACGCTCTTGACGTCGGCGAAGTCGAGGTTGATGAGGCCGGGGGTCGTGATGAGGTCGGTGATGCCCTGCACGCCGGCGAGCAGCACCTGGTCGGCGGTCGCGAAGGCCTCGAGCATGCTGATGCCGCGGTCGCTGATCTCGAGCAGGCGGTCGTTCGGCACGACGATGAGCGTGTCGACCTCGTTCTTGAGGGCCGCGACTCCGTCCTCCGCCTGCGCCTGGCGGCGCTTGCCCTCGAAGCTGAAGGGCTTCGTGACGACGCCGATCGTGAGGGCGCCGATCGACTTCGCGATGCGCGCCACGACGGGAGCGCCGCCCGTGCCCGTGCCGCCGCCCTCGCCCGCGGTGACGAAGACCATGTCGGCGCCCGCGAGGGCCTCCTCGATCTCCTCCGCGTGATCTTCGGCGGCGCGTCGGCCGACCTCGGGGTCGGCACCCGCGCCGAGCCCGCGCGTGAGCTCGCGGCCCACGTCGAGCTTGACATCGGCGTCGCTCATGAGCAGCGCCTGGGCGTCGGTGTTGATCGCAATGAACTCGACGCCGCGCAGGCCGAGCTCGATCATGCGGTTGACCGCGTTGACACCGCCGCCGCCGATGCCCACGACCTTGATCACGGCGAGGTAGTTCTGGTTGCTGGTCACGTCCGGCCTCCGCGTCAAACCTTAAACCTTCAGTTGAGGTCTAAAGTTATGCTCAGTATGTACTCCTGAGCGATCACGGTATGGGTCGCGGCCGCAGCGCCTCAGCAGGCGCCCCGCGTGTCGGCGAATGCCATCACAGACGACGGACGATCACGCTGTCCGGCGCCGACACGTCGAACTGCCACGACACCGCCGGGTCGTTCACCGCGATCGCCGCCTCCAGCACGCGCGTCTTGTACGCCGAGCGCTCCGCGCTGCCCCACACGACCCGATGACCCGCGTCACGGATGGTGAACGCCACGTCGTCGCGCGTCGACGCCGTCACAACGTCGACCCGCGCCGCCAGCTCGTCCGGCAGCGCCTCGAGCACCTCCGCGACCGAGCGGAAGGCCGCCTCCTCCGGCGACGCCTCCCCCGCCCTGATGAGCGGCACGCCCGCCGGACGCTCCCGCGACGACTCCACCACCACGCCCGCCGCGTCCACCAGATCGAACGACGACCCGCGCTCCACCGCCCCGATCGGCGCCCGCTCGACGATGCGGACCAGCAGCGAATGCGGCGGCACCACCTCCAGCGAGTACGAGCGGATCAGCGCGAACTCCTCCAGATCCGACCGGATACCACCCTCGTCGAGCAGAGCCAGCGGGGTCTCCCTGTGCCGCTCCAGCGCCTGCGAGATCGCCGCAGGATCCAGCCGCACCGTCCCCGTCACGCGGATGTCCGTGAGCGCCATGAGCGGCGACAGCGACACCGCCACCACCGTCAGCAGCAGCACCGACAGCGTGCCCACCGACCCCCACGTCAGCAGCCGACGACGACGCGAGCGCCGCGTGAAGCGCCGCGCCTCCGCCCGCTCCGCCCGACGAGCCGCCCTCGCCGCCGCGCGCTCGGCGCGGTCCGCGCGCCGACGCGCCTCCACCGCCGGATCCACCGAACGCGCCGGCAGCAGGCGACCCACGCCACCGCCGGAGCGACCGGGATCCGCCTCCGCGCCCCCCCGGCCGCCGGCGACCGGCGGGCGCGACGCGGCCGCCGGCTCCGCAGCCGCGGCGGGCGCCGACGGGCGCACGACGCGCGACCCGCGCGGGGCACGGCCCGACGCCGGCGACGGCGGAGCGGCCGGGCCCGGCGCACCGCCGCGACCCGCCGGCCGCGACGCCGCGGAGCCGGAACCCGCAGGAGCCCCCGACCCGGGCTGGCGCCCGCGATCGAAGCCCTCGGGGCGCTTCACCGCAGCGGCTCCTCGGCGGCGTCAGGGGCATCCGCCGACACCGATGCGGAGGGCGCCGCGGCGAGGATCGCCTCGCGCACCTGCGGCAGAATGCGGTACACGTCGCCGCACGACAGCGTCATCACGATGTCGCCGGGACGCGCGATCTCCGCGACGCGCTCGGCCGCCTCCGCCCAGTCGGGCCGGTAGTCCACGTGGGAGGGCTCGGCGAAGGCCTCGCTCACCAGGGCGCCCGTCACACCGGGGATCGGATCCTCCCGGGCGCCGTACACGTCGAGCACGACCGTGTGATCGGCGAGGCGCTCATAGACCGCCGCGAACTCGCCCGCCATCGCCTGCGTGCGGCTGAACAGGTGCGGCTGGTGGATCGCGATCACCCGGTGCTCGCCCACGACCGAGCGAGCCGTCTGCAGCGCCGCCGCGACCTCCGTCGGGTGGTGGGCGTAGTCGTCGTAGAGCCGCACCCCCGCAGCCTCGCCGTGCGACTCGAAGCGCCGCAGCGTGCCCGCGAAGCCGTCGAGCGCGGCGACCGCCTCGCCGAGCGGGATGCCGATGCCCAGCAGCACCGCGACCGCGCCCGCGGCGTTGAGCGCGTTGTGCCGGCCCGGCACGCCCAGCTGCCCGTGCGCCTCGACGCCGTCGGCGACGATCGTGAAGGCGATCGGCCCGGACTCGCTCACCGCCGTCAGGCGCACATCGGCGTCGGCGGCCTCGCCGAAGGTCAGGATGCGCGGCGCCGAGCCGCGCGCGACGAGCGCCTCGCGCAGCTCACGCGTGCCGGCGTCATCCGCCGAGAGCACCACGAGCTCGCTCGCGGCGCGCGCGAAGTCGACGAAGGCCTCGGCGATCGCCTCCGCCGAGCCGTAGTGATCCAGGTGATCCGAATCGATGTTGGTGACGAGCGCGATCGCCGTGTCGTAGAGCAGGAACGAGCCATCCGACTCGTCGGCCTCCACCACGAACAGATCCCCCTCACCCCACGCCGAGGAGGTGCCCTCGCCCTGGATCACCGCGCCGTTCACGAACGAGGGGTCGCGGTCGAGGGCGCGCAGCGCCGTGACGAGCATCCCCGTCGACGTCGACTTGCCGTGGGCGCCCGCGACCGCCAGCAGCCGCTCGCCGCGCACCAGCCAGGCGAGCGCCTGCGAGCGGTGCAGGACGGGCAGGCCGCGCCGCAGCGCCTCCTGGTACTCCGGGTTCTCCACCCACAGAGCCCCGGTCACCACGAGCGTGTCGGCGTCGCCCACGTGGGCGGCATCGTGCCCGATCGAGACGGGGATGCCCAGCTCGCGCAGCGCCTGCACCGTCGCCGAATCGGAGCGGTCGCTGCCGGTCACCGCGAAGCCCCGCTCGTGGAACAGCCGGGCGATGCCGCTCATGCCGGAGCCGCCGATGCCGACGAAGTGGAGGCGGCCCAGGTCATCGGGCAGCACGAGCGAGAGGTCGGGCTTGATCGTCATCGCCGATCACCCTACGCGCTCGGCGCCGAGCGCCTCGCGCACCAACGCGAGCAGCGCCGCACTGCCGTCACGGCGCCCCACCGACTGCGCCGCCGCCGCCATGCGGGCGATCTCGGCGCGCCCGGTCAGGAGCGGGACGAGCTCGCCCGTCACGAACGCGGGCGTGAAGGCGGCGTCGTCGACGAGGCGGGCTCCCCCGGCGGCGACGAGCTCGCGCGCGTTGAGCCGCTGCTCGCCGTTGCCCACGGGGTACGGCACGAGGATCGACGGCAGGCCCACGGCGGCGAGCTCGCTCACGGTCGCCGAGCCCGAGCGGCAGACGACGAGGTCGGCGGCGGCGAAGGCGAGATCCATGCGGTCGCAGTACTCCAGGACGCGGTAGCCGGGAAGTCCCGGGTCGGCGCCGCCGCGATCGCGTCCCGTGATGTGGAGGACGTTCCAGCCCGAGCCGAGGAGGTGCGCGATCGCGTCGCCGATCGTCTCGTTGAGACGCTTCGCGCCCGTCGAGCCGCCCGTGACGAGGAGGGTCGGTCTCTCGGGGTCGAGCCCGAAGTGCGCGATGGCCTGCGGGCGGAGCCCGACGCGGTCGAGCTCGACGATCTCGCGGCGCAGCGGCATGCCGACGACGCGCGAGCCCCGCAGCGGGGTGCCGGGGAAGGTCGTGCCGACGCGACCGCCGAGCCAGCCGGCGAGCCGGTTGGCGATGCCCGGGCGGGCGTTCGCCTCGTGGGCGACGAGCGGCACGCGCTCGAGGCGTGCGGCGACGTACGCGGGGGCCGAGGCGTACCCGCCGAAGCCGACCACGACATCCGCCCCTCGCTCGCGGATGATCGCGCGGGTCTGGTCGACGGCGTCGCGGAAGGCGCGCGGGAAGCGCAGCGCGGCCCCGTTCGGGCGGCGCGGGAACGGCACGCGCGGGATGGTCAGGAGCTCGTAGCCGCGCTCGGGGACGAGGCGCTCCTCGAGGCCGCCCGCGGTGCCGAGGGCGAGGATGCCCACCTCGGGCTCGACCGCGCGCCAGTGATCGGCGAGCGCGAGCAGCGGGTTCACGTGGCCGGCGGTGCCGCCGCCGGCGAGCAGCGCGGTTGTCACAGGCGCGGCCCCGGGTGGACGTCGCGGGCGAGGGAGAGCACGACGCCTATCGCCAAGAGCGTCGTCACGAGCGCGGTACCACCGGCGGACATGAGGGGTAACGGCACGCCGAGGACGGGGAGCATGCCGAGGACGACGGCCACGTTGATGAAGGCCTGCCCGACGATCCAGACGAGCACGGCGCCCGTCGCGATGCAGCGGAAGGGATCGCTGTGCGCGCGCATGAGCCGGACCATGCCCACCGCGAGCACGGCGAAGAGGAGGAGGACGAGCATCGCTCCGATGAGGCCAAGCTCCTCACCAATAATCGCGAAGATGTAGTCATTCTCGGCGTGAGGCAGCCACGACCACTTGAGGGCGGAGTTGCCGAGGCCGACGCCGAAGACGCCGCCCGAGCCGAGCGCCCACATGCCGTGCATGGGCTGCCAGCAGACATCCTCGAGCTGCTCGGGGGTGCAGCCGTTGAGCCACGCGCTGATGCGATCGGAGCGCGAGGCGCCGGAGAGGGCGAAGAGCACGGCGCCGCCGACGCCCGCGGCGACGAGGCCGAGGATGTGGCGCATCGGGGCGCCCGCGAAGAACAAGGCGGCGAGCACGATCGACGTCATGATCGTCACGGTGCCGAGGTCCTGTCCGAGCAGCACGAGGCCGATCGCGACCGCCGACACGGGCAGTGCGGGCACGGCGACGCTGCGCCAGTCGGTGAAGCGGTCGGCGCGGGGCGCGAGCACCGTCGCGAGCCACACCACGAGGGCGAGCTTGAGGAACTCGCTCGGCTGGGCGCTCACGCCGCCGATGTTGATCCAGTTCTGGTTGCCGCCGTAGCCCCAGCCGATGCCGGGCACGAAGACGAGCAGCTGGAGGCCGAGACCGAGCAGGACGGCGTTTCGGGCCCAGCGCCGCCAGAACACCGCGGGCAGCTGCGAGACGAGAAGCATGAGGGGGATGCCCATGAGGGCGAAGAGGCCCTGGCGCAGGAAGATGCCGAAGAAGTCGCCGTCGCCCTTGCCGGACTGCACGAACGAGCTCGAGAGCACCATGACGAGCCCGAACAGCACGAGGAAGACGGTCGTGCCCAGCACGAGCATCCAGTCGGCGCTCTGCGCCGTGAACAGGCGGCGGACCGCGACGACCGCTGCCGCCCCGTGAGCCGGCCTCGCCGGCTCGGCGACGGGCGACGAGGGATGCTGCGCTCGCGCCCCCGGCGCGCGGTGCGGCGGGCGGGTGGTGGTCATGCGATCCCCTCCCCTGGGTGCTCGCGCCGTACGACGGTCTAGGTGCGGCCGTGCCGTTCGTGCACCGCCTCCTGGAAGCGGCGGCCGCGGTCGGCGTAGTCGGTGAACTGGTCCATCGACGCGGCCGCGGGAGCCAGGAGCACGGTGTCGCCATCGAGCGCCACGACTGCCGCCTGCTCGACGGCCGACCGCATCACCTGCCCAGTGTCGTCGGCGTCGACCTCGAAGACGGGGAGCCCCGGCGCGTGTCGCTGGAACGCCGCGACGACCGCGGCGCGCTCGACGCCGATCACGACGGCGGCGCGCAGGCGCTCGCGATGCGCCTCGACGAGCGCGTCGAGCTCGACGCCCTTCAGGAGGCCGCCGACGATCCAGACGATCGAGCGGAAGGCGCTCAGCGCTGAGTTCGCCGCGTGCGGGTTCGTGGCCTTCGAGTCGTCAACCCACATGACGCCGCCGGCCTCGAGCACGATCTCGGTGCGGTGGTGGTCGACGCGGAAGCGGCGCAGGCCGTCGCGGACCGCGAGGGGCGAGGCGCCGGCCGCGCGCGCGAGCGCCGCCGCCGCGAGCGCGTTCGCGAGACCGTGCGGCGTCGCGAGCCCCGCGAGGCGCACGTCGTCGAGAGTGCCGAGCTCAAGCGCGGAGCGATGGCGGTCGTCGAGGAAGGCGCGGTCGACGAGGATGTCGTCGACGAGCCCCACATCGCTCGGGCCCGGCGTGTCGGCCCCGAAGCCGATCGCGCGGGCGCCGTCGTGCACGTCGGCCTCCTCGACCATGCGCATCGTCGCGTCGTCGGCGCGGTTGTAGACGCACGCGAAGCGCGTGTTCGCGTACACCTTCGCCTTCGCGTCGCGGTACGCCTGCGCTCCGCCGTGCCAGTCGTAGTGATCCTCCGCGAGGTTGAGGCAGACGCTCGCGCGCGGGTGCAGCGCGCCGGGGCCCTCCGTCGGCAGCTGGTGCAGCTGGAAGCTCGAGATCTCGACCACGAGCACGTCGAAGCCGGCCGGATCGCGCACCGCGTCGAGCACGGGCACGCCGATGTTGCCGCACGGGGCGACGCGCAGCCCGCCCTCCTGCAGGATCGTCGCCGTCAGCTGGGTCGTCGTGGTCTTGCCGTTCGTGCCCGTGATGAGCACCCACTCGGCGGCCGGCTCGACCTTGTCGCGCACGCGCCAGGCGAGCTCGATGTCACCCCACATCGGCAGCGCGCGGTCGGCGGCCCACCCCACGATCGGATGATCGGGGCGGAACCCGGGCGAGACGATGACGAGCTCGGGCTCGAGGGCGGCGAGCTGCGGCAGAGCATCCTCATCGGAGCCCTCGAGCTCGATCAGGTCGACGCCGATGACCGGCAGGATGCGCGCGCGATCGGCGTCGGGGTTGCGTGCGGCGACCGTGACGCGGCAGCCGAGCTCGGCGAGCGTGTCGGCGGCCGCGAAGCCCGTCACGCCGAGCCCCAGCACGAGCACGCGCAGGCCCGACCAGTCGGCGCGCCAGCTCGTCAGCCCGTCGAGCCGGCTCGGCGTCACTGGCTGACCCACTCGAGGTAGAACAGCCCGACGCCCACGGCGACGAAGAGGCCCGCGATGAGCCAGAAGCGCACGACGACCGTGACCTCGGCCCAGCCCTTGAGCTCGAAGTGGTGGTGCAGCGGGCTCATGAGGAAGATGCGCTTGCCCTTGGTGATCTTGAAGTACAGCCGCTGCACGATGACCGAGCCCGTCACGATGAGGAAGAGCCCGCCGATGAGCACGAGCAGCAGCTCGGTGCGCGTCACGATCGCGAGGCCCGCGATCGCGCCGCCGATGCCGAGCGAGCCGGTGTCGCCGAGGAAGATCTGGGCGGGCGAGGTGTTCCACCACAGGAACCCGATGAGGGCGGCCGCGATCGCCGCCGACACGACCGCGATGTCCAGCGAATCGCCGCGCACCTCGTAGCACTTGTATGCCAGCTCGGGGTCGAGATTCGGGTTGAAGCAGTTCTGGTTGAACTGCCAGAAGGCGATGATGATGTACGACGCGATCGCGAGGATCGCCGAGCCCGTCGCGAGGCCGTCGAGGCCGTCGGCGACGTTCACGGCGTTCGAGGTGCTGACGACGATGAGGTTGATCCAGACCACGAACAGCACGATGCCGACGGCGCCGAGCGCGGCGAAGTCGAGCCAGTCGATGTCGCGCACGCCCGACACCATCGTCGAGGCGGGCGTCTGGCCGTCGGCGTCGGGGAACGAGATCGCGAGGATGGCGAAGCCGGAGGCGACGATCACCTGCCCGGCGACCTTCGCCCAGCCGGTCAGGCCGAGGCTGCGCTGATTGCGCACCTTCATGAAGTCGTCGATGAAGCCGACGACGCCGAGCCCGACCATGAGCAGCAGCACGAGCATCGCCGACTGCGTCGGCGCGGTCTGGTCGACGAGGTGGCCGAAGAAGTAGCCGAGGGTCGCGCCGGCGATGACGACGATGCCGCCCATCGTGGGCGTGCCGCGCTTGGTGTGGTGCGTCTGCGGGCCGTCGTCGCGGATGAACTGGCCCCACTCCAGGCGCCGGAAGAGGCGGATGAACAGCGGCGTCAGCAGGAGGGTGAAGGCGAGCGCGAAGGCGCCGGACAGCAGCAGGGCTCTCATGCCGTCTCCTCCGTCAGGCGGTCGATCAGGGGTGCCAGGGGCGTGACGCCCGCGGCGGTCACGAGCACCGCATCCCCCGGGCGGAGCCGGGCGCGAAGCTCATCGTAGGCGGCGTCGAGGTCGTCGACGAGCAGCGACTCCCCGCTCCACGAGCCCTCGAGCCCGGCCGCGGTGGCCGTGTGGCGGGCGCCGTGACCGACCACGACGAGCTGCGAGATGTCGAGGCGCACGACGAGCCGGCCGAGCTGGTCGTGGTCGTCGAACCGCGACGTCGGCTCGCTCACGAGCTCGCCGACCACGGCGAACGAGCGCGTGACGCCCCGCGTCGCGTCCGCGAGCACCTTGAGCGAGCGACGCACCTCGTCGGCGGTCGTCGCGCCGGTGTCGTCGAGCACGATGAGGCCGTCGGCGGTGCGGATGCGCACGCAGCGGCCCGGGACCTCCGCGGTCTGCCCCGCCGCGGTCGCGGCCTCGGCGAGACTCGCGCCGCCCGCGAGCGCCTCGCGCCCTCGCGCCAGCGCGGCATCGACGACGGCGTCGCCGAGCGCGTCGAGCGTCACGGTCGCGCGCTCCTGGGCGAGCCGGAGGTGGATGCGAGCGCCCTCGAGCCGGTGCTCGACGTCGTCGATGACGAGCGGCTCGCTCATCGCGTCGGCCAGCCGGCCTCGCGCAGCGCCGCGCGCGCCTCGTCGCGCGCCGAGTACTCGGTGCGCACGCCGCGGATGTCGCGGTAGTCCTGGTGCCCCGGCCCGGCCCACAGGATCGAGTCGCCCTCCTGCGCGAGGTTCACGGCCACGCGGATCGCCGCCTCCGGCGGGCTCACCTCGTGGATCTCCGGCCGGTTGGTCGCCATGGCGGCGCCCTCGAGCAGGGTCGCGCGGATGGACGCCGGGTCTTCGAAGCGCGGGTGGTGGTCGGTGATGACGAGCACGTCGCAGCCCTCGGCGGCGACCCGGCCCATGTCGTGCCGCTTCGTCGCGTCGCGGTCGCCGTCCGCGCCGAACACCATGATGGTGCGGCCCGTCGTGAAGGCGCGCACGGCGCCGAGGGTCTGCTCGAAGGCGTCGGGGCTGTGGCCGAAGTCGACGAAGACGCTCGGCCCCCGGTCGCCGGAGACGCGCTCGGTGCGGCCGGGCAGGTAGGCGTCGATGCCGGTCTCGCCGAGCGCCTGCTCGATCACGGCGAGCTCGAAGCCGGCCTCGACCATCATGACGATCGCGAGCGCGGCGTTGGAGGCCATGTGCCAGCCGATGAGCGGCACGCGCGTGGTGAGCGACTGACCGTCGGGGCCGGTGAGGCGGAACGCCGTGAACGCCGGGGTCTCCTCCGTCAGCTCCACGCGCCACTCGGCCTCGACGCCGGGCTTCGCCGTGATCGTCGTCACCGGGATGCGCGCCGACTCGACGACGCGCTCGCCCCAGGCCGTGTCGAGCGACACGACGCCGCGGCGCGCGCGGTCGGGCTGGAACAGCGGCAGCTTCGCCTGGAAGTACTCCTCCATGTCGGCGTAGTCGTCGAGGTGGTCGTGGCTGAGGTTGGTGAAGCCCGCGACGTCGAAGACGATGCCGTCGACGCGGTGCCGGCTGAGCGCCTGCGCGCTGACCTCCACGGCGACGGCGCGCACACCGGCCTCGCGCATGCGCGCGAGCAGGGCGTGCATCTCGCTCGCCTCCGGAGTTGTGAGGCGGCTCACGACGGTGAGGTCGCCGATCTTGCGCTCGGCCGTGGACGACAGGCCCGTGACGAGCCCGAGCTGGCGCAGCACCGCGTCGAGCAGGTAGGCGGTCGAGGTCTTGCCGTTGGTGCCGGTGACGCCGAACAGCAGCGGGGGCTCCTCGTCGGTGCGGTACACCCACGCCGAGAGCGCGCCGAGGGCGGCCCGCGGATCGTCGACGACGAGCACGGGCACGTCGAGGCCCGCCGCGAGCTCGACGCCAGCGCGGTCGGTGACCACGGCGACGGCCCCCGCCTCGACCGCGGCGGCCGCGAACTCGGCACCGTGCCGGTGCTGCCCGCGCACCCCCACGTAGAGGTCGCCCGGCCGGAGGTCACCCGTGGCGAGCGTGATGCCGGTGACCTCGACGCCGTCGACGCGACCGTGCGCGGCCTCGAGCCCGAACGCCTCGACGAGCCCGCCCAGCGGGCGCGCGGAGGGGTGCTCGGGCCGCAGGACGGGGGGAACGCGACCGGACAACACGACCTCTTTCTCGGCGGGGCCTACCACGTCAGGGGCAGACGCGGCGGGGGCTGCGTCGAAGGCGGCACCCGGAACGTCTTGAGCACTTGCGTCATGATCGAGCGGAAGGTGGGCGCCGCGGCAGCCGACGTCTTCATCGTATCGGGACGAGCAAGCGTCACGACCACGACGAACTGGGGGTCGTCGGCCGGAGCGATGCCGGCGAGCGAGACGATGCGCTGCCCGCCGTAGCGACCGTTCTCGGCGACCTCGGCGGTGCCGGTCTTCGCCGCGACGCGGTAGCCGGGGATGCTGAGCTGCGACGACAGGAACCCGTCGGTCACCACCGATTCGAGGATCTGCACGGTCGTGTCGGCGGCCTCCTCCGAGAGGATGCGCTCGCCCTCGCCGCTCGGCTGCATGGTCGTCGTGCCGTCTGCGCGGGTGCACCCCGCCACGAGGGTGAGCGGCATGTGCACGCCCCCGTTGGCGATCGCCTGGTAGGCGCTCGCCACCTGCGCGCTCGTCGCCGTCATGCCCTGCCCGAACATCTGCGTGAAGGCGCTGTGCCCGTCGATCGAGGCGGGGTCGCGGATCGTGCCGCCCTCCTCGCCGAGGAAGCCGACGGCCGTCGGCTCGCCGAGGCCGTAGCGCGTCAGCATCTCGGCGCGCTGCTCGAGACTCGTGCGCTCGACCACCATCGAGGTGCCCACGTTCGAGGAGTTCATGAGGATGCCCGCAGTCGTGAGCGGCAGGTCGCCGTGCGCCCACGCATCCCCGATCGTGTAGTTCAGGATCGTCGCGTACCGGCCGGGCACCGTGAACTTCTCCAGCGGCGTCGTGACGCCCTCGTCGAGCAGCGCCGCGAAGGTCAGCGCCTTGATCGTCGAGCCCGGCTCGTAGGGGGCGGTGAAGCTGCGGGCGCCGAGATTGTCGACGGGCGTGCCGTTGACGTCGTTGGGGTCGACCGTCGGCCAGTCGGCGGCGGCGACGATCGCGCCGTCGGCGACGCGCACGACGAGGGCCGTCGCCCAGTCGGCGCCGACCGCCGTCCCCTGCTCGGCGATCGCCTGCTGCGCGAACCACTGCACGTCGGAATCGATCGTGAGCTGCAGGGTGCCGCCGTCGATCGGCTCCTGCTCGACCACGGTCGTGCCGGGCAGCCGCACGCCGTCGGCGCCGCGCTCGTAGGTCGAGGTGCCGTCGGTCGCCTGCAGGCACTCGTTCGCGCTCAGCTCGAGCCCCGTCTGCGGGCCGTCGGTGCCGAGGAATCCGACGAGGTTGCCGGCGACCTGCCCGTTGGGGTACGCCCGGGCCGACTGACGCTCGAAGTAGACCCAGGGGATACGCAGCTCGCGCACCGCCTCGTACACGTCGGCCTCCACCCCGCGCACGAGGTAGGCGAAGTCGTCGTCGGGGTCGGCGGCGAGCTCGGCGTCGATGAGCGACTGCAGCGCGGCGGGATCCTGCCCCGTGATCGCGCCGAGCTGCGTGAGCGCCTCGAACACCGTGCGGGTGATGCGCTGGTCGGTCTCCTCGTCGAGGATCGTCGACGGCGCGACGAAGCGCGGCGAAACCGTGATGTCGTAGCGGTAGACCGTGTCGGCGAGCACGACACCGTTGCGATCGACGATGTCGCCGCGCGCGCCCGGCAGCACCTGTGGGATCGAGCGACGCGCCTCCGACTGCTCCGCGAGCTCGCCCGCGCGCACGACCTGGATGTCGACCAGTCGGATGAAGAACGCCGCGAGGATGGCGGTCACGAGCAGCACCGTCACGGCGAGGCGGCGGCGAGTGCGTCGAACGGCGATCACGCGGTCGTCCTCCCCTGGGTGCTGCTCGGTGGTGCTCGGTCGGTGCCCTCTGGGCTACTGGGTCACCGGCGACGGGAGCGTCGCCGGGCCCGCCGGCGGTGCGGCGGGGAGGTTCGGGGCGACACCGGAGGGCGCCTGCGGGGCGGCTCCGGGCGCGGTGGCGGTCGGTGCGGTCGGTGCGGTCGGTGCGGTCGGTGCGGTCGGGCCCGAGGCTACCGACGGCGACGCCTCGCCCCCGGTCGCCACGCCCGGCGCGGCAGCGGCCGCTGCACCGGTCGCGGCGACGGACACGAGCGGGACATCCGCCAGCAGCACGTTGCCGATCATGCTGTCGCGCCCGGCGAGCACGCCCGCGCCGCTGCCCGCGGCGACCGGTGCGCCGAGCACGGTGGCGTCGGCGAGCCGCAGGTAGGCGGGGCTCGCGTTCGCGACCATGCCGAGCGACTCGGCGTTCGCGGCGAGGTTCTGGGGCGAGCGCAGCGTGTCGAGGCTCTCGGTCAGCACCTGGGCGCTGCGGTCGAGCTCGACCGCCTGCGACTGCAGGGCCGCGATGCGGTAGGCGCCCTCCGAGAGCGTGATCGACAGCAGCAGCTGGGCGAGGAGGATCGCGAAGACGCCGGCCGTCGAGACGACCGCGTAGACGGCGCGGGGGCGCGCACGCCGCTGGGAGCGGGTGGCGACGACCTCCACGGGTCGCGGCGCCCGGCGGGGGCTCGGGGCCACGACTCGCTGGGGGGTCGGGGCGAGGACGGCGCTCACGCGGCCGCTCGCAGTCGCTCGGCCGCGCGCAGGCGCACGGGGATCGCTCGGGGGTTCGCGGCGCGCTCGGCCTCCTCGGCGAGCTCGGCGCCGCGCACCAGCAGGCGGAAGCGGGGGGCGTGCTCGGGCAGCTCCATCGGCAGGCCCGCGGGGGCCGTCGAGCGGACGCGCGCGGCGAGCTCGCGCTTGACGATGCGATCCTCGAGCGACTGGTACGCCAGCACGACGATGCGGCCGCCGACCGCGAGCGCGTCGAGCGCGGCCGGCAGCGCCGTCTCGAGCGCGGAGAGCTCGTCGTTCACCTCGATGCGCAGGGCCTGATAGACGCGCTTCGCCGGGTGGCCGGTGCGCTGGGCCGACCGGGGCGTGGCGTCGAAGATGATCTGGTTCAGCTGCGCGCTGCGTTCGATCGGGGCGACGGCGCGCGCCTCGACGATGCGGCGGGCGTAGCGCGGCGCGAGCTTCTCCTCGCCGTAGGCGTAGAAGATGCGCCGCAGCTCCTCCTCCGGGTAGGTCGCGAGCACGTCGGCGGCGGTGCGCCCCGACGTGCGGTCCATGCGCATGTCGAGCGGAGCATCCTGCGCATAGGCGAAGCCCCGGTCGGCCTCGTCGAGCTGCATGGAGGAGACACCGAGGTCGAACAGCACGGCGTCGACCTCGGCGATGCCGAGCGCGTCGAGGGCCGAGCGGATGCCGTCGTAGACGGTGTGCACCGGGCGGAAGCGATCCCCGAACGGCGCCAGGCGCTCGGTGGCCGCGGCGAGGGCGTCGGTGTCGCGGTCGAGGCCCACGATGGTCAGGTTCGGGAAGCGCTCGAGCGCGGCGGCGCTGTGGCCGCCGAGACCGAGCGTCGCGTCGACCATGACCGCGCCCTCGCGCTCGAGCGCGGGGGCGAGCAGCTCGAGCGTGCGCTCGAGCAGGACGGGGATGTGGCGGGTCTCGGTCATCGTGTTCCGGAGGTCGAGCGCGGGGCCCGGATCCCCATCCGTCGACCTGGCACCGGGGAAGTGATGTCAGGGCGATGACGGCTGGGAGTCCGACGCCTCGCGATCAGAACAGGCCCGGGATCACCTCCTCCTCGGTGGTGGAGAAGGCTTCTTCCTTCTCGGCGTAGTAGGCGTTCCAGGCCTCGGTGGCCCAGATCTCGGCGCGGTCGCCCGCACCGATGACCGTGAGGTCGCGATCGAGCCCCGCGTACTCGCGCAGGGCCGGAGGGATCGTGACGCGGTGCTGCTTGTCCGGGCGCTCGTCGCTCGCGCCCGACAGGAAGATGCGCACGTAGTCGCGAGCGAGCTTGCTCGTGAGCGGCGCCTGGCGGATCTTCTCGACCTGCGCCGCGAAGCCCTCGGCGCTGAAGACGTAGATGCAGCGCTCCTGACCGCGAGCGAGCACGAGGCCGTTCGCGAGCTCGTCGCGGAACTTCGCCGGCAGGATGATGCGCCCTTTGTCGTCGAGCTTGGGGGTGTGCGTGCCGAGGAACATCGTCCGCTCCCCCTTCCTTCGCCGGCCTGAAGTGCTAGGTGACCTCCACTTTACTCCACAACGCTCCACAACGCCATCACCTTGACCCACTGTAGCCCGAAATGGGGGCACGATTTCCGCGAGAAATGGGGGTTGCCGCCCCGTGGAGGACGGTGGAGGGATCTCTTTGCTCCCCGAGCGCTCGACGGCAGAACAGGGCGAGCGCAGCATCCTCAACCCGCGGAATCGCGCGGAGGGCGCGCAGGGCACGGGTGGGGGTGGAGCGAAGTGGAGCACAGGCAGCGCCGTGGAGCGAAGTGGAGCACGGCCAGCGCCGTAGCGGAAGCGCACGAAGAAGGGGCCGACCCGAAGGTCGGCCCCTGAAGGCTGTGTGCCGGGATGCCCGGCGGAGGGCTAGCGGCCCTGGTCGCCGTCCTGGCGGCGCTCCCAGCGCTCGTTGATCGTGTCCATGAACGAGGAGCGCTTGCGCTGCGGCGCGGGGCGAGCCGAACCGGAGGTCGAGGCGGTCGCATCCGCCTGCGCGGCCTTGCCGGGGGTGAGCACCAGCAGCACGCCTGCGAGCATGAGGGCGAAGCCAATGACGCCGACGATCGGCAGCTGCACGATGACGCCGGCGACGAGAGTGGCGACGCCCGCGATGGCGAGCAGCGAGCCGAGCACGATCTGCGTGTAGTTCGGTCGACCGCGACGACCCGAGACGGTCGCCACGAAGTCGGCGTCGTTCTGATAGAGGCTGCGCTCCATCTCTTCGAGGAGGCGCTGCTCCTGCTCCGACAGCGGCATGTGGACCCCTTGTTCGACAGATCGCGCGGGTGGGCTCCCGGCGCCTCCTCATTCTAGGCTCGGCCCGCTGGATAGGCTAGGCGGGTGTCTGAGAGATTGCGGTTAGTCGACCTGGTCAACGCCCGACTGGACGTCTTCCTGACCGAACGGGCCACCCACCTCGCCTCGATCGCCGACGAGCTCGAGGTGTTTGTCGACGCCTCCCGCGACCTCCTCCGCGGCGGGAAGCGCTTCCGCGCGCTCTTCGCCTACTGGGGCTGGCACGCGGTCATCGGCACGCAGCGACCTGACGACCTGCTGGCCGACCTCGACGACCACGACGAGCTCGACGCGGTCATCGCGCTCGCGGCAGCGCTCGAGATCTTCCACGCCGCGGCGCTCGTGCACGACGACATCATGGACAACTCCGACACCCGGCGCGGCATGCCGTCGATGCATCGCCGCTTCGAGACCGAGCACGCCTCGCGCGAGTGGGTCGGCTCGGCTGCCGGCTACGGCACCTCCTCCGCGCTCATGCTCGGCGACCTGCTGCTGGGGTGGAGCGACGAGCTGCTCGCCGAGGGTCTCTCCCTCGTCGCCGACCGCGCCTCGGCCCGCCGCGCGCGCAGCGAGTTCCACGTCATGCGCACCGAGGTCACGATGGGCCAGTACCTCGACATCCTCGAGGAGGTGGCCTGGCGCGAGTCGCCGGAGGAGGACCTGCTCCCCCGCGCCCACCGCGTCGTCACCTACAAGTCGGCGAAGTACTCCATCGAGGCGCCGCTCGCACTGGGCGGGCTCATGGCGGGAGGGACGGACGAGCAGGTGGATGCCCTGCGCGCGTTCGGCCTGCCCCTCGGCGTCGCCTTCCAGCTGCGCGACGACCTGCTCGGCGTGTTCGGCGACCCCGAGGTGACCGGCAAGCCTGCCGGCGACGATCTGCGCGAGGGCAAGCGCACCGTGCTCATCGCCCTCGCCCGCCGCGCGCTGCCAGCCTCCGCCGTGCGCCTCATCGACGAGCTGCTGGGCGACCCGGATCTCACCCCGCACCAGATCGCGACGCTGCAGGCGACGATCCGCGAGAGCGGCGCCGTCGATAGGGTCGAGTCGATCATCGCCCGCTCGGTGCGTGAAGCGGTGACGGCGCTCGACCACGCACCGCTCAGCCGCGCGGCGCGCGCCGAGCTGGTCGGTCTCGCCGATCTGGTGACCCGCCGCGCGCACTGATCTCGGCGCGCACTGACCTCTCCGCGCCCACCGGCCGCTAGAGCAGCGCCTGCGCCACGCGCCGGACCTCGGCCTTGCGGCCGGCCCGCAGCGCCTCGACTGGGGCGACGCCGAGCGCGTCGTCGACCGCGAGCATCCACTCCATGGCCTCGTCGTCGGTGAACCCGTTGTCGGCCAGCAGCATGAGGGTGCCGCGAAGCTCGTGGAGGGGTTCGCCGTCGCGCAGGAACTCCTCCGGCACGACGAGCACCTTGTCGCGCCGCACGCCCAGCAGGTGGCGGTCTTCGAGCAGGCGGTGGATGCGGCCGGGCGAGACGCCGAGGATCTCGACCAGGTCGGGGACGGTCAGCCAGCGACGGGAGTCAGCGGTCACGCTTCCAGCGTGCCACGAACGGGGGCTCTGCACCGCGCAGCGCTCATGTTACGAACGTGTTAACGCAAACCACATCCGCCACGATGATTGACACGAGTGTTAATGTGTAACCGGCGGACGGGGATCCGCTCGCGGCCGACGCTGGCCGCACCGGCGTCAGGAGGGGACGGCTTGATGATCGAGCTCGACCGCAGCACCACCGCCCACGACGACGCGGAGGTCGTCCGCGAGCAGGAGGAGGCGCGGGAGCGCGCCCGCAGGGTGTTCGGCGGCCTGACCCCCCGCACGCCGGGCCTCGCGTCGGGCTCCACGGCCGCACCGACGCTCGCCGCCACCGGCGACGCCTCCGCCCGTGCCGCCGCTCGTGCCCGCAGCGCGGCCCTCTCGACGATGCCGCTCGTGCTGACCGGCGCCCTGACCCTCGGCCTGGGCCTCACCGGCCCCGTCGACGCCGCCCACGCCGCGCCCCGCAAGCCGCTGAGCCCGAAGCCCCAGCAGGCCCTCGGCCCCGCGACCCTGCGCGCCGCACTCGCCCAGATCGGCACGGCGATCACGCCCGGTGCGATGCCGGCCACCGCCGTCGCGACCACCGCCGCCCCCGCCTTCTACACGGTCGAAGCGGGCGACACCGTCTCCTCCATCGCGGCGCGGTTCGGCCTCTCGACGGCCGGCGTGCTGGCCCTCAACGGGCTGAGCTGGAAGTCGGTGATCTTCCCGGGCCAGGTGCTCACCCTCACGAGCTCGCCGACGAAGGGCGCCGCGCCGTCGGCCCCCGTGTCGCCCGGCGGCGCCTATCAGGTGCGCAGCGGCGACACCGTCTCCGCGATCGCCGCGCGCTTCGGCGTCTCGACCCAGTCGATCCTTGACGCCAACGGCCTGACCTGGAAGAGCATCATCTACCCGGGCCAGACCCTCGTCATCCCCGGCACGACGAGCGCGCCGGCCGCTCCGGCGAGCGAGACGGTCTCGGCCGTCACGGCCATGCCGATCGCCGAGCGTCCTGTGCTCCCGGGCGGGCCCGCGCCCGCGGCGGCGCCCGCACCGGCTCCCGCGCCGGCGCCGGCACCGACCAGTCAGACTCCGGCTCCCGCCGCGCCGCCGGCACCCGCACCGGCCCCCTCCGCGCCTTCCGCCGGCACGATCACGCCGCTCAACGCGGAGGGCCGCGCGCACGCCGCCACGATCATCCAGGTCGGTCGTCAGTTGGGCGTGCCGGACTACGGCATCGTCATCGCGCTCGCGACTGCGATGCAGGAATCCTCGATGCGCAACCTCTCGTGGGGCGACCGCGACTCGGTCGGCCTCTTCCAGCAGCGGCCGAGCACCGGCTGGGGCACGGTCGCCGAGCTGCAGGATCCGGCCCACGCCGCTCGCCTGTTCTACGTCGGCCGCGAGGGCTACACGCGGGGCCTTCTCGACATCCGCGGCTGGCAGTCGATGACCGTCACGCAGGCGGCGCAGGCGGTGCAGATCTCGGCCTACCCCGACTACTACGCCAAGTGGGAGGCCTCGGCCTGGGCCTGGCTCTACGAACTCACCTAGGCCGTGTGGCGCCCCGCCCGACGAGGGCCCGCGACCTAGACTGGGCCGGGTGAGCACCTCGACGTCCGACCCCATGATCGGGCGGCTCATCGACGGTCGCTACCAGGTGCGCTCGCGGATCGCGCGGGGCGGCATGGCCACCGTCTACCTCGCCACGGATCTTCGACTCGAGCGGCTCGTCGCCGTGAAGATCATGCACGGCCACCTCGCCGACGACAGTCAGTTCACGGCGCGCTTCATCCAGGAGGCCCGCTCGGCGGCGCGCCTCGCGCACCCCAACGTCGTCAACGTCTTCGACCAGGGGCAGGATGCCGACTCCGCCTACCTCGTCATGGAGTACCTGCCGGGCATCACCCTGCGCGAGCTGCTGCAGGAGTACGGCGCCCTCACACCGCAGCAGACCCTCGACATCGTCGAGGCCCTGCTGTCGGGGCTCGCCGCCGCCCACAAGGCCGGCATCGTGCATCGCGACCTCAAGCCCGAGAACGTGCTGCTCGCCGACGACGGGCGCATCAAGATCGGCGACTTCGGCCTCGCGCGGGCCGCGTCGGCCGCGACGGCCGCAGGCGCCGCGCTGCTGGGCACGATCGCCTACCTCTCCCCCGAGCTCGTCACGCGCGGCGTCGCGGACACTCGTAGCGACATCTACGCGGTCGGCATCATGATGTTCGAGATGCTCACGGGTGAGCAGCCCTTCAAGGGCGAGCAGCCGATGCAGATCGCCTTCCAGCACGCGAACGACTCCGTGCCCGCCCCGAGCTCGGTGAACCCGAGCGTGCCCGCCGAGCTCGACGAGCTCGTGCTGTGGGCGACGGCGCGCGACCCCGAGCATCGGCCGGCGGATGCCCGTGCCCTCCTCGAACAGGTCACCGAGGTCGCCCGCTCCCTCGAGACCTCGCTCTCGGCCACCGGTCCGCAGAAGACGATGGTGTTCACGACCCCGCTCGTGCCCCCGACGCAGACGGCCGAGACGCAGGTCATCGGGGGCGTCGCGCCCCCGCCCGCCGCTCCTGCCGCGCCGCTGTCGGCGACCGGTGAGCTGGCCCGCGGCACGGCGGGACGTCGCCGCCGTGGCTGGATCGCCCTCGCCATCGTGCTCCTGCTCGCCCTGCTGGCCGGCGGCGCCGGCTGGTGGTTCGGGGCCGGCCCCGGCGCGCAGGTGACGATCACGGATGTCCGAGGCGCGTCGCCCGAGGCGGCCGAGGCCGCGCTGCTCGACCAGGGCCTGACGGTTGCGGCCGAGCGCGGCGAGGCCTACGACCTCGAGGTGCCGGCGGGATCGGTGCTCGGCACCGACCCTCCTGCGGGCGAGACCGTGCCGCGCGACACCGAGGTGACCATCATCGTCTCGCTCGGCGCCGAGCCGACCACGGTGCCCGCCGTCGCCGGGCTGCCCGAGGCCGACGCGCGCGCGGCGCTCGAGACCGCCGGCTTCGTCGTCGCCGAGGAGTCGATCCGTCAGATCGACGACGGCATCGCGCAGGGCTCGGCGATCGCGGTCGTCTCCGTCGCCGACGACGGCGCCGAGACCGCGCTCGCCGAGGGCGCCGACTCGTTCCGAGGAACGCCCGTGACCCTCATCGTGTCGCTCGGCCCGCTGCCGAACGTCGTCGGGGTCGAGCCGGCGACGGCGAGCGCTGCCTTCGAGGCGCTCGGGCTGACGGCGACGGTCGGCGGCGACAGCGAGTTCGACAACGACATCGCCGCCGGCCTCGTGCTGCGGGCGGTCGCGGCCGAGGAGGGGCCGATCCGCCCCGGCGACGCGTTCACGCTCATCGTCTCGCGCGGACCGGACCTCGTCGACGTGCCCGACGTGATCGGCGAGAGCATCGAGGCCGCGATCGGCCTGCTCGAGGAGGCGGGCTTCGTGCCGATCGTCGACACGAACGTGCCTGAGTTCTTCTGGGGCATCGCCACCGTGCAGGCCGTCGAGCCCTCGCAGGACGGCCAGGCGATCCGCAACAGCGAGATCACGATCTCGGCGTACTTCGACTGAGGCTCTGCACCCCCTGACGAGCGAGGGGCCCCGGTCGATCGACCGGGGCCCTCCTGCGTGTGTCGGCTCTACGCCCGCGGCGCGCGGCTGAGCTCCTCGGCGACGAGGAACGACAGCTCGAGCGACTGCATGTGGTTCAGGCGAGGGTCGCAGAGCGACTCGTAGCGCGTGGCGAGGGTCGCCTCGTCGATCATCTCCGAGCCGCCGAGGCACTCGGTCACGTCGTCGCCCGTGAGCTCGACGTGGATGCCGCCGGGGTGCGTGCCCGCCTCGCGGTGCGCCTCGAAGAAGCCTTTCACCTCATCGACGACGTCGTCAAAGCGACGCGTCTTGTAGCCGGTGGGCGTCGTGAGGCCGTTGCCGTGCATCGGGTCGGTGACCCACAGCGGCGTCGCGTCGAAGCGCTGGATGGCCTCGAGCAGCGGCGGCAGGGCATCCCGGATCTTTCCCGCGCCCATGCGCGTGATGAAGGTGAGGCGACCGGGCTCGCGATCGGGGTCGAGCACATCGATGAGACGCTCCATCGTCTCGGGCGTCGTCGTCGGCCCGAGCTTCACGCCGATCGGGTTGCGGATGCGGCGGAAGAAGTCGACGTGCGCACCGTCGAGGTCGCGCGTGCGCTCGCCGATCCAGAGGAAGTGCGCGCTCGTGTTATACGGCGTGCCCGTGCGCGAGTCGATGCGCGTCATGGGGCGCTCGTAGTCCATGAGCAGGCCCTCGTGGCTGGAGTAGAACTCCACCCGCTTGAGCTCGTCGAAGTCGGCGCCCGCCGCCTCCATGAAGCGGATGGCGCGGTCGATCTCGCTCGCGAGGCCCTCGTAGCGCTGGTTGGCGGGGTTCGAGGCGAAGCCCTTGTTCCAGCTGTGCACCATGCGCAGGTCGGCGAAGCCACCCTGCGTGAAGGCGCGGATGAGGTTCAGCGTCGCCGCGCTCGTGTGGTAGCCCTTCACGAGGCGCGCGGGGTCGGCCTGGCGCGACTCGGGCGTGAAGTCGTAGCCGTTGACGATGTCGCCGCGGTACGCCGGCAGCGTGACGTCGCCGCGGGTCTCCGTGTCGCTCGAGCGCGGCTTCGCGAACTGGCCGGCCATGCGGCCCATCTTGATGACGGGCATCGAGGCGCCGTAGGTGAGCACGACCGCCATCTGCAGGATCGTCTTCACGCGGTTGCGGATCTGGTCGGCGGTGGCCCCGGCGAAGGTCTCGGCGCAGTCGCCGCCCTGCAGCAGGAACGCCTCGCCGCGGGCGGCGCGCGCGAGCCGCTCGCGCAGCTGGTCGACCTCACCGGCGAAGACGAGCGGCGGCATCGAGGCGAGCTCGGCGGAAGCGGCAGCGACGGCGGCGGGGTCGGGCCACTCCGGCTGCTGCTTGATCGGGAGGGTGCGCCAGTGGTCGAGCCCCGCGAGCACGGCGGGATCGGCGGAGATGACGGGCTCGGTCGCATCGACCACGGTGGAACGTCCTTCACAGCGACGGGGAACAGGGCAGGATGCGGCACCCTTGCCGCTGGGACGAGCCTAGCCGAGCGGCGAGAGGCCGCCGCGCGCGGTCGCGAGGCCCGCGATCGGCGCGACCCCGGGCATCCTTCGGGGTCAGCGCAGGTGCGCCGGGCGCTTGTCCTTCACGGTCGTCGCGTACACGTCGTGGTACTCCTGGCCGCTCAGTCGGTTGAGCTCGTACATGATCTCGTCCGTGATCGAGCGCAGCACGAAGCGGTCGGATTCCAGCCCGGCGAAGCGCGTGAAGTCGAGCGGCTCCCCGAAGACGATGCCGGGCCGCATGACCTTCGGCATGCGCGAGCCGATGGGCATGACCTTCTCGGTGTCGATCATCGCAACGGGCACGACGGTCGCCCCCGACTCCAGGATCATGCGCGCCACGCCCGTGCGACCGCGGTACATGACGCCGTCGGGGCTGCGGGTGCCCTCCGGGTAGATGCCGAGCGCGAGACCCTCCGCGAGCACCCGGAGGCCCGTGTTGAGCGAGGCCTCGCTCGCCTTGCCGCCCGAGCGGTCGATCGGCAGCTGCCCGCTCGCCTCGAAGAAGAAGCGCGTCAGCCAGCCCTTGATGCCCTTGCCGGTGAAGTAGTCGCTCTTGGCCAGGAAGACCATCCTGCGGTCGAGCACGAGCGGCAGGAAGATCGAGTCGACGAACGACAGATGGTTGCTGGCGAGGATGACCGGGCCCGAGCGCGGCACATTCTCGACGCCGCGCACCCAGGGCCGGAAGACCGTCAGCAGGATGGGCCCGATGACGAGGTTCTTCATGAGCCAGTAGAACACCGTCGTCCCCCTTCCCTCGCGATCGTGTGCGACAACCCTAACCGGCGGTGGGCGCCTCGAGCCCCGCGGCGTGGATGCGCGCGAGGTCGGCGGCCCCGACGACCCCGGCATCGTTGACGAGCTGCGCCGTCACGAACACGGGCTCGGGGTGGTAGCCGCGGGCGGGCAGGTGGGCGAGGTAGGCCTCGCGCACCGGGTCGAGCAGCAGATCGCCGGCGATCGAGACGCCGCCGCCGAAGACGAACATCTCGGGGTCGAGCACGGCCGACAGGCTCGCGCACGCCTGCCCGAGCCAGCGGCCGAGCTGCGCGAGCGCGTGCCGAGCACCCGGGTCTCCCTCGCTGATGAGCGCGGCGAGGATGCTCCCGTCGAGCTTGCCGTGCTGCTCGCGCGCATCGGCCAGGGCGAGGCCGATGCCTCCCGCGTCGGCGATCTCGTTGGCCATGCGCAGCAGCGCGCGCCCGGAGCCGTACTGCTCGATGCAGCCGTGCGCTCCGCAGCCGCAGGGCAGACCGTCGGGCACAACGCGCAGGTGGCCGAGCTCGCCCGCGGTGCCGAAGCCGCCGCGCAGCAGTCGGTCGCCCGTGACGATCGCGCCGCCGACGCCCGTGCCGATCGTGAGCATGGTCATGTCGCGCACGTCGCGCGCGGCGCCGAAGCGGAACTCCGCCCAGCCCGCGGCGTTGGCGTCGTTGTCGATCGTGACGTCGATGCCGAGCCGTTCGCGCAGCCGATCGCGGAAGGGCTCGTTGCGCCAGTTGATGTTCGGCGCGTAGTAGACGGTCGACTGGGCCGAGTCGATGAAGCCGGCCGCGGCGACGCCGGCGGCGACGACCTGCTGGCCCGCGCTGAGCCGCTGCACCATCTCCACGACGATGTCGACGATCGCGTGCGGGTCGCCGGCGGGGGTCGGCTGGCGATCCTCCGCGACGATCGATCCGTCAACGGCGACAAGCGCGCCCGCGATTTTGGTCCCACCGATGTCGATTCCCACAGCATGCACGAGGAGTGAGTCTAGAGGTGCCGAAGACCGCTCATCCGCTCGGGTCCGCCGACTAGAGTGACTGCACTGACCTGCCCCCTGACGGTGCCGAAGGAGTCCCCGTGCAAGAATTCGTCGTCCCGGCCGTCGTGACGCCCGATCCCGAGGCGAACGCGACCGACCTGCTCGTCGACCGCGTCGCGATCGATCCCGACGCCGCCCTGTTCGCCCTGCCGACCGCCGACGGCGGCTGGAGCGACGTGAGCTCGGGCGAGTTCCTGCGCCAGGTGAAGGCGCTCGCCAAGGGCTTCATGAACGCCGGCGTGCAGCCCGGCGACAAGATCGGCTTCATGTGCAAGACGCGCTACGAGTGGACCCTGGTCGACTTCGCCGCGTGGTTCGCCGGTGCCGTGCTCGTGCCGATCTACGAGACCAGCTCGCCGAGCCAGATCCAGTACATCCTGGAGGACTCGGGCGCGAGCGAGCTCATCGTCGAGACCGCGGAGCACTTCTCGCGCTACGACGAGGTGGCCGGCGATCTGCCGCACGTCTCGCGCGTCTGGCAGATGCACCTGGGCGACCTCGACAAGCTCGCCGCCGAGCCGGGCTCCATCACCGACGAGCAGCTGGAGGAGCGCCGGCGCATCGCGAAGGGCGCCGACCTCGCGACGCTCATCTACACCTCCGGCTCGACCGGCACCCCCAAGGGCTGCATCCTGTCGCACTCGAACTTCGTCGAGCTCTCACGCAACGCCGCTGTGGCGATGAAGGAGGTCGTCGCGCCGGGCTCGTCGACGCTCCTGTTCATCACGACCGCGCACATCTTCGCCCGGTTCATCTCGATCCTCGCCGTGCACGCCGGCGCGAAGGTGGGCCACCAGGCCGACACGAAGCAGCTGCTCGCAGCGCTCGGCTCGTTCAAGCCAACGTTCCTCCTGGCCGTGCCGCGCGTGTTCGAGAAGGTCTACAACTCGGCCGAGCAGAAGGCAGAGGCCGGCGGCAAGGGCAAGATCTTCCGCCGCGCCGCCGACGTCGCCGTCGCTCACTCCAAGGCCCTCGACGCCGGGCACGTGCCGCTCGGCCTCAAGGTGCAATTCGCCCTCTTCGACCGGCTCGTGTACTCCAAGCTCAAGACCGCCATGGGCGGCCGTGTGCAGTACGCCGTCTCGGGCTCGGCGCCGCTCGGTCCCCGCCTCGGCCACTTCTTCCGCAGCCTGGGCATCCGCATCCTCGAGGGCTACGGCCTCACCGAGACGACCGCGCCGGCGACGGTGAACCTGGTCAACAAGTTCAAGATCGGCACGACCGGCCCGGCGCTGCCCGGCGTCGGCGTCCGCATCGACGATGACGGCGAGATCCTCGTCAAGGGCATCAACGTCTTCGGCGGCTACTGGAACAAGCCCGAGGCGACCGCCGAGGTCATGGATGGCGAGTGGTTCAAGACCGGAGACATCGGCACGCTCGACGCCGACGGCTACCTCACCATTACCGGCCGCAAGAAGGAGATCCTGGTCACCGCGGGCGGCAAGAACGTCGCCCCGGCTGCCCTGGAGGACCCGATCCGGTCGAACCCGATCGTCGGCCAGGTCGTCGTCGTCGGCGACCAGAAGCCCTTCGTGTCGGCCCTCGTGACGCTCGACCCGGAGATGCTGCCGGTCTGGCTCAACAACAACGGTGAGGACGCCACGATGGCGCTCGCCGACGCGGTCAAGAACCCCAAGGTGCTCGCCGAGGTGCAGCGCTCGATCGACGCCGCGAACAGCCGCGTCTCGCGCGCCGAGTCGATTCGCAAGTTCACGATCCTGCCGGTCGAGTTCACGGAGGCGAGCGGTCACCTGACGCCGAAGATGAGCATCAAGCGCAATGTCATCATGAGCGACTTCGCCGCCACGATCGAGGCCATGTACTCGGGCGCGCCGGTAACGCAGGGCATCTCGCTGCAGCAGTAGCTCGATTCACGCAGCGGGCGGGGCGTCGGAGCGATCCGGCGCCCCGTCGGCGTTCCGGCCGCCGTGCGCGGTGCGCGGGCGTCGTACGGCGCCGGGGTGTGATGCCCGCCGGGCCGTCGTGCCCGTGCGGCCGAGGCAGGGTCAGCGCCCGAACCACTCCGCCTGGCGCACGGCCCGCATCGCCTCGCGCTTGATGTCGGGCTCGAGACCCTCGAGGTAGAGCCGCCCGTCGAGGTGATCGGTCTCGTGCTGCAGCGCCTGGGCGAGCAGCCCCTCCCCCGCGATCTCGATCGGCGAGCCGGTGACGTCGACGCCCGTGACGCGCGCCCACGGGTGCCGCAGCCGCGGGAACCCGAAGCCGGGCACCGAGAGGCAGCCCTCCTCGATCGGCACGGCCTCGCCGCGCACCTCGGCGAGCACGGGGTTCACGACGTAGCTCACGTCGCCGTCGATGTTGAGACTGAACACCCGCAGCCCGACGCCGATCTGCGGCGCCGCGACGCCGGCCCGGCCGGGCACGCGCACGGTGTCGAGCAGGTCGTCGACGAGGGCCTGCAGGCTCGCGTCGAAGCGCACGACCTCGTCGGCGCGCGAGCGCAGCACGGGGTCGCCGAAGAGGCGGATGGGGCGAACGGTCATGGGGCCGAGCTCACGCCTCCGCGCGGTCGGGCATGCCGTCGATGACGATCGCGGCGAGCTCGCGCGCCGACTGGCGGGTGAGCGAGCGCAGGTCGTTCCAGTGGATGACCGAGCCCGCGGCGAGCTGCTCGTCGTAGGGCATCCGCACGATCGCGCGCACGCGCGAGGCGAAGTGCGCCTCGATCTCCTCGAGCTTGACCAGATTCGTGCCCTGCGTGGCGGTGTTGATCGCGACCACCGCGTTGCGCACGAGATCGCCGTAGCCGTTCGCCTCGAGCCAGGTGAGCGTCTCGGAGGCGAGTCTGGCCTCGTCGACGCTGCCGCCGGAGACGATGACGATCGAGTCGGCCCGCTGCAGCGTCGCGCGCATGACCGAGTGCACGATGCCCGTGCCGCAGTCGGTGAGCACGATCGAGTAGTACCGCGCCGCGAGGTCGGCGACGACGTTGTAGTCGTCCTCGTCGAAGGCCTCCGAGAGCATCGGATCGGTGTCGGAGGCGAGGATGTCCAGTCGCGTCGCGTCGCGTGAAACGAGCTTCGAGAAGTCGGTGTAGCCCTGGATGCTCGCGGCTCTATTGACGAGGTCGCGCACGGTCGCGCGCGTCTGCTTCGTCACGCGCTCCGACAGCGTGCCGCGGTCGGGGTTGGCGTCGATCGCGATCACGCGATCCTCGCGAACGGAGGCGAGCGCCATGCCGAGCAGGGCCGTGATGGTCGTCTTGCCGACGCCGCCCTTGCGGGTCAGCACGGGCACGAAGCGGGCGCCGCCCTCGAGCACGGCATCGATGCGGGCATCGAGCTCCTTGCGGGCGCGCACGCGCGCCGAATCGCCGAGGTTGACCCGGTGGAACGTGGCCCGGTACACGAAGCGCGGCCAGGCGCCCTCGGGCGCCGAGCGAGGGCCGCGACGCGGGTCGATGAGGCGATCGGCGGTGAGCATCGCGGCCGACTCGGGCCCGACATCCGCCCCCGCCATCCGCTCACGGCGGGAGTAGTCGGCGACGGCGATCGAGCCGGTGTCGGCCGGGCTCGCAGGCGTCGTCGCTGCGATGATCGCGGGCTCGCTGAGCGCGATGGTCGTGGTGCCGGTCTCGAGCACCTCGACGATGCTGGGGTCGATGCCGGTGTCGACGAGCGCGACCGCGGTCTCGTCCTCCGGGGCCTCGTGCACGGGCGCCGGCAGGGCGACGTCGATCGTCAGGCTCTCGGGCAGCGCCGCGACGAGGTCATCGTTGCCGAGCGGCTCCAGACCCTCGGCCACCGTGCGCGCGCGGTCGTCGACGACGTCGGCACTCTCGCTCTGCGCGCGGTCGGACACCATGCACGTCCCCTTCGTCGAACACTCGGACGGCACAGTCTATCGCTCGCGCCCGATCGGCTCGGGCGCGAGCGAGGCGCCTCAGCCGACGACGAGCAGCAGATCACCCGCCTCGACCTGTTGCGTCGCGGGGATCGCGAGTCGGCGGACGGTGCCGCCGACCGGCGAGGTGATCGCGGCCTCCATCTTCATCGCCTCGATCGTCGCCACCGGGGCGCCCGCCTCGACGACGTCGCCCTCGGCGACCTGGAGCGTCACGACGCCCATGAAGGGCGCGGCGATCTGCCCCGGCTGCGCGGGGTCGGCCTTCTCGGCCTGCACCGCGTCGACCGCGATCGCGCGGTCGCGGATCGTCACGGGGCGCATCTGCCCATTGAGCGTCGCCATGACGCTGCGCATGCCCTTCTCGTCGGGCTCACCGATCGCCTCCAGGCCGACGAAGAGGCTCACGCCGCGCTCGATCTCGATGACGTGCTCGACGCCGGGCCTGAGTCCGTAGAGGTAGTCGGGCGTGGAGAGCACCGAGAGGTCGCCGTACTGCTCGCGCACCTGCAGGAACTGCTGCGTCGGCTGCGGGAAGAGCAGCTGATTGAGCATGAGGCGGCGGTCGTCGGTGGAGCCGGCGAGCTTGGCGCGCTGCTCGTCGGTGAGCGGCGTCGTGCCGATCTTCACCTGGCGGCCCGCGAGCACCTTGGAGCGGAACGGCTCCGGCCACCCGCCCGGGAGGTCGCCGAGCTCACCGGCCATGAAGCCGATCACCGAGTCGGGGATGTCGTACTTCTCGGGGTTCGCCTCGAAGTCGGCCGGGTCGGCGCCCGCGGCCGCCATCTGCAGGGCCAGGTCGCCGACGACCTTCGACGAGGGGGTCACCTTGGTGGGGCGACCCAGGATGCGGTTGGCGTGCGCGTACCAGTCCTCGATGAGCTCGAAGCGGTCGGCGAGCCCGAGCGCGATCGCCTGCTGGCGGAGGTTCGACAGCTGACCGCCGGGGATCTCGTGGTGGTAAACCCGCCCGGTCGGGCCGGAGAGGCCGGACTCGAAGGGGGCGTAGACGCGGCGGACGGCCTCCCAGTACGGCTCGAGGTCGCTCACGGCCGCGAGGCTCAGGCCGGTGTCGCGCTCGGTGTGCGCGAGCGCGGCGACGAGCGCCGACAGCGGCGGCTGCGAGGTCGTGCCGGCCATGGGCGCGCTCGCCACGTCGACGGCGTCGACGCCCGCGCGCGACGCCGCGAGCAGCGTCGCGAGCTGGCCGCCCGCGGTGTCGTGCGTGTGCAGGTGCACCGGCAGGTCGAAGCGCTCGCGGAGGGCCGCGACGAGCTTCTCGGCCGCGCCGGCGCGCAACAGACCCGCCATGTCCTTCACGGCGATGATGTGCGCCCCGGCCTCGACGACCTGCTCCGCCAGGCGCAGGTAGTAGTCGAGCGTGTACAGGTCCTCCGCGGGGTCGAGCAGGTCGCCCGAGTAGCAGAGCCCGACCTCGGCGACGGCCGTGCCCGAGGCGAGCACAGCATCGATCGCGGGGCGCATCTGGCTGACGTCGTTGAGCGCGTCGAAGATGCGGAAGATGTCGATGCCCGTCGCGGCGGCCTCGGCGACGAAGGCGTCGGTGACCTCCGTCGGGTAGGGCGTGTAGCCGACCGTGTTGCGCCCGCGCAGGAGCATCTGGATGGCGACGTTCGGCAGGGCCTCGCGCATCGCGGCAAGGCGCTGCCACGGGTCCTCCCCGAGGAAGCGCAGCGCGACGTCGTAGGTCGCGCCACCCCAGGCCTCGACGCTGAGCAGCTGCGGCGTCATGCGGGCCACGTGCGGCATGACCTCCACGAGGTCGCGCGTGCGGACCCTCGTGGCGAGCAGCGACTGATGAGCATCCCGGAAGGTCGAATCGGTCACCGCGAGGGCCGTCTGGGCGCGCAGCGCGCTCGCGAACCCGACGGGACCGAGCTCGAGCAGTCGCTGCCGCGAGCCGGCGGGCGCGGGCGCCTCGAGGTCGATCGCGGGCAGCTTCGTCGCGGGGTCGATCGCGCCGGCGCCCGAGCCGTGCGGCTGGTTCACCGTCACGTCGGCGAGCCAGGTGAGCACCTTCGTGCCGCGATCCTTCGAGACGTTGGCGCGCACGAGCTCGGGGCGCTCGTCGATGAACGAGGTGCTGAGGTCGCCGGCCTGGAACTGCGGGTCGTCGAGCACGGCCTGCAGGAAGGGGATGTTCGTGGTGACGCCGCGGATGCGGAACTCGGCCAGGCCGCGGCGGGCGCGCGCGACGGCGGCGCCGAAGTCGCGGCCGCGGCAGGTCATCTTCGCGAGCATCGAGTCGAAGTGCGGCGAGATCTGCGCGCCGGAGGCGATCGTGCCGCCGTCCAGGCGCACGCCGGCGCCGCCGGGCGAGCGGTAGGTCGTGATCTTGCCGGTGTCGGGGCGGAACCCGCTCGCCGGGTCCTCCGTCGTGATGCGGCACTGCAGCGCGGCGCCGCGGAGGTGGATCTGCTCCTGCTTCAGGCCCAGCTCGGCGAGCGTCTGCCCGTAGGCGATGCGCATCTGCGACTGCACGAGGTCGACGTCGGTGACCTCCTCGGTCACGGTGTGCTCGACCTGGATGCGCGGGTTCATCTCGATGAAGACGTGCTCGCCCGCGCGCTCCCCCGCCGTGTCGAGCAGGAACTCGACCGTGCCGGCGTTGACGTAGCCGATCGAGCGGGCGAAGGCGACCGCATCCCGGTACATCGCCTGCCGCACGCTCTCGTCGAGGTTCGGCGCCGGCGCGATCTCGACGACCTTCTGGTGCCGGCGCTGAACCGAGCAGTCGCGCTCGAACAGGTGCACGGTCTCGCCCGTGGCGTCGGCGAGGATCTGCACCTCGATGTGGCGGGGGCGAACGACGGCCTGCTCGACGAACATCGTCGCGTCTCCGAAGGCGCTGTCGGCCTCGCGCATGGCCGCCTCGAGCGCGGCGCGCAGATCCTCTCGGCGCTCCACCCGGCGCATGCCGCGGCCGCCGCCGCCGGCGACGGCCTTCGCAAAGACGGGGAAGCCGATTTCGTCGGCCGCGGCCAGCAGCACCTCGATGTCGGTCGTCGCGGGGCTCGACTTGAGCACCGGCACGCCCGCGGCGATCGCGCGCTCCTTCGCCGTGACCTTGTTGCCCGCCATCTCGAGCACCTCGCGGGGCGGGCCGATGAACGCGATGCCGGCGTCGGCCGCGGCCTGCGCGAGATCGGGGTTCTCGCTGAGGAAGCCGTAGCCGGGGTAGATGGCGTCGGCGCCGCTCTCCTTCGCCACGCGGATGATCTCCGCGACGTCCAGGTAGGCCCGCACGGGGTGGCCAGGCTCACCGATCTGGTAGGCCTCGTCGGCCTTGAGGCGGTGCATCGAGTTGCGATCCTCGTAGGGGAAGACGGCGACCGTCTTCGCACCCAGCTCGTACGCGGCCCGGAAGGCCCGGATCGCGATCTCTCCGCGGTTGGCGACAAGGATCTTGCGGAACATCGATTCCTCTCAGGCGACCGGGAGCGGGCAAGGCGGAAGCCCCGCTCCGGATCTGTGGTGGCATACCGAGTGGTGGGCGCGTGATGACGCACCTCAAGACTAGTGAAGGTAGGGTCGTTGATCGTGCACGTACTGAGCATCAGCTCCCTCAAGGGAGGCGTGGGGAAGACCACGGTGACGCTCGGGCTGGCATCCGCGGCCTTCTCCCGCGGCTTGCGAACGCTCGTCGTCGACCTCGACCCGCAGTCCGACGCCTCGACCGGGATGGACATCCAGGTGGCCGGCCGCCTCAACGTCGCCGACGTGCTCGCCTCCCCGAAGGAGAAGACGGTGCGGCAGGCGATCGCCCCCTCCGGGTGGACCCGCGGCCGCTCCGGCACCGTCGACGTGCTCATCGGCAGCCCCAGTGCGATCAACTACGACGGCCCGCACCCGAGCATCCGCGAGATCTGGAAGCTCGAGGAGGCCCTCGCGCACGTCGAGAGCGACTACGACCTCGTGCTCATCGACTGCGCGCCCTCGCTCAACGCGCTGACCCGCACCGCGTGGGCGGCGAGCGACCGCGTCGTCGTGGTCACCGAGCCCGGCCTGTTCTCGGTCGCGGCCGCTGATCGGGCGCTGCGCGCGATCGAGGAGATCCGTCGCGGTCTCTCCCCCCGCCTCCAGCCGCTCGGCATCATCGTCAATCGCGCGCGCGTGCAGAGCCTCGAGCACCAGTTCCGCATCAAGGAGCTGCGCGATATGTTCGGCCCGCTCGTGCTCGCCCCGCAGCTGCCCGAGCGCACCTCGCTGCAGCAGGCGCAGGGCGCCGCGAAGCCCCTGCACATCTGGCCGGGCGAGAGCGCGCAGGAGATGGCGCGCAACTTCGACCAGCTGCTGGAGCGCATCATGCGCACGGGCCGGCTCGGCGAGTACGCGCAGGCCCGCTGAGCCGACGACGCGTCGGTCTCGGGCGCGCGGCGCCCAGCGGGCGGATGCCCAGCGCGCGCTCGTCGACGTCTCGACGCCGCGCCGCCGCTGGGGTCGGGCGCTAGCTCGCGCGCGTGGCGCGACGAGCGGCGAGCTCGTCGGCGGGGTCGGCCGCAGCCGAGGAGTCGAGGTCGACGAGCGAGCTCTCGACCTCGCGCAGCACCTTGCCGACGGCGATGCCGAAGACGCCCTGGCCGCGGCTGACCAAGTCGATGACCTCGTCGTCGGACGTGCACAGGTACACGCTCGCGCCGTCGCTCATGAGGGTGGTCTGGGCGAGGTCGTTGACCCCGGCCTCGCGGAGCTGGTTGACGGCCGTGCGGATCTGCTGGAGCGAGATGCCGGTGTCGAGCAGTCGCTTGACGAGCTTGAGCACGAGGATGTCACGGAAGCCGTAGAGGCGCTGCGTGCCGGAGCCGGCCGCACCGCGCACGGTGGGCTCGACGAGATGCGTGCGCGCCCAGTAGTCGAGCTGGCGGTAGGAGATGCCGGCGGCGCGTGCGGCGACGGCGCCGCGGTAGCCGGCCTGGTCGTCGAGCTCGGGCAGCCCGTCAGTGAAGAGCAGGCCGAGGTCGTACCGTTCGCCGCGGCTGACGTCGCTCATGGCCTCTACCTAACCTTCATCGTTAACGTGACACTTTCGGTCACGCCCCCAGACTAGCGAGCCTCACGACTGCCGTCGTCGACCTCCGGTGCGGCGTGTCGGCCCTGCTACGACTGTAGCCGCCCGAGGGCCGAACGGATCAGACTCGATCGCACGATCTCGAGCTGACCGGCGATCTCGAGCGCCAGTTCGGCCGCCCGCGCGCGGGAGGAGGGGTCATTGCGACGCGAGACCGGGATGAGCGCGCTCTCGATGAGACCCAGCTCGCGCTCGGCCGCTGCGCGGAACCCGCGCAGGTGCCGCGGCTCGATGCCCGAGCGCTGCAGCTCGACGAGCGCCTTCAGCACCTGCAGCGCCTCATCGCCGTACGTGTCGGCCGGGGCGATGAGGGATGCGCTGACCGCGTCGCCCAGGAGCGCCGTCGTCGCTCCCGCCTCGCGGACGAGCTCGTCGCGGCTGAAGCGGCGCTCGGTGGCGAGCATCGAGGGCGCGGGCACGGCGCCGCCGAGCGGCAGCTGCGGCGCGCGGCCGGCGTCGAGCTCGTCGAGGTAGCCGCGGATGACCTTGAGCGGGAGGTAGTGGTCGCGCTGCATCGTGAGCACGAAGCGCAGTCGGTCGATGTCGGCGGGCGAGAACTTGCGGTAGCCCGACTCGGTGCGCGACGGGGAGACCAGCTGACGCTCCTCCAGGAAGCGCAGCTTGGAGGGCGTGAGGTCGGGGAACTCGGGGCTGAGCTTGGCGAGCACCTGCCCGATGCTCAGGAGCGAGGCCGTCGAGGCTGCGGGGCGGCGTTCGGCGGCGGTGGAGCGCGACGCCACTACGCGACCGGGCGGCGGTCGGCGCGCGACGCGTAGAAGGTGAGGCGGAACTTGCCGACCTGCACCTCGGAGCCGTCGACGAGGGCCATGGGGCCGTCGGCGCGCTCACCGTTGAAGAAGAGGCCGTTGAGCGAGCCGAGGTCGCGGACGGTGAAGCTCGTGCCCTCGCGGCGGAACTCCGCGTGCTTGCGCGAGACCGTCACGTCGTCGAGGAAGATGTCGGCGTCAGGGTGACGACCAGCGATCGTGACGTCGGCGTCGAGAAGGAAGCGGGCCCCCGTGTTCGGGCCACGGCGGACGATGAGGAGCGCGGAGCCGGAGGGCAGAGCGGCGATCGCCTCCTGCTCCTCGACTGAGACGCCGGCCTCCATCGCGGCGAGCTGCGCGACGAAGTCGGGACCGTAGTGCACGGTCGTCTCGGACGAGTTGTACGCGGGCGCAGCGGTCTGCCCCTCGCCCTCGGCGGGGTGGGCGGACGGGTGCTCAGCCATGGTCGGACCTCCTCAGGGAGTTCAGCGTATCCGATGCCGCGGAGCCGCCCTCCGGCCGATTCCCCACCAGTTCGAGGGTCTGTCGCAGGTAGAGCGCACCGGCCCACCAGTAGAGGAACGCGCCCCACAGCGCGAAGGCCCAGCCGATCGGGTCGGAGACCGCCCGGATGTCGGGGAAGGCCTGCCCGAGCACGAGGATCGGCAGCGCGTAGAACAGCGCGAAGGTCGCGAACTTGCCCAGGTGATGCACGGGCAGCGGCCCGTAGCGGTGCTGCGCGAGCACCACCCCGAGCACGACGAGCATGACGTCGCGGCCGACGATGACCGCCACGAGCCACCACGGCACGACCTCGCGCACGGCGAGGGCGAACACCGCGGCGAAGATGAACAGGCGGTCGGCGGCGGGGTCGAGCAGCTGCCCGAGCCGCGTGATCTGCCCGAAATGGCGGGCGATGATGCCGTCGACGTAGTCGGAGACGCTCGAGAAGACGATCACGAGCAGGGCCGCGACATCCTGCCCCGTGAGCACGAGCACGAGGAACACCGGCACGAGCGCGAGCCGCAGGGCGCTCAGGGCGTTCGGCACGGTCAGCACGCGCGTGCTGACCTGCGGGCGGATCGCCTCGGGCCGCGCATCCGCTTCGGTCACGCTGACAGTGTAATGACGCACGGTGCGTCAGATGCGGCGGATGCTCGGGGCCGGGGTTAGTCTGCCGCGCATGTCGTGCATCCGCTTCAACACCCCCGCGCAGCGCCGGCAGCTCGCCGAGAGCGCCCCCGTCATGACGAGCTCACCGGACCCGGTGGCGCAGTTCCTCTCGCCGAGCGTGACAGAGTCGAAGATCGCGCGCATCCGTCGGCTCGCGAGCGACCCCAACCCGAAGATCCGCGAGAGCGCGGCGCTGTCGTACCACGCCCCCGTCGAGGTGTACGCGGCCCTCGCGAAGGACGCCGTCGCGAGCGTGCGCGCGTGCGTCGCGCGCAACGAGCACACGCCGTGCGACATCCTGCGCGAGCTCGCGAGCGACCCGGACGAGACGGTGCGCGGCTGGGTCGCCATCAACTACTTCGTGCCCGCCGACGCCATGGAACGCCTCGCGGAGGACGACAGCGAGACCGTGCGCCGGCTCGTGGCCTGGAAGGCGCAGCTCGCCGCGGAAGCCGCCGCGCCGCAGCCCGTCGGGGTCTAGCCGGCCCTCAGTCGTTCGGCGCGAGACTGCCCGCCGCCGCGACGCGCGCCGGCAGGATGCGCGCGAGGCCGGCGACGACCTTGTACCGCAGGGTCGGGATCGACACCGCGCGGCCCCGGTCGATGTCGCGCAGCGCGAGCCGCACGAGGTCGCGCACGTCGAGCCAGAGGAACGCGGGAATGCCGTCGGTGCTCACGCCCATGCGCTCGTGGAACTCGGTGCGGGTGAAGCCCGGCGCGACCGCCGTGACGCTCACACCGCGGCGTCGGTACCGCAGGTTCGCCCACCGTGCGAACGAGACGCCCCACGCCTTCGCGGCGCCGTAGCTGCCGCGAGGGGTGAAGGCCGCGACGCTCGAGATCAGCACGATGCGGCCGCGGCGGCGAGCGAGCATCCCCTGCATCGCGGTGTGCGTGAGCCGCAGCGGCACGCCGACGTGGAGGTCGAGGTGGCGCACCTCGTCGTCGAGCGACGACGCGGCGAAGTCGGTCACGAGGCCGTGTCCGGCGTTGTTGACGAGCAGATCGACGGGATGCGCGTCGTCGCGCAGGCGGGCCTCGACCGCGGCGACGCCCGCCTCGGTGACGAGGTCGGCGGCGATCGTCTCGACCTCGACGCCGTGCTCGCCGCGCAGGTAGTCGGCCGTGCGCTGGAGGCGGTCGGCGTCGCGGGCGACGAGCACGAGGTCGGTGCCGCGCGCGGCGAGCTGACGGGCGAACTCGGCGCCGATGCCGGCGGTCGCGCCCGTGATGAGAGCGGTCGTCATGCGGCTACGGTAGCGGCGCCCAGCCCACCGGGCCCTGCGAGCCGGCGGGGTACGACTGCAGCGGCACCCGATCGGCGCGCCACGCCTCGAGCACCGGTTCGACGATGCGCCAGCACTCCTCGGCGACCTCGCCCGCGACCGTGAAGGTCGCGTCGCCCGCGAGCACATCGCCGAGCACCTCGCCGTAGGGCTCGAGCGCACCCGCCGCGAAGGCCGCGGTCAGCGCGACGCGGGAGAGCACCGAGGGGTCGCCCTCGCCGGTGATGTCGAGGTCGATCGCGAGGCGCTCCGGCGCGAGGTCGATCGTGATCGCCGGCGCGCCCGGCGCCGCCGAGATCCCGCGCGGCAGGTGGGCGGGCTCGCGCAGCACGGCGCGCACGTGGGCCGCCGTCGCGCCGAGAGCCTTGCCGCTGCGCAGCACGATCGGCACGTCGGCCCAGCGCGGCGTGGCGACGTCGACCACGAGCTCGGCGAGGGTCTCGGTGCCGCGGGCCGCGTCGACACCCTCCTCGTCGACGTAGTCGGGCACGCGTCGGCCCTCGACCTCGCCTGCGGTGTAGCGCGCCCGCCGGCTCGAGACGAGCGGGTCGTCGCCGCGCACGCGGGTGGCGCGCAGGGCCTGCAGCATCGCGCCGTGCAGGTCGGCGGGGTCGAGGCTCGACGGCAGCTCCATGGCGGCGAGGGCGAGCACGAGCAGCAGGTGGCTCTGGATCATGTCGACGAGCGCGCCCGCCCCGTCGTAGTAGCCGGCGCGCCCTTCGAGGGCGAGCGACTCGTCGAAGACGATCTCGAGCCGCTCGACGCTGTCGCGGTTCCAGACCGACTCGATGACACGGTTCGCGGCGCGCAGACCGATGAGGTTCGCGACCGTCGACATGCCGAGGAAGTGGTCGATGCGGAACACGCGCTCCTGCGGCAGCAGGGCGGCGAGGCGCTCGTTGAGGGCCGCGGCGCTCGCGGCGTCGACGCCGAACGGCTTCTCGAGCGCGAGCTGCGTGCCGTCGGGCAGCTCGACGTCGGCGAGCGCGGCGACGGTGTCGAGCGCGACCGAGGGCGGCAGGGCCAGATACAGCAGCGGCGGAGCGGTCGCGGCGGCGAGCAGGGCGCGCAGGGCATTCGCGTCGGTCGCGTCGGTGCGCACGTACCGGGCGCGGTCGAGGATGCTCGGGAGCGCCTCGCCCGCCCGCTCGGCCATCGTGCGGCGCAGCAGGTCGCGCCAGTCGTCGTCGCTCCAGTCGGAGCCGGCCGCGCCGATGAGCTGGAGCCGCGGAGCGCGGCCGAGCCCGACGAGGCTCGCGAGGCCGGGCAGCAGGAGGCGCTCGGCGAGGTCGCCCGTCGCGCCGAGGACGATGATCGTGCGGTCGGTGGGCATCCCTCCACGCTAGGCGGGCGACCGGTGCGACCGGCCGGATATGCACGAAGCTCGGAGGAAGCTCAGGTTGGCTGGGAGCATGCCCGACGCCATCGAGGACTACGCGCTCATCGGCGACCTCCACACCGCCGCCCTCGTCAGCCGCTCCGGCGCGATCGACTGGCTGTGTCTGCCGCGATTCGACTCGCCATCGGTGTTCGGCGCCCTGCTCGGCGACGAGGGGCACGGCCAGTGGCTGCTGCGACCGGTCGGCGAGGCGGCGTGCGTCGAGCGCCGCTACGAGGAGGACACCTTCGTGCTCGTCACGCGGTGGCGCACGCCGACGGGCGAGATCGAGGTGACCGATCTCATGCCGCTGCGCGACCGCCGGGCCGACCTCGTGCGGCGCGTGCGCGGCGTGCGCGGCGAGGTGCGCGTCGAGCAGCAGCTGCGGATCCGCTTCGACTACGCGAGCGCGATGCCGTGGGTGCGGCAGACGGGGACGGAGGAGCATCCCTCGCTCGTGGCGATCGCCGGCCCCGACGCGATCGTCGTGCGCGGGCCGCGCTTCCGGCCCGTCGACCACGCGCACCGCGCCGAAACGGTCGTGCGCGAGGGCGAGGTCGTCGACACCGTGCTGACCTGGTTCCCGTCGCACCGCGCGACCCCGCCGCCGCTCGAGGTCGACGCGCAGCTCGACCACACGCGCCGCTGGTGGCGCGACTGGGCGAGATCGTGCGCCACCGCGGGGGCGTACGACGCGCATGTGCGGCGGTCGCTGCTGGTGCTGCGCGCCCTCACGCACGAGGACACCGGCGGCATCGTCGCCGCCCCCACGACGAGCCTGCCGGAGGACCTCGGCGGCAGCCGCAACTGGGACTACCGCTACGTCTGGCTGCGGGATGCCGCGCTCACGCTCGAATCGCTCATGCTGCACGGCTACGGCGAGGAGGCCGCCGACTGGCGCGACTGGCTGCTGCGGGCCATCGCCGGCGACTTCGACGATTTGCAGATCATGTACGGCCTCGCGGGCGAGCGCCGCCTCACCGAGGTGGAGCTCGACTCGCTGCCCGGCTACCGCGGCTCGAGCCCGGTGCGCGTCGGCAACGGGGCGTTCACGCAGTTCCAGGGCGACATCTTCGGCGAGGTCATGATCGCGCTCGACCAGGCGCGGGGGCTCGGCGTCGAGGAGGACGACGTCTCGTGGGCGCTGCAGACCGAGCTGCTGCGCTATGCCGAGCGGCACCTGGATCGGCGCGACAACGGCATCTGGGAGATCCGCGGGCCGCACCGCACCTTCGTGCACTCGCGGGCGATGCTGTGGGCGGCGTTCGACCGCGGCGTGCACGCGGTGCGCGAGCACGGGCTCTCGGGCGACGCCGAGCACTGGGCGAGCATCCGCGATCGGCTGCGCGTCGAGATCGAGCAGCACGGGGTCGCCGAGGGCGGCTGGTTCCGGCAGCACTACGAGACCGACGAGGTCGACGCCTCGCTGCTGCAGCTGGCGCACATCGGCTTCGTCGCCTACGACGACCCGCGGATGCTCGCCACGGTCGACCGCATCGAGCGCACGCTGCTGCGCGGCGGGCTGCCGCTGCGCTATCGCACCGAGTCGGGGGTCGACGGGCTGCCCGGCGACGAGCATCCGTTCCTCGCCTGCGCGTTCTGGCTCGTCGAGAACCTCGCCCACGGCGGCCGACTCGCCGACGCCGAAGCCCTCATGGATCGGCTGGTCGGGCTCACGAACGACGTCGGCCTGCTCTCGGAGGAGTTCGACGTCGAGCACGACCGGCACATGGGCAACACCCCGCAGGCGCTCTCGCACCTCGCGCTCGTGCGCGCAGCGGACGCGATCGCGACGGCGCGCAAGCGGGTGCCGCAGTCGGTGTCGGCTCGGGCATCCTGACCCGATGCGACTGCGACGCTCCTCCCCCGACGGCCCCGGCATCCGCCGGCTGCGGCACGGCAGGGGCTTCCGGTACGTGGATGCCCGGGGCCGGCCGGTCTCGGATGCGGAGGTGCGTCGCCGCATCGCCGCCCTCGCGATCCCGCCGGCGTGGAACGAGGTGTGGATATGCCCCGACGAGCGGGGCCACGTGCAGGCCATGGGCGTCGACGCCGACGGCCGACGCCAGTACCGCTACCACGAGGAGTGGACGCGCAGGGCGGGGGTGCGGAAGTTCGCGCGGGTGCGCGAGCTCGCCGCCGCGACGACCGCGATGCGCGCGCGCGTGACGCGCGACCTGCGCGGCGACGACCCGCAGGCGCGGGCGCTCGCGATCGCGGCCCGCATCATCGACGCGCTCGCCGTGCGCGTCGGCGAAGAGCGCTACGCGCTCGAGCGCGGCACGATCGGCGCGCTCACCCTCACCTGGGAGCACGTGCGCATCGACGGCGACCGCACCGCCTTCGACTTCCCTGCGAAGTCGGGCGTGCGCTGGGAGGCGGAGCACGTCGACGTCGACCTCGCCGCCGCGCTGCGGGCGGCCCGCTCAGCCCGCGGGCCCGCGGACGAGCGGGCGGAGCGGATCACGGAGTGGATCGACGCCGCCGGCGTGCACCGCGTGCACTCGGCCCAGCTGACCGCGTACCTGCAGCAGGCGACCGGATGCTCGATCACGCCGAAGGACCTCCGCACGCTGCTCGGCTCGCGCCTCGCGGCCGAGCACCTGGCCCGGTGCGGGCCAGCGGCGACGAAGAAGGAGCAGGAGCGGGCCATCCGTGAGGCGGTCGTCGCCGTGTCGGAGGGGCTGCGCAACACGCCCGCGGTCGCGCGCAGCTCGTACATCGACCCGCTCGTCATCGAGCGCTACCGCCGAGGTCGCACCGCCGCGCTCAGCCGCGGGCGGGTGAGCGATGCGGCGCTCGTCGAGCTGCTGAGCTGAGCGGCGCCGGCGAGGACGCAGCCGCGGTGTGCCGGTCATGCCGCCGACGCCGGGCCGCTGCTCGAGCCGCTATGACCGGCTTGACAGTCGCCGCGCTGCTCGCCGCGTCTACCCTGGTCGCTGTGAGCCCCGCCCCGACCCCCACCACCGCGCGCGTGGATCAGTGGGTGTGGGCGATCAGGCTCTACTCGACGCGCTCGGCGGCGACCGCGGCGTGCAAGGCGGGCCACGTGAAGATCAACGGCGCGACGGCGAAGCCGGCGCAGACCGTCAAGGTCGGCGACGTCGTGCGCGCCTACACCGCCGGCGGCGAGCGCATCGTCGCCGTGACCGGCCTCATCGTGAAGCGCACGAGCGCGACCATCGCGCAGCAGCACTACGACGACCGCACTCCACCGCCGCCGCCGAAGGAGGAGCGGGTGCTCGACATCGTGCGCGAGCGCGGCGCCGGCCGGCCCACCAAGCGGGATCGGCGGCTCATCGAGCGCTGGCGCGGGCGCGAGTAGGGCATCCGCCGCCCCCGGGGCCTCAGTCGAGGCCGAGCGAGGCGAGCGATCGGCGGATGGCCTCGGCGCTCGCCTGCAGCGCCCGCTCCTCGTCGGCGGAGAACGGGACGTCGATGACGCGCGAGACGCCGCCGGCATCGACGACGCTCGGCACCGAGAGGGCCACGCCGCTGACCCCGTGGTAGCCGTCGAGCACGCTGCTGACCGGCAGCACCGCCTTCTCGTCGCGCAGCACCGCCTCGACGATGCGTGCTCCGGAGAGGCCGATCGCGTAGTTCGTCGCACCCTTGCCGGCGATCACCGTGTAGGCGGCGTTCTTGACCTCGTCGGCGATCGCGTCGAGCTCGTCGGCCGACAGCACCGCCCCGTGCTCGTCGCGCCACTCGCGGATCGGGATCGGACCGATGCGCGACTGCGACCACAGCGGGAACTCGCTGTCGCCGTGCTCGCCCACGATCGCCGCGTGCACGCTCGACGGCGCCACCCCGAGGCGCTCGGCCAGCCGCCAGCGCAACCGGGAGGAATCGAGCACGGTGCCGCTGGAGAACACCCGGGCCGGGTCGAGCCCGCTGAAGCGCTGCGCGGCGACGGCGAGCACGTCACACGGGTTCGTCACGAGCATGAACACGGCGTGCGGGGCGCGCGCGACGAGCTCAGGCATGAGCTCGCGCAGGATGCCGACGTTCGTCGCCGCGAGGTCGAGGCGGCTCTGACCGGGGTGCTGCTTCGCGCCGGCGGTGACGACGACCATGTTGGCGCCCTCGACGACGTCGAGGTCGCCGCCGCCGGTGATGCGGCTCGACCCGGTGAACGGGGTGCCGTGGGCCAGATCGAGCACCTCCGCCTCGGCGCGGGCGGCGTCGAGATCGTAGAGCGCCACCTCGCGGGCGGAGCCCCGGATGAGGGCGGCGTAGGCGAGCGAGGAGCCGACGGCTCCTGCGCCGATGACGGCGAGGCGGGAGTTCTCGATCACGGGCATGGCTCGACTCTGGCAGAGATCGAGCGCGCGCGGGCTGGCCGCGCACGACGACGGCCGCACCCCGAACCGAGGGTGCGGCCGTCGCGGATACGAAGGGCTAGAGCCCCTGCTGGTCGCCGATCGCGAAGCGAACGGCTCCCTCGTCGCTCACCTGAGCGTCGAGGATCTTGTCGTCGAGCGCGACCGAGGCGTGCTGCTCGAGGAACACGCGGGCGCTGCCGGCCTCCACGACGTGGTCGCCGGGCAGGGGCGCGGGCTCGACGGTGACGGCGAACTCGTTGCGCTGCGCCGCGCCGTCGATGCGCAGGCCCGCGCTCTGCGGATCGGCCTGGCGCGAGACGAGGCTTTCGATGACGGTGCTGGCGGTCGGCGTCAGTGTGAGCATGAGCATGCCCCTTCCTGTTGTCGGTCGTCGAGCCAGCCACGATGCCGAGAATGCGCAGAGGCATCAACCCGTGCGCCGCCATTGCCAGGCGACTCACACGGGTCGTTCCGGAGCCTTTGCGGTGTCAGGCGTGCGGCTCGAGGTCGCGCGCCCGCGCGAGCCGGATGACGAAGGTGCTGCCCGAGACGCCGTCGCTCTCCACGAGCACCGACCCCCCGATGCCCTCGAGCAGGGTGCGCACGATCGAGAGGCCGAGGCCCGTGCCGGGGGTGGCGTTCGCCGTCGCGTCCTCCGTGCGATAAAAGCGGTCGAACACGCGCTCCTGATCGGCGGGCAGGATGCCCGGCCCCTGATCGCGCACGAACAGCTCCACGGCGACGTCGTCGGCGAGCGCGCTCACCGCGACGGTGCCGCCGTCGGGCGAGAACTTCACGGCGTTGCCGACGATGTTCGTCAGCACGCGCGTCACCGCGTCCTCCGTGCCGATGACCTCCGGCAGCGCCGCAGCCGACTCCTCGATGACGATCTGCACGCGGCGGGCCGCCGCGACGGGGCGCAGGTCGTCCGCGACGTCGTCGAGGATCGGCGACACCGCGAGCGGGTGCGGGTCGTCGACCGAGTCGGCCGCGCGCTTCGCCGCCGACAGCAGCTCCTCCACCCGCTCCTGCAGACGCCCGGCGTTGCGAGTGATGGTGTCGACGAACCGCCGCTGCATCGGGTCGAGCTCCGTCTCCTCCAGCGTCTCGGCGTAGCCGACGATGCTCGCGAGCGGCGTGCGTAGCTCGTGGCTGATCGAGGCGACGAAGTCGTCCTTCTGGCGGGAGAGCTCCTGGTACTGCGTCGCGAGGGCGCGCTCGCGCTCGACGAGGGCGCGCAGGCGGCGATCCTCGCGGCGTCGCTCGGTGATGTCGGTGAGCTCGACGGAGATGATGTCGCCGGCCTCCCCGGCGCCTCGCTCCATCGAGACGTCGGCGTCGGCTCGACCGTTGAAGGCGTCGAGCACGAGCTCGCCGCGCCACCCGCTCGCCCCCTGCGAGACGGCGAGCAGACCGGGAACGAGCGGATGGTCGGCGGGAAGGGCGATGTTGATGTCGGAGGAACCGGCGAAGAACGGGTTCGACGGGTCCATGCCGAGCGCGCGCAGACCATGGTCGTTGGCCTGGAGCACGACGAAGCTGTCGCCGAGGCGCTCCACGAGCAGGAAGGCGGTCTTCGCCTGTTCGACCGCTCGACGCAGGATGCGGTCCTGCGCGACCGCGCGGTCCGCGACCATCTCGCTCTCAACCCGCTTCGACCAGAGCACGATCGTCGACCCCGCGAAGACCGCCAGATAGGCACTGAGCAGGACGATCGATCCTCGTGGCGACCCCAGCGTGGCACCGAAAGGTCCCCAGCCGAAGGCGGTCACGACCGCGGTGTAGATCGAGACCACGACGAGCTGGCTCACGATGGTAACGGCCGAGAGACGCAGGGCTGCCCAGGCGAACAGCGGCAGCGGGAGGAACGCCAGCGGCAGCGCGTTCGCCGGGGAGAACACGACGCCGATCGCGAGCGCGAGAAGCGCCCACTGCACGGCGGTCTCGAGCGAGCGCGCCCGCCCGCCGTGGTCCGGCTGGGCGAAGGCGAGCGGAGTGACGACGAGCAGCGCGACGGCGTGCGCGGCGAACGAGTCGATCGCGATGGCGTCGGGGCCGTTCATGCCGATCGCCGCGCGGTAGGCGCTGACACCCGCGCTGAAGACGAGTGCCGAGAGGAACACGGCCGCCACGAACCGCAGCGAACGCTTCAGCGTGTCCAGCCGCATGAGGGCCCGACCGGGGCTCGCGACCGCGCACAGCACGCCCAACTCGACGATACGGAGCGCCGCCGTCACGAGCGCGAAGTCGAAGGGTCTGCCCACGAGGAGGTTGCCCGTCATGATCGCGAGGCTGCCCAGCACGATGAAGCCCCACCGCCAGCGACCGCTCGTCATGAGGGCGAGCGCACCGGCGATGCCGACCGCCGGCGCCCACGGTGCGGTGCGCCCCGGTTCTTCCAGCAGCGCAGCCGAAGCGGCCGAGCTCGCCGTCGTCGCCACGATCGCCAGAACGAGGGCGAGCGCTCGCGCACGGCCGCTCCACCGTCGGGAACGCGCCGCCAGACTCGCACCGACCATGGCGCCCTCCTCTGCTCCGAAGCATTATCGTCATAGCGGGGAGCACGCCGACGGCGTGACACGGCGGCGTCGCTGCCGTCGACCACCGAACGGGGGTAGGCACGTGGCACGCATTCTGGTCGCCGACGACGATCAGGATCTCAACGATCTCGTGACGATGAAGCTCGAAGCCGCGGGGCACGAAGTGCTGAGCGCGATCGACGGCGAGACCGCGCTCTCACTCGCGACCGGCGAGCGCCCCGACCTCATCGTGCTCGACTGGATGCTGCCGCGCCGCAACGGTCTCGAAGTCTGCCGCGAGGTGCGGTCGGATCCGACGCTCGCCGGCACGCGCATCCTCATGCTGACCGCGCGGGCGCAGGAGGTCGACGTCGAGCGCGCCTTCGCCGCCGGCGCTGAGGAGTACATCACCAAGCCCTTCAGTCCCCGCGAGCTGCTGCTGCGGGTCACGACACTGCTGTCGCGAGCGCGATGATCGCACTGCTCATCGCGACCGCGGCGGCCGCCGGCCTGTGCCTGACGCTGCTCGTGGTCGTGCTCGTGGTGCGCGCGCGCATCGCGCGGCTCGACGCCCGCTCCCGCGGGCAGCGCACCGAGGTGTCGGGCATCCTGCGCGCCCTGCTCGTGGAGGAGGGCGACGCGCCCGCGCCGCGCCGGGAGTCCACGCTGCACGCCGTGGCGTCGGTGGTCGCGCGCGTGCACGGTGAGGACCGCGAGGCACTGCAGGCCTGGCTCGAGCAGCACGGCGCGGTCGCGCTCGCCCATCGGAGCATGCGGGCTCGTCGCCCGCTCGAGCGCGCGCGCGGCATCCGTCTCTACGTGCGCACCACGCCGACCCCCTCGTCGCAGCTGATGGGGCGGATGCTCGACGACCCCGACCCGCGGGTGCGCGCCGTGGCGGCCCTGGAGTGGGGTTCGACGGGCTCGAGCGACGCCATCGCGCCCGTGCTCGCCGCCGCCTGCCGCGACGACCTCCGGCTGCCACCGCTCGTCGCCTCGATCGCGATCATGCGCTGCCGCCTGCTCGACGTCGGCGAGCTGCATGCGGCGTGGAGCACGCGGGATCCGGATGGCTTGCGCGTCGCACTCGGCACGGGCAGCGCCGCCGGGCTGGCCGGAGTTGCGCCTCACGCGATCGCGGCGCTCGACCACGACGACGCGCTCGTGCGCATCGCCGCCGCCGACGCACTGCGCCGAGTCGGCACGCGGCGCGCGCTCGAGCCGCTCTTGGCTCGCGCCCAGCAGGAGAGCAACGCGATCGCGCGCCGGCACCTCGACGAGACCATCCTCGCGCTCGGAGGGAACGCGGGATGATCGACGTCTCCTTCCTGGATCTGGGCCTGGTCGCCGTGCTCGAGTCGAGCTTCGTCGCGATCACCATCGCCTTCGGCGTGTACTTCGGGCTCTACCAGCTGACCTACCTGCTCATCGTCGTGCGCGCGATCGGCTCGATCGCCGAGGAGCGTCGCTGGGCGTCCGACGAGTTGCTCTCCGGCACATTCGCGAGCCCCCTCACGCCCGGGGTCAGCGTGCTCGTGCCGGCCCACAACGAGAGCGCGGGATCGATCGCGTGCGTGGAGTCGCTGCTGCGTCTGCAGTACCCGAAGGTGCAGGTGATCGTCGTCGACGACGGCTCGACCGACGGCACATCGGAGGTGCTGCGGGAGCACTTCCCGATGACCCTCACGGACGAGGAGCCGCTCTCGCCGATCGAGGTGCAGGGCGAGATCGAGAGCGTGCACCGGTTCGAGGGCCACGATGCCCTGCTGGTGCGCAAGCGCTCGGTCGGGCGCCGTGCCGACGCCGTGAACGCGGCCCTGCGCTTCGCGCGGCACGAGCTCGTGTGCATGATCGACGGCGACTCGATCCTCTCGCCGACCGCCCTGCTGCGCGTCGTGCAGCCCTTCATCGACGACCCGACGGTCGTCGCCACCGGGGGCATCGTGCGCCCGGCCAACGGGGTGACGCTCATCGAGGCGGAGGTGGACCGGGTGGAGATGCCGCGCCGCTTCATCGAGCGCATCCAGGTGCTCGAGTACCTGCGGGCCTTCCTCGTCGGACGAGCCGGCTGGTCGGCGATCAAGGGGCTGCTCATCATTTCGGGAGCGTTCGGCGTCTTCCGGCGGGACACGCTCGTCGAGCTCGGTGGCCTCGACGCCGAGAGCCTCGCGGAGGACGCGGAGCTCGTCGTTGCCGCCCATCGCCACCACCGCACGGAGCGCGAGCCGTACCGCATCGTTTTCGTGGCCGACCCGGTGTGCTGGACGGAGGTGCCGGCGACGTGGTCGGCGGTCTCGCGGCAGCGCAAGCGCTGGGCCCAGGGGCTTGGCGAGCTGCTGCGCGGGTGCCGCGACATGATGCTCCGGCCGCGCTACGGCGTTCTCGGGCTCGTGACGCTTCCGTACTTCTGGCTCTTCGAGCAGTGGGGGGCGCCGCTGGTCGGCGTCGCGATGATCGTCACGGCCCTCGCCGGGCTTCTCGGTTTCATCCCGTGGCTCGCGATCGGTCTTGCGCTGCTCATCTCGTACCTGATCGCCGTCGCGACCTCGCTGCTCGCGATCGCCATCGAACTTGGCGCGACGAGCGACTACCGGAGCGGGAGGTCGATGCGTCGCCTCATCGGCACGGCACTGCTCGAGCCGATCCTCTTCTACCTGCCGCACGCGCTCTGGCGCACGGTCGGGCTGTGGCGGGCGATCCGGTCGACGCCGTCGGAGTGGGGCGCGCAGCAGCGCGCCGGCTTCGTGCAGCGCGCGGAGGCTCCCGGGCAGGCGGCGTAGCATCACGGCGTGAGCGACGACGCAGCGAGAGCGGATGCCCGGCCCGACGAGGCGCGGCCCCCCGAGTCCGACCAGCCGATGCGGCCGCCTCGCCCCGTCTCCGTGCTGCAGTCGCTGCTGTTCGGCGCGCTGCTCGCCACCGTGATCGGCGGCCTCGCCTTCCAGCTCGGGCTCGGCGACACCTCGTTCGACCGCCCCGGCCAGGTGGTGCTGCTGTTCGTCGACGTAGCCCCCGTGCTGTGGTTCCTGGCTGCGCCGCTCATCGTGCACGCGCTGCGCTGGCGCGCGATCGATCAGCGGCTGCGCTGGGTGCTCGTCGCCGCCGTGGTCGCCTCCGCCGTCTCGATCGGTGCGCGGATGCTCGTCTCGGGTGAGCCGTTGGCCTCGACGCTGCTCGACCCGTTCACGGCAGCCTTCACGCTCTGGATCGCCGCCGCCGCCCAGTGGACGCGCACGCGGGTGAAGCGGCTCGCCGCCGGCACCGACCGCGGCATCACGATCGTCGGCATGGCCCTCGGGTTCGGCGTCGCCGCCGTCGGCATCGCGCTCGGCACGCTGCGCCTCGTGCTCGTCGGGCCGGAGACCCTGCCCGGGCAGATCCCGGAGGCGTCAACGGCCTCGCCCACGACCGCGCTGCTCGTCGCGGCGACGTTCGCCATGATCGCGGTCCTGTTCTGGCTCACCGACCGCACGCGCAACCGGTGAGCGGGCATCCCGCGCTCGCCGCCCTGCGGTCGGCGCTCGGCGACGCGGTCTCGACCGAGGCCGGCGAGCTCGAGGCGATGCGCTCCGACTACTCGGGGCTGCGGCGCGAGGGCACCCCGCTCGCGATCGTGCGCGCCCGCACGGCCGGCGACGTGCAGGCCGCGCTGCGTATCGCGAGCGAGCACCGACTGCCGGTCGTGCCGCGGGGCGCCGGCACGGGGCTCACCGGCGGGGCGATGGGCGGCGCCGGCGAGCTCGTGCTGTCCACCGCCCGCATGACGCGCGTTCTCGAGATCTCGCCCGCCGACCAGCTCGCCGTCGTCGAGCCGGGCGTCATCAACGCCGACCTCAACGCCCAGCTCGCACCGCACGGGCTGTTCTTCGCCCCCGACCCAGCCAGCCGGGCGATCTCGACCATCGGAGGCAACATCGCCACCAACGCCGGCGGGCTGCTGTGCGCGAAGTACGGCGTCACCCGCGAGGCGGTGCTGGGGCTAAAGGTCGTGCTCGCCGACGGCACGCTGCTCGAGCTCGGCCACCGCACCGTCAAGGGCGTCACGGGCCTCGACCTCACCGCGCTCATGATCGGCTCGGAGGGCACGCTCGGCGTCGTCGTCGAGGCGACGCTCAAGCTCGTGCCGCTGCCGACGGGATCGCCGGCGACCATCGGCGCGTACTTCCCCTCCGTCGTCGCCGCGGCCGCCGCATCCGCCGCCATCACGGCCGAGCGGCTGCGCCCCGCCGCGATGGAGCTCATCGACGAGGTCGCGCTCGCGCGCATCCTGCGCCACCTCGGCCTGCCCGAGCGCGCCCCCGGCAGCGCGTACCTGCTCGTGCAGACCGACGGCGCGAGCGCCCTCCCCGAGGCCGAGCGGGCGCTGCAGCTCGTGCGCGCGCACGGGGGCGAGGCGAGCCTGACGACCGACGCCGACGAGGGCGAGCGGATGCTCGCCGTGCGCCGCGCGTTCCACCCGGCCATGGCGGCCACCGGCGGAGTGCTCATCGAGGACGTCGCCGTGCCCCGCTCGGCACTGCCGGCGATGCTCGCCGAGATCCGCGCCATCGGCGCGCGGTTCGGGCTCGAGATCCCGACCGTCGCGCACGCCGGCGACGGCAACCTGCACCCCAACTTCCTGTTCGCCGGCGACGAGCCGCCCGCGGCGGTGTGGGAGGCCGCGGGCGAGCTGTTCCGGGCGGCCGTGCGGCTGGGCGGAACCCTCACGGGCGAGCACGGCGTCGGCACCCTCAAGCGCCAGTGGCTCGAGGAGGAGCTCGGCGTGCCGCAGCTGCAGCTGCAGCGGCACATCAAGGCGGTGTTCGACCCGCTCGGGATCCTGAACCCCGGGAAGGTGTTCTAGGGGCGCTCGACCGTCCGGGCCGCGAGCGGGCTGGCTAGGGTGATCGCGTGGCCCGTGACCGAGCATCCGCCCCGCGACCGCGCGGTGGGCAGGGCCGGCGCGACCCGCGCGACGGCAGCGTTCCGCGGCGGGGCGGCGGCCGACCCGGTGTGGTCGCCGAGCTGCTCGGCGGCGCACGCCTTCTGTGGCGAGGCTTCGGGCTCTGGCGCACGAGGCCCGGCGTCATGGCGCTCGGCATGGTTCCCGCGGCGATCGTGCTCGCGGTCGTGGTGCTCGCGGTGAGCCTGCTGGCGGCCAACCTGTCGGGCATCGCCGCGTGGCTCACCCCCTTCGCCGACGCGTGGGGCGAGGCCGAGCGCGAGTTCGTGCGCGGCGCCGCCGGCGCCATCATCGTCGTCGGCGTGCTCGTGCTCGCCTTCTACACGTTCACCACCCTCACGCTCATCGTCGGCGACCCCTTCTACGAGCGCATCTGGCGCCGCGCCGAGACCGACCTCGGTGACTTCGAGCCCGCCCCGGTCGGCTTCTGGCGCTCGGTCGGCGAGAGCGTGCTGCTCGTGCTGCGCGCGGTCGGCTACGGCCTGCTGACGTTCGCGGCCGGGCTCGTGCCCGTCGTGGGCTCGGTGCTCGGCCCGGTGACCGGGGCGCTGCTGGGCGGCCACCTGCTCGCGCGCGAGCTGACGCAGCGGCCATTCCAGGCGAGGGGGCTGCGAGGGGATGCTCGGCGCCGCCTGCTGCGCGGCTCGCGCGCCCGCGAGCTCGGGTTCGGCGTGATGACGCAGCTGTGCTTCCTCGTGCCGGGCGGTGCGATCGTCGTCATGCCCGCCGCCGTCGTCGGCTCGACGCTGCTCGCGCGCGAGCTGCTGGGCCGCGCGGCGGCGCGCGACGCCGCGACGATGACGACTCAGCCGGAGGGCGGTGCCGCCTCGGGCGCGAGCCCGTGACGGTGGGCGACGATGACGAGCTGCACGCGGTCGCGCAGCTCGAGCTTCGCGAGCACCGAGCTCAGGTGGGTCTTCACCGTCGACTCGCTCAGGTGCAGTCGCGCCCCGATCTCGGCGTTCGTGAGCCCGCTCGCAGCGAGGTCGAAGACACTGCGCTCGCGCTCGGTGAGCGCATCGAACCCTGCCGGCGGCGGCGGCAGCGGCGGCGCGCTGGGCTGCAGCAGCGACGCCAGGTCGCCGGTCGAGGCGACGGCGCCGCCGCCGTGCACGCTGCGGATCGCGGCGATGAGCAGCTCGGGGCTCGCATCCTTGAGAAGGAAGCCGCTCGCGCCGTAGCGGACGGCGGCCCGCGCGCTCTCGTCCAGCGAGAAGGTGGTGAGCACGATGACGCGCAGCGGCGAGCGTCGCGCCGCCGCCCGGCCGGGGCTCAGCAGTCGACGGGTGGCCTCGACGCCGTCCATCTCCGGCATCCGCAGGTCCATGAGCACGACGTCGGCCTCGGTGCCGTCGAGCAGGGCGAGCGCCTCGGCGCCCGTGCCCGCCTGGCCGACGACGGTCAGGTCGGGCTGCGCGTCGACGGCCGCGGCGACCCCGCTGCGGAAGAGCGGCTGGTCGTCGACGAGCGCGACGCGGATCGTCTCGGTCACGCGGGCGCCCCCGATTCGACCGGCTGCAGGGGGATGCTCGCGCGCGCGACGAAGCCCTCGCCGGTCCGCTCGGTGCGCAGCCGGCCCCCGATCGCGGCGAGGCGGTCGCGGACGCCGCCGAGTCCCCGCCCCTCCGGCGCGGCGGCCGCGCCGTCGGCTGCGGCGGCTCCGGCAGCTCCGGCCGCGCCGTCCGCCACGGCGTTCGTGACGACGATCTCGAGCTCGGCGGCCGAGAAGCGCCGCACGATCGTGATCGCACCGGCCGGGTCGCCGTGCTTGAGCGCGTTGGTGAGCAGTTCCTGCGCCACGCGGTAGGCCGCGACGCTCGCCTCCTCGCCGAGCGGGCGGGCGTCGCCCGTGACGCTCGAGGCGACGCCGGGCCTCGCCGCAGCGACCTCTCCGACGAGCTCGTCGAGGTCCGGCAGCGCGGCGGCCGCCACCGGGGTCGTCCGCTCGAGCACGCGGCGCACATCGGCGAGGGAGCGTCGAGCCGTCTCGGCGATCGTCGCGGTCACGGCCTCGGCCGCGGCCGAGGCTGGGTCGTGCCGGCCGTCCGCGGCGTCGCCGCCGTCGCGCAGGAAGCGCAGCGACTCCGCCTGGGCGATGATGACCGCGAGGGAGTGCCCGACGATGTCGTGCACGTCGCGCGCGAGCTCGGTGCGGGCGCGCTCGAGCTCGGCGATCTGCTGCGCCCGGCGAGCCTCGACCTCAGCCTCGGCACGGCGCTCGCGCGCCTCCCGGGCGGCGCCGAGTGTGCGCACGAGGAGACCGAGCAGCCACGGCACGGCGAGGGCCGCCCCCACGAGCGCGACGAAGGCGAGCAGCTGCGTGACGGGGCTGCCGCCGAACGCGAAGGGGAAGACCAGCGTCGCCCACGACCCGATCGCCAGCAGGTAGCCGATGGCGATGAGCGCACCGACGCCCGCCGAGATGCCGGCCAGCCGCAGCACGCGCGGCGAGCCGTGGCGCGCCGTCGAGTAGAGCACGACGAGCAGCCCGAGCTGCGCCGCGGCGACGTCGAGCACCGCGGCCATGTGCACGAGGGTCGAGACCCAGGCGAGCGCGAGCGAGAGCCCCGGCCGCACGCGGCGCACCGCGATCGCCGCGGCGAGCAGCAGCGTCGAGGTGGCGAACGCGGCCCGCCACACGGGGTCGGGCGGCGAGGCCTCGGTCGCGCTCAGCGGACCGAGCCACAGCACGAGGCCGCCGAACACGAGCGCGCCCAGGCCGTCGGCGAGCAGCGTCGCCCCGGTGCGGCGCGGTCGGGGGGCGGTCATGTCACCAGTCTGCCCGCGACCGGCGCGCCGGGCATCCGCCGCTCGGTCGATCGGATGGTCCGTCCGTACCGGTCGCCACGGCACCGAGGGGCCGAGGATGCCCGCCGACCGTCGCGCACGCCAGCACCGACCGACCGACGCGCCGGCGCGTCGTCGCTGCCTAGCGTGAGGGCATGACCACCTCCTCCCCCGCCTCCCCGTTCGCCGGCGCCGTCGTCGCCCGCACTCGCGCGCTGCGCCGCGAGTTCGGCACCGACGGCGCGCGCGTGGCCGCCGTCGACGGCGTCACCGTCGCGTTCGAGCGCGCGCGTCTGACCGCGATCGTCGGCCCGAGCGGCTCCGGCAAGTCGACGCTCATGCACCTGCTCGCCGGCCTCGACCACCCCACCTCGGGCGACGTCGAGCTCGACGGGCACGCGCTCGGCGAGCTCGACGAGCGCGCCCTCGCGGCCCTGCGGCACGAGCGCATGGGCTTCGTCTTCCAGTCGTTCAACCTCATGCCCGCGCTCACCGCGCTGCAGAACATCCGCCTGCCGGAGCAGCTCGGTGCGCGCCCCCGACCGCACGACCGCGCGTGGGAGGCGTCGCTCGTCGACCGCCTCGGCCTCGCCGGCCTGCTCGAGCGGCGCCCCGCCGAGCTCTCCGGCGGCCAGCAGCAGCGCGTCGCGATCGCGCGAGCCCTCGCGCACCGGCCCGCGGTCGTGTTCGCCGACGAGCCGACCGGCAACCTCGACATCACGACCGGTCGCGACGTGCTGCAGCTGCTCGCCGAGCTCGTGCGCGGCAGCGACTGCGGCGTCGTCATGGTCACGCACGACCCGACGGCGGCGAGCTACGCCGACCGCGTGCTGTCGATGCGCGACGGCCGCGTCGTGCGCGAGAGCGAGCGCTCGTCGGCGGCCGACATCGCCGCCGCGATGCTCGAGGACGCGGTCGCCCGATGAGCGCCCGTACCGGCACCCTCGCCGCGCTCGCCGTCATCGCGCTCTCGGCGGCCTACATCGTGCTGCTCACCTCACTGACCTCGCTGCTGCGGGCGGGCCTCGCGCGCACCCCGTTCGGGCAGGGTGAGACGCCCGAGCTCGTGCTGGGCATCCTCGCGGTGTCGTTCACGATCGTCGCGCTCGTCGTGTCGACGGTCGTCGTCACGAACGCGTTCGCGCTCGTCACGGCCACGCGCATCCGCGAGATCGCGCTCCGTCGCCTGCTCGGGGCGTCGGCACGTCGCGAGCGCCGGCGGATCGCCGCGCAGGGCGCCCGCCTCGGCCTGCTCGGCACAGCGGTCGGCATCGCCGTCGGGGCGGGCATCGCCCTCGCGGTGTTCGCCGCGAACGCGGGCGACGGCGGCATGCTCGACGGCGCGAGCGCGGCCGACCTCGTCGACCCCGGCGCGATCGTGCCCCTCGTCGCGCTCATCGCGAGCACCGCCCTCGCCGCGTGGCGCGGCTCGGCCGCCGTGCTCGACGCCTCGCCCGTGCAGGCTCTCGGCCTCGCCACCGCCCAGGAGACCGGGGGGCTCGAGAGCACGCGGCTGCGCCCGGCCGCGGCGGCGCTGCTGCTCACGGGCCTCGTGCTGCTCGTCGTCGCCGCGATCGGCGGCATGCTCACTCCGCTCGCCGTGCTCGTGGGGCTCGCCGGCGGCACCGTGCTCGCGGTGGGCATCCTCACCGGTTCGAACGCGCTGCTGCCCCGAGTCACCGCGCTCATCGCGCGGGCGCTGCCGCGCACTGGGCCCGCAGCAGCGGCCGCGCACGCCCTGCGGGAGCACCCCGCCCGCACCAGCCGGGCCGCGCTCGGCGTCGTCATCAGCGTCGCGATCGTCACGATGTTCGTCGTCGCCACGGCGAGCGTCGCGACCTCGCAGGCGATCGAGTACGAAGGCTCCGCCGACGCGGTCGTCGTCACCGAGATCATGCTCGTCGTGCTCGCCGTCGTCGGCGCGCTCACGGGCGTCATCGCCGTCATCTCCGCGATCGGGCTGTCGACGACGGTCGCCCTGTCGACGCGGCTGCGGGCGCGCGAGATCGCGACCACGCGCATCCTGGGGCAGAACCGGGGGGATGCCGCGCGCGCGATCCTCATCGAGGGGGCCGTGACGAGCGCGGCGGCCACGCTCAGCGGCCTTGCCGTCGGCTCAGTGCTCGGCTGGGTCGGCGCGCAGAGCGTGCTCGGGTCGACGCTGCAGTCGCAACTCGTGACGCCCGTCGTGCCCGTGCTGCTCGTCGGCGCCATCGCCGCCGTCGCGCTCGTGCTCACGGCGCTCTCCACGATCGCGCCGATGCGCTTCGTGCTCGCCGACTCGCCCATGCGGGCGTTCGCGCGCGCCTGAGGCCGAGCGGCGCGGCCGGAGACGCGGAACGGCCGGGGCGGAGCATCCGCACCCGGCCGTTCTGCGCTCGTCGCCCGACTAGGCGATGCGGATCATCTTCTTGTTGACGAACTCGTCGATGCCGAGCGTGCCGAGCTCGCGGCCGGAGCCCGAGTTCTTGATGCCGCCGAAGGGCAGCTCGGGGCTGTCGGCGAGCACGCAGTTGACGTAGACCATGCCGGCGTCGATCTGGTCGGCCACGCGCGCCGCCTGCTCGGAGTCGGTCGTGAACAGGTACGAGCCGAGGCCGAACGGCGTGTCGTTGGCGAGCTGGATCGCCTCGGCCTCGTCGGCCACCCTGAACACCTGCGCGACGGGGCCGAAGAACTCCTCGTAGAAGGCGGGGTTGCCGGGCTTGACGTTCGCGAGCACCGTCGCCGAGAAGAACGTGCCCTCGCGCGTGCCGCCCACGAGCACCTGGGCGCCGCCGTCGACGGCCTTCTTCACCTGGCCCTCGAGCGTCTCAGCGGCCTGCGCCGACGACAGCACGCCGTAGGCGGCCTCGCCCGCCATCGGGTCGCCCGGGCCGACCTCGCCCATCTTGGCAACGAACTTCTCGAGGAAGGCGTCGTAGAGCTCGTCGACGACGATGAAGCGCTTGGCGCCGTTGCACGACTGGCCACTGTTGTCGACGCGCGCATTGACGGCCATCTCGACCGTCGCATCCAGGTCGTCGGTCGACAGCAGGATGAAGGGGTCGCTGCCGCCGAGCTCAAGCACGACCTTCTTCAGGTGACGGCCGGCCTGCTCGGCGACGGCCGCGCCGGCGCGCTCCGAGCCGGTGAGCGAGACGCCCGCGACGCGGGGGTCGGCGATGATCGTCGAGATCTGGTCGTTCGTCGCGTAGACGTTGACGTAGGCGCCCTCGGGGAAGCCGGCGTCGAGGAAGATGCGCTGGATCGCCTCCGCCGACGCGGGGCACTGCGCCGCGTGCTTGAGGATGATCGTGTTGCCCAGCACAAGGTTCGGGCCGGCGAAGCGGGCCACCTGGTAGTACGGGAAGTTCCACGGCATGATGCCCAGCAGCACGCCGAGCGGGCCCTTGCGGATGAACGCCGAGCCCTCGCTGCCCTCGGCCAGGTCGACCGGCTCGTCGGCGAGCAGGGCGGGGCCGTTGTCGGCGTAGTACTGGTAGATGTCGGCCGAGAAGTCGACCTCGCCGAGGGCGTCGCCGATGGGCTTGCCCATCTCGCGCACGATGATCTCGGCGAGCTCCTGGCGGCGCTCGCGGTGCAGCTCGGCCACGCGGGTGATGAGGGCGGCGCGCTCCTCGCGCGTCGTGGAGCGGGCCCAGCCGCGCGCGGCGGCGTGGGCGGCGTCGATCGCGGCCGAGATCTCGGCGTCGGTCGCGGTCGCGTACTCCTTGACCTTCTCACCCGTGGCCGGGTTGATCACTGCGTACTTGCTCATGAGGCTCCTTGAGGGATCACGGTGCACGCATCGATTCCGGGTGAGGTCGGCAGCGGTGCACACCTGCCCCCAGCCTAGAAGGGGCGAGCGTGCGTGCGGCACTCCCCCTCGGCGGATTCATGGGCTCGGATCGCCACCGTGTACAGCGTCGCCGTCGTCGAGCAGCCACGCACGGATCGCTGCCCCGTGCTCGTCGAGCGCCGGCGGGGCGCCAGGCAGGACGGGCGCGAACCCCGAGTAGCGCACCGGGTGCGCCAGCTGATCCGGATGCCCGGCTCCCACCGCCACGGTCGGCTCGAGCCCCAGGCGCCTCGCGAGCGCGAGCGCCTCGCCCACACCGTTGACCGTGCCCGCCGGCACCCCGGCCGCGAGCAGGAGCGCCGCCCAGTCGTCCGCGTCGCGGGTGCTCAGCCGCGCTTCCAGCGCCGCCTGCAGCTCGTCACGGTGCTCGACCCTCGCCGCGTTGGTCGTGAAGCGCGCGTCGAGGGCGAGACCCGGCTCGCCGATCGCCCGGCAGAGGGCCGCGAACTGGGCGTCGTTGCCGACGGCGAGGGCCAGCATCCCGTCACGGCAGCGCAGCGTCTCGTAGGGGGCGATCGAGGGGTGACGGTTGCCGAGGGCGCGCGGGTCGACCCCCGTCGCGAGGTAGCCGCTGCCCTGGTTGGCGAGCGAGGCGATCGCGCTGCCCAGCAGCGACACCTCGACGTGCTGGCCGCGGCCGTCGGCTCCGCCGCGCTCGCGCTGCAGCAGCGCCGCGAGCACGCCCATGACGGCGTGGTTCGCGGCGAGCAGGTCGACCACCGCGACGCCCACCTTGCGCGGCTCACCGCCGGCGTCGCCCGTGATGCTCATGAGCCCGCCGACCGCCTGCACGAGGAAGTCGTAGCCGGGCAGGCCCGCGCCCTCGCCGCTCGAGCCGAAACCCGTGATCGAGCAGTACACGGCGCGCGGATTGCGCGCCAGCACGCTCTCGGCGTCGAGGCCGAAGCGCGACAGAGCCCCCGTGCGGTAGTTCTCGAGCACGACGTCGGCGCGGTCGACGAGCGCGCGCGCGACCTCGAGGTCGGCGTCGTCGGCGAAGTCGAGCGCGATCGACTGCTTCGAGCGGTTCGCGGCCTCGAAGTACGAGCTCGACGACCCCGCCCACGGCGGGCCCCAGCCGCGCGTCTCGTCGCCGACGCCGGGGCGCTCGACCTTGACCACGCGCGCGCCCAGGTCGGCGAGCATGACGGCGGCGGTCGGGCCGGCGAGCACGCGGCTGAGGTCGGCGACGAGCATCCCGTCGAGGGGGCGGATCATGAGGCAACTGTACAAGTGGACAAAACGCGCGTGACAGGGCCACGATGAGGATGACCGGAAGGATCCCCATGACCGACTCGCCCCTCGACCTCATCGGCTTCGACGCCCTGCTCAGCGAGGAGGAGCGCGCGACGCGCGACCGGGTGCGGGCCTTCGTCGACGCCGAGCTGCGGCCCGGCATCGCCGACTGGTACGAGCGGGGCGTGTTCCCGACCGAGGTCATCCGGCCCATGGCCGAGCTCGGACTGCTCGGCATGCACCTCGAGGGCTACGGCTGCGCCGGACGCTCGGCCGTCGAGTACGGGCTCGCCGCGGCCGAACTCGAGGCCGCCGACTCGGGCCTTCGCACCTTCGTGTCGGTGCAGGGCTCGCTCGCGATGACGGCGATCCACACCTTCGGGTCGGAGGAGCAGAAGCAGGAATGGCTGCCGCGCATGGCGCGCGGTGAGGCGATCGGATGCTTCGGCCTCACCGAGCCCGACGCCGGCAGCGACCCCGCCTCGATGCGCACGGTCGCGCGCCGCGACGGCGACGACTGGGTCATCACGGGCAGCAAGCGCTGGATCGGCCTCGCGTCGATCGCCGACGTCGCCGTCATCTGGGCGAACACCGAGGCGGGCATCCGCGGATTTCTCGTGCCGACCTCGTCGGCCGGGTTCACGGCGACGCCGATCGGGCAGAAGCTGTCGATGCGCGCGTCGATCCAGTGCGACATCGAGCTCGACGAGGTGCGCGTGCCCGCCTCGGCCCAGCTGCCCGGCGCGGAGGGGCTGCGCGGGCCGTTCACGTGCCTCAACCAGGCGCGCTACGGCATCGTCTGGGGCGTCATGGGCGCCGCCCTCGACAGCTACCGTGCCGCGCTCGCCTACGTGCAGGAGCGGCGGGTGTTCGGCAAGCCGGTCGCCGCGTACCAGCTCACCCAGCAGAAGCTCGTCGACATGGCGCTCGAGATCGACAAGGGATTCCTGCTCGCCCTGCAGCTCGGCCGCCTCAAGGACGCCCGCCTGCTGCAGCCGCATCAGATCTCGGTCGGCAAGCTCAACAACGCGCGCGTCGCGATCGGCATCGCCCGCGAGGCCCGCGCGATGCTCGGCGGCAACGGCATCACGCTCGAGCACTCGCCGCTGCGGCACGCCAACAACCTCGAGTCGGTGCGCACCTACGAGGGCACCGATGAGGTGCACACGCTCATTCTCGGCAACGCGATCACGGGGATCCCGGCGTTCCGGTAGGCCGGGCGCAGCCGTGGCCGGGCCTCGTGGGCCGGCGCGGCGGCCGGGGCAGCGGCCGTGGCTGCGACTCGTGGGCCGGCGCCGCGAGTCTCGCCGGCGGGTCAGGTCAGGAGGCGGCGCGTCGCGCAGATGGTGCCGGTTCGCACCGGCACCTGTTGCGCGACGTGGCTCCGCGTCGACGTGCGGCCGACTCGCTTCGGTCGTCGAGCGCTGCGGCCCGACGTGGCGCAGGTTCGGTGCGGTGGCGCGGGCTTGATGCAGCGCCATGACACCAGACCCGCGCCATCTTGGCCGCACGCCCGCGTTCCGCGAGCCCGCGCGCGCCGTGAGCCCCCGGGCCCGCGGGCCCGCGCGAGCACGCCGAATTTCGGTGACGTCGCGCAGGTTCGAACCGGCGCGTCGTCACCGAACTGCCGCGTTGTCGGGCGCCCCTCGGCCGCGGCCGGGGCGCGGCGCGGCGCGCGGCGCGGCGCGCGGCGCACGGCGCGTAGGGCGGCCCCAGATGCCCGACCTGCGCCGCGCTACGCCCGCACGCGCGCCGGCACGACGCGCGGGTGCGACCCGGCCATCGTCTCGAGCACGCGGATCACCTGCGACGAGTAGCCGAACTCGTTGTCGTACCAGACGTAGACGATGACCGAGTCGCCGGTGCAGATGGTGGCGAGTCCGTCGACGATGCCGGCGCGGTGGCTGCCGATGAAGTCGCTGGAGACGACTTCGGGGCTCTCGATGTAGTCGATCTGCTGGCGCAGGTCGCTGTGCAGCGACATCTGGCGGATGTGCTCGTTGACCTCCTCGCGCGTGGTCGGCCGCTCGAGCTGCAGGTTGAGGATCGCCATCGAGACGTCGGGCGTGGGCACGCGGATGGCGTTGCCGGTGAGCTTGCCGGCGAGTTCGGGCAGCGCCTTCGCGACGGCCTTCGCGGCGCCGGTCTCGGTGATGACCATGTTGAGTGCCGCTGAGCGCCCCCGCCGGTCGCCCTTGTGGAAGTTGTCGATGAGGTTCTGGTCGTTTGTGTACGAGTGCACGGTCTCGACGTGGCCGTGGCGGATGCCCCACGCGTCGTCGATGACCTTGAGCACGGGCGTGACGGCGTTGGTGGTGCACGAGGCGGCCGTGACGATGCGGTCCTCCGGCGAGATGGTGTCGTGGTTGATGCCATGCACGATGTTCTTCAGCGCGCCCTTGCCCGGGGCGGTGAGCAGGACCTTCGCGACGCCCGGGCACTGCAGGTGCTGCGCGAGCCCCTCCTCGTCGCGCCAGCGGCCGGTGTTGTCGACGACGATCGCGTCGTGGATGCCGTACGCGGTGTAGTCGACGCTCGTCGGCGAGTCCGAGTAGATGACCTGGATGAGCGTGCCGTTGGCGAGGATCGTGTTCGCCTCCTCGTCGACCGAGATCGAGCCCTCGAACGGCCCGTGCACCGAGTCGCGCCGCAGCAGGCTGGCGCGCTTGACCAGGTCGTTCTCGCTGCCGCGCCGCACGACGATCGCGCGCAGGCGCAGCCCTCCCCCGTTGCCGGCGTGGGCGATGAGGATGCGCGCGAGCAGCCGCCCGATGCGCCCGAAGCCGTACAGCACGACATCGGTGCCGCCGGGCTCGTCGCCCTGGGCCGCGCCGGTGCCGACGGGGCCCAGCTCGTCGCGGACGTACTCCACGAGCGAGCGCCCGGCCGCCGCCTCGGCGTAGCCGGTGATGAGGCGCGCGATGTCGAGCGACGCCGGCCGCGGCTCGATCTCGAGCAGCGCCGTGAGCACGCGCTGGGTGTCGTCGAGGGCGAGCGGCTCACCGGTGACGTGCTCGGCGTACTTGTGCGCCTTGAGCACGCCGATCGCCGACTGGTTGATGAGACGACGACCGTGGATGCTCGTGACGACCCCGTGCTCCCGATAGAGCCGCCCGATGAGGGGTATCAGCTGCTCGGCGAGGGTCTCTCGGGCCTTCCAGGCTTCACGGTGGGCGGCGACGACGTCGGTCATGCGTTCACTCTTCCGCGGCCTCGCGGGTCGCGCGCGGCCGGAACTCAGGGGTGGGGTCGAAGCGATCGTAGCGACGACAACCCCGCCCGGCGCCAAGATCGGGCCGGGCATCCCCCGCAAGAAGCGGCTTTCTTTCGCGGGCGTGAAGGCGACGCCCGCTCGCCCGCCTCGCCTCTCAGCGCCGCAGAGCCACTCGGGTCGCCGCGACCGCGAGCGCCCCCGCGAGCACCCACGGCCTGGCGACGATCACCGGGTCAAGCCAGGCGTGCTTCGTGTCGACGCGCCCGCGCCCGACGCGCGACCGCCAGCCGTGGTGCGTGAGCTCGGCGCGCACGCCCGACTGAGTCAGGGGCTCATCGGGCCGGGCGGTGACGAGCGAGGCCAGGTGGCTCTCGATCGCGTCGACGCGGTCACTCGCGACGAGCAGCAGCCAGTGGGCGTTGCGTCCCTCGCGGAAGCGCGCGTAGGCGAGTCGCTTGAGCGCGCCCGAGAGGCCCTTCGGCGGCTGGGCGGTGCCGAACACGGGCGTGAGCCGCTCGTGCTCGAGGGAGCGCTCGCGCGGCGTGAGCTCCGGCTGCTGCGCCGACTCGCGCCAGTGGGCGCCCGACTCGAGGTCGTGGCGCTCGCGCGGCACGGCGGGGCGGTCAGCGGGGTCGAGGTCGGCGCCCCAGCCGGGCACGCGCGAGCGCAGCTCGTCGGGCGTCGGCGCGGGCACGGGGCGGGTGGCGGTGTACGGCATGGTCGTCTCCGATCGGGCGGCCGAGAGAGGCCGACCAGGGGCTAGGCAGCGGAGCGCGCGCGGCCTACCCTCCGAGCGCGACGGCGAGCACGATGCCGAGGTCGGCGAGCACCATGAGCCAGAACAGGGCCGCGAGGGTCGCGAGGCGGGCGCGCCGGCGTCGCACGGCGTAGCGCACGACGATCATGACGAGCAGCAGCGCGACGGTGGCGAGCGCGCCGACGAGCGCGAGGCCAGAGCCGAGCTGCCACCACAGCGCGAGCAGCATCGCCCCGACGAGCGCTGCGGCGACCGCGGCGGAGGCGATCCACACGGTGCCCTCGCTCGTCGTGAGCGCGCCCTGGTTGCGCACGAGCGTCGGGTCGACCTCCCAGGGGTCGCGGTCGTCGGGCGGCGTGCTCATGGCGGTCACGGTACTCCGCGTCGCGGTCGGGGGATGCCCGGTTCCGCTGCGGGCGTCGCTGCGGCAGAGTGTGGGGGCGCGCTGCGAGCACGGCTCGCGCCGGGCATCCCCCACCAGCTTCACCGCGACGAAGGAGCCGCCATGCCCCAGTTCATGCTCATCATGCGCTCGACCGACGAGGCGCTCGCCGCCTCAAAGGAGGTCGACTTCGACGCCGTCATCACGGCCATGGGCAAGTACAACGAGTCGATGATGGAGGCCGGCGTCATGACCGGCGGTGCCGGGCTCTCCGACGCCGCGCAGGGCGCCGTGGTGCGCTTCGGCGAGAGCGGCGCCGCCGCGGCGATCGAGCACGGCGCCTACGGGCCCACCGAGTGGCTGTTCAACGGCTACTGGACGATCGAGACCGCCTCGCTCGAGGAGGCCGTGGAGTGGGCGAAGCAGTGCCCGCTCGGCCCGGGCAACGCGATCGAGGTGCGGCGCATCACCGACGAGAGCGACTTCGCCGACTACGCCGACAACGAGTACCTGCAGAAGGAGGAGGGCTGGGCGGCCGAGCTCGCCGAGAAGCGGGCCGAGCGCGAGGGGTAGGCCGGCTCAGCCGTCGGCGGCGGCGAGCTGCCCGCAGGCCCCGTCGATCTCTTTGCCGCGGGTGTCTCGCAGCGTCGTCGGGATGCCCGCGTCGTTGAGGCGGCGCACGAACTCGTTCTGCACGTCGCGCTCCGACGCCGTCCAGATCGAGCCGGGCGTCGGGTTGAGCGGGATCGGGTTGACGTGCACCCAGCCGCGGCCGCGCTCGAGCAGCTTCTGCGCGAGCAGGTCGGCGCGCCAGGCGTGGTCGTTCATGTCCTTGATGAGCGCGTACTCGATCGACACGCGGCGGCCGGTCTTGTCGAAGTACTCGCGGGCGGCGTCGAGGGCCTCATCGACCTTCCAGCGCGAGTTGACCGGAATCAGCTCGTCGCGCAGCTGGTCGTCGGGCGCGTGCAGGCTGAGGGCGAAGGTGACGGGCACCTTCTCGTCGGCGAGCTTGCGAATCGCGGGCACGAGCCCGACCGTCGAGACGGTGATGTTGCGGGCGCTCATGCCGAGGCCGTTCGGCTGCGGCGCGACCATCGTGCGCACGGCGGTCATGAGGCGGGCGTAGTTGGCCAGCGGCTCGCCCATGCCCATGAAGACGATGTTGCTGACGCGGTCTGGCGTCTCGTCGCCCTTCTTGCGCCCGCCGAGCTCGCCGCGCGAAAGGGCGCGGTTCGCGGCGACGACCTGGTCGATGATCTCGGCGGCTGACATGTTGCGGGTGAGCCCGGCCTGGCCGGTGGCGCAGAAGGGGCAGTTCATGCCGCAGCCGGCTTGCGAGCTCACGCACAGCGTGATGCGGCCCGGGTAGCGCATGAGCACGCTCTCGACGAGTGCGCCGTCGTGCAGCTTCCACAGGAACTTGATCGTGTCGCCGTTGTCGGTCGTGAGGCGGCGCACCTCGGTCAGCAGCGGCGGCATGAGCTCGGCGACCAGGTCCTCCCGGCCGGCCGCGGGCAGGTCGGTCATCGTGGCCGGGTCTGCCGAGTAGTGCGTGAAGTAGTGCGTCGAGAGCTGCTTCGCGCGGAACGCCGGCAGCCCCCGCTCGACGACCGCGGCCGTGCGCTCGTCGACCGAGAGGTCGGCCCAGTGCACGGGCGGCTTGCCGCGCTTCGGCGAGGCGAACTGCAGCAGCGGCCGCCCCTCGGCGTCACGCTGCTGCTGCCAGCCCTCGGTCGCCGGGCGAACCTGGGGTCGAGCATCCGCCGTCGGTCGCGTCGAGCCGTTGTTGCGGATGCCTGCCATACCCTCCAGGGTACGCGGGGCTAGGCGACGAGCTCGTCGATCTGGTTCATGGCCGCGGTCATGCCCTCGACCATGCCCATGCTCGTGATCTGCTCGAGGTGCTCGAGCGAGTCGAAGACCGTGCGGATGCTCATGGTCGTCACGGCGCCGTCGCTGCCTCCCGACGGATCGATCTCGACGACCATGCGCATGCTCGGCATCGCCTCGGTCGGCTCGCCGTCGTCGCCGGAGAACCCGTCGACGAGCTCGATGCGGTGCGGCGCCTCGATGGTCTCGAAGCGGAACCACGCCGCGCTGCGCTCGCCCTGCGGCCCGGTCATGAAGTACCGCGCCTGGCCACCGGGCTCGAACTCGTAGCGGGGGAAGCTCGCCGGCCAGCCGGGAGGGCCCCACCAGCGCTCGAGCTGCCGCGGGTCCTCCCACAGCTGCCACACGCGCTCGGGGGTGGCGATGAATTCGGCGGTGACCGTGAGGGTCAGCCCCTCGCGGTCGATTTCGGTGTCGATGACGGGCATGGCGGGCTCCTTCGCGGTCGTCGTGCGCCTTCGGTTTACGCCCCGCGGCGAGGGCCGTCAAGGGGCGCAGCGCGGCCGGCGCGCGGCCGGCGCGCGCGGCCGGCGCCCGAGGGGCCTACCGTTGAGGTCATGAGTGCTGAGCCCGAGACCACCTCCCCCGACGTCGAGAGCCCGGCCCCGAGCATCCCCTTCTCATCGCTCGGGCTCAGCGACGCGGTCATGCGCGCCCTCGACGACGTCGGGTACGAGACGCCGTCGGCGATCCAGGCGGCGACGATCCCTTCGCTGCTGGCCGGGCGCGACGTCGTCGGCCTCGCTCAGACCGGCACGGGCAAGACCGCCGCCTTCGCGCTGCCGATCCTGTCGAGCATCGACACCGCTCGCGCGGTGCCGCAGGCGCTCGTGCTCGCCCCCACCCGCGAGCTCGCCCTGCAGGTCTGCGAGGCGTTCGAGCGCTACGCCGCCCACCTGCCCGGCGTGCACGTGCTGCCGGTCTACGGGGGCCAGGGCTACGGCGTGCAGCTGTCGGCGCTGCGCCGCGGCGTGCACATCGTCGTCGGCACGCCCGGCCGCATCATGGACCACCTCGAGAAGGGCACGCTCGACCTCAGCGAGCTCACCCACCTCGTGCTCGACGAGGCCGACGAGATGCTGAAGATGGGCTTTGCGGAGGACGTCGAGACGATCCTCGCCGAGACGCCCGACGACAAGCAGGTCGCGCTGTTCTCGGCGACGATGCCCGCGTCTATCCGGCGCATCTCGCAGCAGTACCTCCGCGACCCGGAGGAGATCAGCGTCACGTCGAAGACGACGACCTCGTCGACAATCACCCAGCGCTACCTCGTGGTGTCGTACCAGCAGAAGGTCGACGCCCTCACGCGCATCCTCGAGGTCGAGAACTTCGAGGGCATGATCGTGTTCGTCCGCACCAAGAACGAGACCGAGACGCTCGCCGAGAAGCTGCGGGCCCGGGGCTACTCGGCGCAGGCGATCAACGGCGACATCCCGCAGGCGCAGCGCGAGCGCACCGTCGACCAGCTGAAGTCCGGCGCGCTCGACATCCTCGTCGCGACCGACGTCGCCGCGCGCGGGCTCGACGTCGAGCGCATCAGCCACGTCGTCAACTTCGACATCCCCGTCGACACCGAGTCGTACGTGCACCGCATCGGCCGCACCGGCCGCGCCGGTCGCACCGGTGACGCGATCAGCTTCGTCACGCCGCGTGAGCGCCGCCTGCTCGACGCGATCGAGAAGGCCACCCGCCAGCCGCTCACCCAGATGCACCTTCCGACGATCGACGACGTCAACGCCACGCGCCTCGCGCGCTTCGACGACGCCATCACGACGGCGCTCGCGAACGGCGAGCTCATCGAGACGTTCCGCGGCATCATCGACCACTACGTGCAGCACCACGACGTGCCCGAGGCCGACGTCGCGGCCGCGCTCGCGGTCGTCGCGCAGGGAGGCGAGCCGCTGCTGCTCGACGAGGAGGACATCCGCCTGCCCTCGTTCTCACGAGATGCGCGGGATGCCCGGGGCGCGTCGGGCGGATCGGGTGACGGCTCGCGCGCCGAGCGCGGGCCGCGCCGTCGCGAGGGCGGGCCGGCGCTCGCGCCGTACCGCATCGAGGTCGGCCGCCGGCAGCGGGTCGAGCCGCGCCAGATCGTCGGCGCGCTCGCCAACGAGGGCGGGCTTTCGCGCGACGACTTCGGCGCCATCACGATCAGGCCCGACTTCTCGATCGTCGAGCTGCCGGCTGAGCTGCCGCCCGCGACGCTGCGCAAGCTCGAGTCGACGCGCATCAGCGGCAAGCTCATCGAGCTCAAGCCCGACCGGGGGCCGCGCGGCGGCGGGCGCTTCGCGCGCGACGAGAGGGAGCCACGGTTCGCGCGCAACGAGCGGCCCGCGCGTGACGAGCGTCCGGCACGGGATGACCGCCCTGCGCGCGATGACCGCGCCGAGCGGAAGCCGCGCAAACCTCGACACTGAATCGTGATCTCGGGCCCGCCGCGACGCGCCTAGCCTGAGCCCATGGTCCTGGTCGGCGAGCTGCTGGCGAGCTGCGTCGAACCGAGCGCGTACTGCGACGACACTCCTGCGTCGATCTTCGAGCTTCCGCTCGTGCTCGCGGCGCTGGCCGTGCTGCTGGCGATTGGTGTCGCGTCGGCGCTGGGTCTGCGTGATCGCGGTGCCCGCGGCACGTCGCAGCGTCGACGTCGCCGCCGAGAAGGCTGAGCCGGCCCATGCGTCGCGTCCTCGACGCCTGCGCCGCCGACCTGCCCGGCTGCGACGACACCGCCGACCTGCTCGGCGACCGCGCCGACCTCGTGCTGCTGTTCGCCGCGGCGGTCGCCGTCATCGTCGTCATCGCGATCGTGCTCGACCGGATGCTTCGCCGCGGGGCACGCCGCTGACGCAGCGTGCCCGCAGCGGCACGTGCCGTGCGGGGGTCGCGCCGCGAGGCCTTCGCGCTGACCGGCTAGTCCGAGCCGAAGTCGAACGCCGCGCTCTCCCCCGCGGCGTCGAGCGCCTCGGCCAGCGCCGCGCGGTCGGCCGACAGCGGCGCCGCGTGCTCCACGACCTCGTCGGCGTGCCCGGCGGTGATGCTGCCGACGAGCTGCGCCGTCGCGCCACCGATGATGCCCTGCGCCGCGTACTGCTCCAGGCGGGCGCGCGAGTCGGCGATGTCGAGGTTGCGCATGGTGAGCTGGCCGATGCGGTCGGTGGGGCCGAAGGCGGCGTCGCCGACGCGCTCCATCGAGAGCTTCTCGGGCGCGTACGACAAGCCGGGGCCGGTCGTGTCCAGGATCGTGTAGTCGTCGCCGCGGCGCAGACGCAGCGTCACCTCGCCGGTCACGGCCGAGCCGACCCACTTCTGGATGCTCTCGCGCAGCATGAGCGACTGCGGGTCGAGCCAGCGGCCCTCGTACATGAGGCGACCGAGGCGTCGGCCCTCCGCGTGGTAGTTCGCGATCGTGTCTTCATTGTGGATGCCGTTCAGCAGCCGCTCGTAGGCGATGTGCAGCAGCGCCATGCCGGGGGCCTCGTAGATGCCGCGGCTCTTGGCCTCGATGATGCGGTTCTCGATCTGGTCGCTCATGCCCAGGCCGTGGCGGCCGCCGATGCGGTTCGCCTCGAGCACCAGCTGCACGGCATCCGAGAATTCGACGCCGTTGATCGCGGTCGGGCGGCCCTCGACGAAGGCGATGCGGACATCCTCGGTCGCGATCTGCACCGACTCGTCCCAGAAGCGCACGCCCATGATCGGCTCGACCGTCTCGAGCGAGACGTCGAGGTGCTCGAGCGTCTTCGCCTCGTGCGTGGCGCCCCAGATGTTGGCGTCGGTCGAGTAGGCCTTCTCGGCCGAGTCCCGGTACGGGAAGCCGTGGGCGACGAGCCACTCGCTCATCTCCTTGCGGCCGCCGAGCTCGGTGACGAACTGCGCGTCGAGCCACGGCTTGTAGATGCGCAGGCGGGGGTTGGCGAGCAGGCCGTAGCGGTAGAAGCGCTCGATGTCGTTGCCCTTGTAGGTAGAGCCGTCGCCCCAGATCTCGACGCCGTCCTCCTTCATGGCGCGCACGAGCATCGTGCCGGTGACGGCGCGGCCGAGGGGCGTGGTGTTGAAGTAGGCCTTGCCGCCGGAGCGGATGTGGAACGCGCCGCACTGCAGGGCCACGAGCCCCTCCTCCACGAGGGCGGCCTTGGCGTCGACGAGGCGGCTGATCTCGGCGCCGTACTCCTTCGCGCGGCCGGGAACGGCGGCGACGTCGGGCTCGTCGGGCTGCCCCAGGTCACCCGTGTAGGTGCACGGGATCGCGCCCTTGTCGCGCATCCACGCGACGGCGACGGAGGTGTCGAGACCCCCGGAGAAGGCGATGCCGACGCGCTCGCCGACGGGCAGGGAAGTCAGGACCTTGGACACGATCCCCGATTCTATCGGCGCGCCGGTGCGGCCCCGCGCCCGCGGGCGACGTGAGCGGGCGACGGATGCTCGGGTCGGCTCGGTCGCGTCCGTGGACGCTCGCGGCGGGCATCCGCACCCCTCGACTACCGTCGCCGGATGACCACTCTCATCATCGTGCTGCTGGTCCTGTGGGCCGTCTTCGCCGTCGTCGGCTTCGTCGTCGAGGGGCTGCTGTGGCTCGCGTTCATCGGGCTCATCCTGCTCGTCGCCACCGTCGCGTGGGGCTGGCTCAAGCGGCGCACCGGCCGCGATTAGGCGCGCGCCGGGGCCTGCCGGGTCGATACCCTCGGCGCATGACCGCAGCGCTGCGCATCCGGCCCGCGAACGAGGCGAGCTGGAGCGAGCTGCAGCTGATCCTGACCGGCACGGCCGCCCGTTGCCAGTGCACGCGGCAGCGCCTCGGCGATCACGACTGGTATGCGCTGCCGCCCGAGGCGCGGGGCGCGGTGCTGCGCGAGTCGGTCGGCTGCGATGACCCGCGCGCGACGTCGACGGTCGGCCTCGTGGCCTGGCTCGACGACGAGCCGGTCGGGTGGGTCGCCGTCGATCGGCGCACGGCGTACGTGCGCATCCGCAACTCGCCCGTCGCCTGGTCGGGGCGGCGCGAGCGCAAGGACGACGAGAGCGTATGGGCGATCGCGTGCCTCGTGGTTCGGCGCGGGTTCCGACACGAGGGCCTCACCTACCCGCTCGTCGCGGCCGCCGCCGAGCACGCCCGCGCGCAGGGTGCGCGCGCCGTCGAGGGTTACCCGATGCTGACCGGCGGCGCCGAGGTCACGTGGGACGAGCTCAGCGTCGGCCCGGTCGGGCCGTTCACCGCGGCGGGCTTCACCGAGGTGAGTCGACCGACGAAGCGCCGCGTCGTCATGCGGCTCGACTTCGACTGAGCCGGCCCGCTCAGCCGCGCGCCGCCGCCTCGAGCTCGGTGATGACGAGCTTGCGCATCCCCATCATGGCCTCCATGACGCGCGCTGCTGCCGCGGGATCCTCCTGCTGCAGCAGCGCCGCCCATCGCTTCGGCACGATCTGCCAGGCGACGCCCCAGCGGTCGCGCAGCCAGCCGCAGAGCCCCGGCGCTCCGCCGTCGCCGGTGAGGGCATCCCACAGCCGGTCGATCTCGTCCTGCGAGCCGACTTCGACCTGCAGCGACATCGCGTCGGTGAACCCGGGCTGGTCAGCGGGACGGCCGTTGAGCGCGAGCATCCGCTGCCCCTGCAGCTCGAAGTCGACGCTGATCGGCGGCTGCCCGGGCGGGCCGTCCATGCTGCCGGTGACATGCGAGTCGGGCAGTAGGCCGACGTAGAACTCGACCGCCTCGGCGGCCTCCGACTCGAACCACAGGCACGGCACGATGCTCATGCTCGCGACCGTACGCCCGGTCGCGCCGGCGCTCGAGTCGACGTGCACCGGCTCGGCGCACGGCGGTGGCGCTCGCGCGCGCCAGAATGAACCCATGACCCGCCGCGGCCTCATCCTGTTCGTCTCGCTCGGCATCATCTGGGGCATCCCGTACCTGTTCATCAAGATCGCGATCGCCGAGCTGAGCCCCGAGTTCCTCGTGCTCGCCCGCACCACGCTCGCGGCCGCGCTGCTGCTGCCCATCGCGGCCCGCCACCGCGCGATCGTTCCCGTGCTGCGTCGCTGGAAGCCGCTGTTGGCCTTCGCCCTGTTCGAGATCGTGCTCGCCTGGTACTTCATCAACGCCGCCGAGCGCACGCTGCCGAGCTCGACGGTCGGGCTGCTGCTCGCGAGCATCCCCCTCGTGGCGATGGCGGTCGCGTTCCTCGGCGGCCGACGCGACCGGTTGACGGGCGTCAACCTCATCGGCGTCGTGCTCGGCATGGCTGGCGTCGCCGCGATCGTCGGCCTCGACGTCGGCGGCAGCGACCTGTTCGCGGTCGCCGAGCTCTCCGTCGCCGTCATCGGCTACGCGATCGGCCCCGCCATCCTCGCCCGCCACCTGCACGACCTGCCCGGTGTCGGCGTCATCGCCTGCGCCCTCGGTGTCAGCGCCCTCGCCTACGTGCCGGTCGTCGCGATCACCGGAGGCTGGCCGACCGCCGTACCGTCGACGATGACGGTCGTGTCGGTCATCGTGCTCGCCGTGCTGTGCAGTGCGGTCGCGTTCCTGCTGATGTTCGCGCTCGTGGCCGAGGTCGGTCCGATCCGCATGTCGGCGATCACCTACGTCAACCCGGCCGTCGCGGTCGTCGCCGGCGCGCTCTTCCTCGGCGAGCAGATCACCGTCTGGACCCTCGTCGGCTTCGTCGCGATCCTCGCCGGGTGCGCGCTCGTGACGCGTCCCGACCCGCGCGCGGCTCGCACCGCCGAGCAGGCCGGGGCCGACGATCAGGCGACGGATGCTGCTGCCGGGGCCGCGCCGCCGACCGGCACCGGGCATCCGACGCTTGACGAGGCGCTCGACGAGCCGGTGCCGCCCACCGAGCCGATCGTGCGGTAGCCGGCGCGCCGCCCGGCGGGCGTTCAGCCTCGGCGCGGCGGGAACGCAGGAGGGCCGCGCACTGTTGACCTCGGTGGCGCCGCGCTCCAGCGTCGCCGCCCGCGTCACCCGCACGAAGGAGCCGCCATGACCAGTCAGTACCGTGCCACCCCCGAGGCGATCGCCCGCCTCACCCCGATGCAGCGCAAGGTCACGCAGAACGACGGCACCGAGCCGGCGTTCCGCAACGAGTACTGGGACAACAAGGCCGAGGGCCTCTACGTCGACGTCGTCTCGGGCGAGCCGCTGTTCTCGAGCCGCGACAAGTACGACAGCGGCACCGGCTGGCCGAGCTTCACGAAGCCGATCAGCCCCGACGCGGTCACCACGAAGATCGACCGCACGCTCTGGATGAAGCGCACCGAGGTGCGCTCCTCCGGCGCCGACAGCCACCTCGGGCACGTCTTCGACGACGGCCCGCGCGACGCCGGCGGCCTGCGCTACTGCATGAACTCGGCCGCGCTGCGGTTCATCCCCGTCGACCAGCTCGAGGCCGAGGGTTACGGCGAGTTTCGCGACCAGATCATCGACACCCCTACGAACGGAGCCTGACCATGACCATCGACCTCGACAAGGGCGAGATCACCCGCACCCCCGGCACCGAGACGGCCGTGCTCGCCGGCGGCTGCTTCTGGGGCATGGAGGATCTCATCCGCAGGCAGCCCGGCGTCATCAGCACGCGCGTCGGCTACACGGGCGGCCGCAACGACCACGCCACCTACCGCAACCACCCCGGTCACGCCGAGGCGGTCGAGATCGTCTTCGACCCGAGCGTGACGACGTACCGCGACATCCTGGCGTTCTTCTTCCAGATCCACGACCCGTCGACGAAGGATCGCCAGGGCAACGACATCGGCTCCAGCTACCGCTCGGCGATCTTCCCGCTCACCCCCGAGCAGGAGGCGATCGCCCGCGACACGATCGTCGACGTCGACGCCACCCGCCGCTGGCCGGGCCCGGCCGTCACCACGATCGAGCAGGCGGGCCCGTTCTGGCAGGCCGAGGAGGAGCACCAGGACTACCTGCTCAAGCACCCCAACGGCTACACGTGCCACTACCCGCGGCCGAACTGGGTGCTGCCGCGGCGCGACGAGGCGGCGGCCAGCTAAGCGCCGGTCACGAGGGCGGGGCGAGCGGATGCTCGCCTCGCCCTTCGTCGTCGGCGCCCACTAGCCTCGACCCATGACGGGTTGGTCGGGCGACGAGAGCCTCGCGGCGTCGGCCGCCCGACTGCTCGGGCCGGCGCACCCCGTCGCAGCGGTCGCGCTCGTCGGGCCGCACGGTGCCTCGACCGCGACGATCGGCACCTCGACCGACGCCGACTTCGAGATCGGCTCCCTCTCGAAGCCGATCACGGGGATGCTCTACCGCGACGCCGTCGAGCACGGCCGCGTCGCACCGACCACCGTCCTCGGCGAGCTGCTCCCCCTCGCGGGGCACGGGCCGGTCGCCGACCTCACCCTGGAGTCGCTCGCCACCCACCGCTCCGGGCTCCCCCGCCTCCCACCCCGCATGCAGCCGGTGCGACGCACCTGGGCCTTGTGGCGGCACGGCGCGAACCCCTATGGCGACTCGCTCGCCGAGCTGCTCGAGCAGGTGCGCCACATCAGGCTCGGCGGCACCCGCGGTCGATACTCGAACCTCGGGTTCCAGCTGCTCGGGCATGCTGTCGCCGCGGCCGCCGGCGCACGCTACGCCGACCTGCTGCCGCGCACCTTCGCGCTCGACCTGTGGGCGCCCTCCACCGTCGCCGAGCTGCGACCCACGAGCCTCACCGGGGCCACCGGGCGGGGCCGCCCGCGCGACCCGTGGGTGGGTGAGGGTCTCGCGCCGGCAGGCGGGATCCGGGCGACCATCGGCACGATGAGCTCGCTGCTCGCGCGAACGCTCGACGGCTCCGCCCCCGGGGTGAGCGCGCTCGACGCGACGACGAGCCTCTCGCCGGGCATCCGCATCGGATCAGGCTGGCTCACCTCCACCCAGCACGGTCGCGCGATCACGTGGCACAACGGGGCCACCGGCGGGTTCCGCAGCTGGATGGGCCTCGATCGCGACGCCGGCGTCGGCGTGATCGTGCTGTCGGCGCGCAACCGCTTCCTCGACCCGGCCGGGTTCGCGCTGCTCCGCGAGCACACCGCCGCCTGACCTGGAAGGCCCCATGCCCCGCGCCCTCGTCGTCGTCGCCCACCCCCGCCCCGGCAGCTTCACGCACGCGCTTGCCGAGGCCGTCGCCGACGGGTTCGCGGCCGCCGGGCTCGACGTCGACGCCCATGACCTGTACGCCGAGGGCTTCGACCCGCTGCTCACGGCCGCCGAAGCTGACACGACGCGCCCGCCCGCAGGGCACCTGGCCGACGGCGACGATCTCGTGCTGCGCCACCGCGCCGAGCTCGCCGGCGCCGACGTGCTCGCCGTCGTGCATCCGAACTGATGGGGCAAGCCGCCGGCGATGATGGCCGGCTGGATGGACCGCGTGCTCATCCCCGGCGTCGCCTACACGCTCGACGACCCTGCCGGAGCACCCACGAGCCTGCTGCCGTTGCGCGCCCTCTACGTCGTCAACACCTCCGACACGCCCGCCGACCGCGAGCACGACCTGTTCGGCGACCCGCTGCAGAGCATTTGGGCGCGCTGCGTCGCCCACTATCTCGGCGAACCGCACACCGAACGTCGCGTGCTGCGCACCGTCACCGACTCCGATGCGGATGCCCGGCGCCAGTGGCTCGCCGACGTCACCGCCGACGCCCACCGCATCGGGCTCGCGGCGCAGCGCCGCGCAGAGTGACGCAGCGCCACGTCAGGCGGTCGGGCGCTCCCCCACCGCGGTGCCCGGCGTGCGCCCCGACCCCGGCTGCTTCTTCTCCCGCTCCTCCACGAGCCACTCGGGCATATCGTCGAGCAGGGCACGGATCTCCGCCGTCGTCATCGAGTCGCTCACCCCGGCGCGGGCGAGCGCGGAGTTCGACACGCCCAGGCGCCGCGAGACCTCGTCGCGCGGGTGCGGGCCCTCACGCCGCAGCGTGACGAGCCACTGCGGCGGAGCATCCTGCATCGCCTGCAGCTCGGTGCGCGAGATCCGGTTCGCCCGGAACTCCTCCGGCGTGGCCGGCAGGAACACGCCCAGCTTCTGCGCCGCCGTCTTCGGGCTCAGCAGCTGCTCCTTCTTCGGCTTCGGCTGCTGGCGGCGGTCTTCGCGGGGCTCGTCGGTCATGCCTCGAGCGTAGGCGACCGCGGCGCCCGCGCCACCCGCGGGTAGCCTGGCCCCATGCCCGATGCGCGCCCCGAAACTCTGCGCGTCGCCTTCGTGCCCGGCGTCACACCCGGCAAGTGGGAGCGCGTCTGGCGTGAGCGCCGCCCCGGGGGTCGCCTCGAGCTGCGCCCGATGACGCAAGCGGATGCTCGGCGTGCGCTCGCCGACGGCACCGCCCACATGGCGCTGCTGCGCGACACTTTCGCCGACGACGAGTTCCACGCCATCCCGCTGTATCGCGAGACACCCGTCGTGGTGGCGCCCCGCGGGTCGGAGGTCGCCGAGATCGGCGGGCTCACCCTCGACGAGCTGCGCGACGTGGAGGGGTTGCCGCTGCTCGAGGTCGACCTCGTCGAGGGCACCGGTGCCGACGTCGTCGAGCTCGTGGCCGCGAACGTCGGCATCGCCGTCATGCCGCAGTCGGTGGCGCGCGTGCACTCGCGAAAGGACGTGGTTGCCCGACCCGTCGTCGGGGCGGCCGACACCGGGGTGTCGCTCGTCTGGCCGGCGGCGAAGGCGCACCCACTGTGCGAGGTGTTCATCGGCATCGTGCGGGGGCGTACGGCGAACAGCTCGCGGTGAGCGCAGGCCCCCGTCGCCGTTAGACGACGCCGAGCGCGAGCATCGCATCTGCCACCTGCGTGACCCCGGCGATGTTGGCGCCCGCGACGTAGTCGTCTGGCACGCCGTACTCGTCGGCCGTCTCGAGGCAGCGGTCGTGAATCTGCTGCATGATCTCGGCGAGGCGCTGCTCGGTGTGCTCGAAGCTCCACGAGTCGCGTGACGCGTTCTGCTGCATCTCGAGAGCGCTCGTCGCCACACCTCCCGCATTCACCGCCTTGCCGGGGGCGAAGAGGATGCCCGCCTCGCGCAGTACGCGCACGCCGGCCGGCGTGGTCGGCATGTTGGCACCCTCGGCGACGACCTTCGCGCCGTTCGAGGCGAGCGCCCGCGCTCCGCGGTCGTCGAGCTCGTTCTGCGTCGCGCACGGCAGCGCGATGTCGCACGGCACGTCCCAGATCGAGCCGCCCGCGACGTAGTTGACTCCCCCACCGCGCTCGTCGGCGTACTGCGAGATGCGACCGCGACGCACCGTCTTGATGTCGGTCAGCAGCTCGAGGTCGATGCCCCGGGCATCCACGACATAGCCACCGGAATCGGAGCACGCGAGCACCGTCGCGCCCAGCTGATGCGCCTTCTCGATCGCGTAGAGGGCGACGTTGCCCGATCCCGAGACGACGACGCGCTTGCCCTCGAGGCTCTCGCCGTGGCGGCGCAGCATCTCGTCGACGAAGAACACCGTGCCGTAGCCGGTGGCCTCGCGGCGCACGAGCGAGCCGCCCCAGCCGATGCCCTTGCCGGTGAGGACTCCCGACTCGTACCGGTTGGTGAGGCGCTTGTACTGGCCGAAGAGGTAGCCGATCTCGCGGCCTCCGACTCCGATGTCGCCGGCGGGCACGTCGGTGTACTCGCCGATGTAGCGGTGCAGCTCGGTCATGTACGACTGGCAGAAGCGCATGACCTCCGCGTCGCTCTTCCCCTTCGGGTCGAAGTCGGCGCCGCCCTTGCCGCCGCCGATCGGCATGCCGGTGAGCGCGTTCTTGAACGTCTGCTCGAAGCCCAGGAACTTGATGATGCCGACGTTCACCGAGGGGTGGAACCGCAGGCCGCCCTTGAACGGGCCGAGGGCCGAGTTGAACTGCACCCGGAACCCGCGGTTGAGCTGCACGCGCCCCGCATCGTCGACCCACGGCACCCGGAAGATCAGCTGCCGCTCGGGCTCGACCAGGCGCTCCATGATGGCCGCGTCGGCGTACTCGGGGTGCTTCGCGACGACCGGCCCGAGGCTCTCGAACACCTCGAGCACCGCCTGGTGAAACTCGGTGTCGCCCGGGTTGCGGCGCACCACCTCGTCGAAGACAGACTGAAGGGCAGGGTCGAGAGCGAGCATGCGGCGGCCTCCGAGACGCAGACGGAAGCCCGCGCGGATGAGCGCGGGCGACACCTGCCAGGCTACCGACAGTCCGATACCTGTCATGCCGGTGCGCTCGGGGCTCGTCAGTCGAGCAGACTGCACGACCCGCGGCAGGAGCATGCTTGTCCCCGTGACCCTGCCCGCACGCCCGATCGCCGCCGCGGTCTTCGTGCTGCTCGCCCTCGCCACGATCGGGCTCGTCGCCTCACCCCTGCTGCTCGGCGACGGCTACTCGATCGTCAGCAACTCGGTGAGCGAAGCCGCCGCCCAGCAGACCCCCGGATCGTGGGCCGGGCGCCTCACCCTCCTGCTCTCGGGCCTTGCCGTGCCGCTCACGGCCCTCCTGCGCTTCCGCTTGTGGGGCTGGGTCGCGACGACCGCAATCACCGCCTTCGGCGTGATGTGGATGCTCACCGCCGTGTTCTCGACCCGCTCATGGGTCGCCGGCACCCCCTTCGACGAGACCGAGGATGCCCTGCATTCGGCCTTCGCGAGCGGCATGGCGATCATCGTGGTCGGAGCCGTGGCGATCATGTTCCGGCGCGCGAGTTCGACCGCCGACCGGTGGTGGGCGCTGGTGCTGCTGGCGTGGCGTCGGTGCTGCCGCTCGCGGGCGTGCTGTGGCCGGAGTGGGCGGGGGTGTTTCAGCGGGCGATGTTTGTGCTGACGTACGTATGGCTGGTGCGCGAAGCGAACCGTGCAACCAACCAGAGAGCCTTACGCGGCAAACTTCAGGGCATCGCGGTAGACAGCTGAGCCGCTCCACATTGCCGGGCTAGAGATCGCCGCCGATGCCGTGCTTGCCGTTCGCTTTCGCGATCTCGTCGAACCAGTAGCGATGGTCCTCGACCGAGACTCCGGTCGGAGCCAGCGAGTGGGGGTAAGCGATCTCATGCTCGATGTCGAGCTGAGCCAGGTCAAGCACCAGGCGGGTCGACTTCGCTCCCGCCTGCGCAAGTTCGGTGGGCGGATGGTGGGGCGAGGGATAGTGCCTGATCTTCCAGCTGTCCCCCTGTCGATTCAGGTGCAGGAAGGTGTCACGGTTCAGGCTCGGCGCGTAGATGAGGGCGAACGAGTGCCCCGCCCGCGAACCTTCACGCACGGCGGTGGTCCGCGTCGCCGCACCGCAGTGACCGCAGTCGGCCTCGTTCATTCCGTGGCGGCACTCACCCATTGCCTGCTCCTTCGGTCGACGAGCTTGGGACGGATCCTTCGCAGGTAGTCACGTTGCTGTACCTCTCGACGAGCGAGGCGAGCGACGCGCCGATGGCTCTCACCCGGCGCGCGTCGCGTTTGCCCGTCACCTCGTCCATGTACCTGTCGCGCCGAATCTCGAGCATCACCGACTGCACCCGTTTGTCGCGCTGGTAGTGCTCGAGCGGCACGTACGAGCCGTGGAAGGTCTGGTTGTCGCCCTGCTCGAAGTCGGCGAAGCAAGTGGCGACGGCGTCACGCAGCTCGGCGTCGATGTGGAACTCCTCGTACCCGACGCACAGCTCGGGCCTCGGCTCGCTCGCATGCAGCTCGTGCGGCAGCACCGCACGGTGATACGAGTGCACGTCGACGATGATCGCGCGGCCGTGGCGGGCGATGGCCAGGTTCACGAGGTTCGCGAGCACTGACGAGTACTCGTCGAAGAAGCGCATGTAGCTGGCGACGGCCTCAGCGGGGATGCTCCGCGCCAGCTGGCGCTGGGAGCCGTGGGTGTACAGCACCCCCATGCCGACCGCGTTCTTCTCCTCCTCCGGGCCCGGAAACCGTTCGACGTCGACGACGAAGCGCGACAGCCGGTTGATGACGGCCGAACCTCCCGCCTGCCTCAGTGCGGCGCGCGCGAAGGCGTCGACGGCGTGGTCGGTGAGGGCGAGAATCTCGGCGTCGAGCTCACCGTCTGTGATGACGAACTCATCCCGGCTCTCCTCGGGGATGCTCGTGCCTCCGTGGGGCGCGTGAATGATGACCGGCGATCTCTCGGTGTCATCGACGACCTTCACCCAGTCGCGAAGCCGCAGTTCGGGCATCAGACCGCCACGCGACTCTTCAAGTAGGCGACGACCTCGGGCCACGTCGGGTGCGTGCCCTTGTCACCGAAGTGGATGACCTCGCCGCCGTTCTCGTGGAACCGCTCCGCGCCGTTCTTGTGCGGCCGGTCGTCGACAAGAAACTCGCCGCGGTTCAGGTGCTTGTGGTGCGAGAGGATCAGCCGCTTGTAGACGGGACTGTCGGGACCCTCGCCAAAGTGCCGACGGATCCACTGCACCTTGTCGTGCCAGGCGGACGGGTTGTCCCACGGGGCGGTCGACAGCACGTAGATGTCGAAGTGCGGCGAGAGCTCGTGCACGGCGTCGATCGCGCCGGGCATCGGGTCCATCAGAGCGAAGATCCCGGGGATGTCGTCCTTCTCCGAGTACTTCTCGTACAGCCCGGGATCGAGCTTCGGGAACGCACTTGCGAAATCGACGAGCGTGTTGTCCATGTCGATGTAGAGCACGGGCTTCGGGGGGACCACTGCAGCATCCGTCATGGAGGCCTCTCTGCACCGCTGCCGTAGCGGCTGCACCTTGAGGCTATAGGCACCCGCCGACAAATAGTCGCTTTCGCATTCCCACTGAGAGGCACTCACGTGGACCTGCTCGCCCGGACGAACCACTGCTCGCCTGAAGCATCTCGGGCTGTCTGAGAGCGAACCCCCGAAGGCTCGCTGACAGGCGTCGCGACGTTTCCGCGCGACGCGGCAACCCAGCTGAACCCCGAGGCGATTTTCGTCTCGCTGCAGCGATAGTGCACGAGAAGCTAGAGCTCTGAGGTCCTCGACCGCCCTCGATCGCCGCCCCTGCGAAGAGCGCGCCGACATGGGCGTCGCTGACTCGCCCGATTAGGGGAGCAAGTCCCCCATTGCATGCACGAGGACCGGTAGGAGCTTTCTACCCCGTGCGCGATACTCCAGATCGAGGTCTATGCGCGCCTTCGCTGTGTACACGTAGCCGTCGATAGAGACCAAGGCCACAGGGGTGTCGTCACGAAGAATGGCCCAATAGTGCGAATCAGGCTCGTGCCAAATGCCCACCCTCTTGCTCGAACGGGCGTCTTGCGTCGCCAAGGGAAAAAGTCGGAGATAACCGTGAGTATCCGGGTCTCCGGGCCATGCGTCGGCCGTGTCGATGAAATCGTTGCGCGCATCCCACCTCACGCGATCGGTGGACGCGATGTGAAGAGCAAGAGCTATGAACCGGTAGGCCAATGCTTTCGGAGTGCTTGCTGCCGACTTCTTGACGATGGGAAGACGTGCCGCTGACTCAAGTGCCGCAATCGTTTCGCGCGGCTCGCGCTCTGAGAGCGCCTGCTGCCAAGTCGACACCACGAGCGCTTGACCATCGCCATGAAACTGAAGGCTGCCACTGCGATTGAGCATGATCCGCCAATCGCTTTCGGTATACGGCGGAACCATCAGCGCGAGCACGTCGTACATTCCGCCTCCGGGGTGCATCTCGTGCACAAGGAGCTCGGAATGCCGTCGCACAAGCTCCGATGCGAGCCACCAGCTATGCACAATGACAGCTCGCTCCGACGGGGTGAACATTGGCTCCATCACGCCGCATCCTTCCCGCGGTACAGCATCCGCCCGATGATCGACACGAACTGCGCCAGCTTCTCGCGATCGCCGAACAGCTCGTCGGTCATCTTCGCGTTGTTGTCGCGCGCATCCACGATCGCCGTCACGATCGCTGTGGCGAGGTCGGGGCTCTCGAGGAACTGCTTCTCGGTGTTGGCGTCGCGCTGGGCGCGCACGCGCTCGTTCTCGCGCACCTTGCCGGCGACATGCGAGCCGAACCCCACGAAGTCGGCGTCGGAGAACTCGTCCGAGTCGAACAGAGCGTTCAGCTGGGCGACGACCTCTTCCAGGAGCACCAGCTGGGGATCCTTGGGCCCACGAGAACCCGTCTCGGTCTGGCCCGACAGCTCGGCCTTGCCGTCGAGCTCGAGCACAGCATCCGCCTGCTTCTTCACCGAGTAGCTGACGAGCTCGACTCCGCTCAGATCGATCGGCACGCGCAGGGCCTCCTCTCGGATCAGCCGCGCGAGACCTCGGGCGTAGATCGACAGCTTCTCGAGGTCGGTGTTCTCGAAGTTCACCACCTGCGAAAGGAAGTCGTAGGCGTTGACGAACGAGGTCAGGTCGCTGCGGAAGAGGTACAGCTTCTCCGCCTCGGCCGCTTCGTGCGATGCCAGCGCGTCCTCCAAGCGCGTCACGAATCGCGACCGGCCCGGCTCGATCGCGGCGAAGTAGGCGTTGTTGCCGCGTTCCCGCAGCTGTGCGATGGCGGCCGCCTCGACCTCGTGCCACTCCCAGATGCCGTACGCCTCTAACTTCGCGCGCAGGTCGACCACCACGTTGGGGTCGCTGACCTCGGTCAGGCGCGCGTCGCGGTAGTACGGCTCGAACGACTCGCGGATCACCTCAGGGTCGTTCACGAAGTCGAGCACGCAGGTGAAGTCTTTGCCCGTCGCCGTGCGGTTGAGTCGCGAGAGGGTCTGCACCGCGGTGACGCCCGACAGTTTCTTGTCGACGTACATGGCCACGAGCAGCGGCTGGTCGAACCCGGTCTGGAACTTGTTGGCGACCAGCATCACCTGGAACTCGTCCGTCGCGAAGGCCTCCGGCAGCGAGCGACCCTTCAGCCCCGGGTTCATCGAGGTCTCGGTGAACGTGTCGGGGCCAGCCTCGAGATCACGCACCTCGCCACTGAAGGCGACGAGGGCCCGCACATCCGATGCCCCTGTCTCGGCGATGTATCGGTCGAAGGCGAGCTTGTAGCGCACCGCCTCCTTGCGCGAACCGGTCACGACCATCGCCTTCGCGTGGCCGTCGAGCCGCCACGCGACGTTCGCGCGGAAGTGCTCGACGATGATGCGCACCTTCTGCGTGATGTTGAAGTCGTGCAGCTTGACCCACTGCACGAGCTGCTTCATCGCCGCCGACTGGTCGACGAGCGGGGCGCTCGAGTCGTACTCCTGCCCGCCGTGCGCGAGCTTGAACGCCACTTTGTAGGGCGTGTAGTTCTTGAGCACGTCGAGGATGAACCCCTCCTCGATGGCCTGCTGCATCGAGTACAGGTGGAAGGGCTGCGGCTTGTCGTCCGCACCCTTCCGTCCGAACAGCTCGAGCGTCTTCGCCTTCGGCGTCGCCGTGTAGGCGAAGTACGAGATGTTCGTCGCGTTCGCGCGGGTCTGCATCTGCAGCGCGAGCAGCGCCTCGATGTCGACCTCTCCCCCGTCGTCGAGTTCGGCCGCCTCCTCCGGCGAGAGCACCTGCTTGACCTTGTTCGCCGTGCTGCCGGTCTGCGACGAGTGCGCCTCGTCGGCGATGATCGCGAACGACATGTTCGGCAGCTCGCCGAGCTTCTCGGCGACGAAGCCGAACGTCTGGATGGTGACGACGATGATGGGCGCCTTCGCCTGCAGCGCCTTCGCGAGCTTCTCCGACTTCGAACCCGACCCCGACTCGATGGCCACCACCACGCCGGTCTTCGCGTCGATCTGCTTAATGGCATCCTGCAGCTGCGTGTCGAGCACCGTGCGGTCGGTGACGACGATCACCGAGTCGAAGATCTTCGTGCCATCGGCGGCGTGCAGCGTCGACAGCTGGTGCGCCGTCCACGCGATCGAGTTCGTCTTGCCCGAGCCGGCCGAATGCTGAATCAGGTACCGATGCCCCGGCCCCTCCTCGCGCGCCGTCTCGATGAGCTTCGTCACCGACTCCCACTGATGGAACCGCGGGAACAGCAGCGTCGCGCTCTTGACCTCCTGCTGCGTGACCGGGTCGACGGGCTTCGACACCTGCAGGTGCAGGAAGCGCCCGATGATCTGCAGCCAGGCGTCGCGCTGCAGCACCCGCTCCCACAGGTACGCGGTCGACGACGACCCCTCACCCACCGGGTTGCCGGCGCGCCCGTCGTTGCCGCGATTGAAGGGCAAGAAGCGAGTGGATGCTCCGCTGAGCCTCGTCGTCATCCACACTTCGCGGTTCGAGACGGCGAAGTGCACGAGCGCACGCCGCCCGAAGCCGAGCAGCGGCTCGCCCTTCGGGTCGCGGTCTTGCCGGTACTGCGTCTTGGCGTGCTCGACGCTCTGCGTGAAGTCGGTCTTGAGCTCGATCGTCGCTACCGGCAGCCCGTTCACGAAGAGCACGAGGTCGATCGACTTCTGGTTCTTCGTCGAGTAGTGCACCTGGCGCATGACGCGCACGCGCATCGCCGCGTACTCGGCGTTCGTCGTCGCGTTGAGCTCGTCGGCCGGCTTGAACTGCGCCATGCGGAACTTGTACGGCACGCTCTCGAACCCGCGCCGCAGCACGGCGAGCGTGCCACCCTGCTGCCCGCCCGACGCCTCGAAGGGAGCGTCGAGGGTCTTCACCAGCCGGTCGAGCAGCTGCTCGTGACCCTTCGCCGGAGCTGTCGCTCGCGCGAACGCCTCAGGCTGGGTCTGCTCGAGCCAGGCGAAAACGTCAGCCGGGAACAGCGCGCGCTCGCGGTCGTAGCCCTCGTCGTTCGACGAGTAGAGCCACCCATTGGCGGCGAGATGCTCGCAGATCTCGCGCTCGAACGGATTCTCATTGTGAATGGCCACGCTTCTCCTCCACAGGCCGTCGGCGACGACGGATGCTCACAGTGAGTTGAGCGTATCGACGGGGCACGACATCCTCGGGAGCCCCTGCGGCTCGGCTGCCGCCGGCCCAGTGGAAAGCAGACACAGCATGGCGCTTATTAGCGTTTATAGTCTTAACCACAATCAAGGAGGACGCATATGACGGGTTGGCCCGCTGTCGACTTCGAGTCACAGCCGTGGCACGCCGACCCCGACCGGCAGGGCTCGCGGCGACAGCAGCTGCGGTCGCGCGGCCCATACCGCTCGGCCGTGCCACCGCTCATCGCCGAGCTGAGCCCGAGCATCCCCGGCCCGCTCGCCGCTGAAGCCGCCGACGCGCAGGCCGCGCTCACCGCCTTCGATGCGCGCGTGGGTGAGATTCCCGCGCCGCTGGCCGCGATCCTGCTGCGCACCGAGTCGGCGTCGAGCTCCGAGATCGAGCGGCTCACCGCTGGCGCCAAAGCCATCGCGCAGGCCGAGCTGGGCCACCGAGCCGGAGCCAACGCCGAGCTGATCGTCGCCAACGTGCGCGCCATGCGATCAGCGCTCGAACTGGCAGACGACCTGAGCGTCGACACCGTGGTCGCGATGCAGGACGCACTGCTCCGCGCCCACCACCCCGACCTGGTCGGCCTGCGCGAGCAACCGGTGTGGATCGGCGGCGGCACACCGCACACCGCCGAGTTCGTGCCGCCGCACCATGAGCGGGTGCGCGACCTGCTGCGCGACGTCATGGCGTTCGCTCGACGCGCTGACGTGCTCGTGCTGCCCCACGTGGCGATCGCGCACGCCCAGTTCGAGACGATTCACCCGTTCGCCGACGGCAACGGCCGCACCGGGCGCGCGCTGGTGCAGGCCATGCTGCGCCACCACCGGGTGACTCGCAGCGTGACGGTGCCTGTCTCGGCCGGACTGCTGACGCGCACGGGTGACTACTTCGATGCGCTGACCGCCTATCGCGCGGGCGATATCGAGCCGATCGTGGAGCAGTTCATCGCGGCCACGTGGCGCAGCATCGACAACGCCGACCGCCTCGTCACCGGCCTGCTGCAGCTGCGCATGGAGTGGGAGTCGCGAGTGGACGCCCGCCGCGGCAGCGGCGCGCGCCGCCTGCTCGACCTGCTCGGCTCGCATCCGGTGATCGACGTCACCCGAGCCGCTGAACTGCTCGGGGTGGCCTACACCTCGGCCGCGGCGGCGATCGAGCGGCTCGAGGCGTCAGGCGTATTGATCCCGCTCAGTGGCGTCGCACGCAATCGGGCGTGGCAGGCGACCGAGGTCATCGAGCTGCTCGACGCGTTCGCGGCGCGGGCTCGGCGCGGCTGAGCGGTCGGGCCTCAGGCGAGGGTTCGCACGGCGTCCGACAGTGTGCGACCGTCGAGCGTGCGGCATTCGGTCCACCCGTTCTAGTTTCGGCCGAGCACGATGCTCGAAGCATCCGACGGCGTCCCGAAGGCGTGATCCTGGCTGTTCGACGTCGACACCGCGGCCACCAAGCGATCCCACGTGCGCTTCGAGTCGTGGTTCTTCAGCCGGTCGCGCAGGCTGTCTGACTCGCCGATGTACACCCCTGGCTCGCCGTCGCCGTTCTCGTCCGACAGCAAGAAGTAGGGGCCCGGCTGCGTCGACTCGGGCGCCTCGGTGAACAGCTTTAGCTCGCTGCGCGGAACGTCGAACACCCGCACCGACCGCGTCGTGATCTCCGCCTGCCGAATGCCGTTCGGGTCACCGGTCGGCAAGAAGATTTGAATCGTCTGCGGTCACTTCGCTGCATTCATCAGGATGCTCCTCCCACGTCAATCTGCCCTGTGACGGCCGCACTGATCAGAGCCTGGCGTCGCTCGCGCAACGTGCGCACCAGCTCTTCGGCAGTCGAGGTGGCCGCTCCGATCGCACCGGTGAGTTCATGTAGATGTGCCGCGATTCGCGCTTGCTCGTGGAGTGGCGGCAGCGGAACTCGCGCCCCTCGAATCAGCTGCGCATTCAAGAGCGGGGCTCCGTAGATGTTCCTCGAAGCGTTTTCGAGAAGGGCGATAGGGAAGGCATAGTAAGCGAAATCGAGGTCGATCCTCGGCCCCGGGCGAAAGGCGGCAATCGCTTCATTTGTATACATTCTGGCTCCCGCGCGGCTTACTCGTCCGACTGACAATTTGAACGAGAAGAGCAGGTCACCCACTTCCGCGGGCTCCATCATGCCGAGCGCTGCACCCTCATCCGACAGCGTTTTGGCGGTCTCGTAGACCACGGGCTCAGCTAGGTCGGAGATGTTTGCCCAAGAGTGGGCGCCTCCGTAGAAGTGCTCCTGTCCACTGGGCGGGGTCCACCCCGTCCGGAAAGAGGCGAAGTTTCGAACCGGTTCAATTGTCCAATCGACAGGGACCTCTGGAGCCCAGGCGAGATTGGTGCTGCGTCTCTCCCTTCCCGGGTCAAGGCCGGTCGTGACGGCGCGAACAGTCGCCGACTGCTGCCGCTCGGCGAGGGTTGAGATGAGCTGTTCGTGCTTGGCGATCAGCTCGTCGATTTGGGCCGTCTCGCGGTCGAGGAACTCCGCGATTCGCTGCTGCTCCACAAGCGGAGGCATGGAGAAACTGAAATCTCTGGCGTACGAGTCGGGGACGCGGCGAAGCCCACCTGCCCCGGTCATAGCGGCGATGGCACCACCGCGAAACCGGTCCTCAGAGATGAGGTAGTAGAGGAAGCGCTGGTGAAGGGTTTTTCGTGGTCGAAGAACTGTCACCTCGGTCGTGCCGAAAGCAACGCCGGTCGACAGTCCCTGAACGGGTGCGGCTTTGCCGTTCTCGAAACAAGGGGTGACCTTCGCGTAGATCACGTCTCCGTTGTTGAAGCCGGAGTAGCTCGAGACGACGTCAGCGAGCGGCCGCCGCTCCCTGATGTCGATCGTCCCGTTCTCCGCCAAGGACTCCATGGGCATGAAGTCGACTTCTTGGTCTAAGGCCATTCCGACGGTCGAGGCGCGCGGGTTGAGTTCGGCGTGATGCCGCAACCTCGCGGTGGTCCAAGCAGTAGCACTCACCGCTTCTCGACCTCGGCGAGCAGAACGGTGATCTCCGAGATCAGCTTGTTCAGGTCGGCGTCGATCTCGTCGAGCGACCGCGGGGGCACGTACTTGTAGAAGTGGCGGGTGAAGGGGATCTCGTATCCGACCTTGTCTTTGCTGCGGTCGACCCAGAAGTGCTCGAGGTGCGGGGCGATCTCGCGGGCGATGTAGTCGTCGATGTCCTCCGAGAGCGGCACGTTCTCGGTGTCGCGCAGCTCGGGGTCGGGCAGGGGGTTGCCCTTGGCGTCGCGGATGACGGGGGCTGTGTCGTCCCGCTCGCTGAGGCCGGCGAGCAGCGCCTTCAGCTGGGGCGCGGTCAGGGTGATCGCCTCCGCCGCGAGCAGCTTCTTGAGGGCGCGGGCGAAGGCATCAGCATCCGTCGAATGATTGATCGGCGACGACTCGGCGAGCCGCTCGATCGCGGTGCGCACCTCGTCGCTCAGCGCAGCCAGCGGCTTCGCAGTGAGGGCCAGCGGCAGACGCTCGGCAGTGAAGGCCCAGTTCAGCTGCAGGGGGCGCTCGACGGTGATCGTCGTGTATCCGAAGTCGGTGGTGCGGAAGATCTTGCTCGTCTCACCCTCGACGTTCTCGCCGTAGGTGCGCACGATGTCGGCAATATGCTCGGGGCTGATCTCCCGGCGCTTGCTGCCCAGCGACTTGCGCATCTTCACCCACCGGGCGGTCGCGTCGATCAGCTGCACGCGGCCGCGGCGGCTGGCGGGCTTGTCGTTGTCGAGGATCCAGATGTAGGTGGCGATGCCCGTGTTGTAGAACAGGTCGGTCGGCAGGCCGATGATCGCGTCGACCAGGTCGTTCTCGAACAGGTACTTGCGGATGTTCGACTCGCCGCTGCCGGCGCCGCCCGTGAACAGCGGGCTGCCGTTGAGCACGATGCCGACGCGGCCGCCGCCGTCTCGCTTGGGGCGCATCTTGCTGACCAGGTGCAGAAGGAAGAGGAGGGAACCGTCGCTCACGCGCGGCAGGCCCGGGCCGAAGCGGCCCTCGTATCCGCGCAGCTGGTGCTCTTTGGTGACGGCCGCTTGCTGCTTCTTCCACTCCACGCCGAAGGGCGGGTTGGCGATGCCGAAGTCGAACGTCTTGCCGTAGTGGCCGTCGGCGGTGAGCGTGTCGCCCCAGACGATGTCGTCGATCGACTGGCCCTTGATGACCATGTCGGCCTTCGCAATGGCGAATGACTCGGCGTTGAGCTCTTGGCCGTGGAGCCGCAGCGTCGCCTTCGGGAAGTGCTCGCGCACGTACTCGTCGCTCACACTGAGCATGCCGCCGGTGCCGGCGGTGGGGTCGTAGACGGTGCGGACGGCGCCGGGGACGGAGAGTGATCGGGCGGGGTCGTCGTCGGGGTGCTCGGTGAAGAGCAGGCTCACGATGAGCCGCACGACCTCGCGCGGGGTGAAATGCTCACCGGCCGTCTCATTGCTGGTCTCCGCGAACTTGCGGATGAGCTCTTCGAAGATCGTGCCCATCTGCGTGTTATCGACGCGGGCCGGGTGCAGATCGACTTCGGCGAAGCGCTGGAGGACGAGGTAGAGGAGGTCGTTCTCGTCGAGCTTGTGCAGCTGCGCGGCGAAGTCGTAGCGGTCAAAGACCTCGCGGATGTTCTCGCTGAAGCCGTTGACGTAGTCGACGAGGTTGGCGCGCACGTTGGCGGGGTCGTTCGCGATCGTGGCGAGCGTGTAGCGGCTCGTGTTGTAGAAGGCGTGGCCGGACTTCGCGGGGAGGACGTGCTCGGCGGCGGGGCTGTCTCCTAATCGCTTGGCTTCGTCGAGAACTTGTTGTTTCGTCGGCTCGAGGACGGCGTCGAGGCGTCGGAGGACCGTGAACGGGAGGATGACCTTGCCGTAGTCGGCCTGCTTGTAGGTGCCGCGCAGGAGGTTAGCGATGCTCCAGATGAAGGCGGAGAGGTTCGGGGTTGCGGCGGGGGTGGGGGCTGCGGCGGGCTTGCTCGGCTGGCTCATCGGTGAGGGGTGCTCCTGTTGGTTGCTATCTGATGTGAGCCTATGGGAGGGAGGCGACACTGCGTTGGGCACCACGGCATCTAGCGTGGGCGCTGACACTGAGCCATGCTCTTGTCATGCAATCAGCTGGCGACGACATCGCGAAAAAGGGCCACGCCACCGTTCGGGAAATCATCAACCATCGCTTGGGCGACTCGAACCGATGGAATCTTGCGCTTGTTCAACGTGACGAGGTCTGGGACGACGTGCGCATGCGCCAACTCGCGGATTCCCTGCTTGCCGGGTATCCGATCGGATCGATCTTGCTGAGTCAACTGAACGCTGATTCGGTCGACCAAGCACGAGAGATCGCTGCGGGGCCGGACCAATCGCGCACCGCACGTGACGCAGATGCTGGCTCGTTGCAAATCCTCGATGGACAGCAGCGCATCAATGCCCTCGTATCTGTGTTCACCGAGCACGGTCACTATGGCCGGTTCTTTCTCGACGTGGCTGCACGACGCCCGCAGCCGTCGCCGGCCCAGCGCCAAACGAACAAGGCGCGCACGATGCCTCACCTCCGTCATGCGCCCCTTGACGCGCCTGTGTTCGAAAACAGGGATCGTTGGATAGACCTCACTCGATGGCACTCCTGGGCAGAATCACAGAGCGAGTTGCGATCCGAGTCGATCGACCCGACCACCGTGCAGGGGCTGCTGAGTAGTCTCGACCCGGAGTTCACCGCCGAACTAACCGATACGGAAGCCGAGACCGCGGCCAAGAACTTTCGGTCCATCGTCGATGCGTGGGGCAGCCAGAGAATTCCTGTCGTGACTGCGGAACTCGAGAGCGCCTTAGACATCCTTGAAGTCTTCACGCGCATCAACTTGGGCGGAGTTCAGGTCGCTGGAGACGACGTCTACTTCGCCGGAGTGAAGACCTACTGGCGAGACGCGGAACAGCAAATGCAGTCGGTGCTTTCAAGCGCAGAATTCTTGAAGAACCGAATGGCCGCTCTTCGACTGACCTCGCGTCTCGCTAGCCGAGGGCTTGGGTACGGCGACATTATGCCCTTGACTGTCGAGCGATTGGTCGGCGCTCGCGGCGAAGTTCTTCGGCGCGCTCTCGAGGAGCTCACCGAACCTGACTCTCGTTTCCTTAGTCGCTCCGCCGCATTCAGCGCGTGGTACCGCGAGGCCTCCAGTCTTGGGTTCGTGCTCCGAATGGTCACCCCGGAGCACTGGGACGAGGTCTACGCCTGGGTTACTGCCTCGCAGCGAGGCGACCTCGAGTGGTTCGAAGAAAACCGCGAGCTGATCGATACCTACTTGCTGGGCACCACGCTCTTTCGATATCGCTCGATCATGCGCGACACCTTTCGGCGACTGGCCCTCGTTGAAGCGCTCGAAGCGGGGCAAAGCGGACAGCACTTTCCTCTCGAAACTATTGTCGAAGTAGCCCGAGGGGTCACGGAATTCAAGGGACCCCGGGGCCGTCAGGTTCTCGCCCTTGAATCAGACGCAGATCGGGCGGCGCTCGCCGGCGGGGGCGGTTGGATACTGACCGCGCTCGAACAACGGATTCCCTACGACTGGGAGGCGCGAGAAACCGTCGACGGAGAAGAAGACGGAAAGTTCGACTGGGATCACATTTTCCCCAAGGCCCAAGCCCATCGGATGTGGCGAGGAACAAGAAACACGCACCACCCCGATCGAAGCCTTGTCAACTCAACAGGCAACTTCTGGGCGCTCAAAGCCTTCGCCAACCGGAGCCTTCAAGACATGGTCGGCAAAGAAAAATTCAAAGCCCTCGAGGCGTGGACAAGTGAGGACAGCGCGCAGAAGATTTGGCCTCGCGAACGCTGGTCACTGACGCCGGACGAGATCGAGAACTTCATCCGGATTGACGAGCTTCTCGACAACGAGCCAGCCCACATCGAAGAGGCGATGCGCATCTTCCGGGAGACAACAGCCAGTCGATCCCTCCGACTCCTCGACCATGCTCTCGCACGGTTCCCCAAGCTCCGTGCATTCGCCTCGGATGGAGGAGATCGAATCGACGCGACGCAGCCGAGTGCCGACTATCGCGTGGCGTTGGAGCTAAAGGCGTCTGACACCAGCCTCACGACGGCGACCGTTGAGAACGCCCGTGCCGAGTTGGACACACGTGCACGCCGGCTCGGAGACCTCATTGCCGCGCGCATAGAGGGTAACCACGGGATTAGATCGACTTGGATTGAACCGTCGAGGGGGTCGAAACCCTTGACTTTCTGGATAGCGTTCGAGCTGGGAAGCGGCCCCTGTGTTGAACTGATGCCGAAGTGGAAGAGCGGCAAGCCCGCCTGGTTCGAGATGAAGGCGTACCCAAGGAAGGGCTTGCACGCCAAGGCTCGGTTGCACCCGGACTTCGATCACATCAAGTTGCCTGTCGGCTGGTCGTCATCCGATGAAGAAGTTGTCGAACAGTTCCTTTTGCTGGTCGACCGGGTAGAGCGCTCCTACAAGTCGACATCGATCTAGACATCTGGAATGGCACGTCGCACGCACTGATGTCGGGGGTCGCCTTCACGATCGTTTCTGCGCGCTCCTCTGCGCATCCATCGCCGCTTGGTGACGGTGCGGGAGGGGACGCTGACACGAAACCGGAGTGAAGAGATGACGACGACCGACCTGACCGACGCCGCAGCGATTCGCATAACGCGGGATGACCTCGAGTGGTGGCTCGAGCGAATCCATGACCTCGACTGGGTGTTCGCGGTGACCTATGCGCAAGGCGCACCACACGAGTACGTGAATGCGGGGCGCACTCCCGGCTTCACACACGACGACAGCGTGCGGGCGGCGCGCGTGATTCGCACGTTCGGGCAGCCGTCCAAGTTTTTCAACTCGACGCGTATCTACCTCCAAGACGACCGCGGCTGGAAGTACTGGGACATGGCCAACGCTGACGTGACCGAGTCGAACATCATCAACCGCGCTCGGATCGAGCATGTCTACGGAGTGCAGAACGCTCCGCGCACGGCATCGGGCATCGCGAGCGGCTACGACGCGGTGGCGACCGACTGGGATCGTGCTCTCGGCGCCACCGATGACGAGCGCGCAGAGCTGACCGAGCTGATTGGGTCGCTCGGGCGGTTCGCAAAGAAGCGGGTGCTCGACATCGGTTGCGGCACCGGGTTGACGCTCGACCTCGGCATCACCGAGTCGGTTCGGTACGTCGGGGTTGATCCGTCGCAGGGGATGCTGAACACGCTCGTGATGAAGCACCCGCACTTAGCGGGAGTGCATGCGACGACCTTCGGGTCAGCGCTCGAGCAGCGAGTGCTCGGAGGCACAAAGTTCGATCTAGTGCTGGCACTGGGTGGGGCTGCGTCGTATCTGAGCGAGGCGGAGCTCGAAGGGATCATGCGGCATGCCGCTGGGCCGATCGTGCTCAGCGTTTACGCCGAAGGCGAGCGGCCCGTGGTCGGAGACCTGAGCGAAGCTGAACTCGCAAGAGCGGGAGCCTGGGTGCTGGGAGGTGCAGCCGCTCGCGCGGTTGCCAGGGCATCCATAGGCCGATTCGACGTGGTCGTCTTGAGCGAACAATAAACGCCCGGTCACCGCAGACGTTCACGCGGCGAATCAGGTAGCCGCACGGGCCGACGGCGGGTTGGTCGTTTGAGGGACCCGCCGCGACAAAGCAGACCCTGCGACGCCAGTGCGACGGAGATGGGGCGGGAGAACAAATTCTGCGACTTTGGTTGGCGATTCTGCTCGCGGCGACAAGCGGTGCTCATCGCCGGATTCCGCCTGGCAGGTTGGGATTTGTCCCCACCGGCTTCCCCAGACGCGGCGATGCCGCGCCCGGGGCCCCTCGCGCGGTGTGTGGCCCACCTGCTCGCAGGTGCAATGTCGATTAGCCCAAGAAATCGCGAAAGGGCCGTCCTATGGACGGCCCTTTCGCAATTTGTCGGGCTGACAGTGTCTGGTTTCGGGACATAGGAAACCCCTGTCCCACGACATAGGAAACCCTCCA
>VFQO010000038.1_pt1 | contig 175958 bp, 156 predicted proteins | sample 3512331 | NCBI WGS metagenome assembly VFQO01 (sample SAMN10412371, study PRJNA504923) | tailings metagenome | isolation source: Replicate 3 from Balatoc abandoned mine | place: Philippines: Itogon, Benguet | collected 2017-08-28 | reverse complement strand
CTCTCTTGACCATCTACAACCACACTACCATAAACCGCTACAAATATCAAGAAAATTCAACAAAAAAGGATCTAATTAGACTCAATATCTTTGCGAATTTCATAATTCGCACATTCTATTTAATCAAATTTTTTAAAGTGCTTTTCTTGACCTGTCCTACCGCCAAATCCCCAAGGTTATAAGGTCCATAAGCCACCCGGATGAGGCGCGAAACTTGAACATTTAAATAAGTCATGAGGTTTCTAACTTCCCGATTTTTTCCTTCATAAATCGATACCTCTAACCATGAATTCATTCCCGAACGTTTTAATACAGTGACTTCGGCACCTTGGTAATGAATCCCCTCAAAAGTTATTCCTTTCGCAATTTCTTTAAGCTTACTTTCTTGTAAATGACCATAAACACGAACTTGATAGACACGTTTTAAGCGCGTTGCTGGAAGTTCTAACTTGCGGGCTAAATCGCCATCATTTGTTAACAATAATAAACCTTCCGTCATTCTATCAAGACGACCTACTGAAATGACGCGCGGAAGATCTTTTGGTAAAGCTTCAAAAATTGTTGGGCGATTTTCAGGATCCTTATGAGAAGTAATCAACCCCTTAGGCTTATGATAAAGCCAAAGACAGGCTGGTTCTTTAGAGGGTAATGGTTTTCCATCAATAAGAATGATATCATGCTCTGATACGGTTATTGCTGGAGAGTGTAAAAGAACACTATTTACCTGGACACGACCATCTTCAATCCACCGTTCGGCTTCACGACGTGAACAAACGCCCGAGCGCGCCATGAATTTAGCAATACGTTCTTTCATTGCTTGCAGGCAGCGATAAAAGCATCGAATATTTTGCAATCATAAGGTGTGCTTAAATATTCTGGATGCCATTGAACCCCTAAACAAAATTTTTTCTGAGGACTTTCAATTGCTTCGATAACATTATCTCGCGCTCGCGCTCCCACCTTCAATTCTGCTCCGAGTGTTTTAATTGCTTGGTGATGAGTACTATTTACTTGAATTTCCAAGGTGCCACACAAGTCAAACAACAAACTGTCTTTTTCTATGTGAATTGAGTGGCTTGGTGTATGTTTTGGCGATTTTTGCTCATGCTCAATTGGTGATTCAATTGAAGCCGGTATATGCTGAATTAAGGATCCTCCCATCATGACATTAATTAATTGATGCCCGCCACAAATTCCCAGAATAGGAAGATCTTTTTGATAAGCAAACTGCGCAATTTTTAACTCAAAAGCTGTTCGAGAAGCTTTACAAATGACGCGTTCGTGGCAAATCTTTTCGCCATAATGTACCGGATCAATATCATAATCACCCCCAGGAATTAAAAGACCTGAGATGAGATTCATAAATTCCGGGATCTGGTCACAATGGTGGGGCAAAAGAATGGGTGTCCCCCCTGCTTGTTGTAAAGCACGGGCATAATTTTCGCGTAAAGCATACCAAGGATAGGCTGAATAAGAAGGGCGATCATCCCAATCCAGAACAATTCCAATAATAGGTCTAGTCATAAAAGTTAGAGGGCCCATTGACCCTCCCTCCAAAATTCTTTTTAATACAGTACATTTTAAAGTGTTTAACTTGAAAGAATCAATCATGAATTCTCCCTTTTCCCTTGAAGAACTTATCCTTCCTTTAAATCATTCCCAATTTATAAAAGATTTTTTTGATAAAAAATACTTTCATAATCAAGGAATTAGTGATCGATTTAAACATCTTATTACGACTTCTCAATTAATGGAGTTTATTAAAATTTCTTCTTTATGGAATGAAGCAAATTTAAAACTTTATCATCAAGGACAGACACTTCCTTCTCAACAATTTTGCAAACCTTCTTCCACACTGACACAACAAATTGAGCTAAGGCCTGATGACACTCTTATTCAAGCTTATTTGGCGAAAGGCGCAACTTTAGTCGCTAATGACATTGGATCTTTAACCCCAGGTTTAAGAGACGTTTGTTCTAGGTTATCAGAGAATCTGGAAGCGCCTGTCCAAGCGAACCTTTATTATTCAATAAAAGCACATCCAGGTTTTCTAAGTCATTTTGATGTTCATGATGTCTTTGTTTTCCATCTTGAGGGTGAGAAAAAATGGCACCTTTATGAAGGAAAAGCAAATGAGCCTATTAATCATCCTATTTTTAATCATTTAACCCTGGAAATGCATGAGGCTCAAAAAGGCCCCCTTTTAAAAGAAATTCATTTAAAACCAGGGGGTTTCTTATATATTCCGCGAGGTATGTACCACGATGCTGTGGCATTAACTGATCATTCTTTACACATTTCTTTTGGAGTCACCCGTCCTATTGGGCTAAAAGCGATTACTTTGCTTTTTGAAGCAATGCTTTATGAAAAGGTCGCGCGTCAGAATTTACCTTTTCTTAATGAACCTCAGCAATTTGCCATGCATCTTCAAACTCTTGGTCAATGTGCTCAGGACCTGCTCAATAGCCCTCATTTCCAAGAGCAATTGAAAACGCACCTCCGTTCAGAATTTAAAACTGATTTATAAAAGAAAAAATCATTTTAATATGTTGCATGCCCGCCACAGTTTCCCTTAAATAAAATAATTTTGTCTTTTCTAGATTGCCTTTGAAATCAAGGGGCGATTTTATAAGGTTTGAAAATATTGTAATTAGTTTAAGGGGCATTTGCCTAAATTGGTCTTTCCCCATAAGCGTCCATTTCTTAGGAGGATTAAAAATGAAAAAAACTTTATTAATAAGCACAGCTATCGCTCTTGCTTTACCATTTACTGCTGAGCAAGCTTCTGCAGCAGTTGTTGAAGGCAAAACACCTCGTTTGCAACTTTCAGGTGAATTATCACCTCAGTTCCATTTTCTTAAAAATAAAAAGCGTGAAGCAAATAATGGAAAAGGTTTTGGCCAACATTTAGCGATTGAAGATTCTCGTGTTAACTTTGATGTTCTTGGAAAAACAGATGCTTTGGGCGGCCTTGAGTACGGTTTCCTTGCAGGTATGGCACTTGACACGAATGAATCAAACAATATTGAAGAAGCACGTATCAGTCTTAAAAACCAACTTGGAACTGTTATAATTGGTGATACACGGGGCGTTGACGACTTCATGGCGGTTGGTCCCTGGAAGGTTATGGGCGGTACTGGTGGTGGTATTTATGGAAATATGACCAGCTCATATCAACCAACTTCCGGCGTTCGTTTCTCAGGTGACCTTGTTAACACACCAAAAGACGCAACAAAGATTAATTATATTACACCACGTTATGCTGGCTTCCAAGCAGGTATTACATATACCCCGAATTCAGCGCATGATGGTTCCGCAAAGCTTTTTTCACATTCAAATTCAGGCAGAGTAACACAGCATTTTTTCCCTGCTCAACCATTTGACCAAAGACAAGTTGGGATGGGTGTAAATTATAAAAACACCTTCCAAAATGGACTTAATGTTCAAGTTTCTTTAACAGGACTGTATGGACATACAAAGAGTGGCGCGCGTAAAGAAGCTGGTGCCGTAAAATCTTATATTCCAAATGCTGCAACCGTAACAAATACAAATTTACTGTTTACGCCTGCTAAAATTCACAGGACAAAAGCTTATGCTGTAGGCGGTTTACTTGGTTGGCAAGGATTTAAGGTCGCTGGAGAGTACATTAATAATGGAAAATCTGGTGAGGCACGCGCTTTAAAAGGCAATAACGCTGGTAAAGTTTACAGCAGTGCTCTTGGCTATAGCTGGAGTATCCATAGCGTTGCAGCAGGTTACACGCATACAACACGTAAGCTTGGAACAGGCTTCAAGAGAGCAAAGGCTGATGTCTATACACTTACTTACGATCATACTTTCGCCCCAGGTCTTGAAGGTTTCGTTGAAGGTAACTTCGCAAAACAAAAAACAGATGCAAAATATGTTAATTTCGTTAAAACAGTTAAAGGTGACAAAGATTTTGCTAAAGCCAATGATGCTGTTGGCAACAGCAATACGAAGGCTGTTATCATTGGAAGCCGTATCCGCTTCTAATTTTAAAGAAGTTTATTTAAAGGGGGAGTTTCGGCTCCCCTTTTTTTTGTCTTGACGATGGCTTAACAACCCCTCATACCTGTAAAGCGTATCTTCAAAAGGAAAAACGATGATTAGAAAAAATTCTTATATTCTCTTAAGTGGAGTCATGTTCTTGAGTGCTTGCGAAAATATGAATGTTTCTAATGATGAAAAAATTCAGACACGGCGCGAGCAAAAATACCGTGATATGGATAAAGTTTTTGGGGATGATGCCTTTACACTTGGGGGAGATCGAGATTCCTCAAACAGAAGTGAAATTGGTGTTGGCGTTAACAGTTTTTTATGGCGCGCCTCTTTAGACACCATTTCTTTTATTCCTTTAAAAAGCGCAGATCCTTTCGGAGGTGTTATCCTCACAGAATGGTACAGCCCAAGTACAACGCCAAATGAACGTATTAAAGTTGATATTTTAATTATTGATCGTCAATTACGTGCTGATGGCGTAAAAGTTTCGGTTTTCCGCCAAAAACGTCAAGGAAATGAATGGGTTGACCAACCTGTTGATTCACAAACCGCCACCCAGCTTGAAAATGTTATTTTGACGCGTGCGCGCCAATTACGTATCGACAGTGGTAAGTAGAGGACGTAATGGCTGAGCGCTATAATCATCGCGTTGCAGAAGCTAAGTGGCAAAAAAAATGGGATGAACTGGGAACATTTAAAGCAAAACGAGACCCCCAGAAACCCAAATATTATGTGCTGGAAATGTTTCCTTACCCTTCAGGACGCATTCATATTGGGCATGTCCGTAATTATGTTATTGGAGACGTTTTAGCTCGTTTTAAGAAGGCTCAAGGCTATAATGTGATGCATCCTATGGGATGGGACGCTTTTGGATTACCAGCAGAGAATGCGGCTATTCAAACAAAAAGTCATCCAGCGCATTGGACCTATCAAAATATTGAAATTATGCGAGAACAATTAAAATCAATTGGACTTGCGTATGACTGGAGCCGTGAACTTGCAACCTGTCACCCGGGTTACTATGGTCATGAACAAAAGCTATTTCTCGAACTTTATAAGCAGGGGCTTATTTATCGCAAAGAAAGCTTTGTTAATTGGGATCCTGTTGAAAATAGTGTTTTAGCCAATGAACAAGTGATTGATGGTCGAGGCTGGCGATCGGGCGCTAAAGTTGAGCGCCGTAAACTCGCCCAATGGTATTTAAAAATTACCGCTTATGCTGAAGAGCTTCTTGAAGGTTTGAATGAACTTAAAGATTGGCCTGAGCGCGTTGTGACGATGCAACGCAATTGGATTGGACGCTCTGAAGGCGCTCAAATTACATTTAAGATCAAAGAGCTTCCAGAAAAGCTTCAAGTTTTTTCGACCCGTCCAGACACGCTCTTTGGGGCAAGCTTTTGTGCTATATCACCTCATCATCCTTTGACGGAAAAATGGGCTGAGAACAACCCAGCTTTAAAAGAGTTTATTCAAGAATGTAATAAAACAGGAGTCAGCGAAGAAGCCCTTGAAAAGGCTGAGAAGCTTGGGTTTAATACAGGATTTCATGTCGAGCATCCCGTCCTTAAAGATCGCTTATTACCCCTTTATATTGCGAATTTTGTGCTTATGGAATATGGAACAGGCGCTATTTTTGGATGCCCCGCCCATGATCAACGCGATTTTGATTTTGCTACAAAATATCAGCTTGAGATTCTCCCCGTTATTCGGGCAGAAAATCAAACTTTGACCTCTTCTCATCCCTTATCAAAGCCTTTCTTAGAAGAGGGTCTTCTCTTTAATTCAGACTTTCTTAATGGTCTCTCCGTTCCGCAAGCCAAGACAGCCATGCTTAAAAAACTGTCCGATTTAAAAGTTGGTGAGCCCGTCATTAGTTATCGTTTGCGAGATTGGGGTATTTCAAGGCAACGCTATTGGGGATGCCCAATTCCGATGATTCACTGCCCTTCTTGCGGAATCTTGCCCGTTCCTGAAAATCAGTTGCCTGTCGTCCTTCCTGAAGATGTCGATTTCGATCAACCAGGAAATCCGCTTGACCGACATTCAACGTGGAAAATTACAACCTGTCCTACTTGCCATCAGCCCGCTGAAAGAGAAACCGATACACTAGATACTTTTTTTGAATCTTCATGGTATTTTGCCCGTTTCTGCGCCCCTCGTTCAGATCAACCTATTTCACCAGAGGACACAGCTTACTGGCTTCCTGTAGATCAATATATTGGCGGAATTGAACACGCAATCCTCCACCTTCTTTATGCGCGTTTTTTTAGCCGAGCTCTTGTAAAAAGCGGGCATTTAACTTGTAAAGAACCGTTTAAATCTCTTCTCGCCCAAGGAATGGTTACCCACGAAACATATCGTACCGAGAATAACGAATGGCTTTTCCCTTCAGAGGTTGGGACTGACTCACAAGGTAAACTTGTTCGGATTTCAGATAATGCGCCTGTGATTCGAGGCCGTTCTGAGAAAATGAGTAAATCTAAAAAGAATGTTGTCGATCCAGAAACAATAACGCGCGATTACGGAGCGGATACAGCGCGTCTCTTTATGATTTCTGATAGTCCTCCTGATCGCGATCTCGAATGGACGGATTTAGGGGCTCAGGGCATATGGAAGTACTTAAATCGTACTTGGACCCTAGCAGACACCTTTAAGCCTTTCCTAGGACCGTTTACGGCGAAAATTCCTGAGAAATTGAATGAAGATGAAAAAATACTTAGGCGGATGACACATCGTCTTATTAAAGATGTCACCGCTTCAATCCAAGCCTTTCAACTCAACCGTTATGTGGCTCAAATAAGAGAATTTAGTAACTTTTTGGGCAACCTTAAAGATTTGTCTCAAGTAAATGGCGCCATTTTAAGAGAAGCTTTAGAAGCTTTGATTATTGTCATCAATCCAGTTATTCCTCACCTTGCAGAAGAAATCTGGGCGTTTCTAGGGCATACAACTCTTCTTGTTGATACTTCATGGCCTTCTTTTGATGAAGCCCTTACTGAGGATTCTTCTATAACGATTGCGGTTCAAGTTAATGGAAAGCTAAGAGGAACTTTTGAATGTCCAAGGGATCAAGATCAATCTGCGCTTGAAAAAGCTGCGCTTTCTTTAGAAAATGTTCAAAAAGTTGTTAGCGCTCAAACGGTTCGTAAAATTATTGTTATTCCAAATAAGGTGGTGAACATTGTTGTGGGTTAATTTTTTTCTTATTCTAGGAAGCTTGGGTCTCACTGGATGTGGTTTTCAACCTTTGTATGCGCCGACATCACAAGCGACTGAAAAACTTGCTCAAATAAAGATTAAGCAAATTCCAGATCGAATGGGGCAAGTCTTACGAAATCATCTCCTCGATATTTTAACCCCTTATGGAGAGCCTAAAAATCCTGAATATATTTTAAACATTACTGTGGATGAAAAACGCTTAGATTTAGGTCTTCGCAAAGATGCCACAGCGAAACGAGCACAACTTCAATATACAGCTGATGTTATATTAATTCACGCCATTTCTCGTGAAGTCATCTTCTCAGATAAGCTAGATTTAATGTCAGGATTTTCGATTGGTTCACAAGCCGACTTTTCTTCTATTCCAGCCCTTGTTACAGAAGAAAAAACGCGCCTTCGCGCCATGGAAATTCTGGCCCAAGATATTAAATCATTACTCGCGAGCTATCTTGTGAATTCTTAAGCTTTAAAGACTTCTTTCTCTAGGTTTGTCACAGCCTTATCTAACTCTTTGAGAGAGAATGGGGTTCCAGAAAATGACTTTCCTGGTTCATTGGGACGTGTTGCAAGAAAAAAATTCATGACAGGCTGAGGAACGCCTGCCTTTAAAGTAAAGTTGTCTTTTGTTATTAAGTCTCGAATTCCTAACGCATAATAAGTAAATATAAGATAGGATGAGACTTGATATTGGAATTCCGAATGAATATCTTTGCTTGCTAGTAAGATATCGACCAGAGAAAATTGCTTGTGATTTTCATTAAAAGTAAACATCGCATTAGTATTGTTTATATCATTTTGACAAACAGAATTTTTAAAAAGATAACGTAATTCCTCAATGATTGACCGTACTAGCTTAACATTGCCTAGTAAATTTTTATACGTAACAATGTTCGTTTTTTCATCGTAGTCCACGCCTAAAAGTTTAGCAGGGGACCACCAATAATGATAGACGTCTTTACCCTCAATAAGGGGTGTAAATAAGTAAGTTGTGAAACAATGTGAAGATTGAGGTTTTTCAGCATAAAATCCAAAACATCTTTGTAACGCCAAAAATGCTTGATATTCTTCACTACGTTCTTCAATTTCCTTTGTAACCTGTGTATAAATGTAAGAGATTTTTACAGCTGTAAAAACTCCACTTCTTTGATCTTGGGCAAGGTAAACTTCTCCTTGCTCTCCCTTACCTAACAAAATTTGATAATCAATCAAAAACGGTCCAACTTTCTTACGAGAGTCTGTACTTAAGTTTGAAGCTTGATCCCTGCCTAACGTTTCATAAAATGGAACTCTTTCAGGAGATTTTTCTTTGATTTTTTCTATAAGATCTGGAGATAAAGTTTTTGGCCTTTCTTTAAAAGGATCTTCTTCAGCTGGCTCAACAGATTCTCTTAAATAAAGACATGTGTATTGTGAAGGATTTTCTTTGTCATCAGTTGCCACACAGAAATTTGACATCCATAAAGAAATTAAGCTCAACAAACTGGACAAAAGTTTCTTTTTAAACATTAAGATTATCTTTCTTTAAGTTTTATGATCTTTTTTAGACTTACAGTAAAATAAATCAAGAAAATATTATGCTTTGCGAGTACAATTTATTTTTTTAGAATTACGAATAAGTGTATACAATAATTTTATGAAGGTAATTTATTCATAAATATGATGTATCAAAGTTTTTTTACACAAGAGCTTGACCGCCTACGACAAGAAAAAAGGTATCGGACCTTTTTAAATCTTGAACGCTGTGTAGGCCAATTTCCTTATGCTATAGGGGGCGATTCTCAGCAAAAAGTGACCGTATGGTGCAGTAATGATTACTTGGGGATGGGACAACGCCCGGAAGTGCTTGACGTGATGATTGAGGTCTTGAAACGCTCAGGCGCGGGTTCTGGGGGCACACGCAATATTTCAGGGAATACTTACGCACATGTCGCTCTTGAAGAAGCTTTAAACGATTTCCATAACAAAGAAGCCGCCCTTGTCTTCACATCGGGTTATGTCGCCAATGAAACAACCCTTGCGACGCTAGGAAGCTGTTTACCCAACTGTGTTTTTCTTTCAGACGAAAAGAATCATGCCTCCATTATTCATGGAATTCGCAATAGCCGCGCAGAGAAGAAAATTTTTCGCCATAATGATGTAAATCATCTTAAAGAACTTTTATCTTCTCTCCCTTTAGAACGCCCTAAAATTATCGTATTTGAGTCTGTTTATTCAATGGAAGGAGATTTTAGTCCTCTCAAAGAAATATGCGCACTTGCCAAACAATATAATGCATTAACTTACCTCGATGAAGTTCATAGTGCTGGTCTCTATGGACCTCAAGGGGGGGGGATTGCCCAAGCTCTTGGCCTTGAAAATGAAATTGATATTATTCAAGGGACGCTTGGGAAAGCCATTGGTCTTATCGGGGGTTATATTACGGGTACGAAAGAACTCGTTGATTTTATAAGAAGTTTTTCACCTGGATTTATTTTTACAACGTCCTTGCCACCAGCTATTGTTGCCGGTGCAGTCGCCAGTATTAATTATCTAAAGACGAACTATCATCTTCGCGATCAACATCAATTTAACGTCCACTATTTAAAGAAAAAGCTAAAAGAAAAAGGGCTTCCTTTTTTGCAAAATGACAGCCATATCGTGCCCTTTATTGTTGGAAATGCACAAAAATGTAAAGAAATTACAGATCGTCTTTTGCATCATTATAAGATTTATATCCAACCTATTAATTATCCGACTGTACCTATTGGCACAGAACGTTTACGCTTAACACCATCTGCTTCGCATACGCCAGAAATGATTAATGATCTCGTACAAGCTTTGGCGGAAATTTGGTCAGATTTATCTTTACTTGAAGCTGCTTAATGCGATTTGATACCAAGGATGCCTCTTTATGAAAGTTTCTCAATTTTCTTCATTTTTAGAGAAAATATCCCCCCAAAACAAAGGTTTTCTCATTTATGGGAATAATGAGAATCTTATTTATTTTCGAGAAAAGGTGATCATTAATTATCTCAAAAAAGCAAATCCTTCTCTTCAAGTCCGTCTACTTGAAGACTTTATTATTCCAGAAACATCAGCGTTAAGCCTATTTGAGACAGAACCTTCTGCTGTAGTCTATCTTTACAGACGCGCAAATGATCGACTTTTAAAGGAAATAGAAAAGGTTCTCAATCAAGGATCACACTCTTATATTTTGACCAATCCTCAACTAACTTCAAAGGCGAAACTTGTTGATTTTGTCCTTAAACATCCTTCCATGGCGGCTATACCTTCTTATACAGTTGAAATGCCTGAAATAACCAAGGTCGTAAATGATTTCTGCGAAGAGACATCTTTAAATCTTCCTGCGGAAACAAAGAAAATCCTTATTGAAAGCTTGATGGCTAATCCTTTGATGTTTGAAAGTCAACTTCAAAAAGTAGCCTTGTTGTCTGCGAATGGATCTTTTTCCTCTGCTAATTTTAAAGAGCTTTTTATTCCTAAAGAAGAAGGAGATCTTTTTAAAATGAAAGAGGCTTTCTTTAAGGGTGAGATTGTAAGCTTTACACAAGCCTGGAACATTTTAAAACGAGATGAAGCGCAAGATGTTTCTCTTCTTCGTTTTCTTCAGGCTGAAGCTTTTCGGTGTTTAAAAGGTTCAGAAGGTGCTTATTACAAAAGTACTCTGTTACCACCGTTACAAGCAAGCCGCTTGCTTTTGCTTCTTTTAGATCTTGAGATCGCCGTCAAATGGCAACCTAATCTTCCCGAGAATTATCTTTTACAAAGATTGCTTCAATGGCTTCCAGCTAATAGCTTTGCAACCAGATGATCAAGCTCTTCTAACGTATTGAAATATACACTTAAACGTCCGCCCTCATTTTTTAATTCAAGCGCCACAGCAAGGTTAAAGACGCTTTTAAGATGATTCTCAAGCATTGACTTATCATCTTCACTATAGGCGCGCGCCATAAAAGCAGAGGGGCGTTGCTCTTTCTTGTTGGTAGGATTATTTTGCTTTTGAATAAGCCGTTCCGTTTGTCGAACATTTAAGCCTTGGCTAATGACTTTTTCTCCAACGATTTCTGGATTTTTAGCTCCTAAAAGAGCACGTGCATGTCCTGCCGTCATCTTTCCTTGACGAATGTAGTCTCGAAGGCTTTCAGGTAAATTTAAAAGTCTAAGCGTATTCGCAATATGGCTACGGCTTTTGCTCAAGGATTTTGCTAAATCTTCTTGCGTATAGTCGAATTCTTCCATTAATCGTTTATAGCCTTGAGCTTCTTCAAGTATATTTAAATCATGACGTTGGATGTTTTCAATCAGAGCAACTTCAAGTGCTTCTCGATCATTCAATTGTCTAATAAGGGCAGGGACTTCTTGCAGTCCGGCTTGTTTTGCAGCACGCCAGCGACGTTCCCCAGCAACGATTTCATAATTAGCCATTCCATTGTGGATAGGCCTAATTAAAATAGGTTGAATTACACCCTTTTCTCGGATTGATTCAACAAGTGTTTCAAAAGGTTCTTGATCAAAATGCTCGCGAGGTTGATACTTTCCTGGACAAACCTCAAAGACTGATACGTTTCGAATCTGGGAATTTTCTTGGGGGATAACATCTGGATCTGGCCCCAAAAGAGCATCTAATCCGCGCCCTAATGAAGAGCGACTAATTGGCGAATTCGACATATTTTCTTCCCTGAGTTTGTTGCAAAACTTCACTCGCTAACTTCATGTAAGCAAGAGATCCTGAACTTCTAACATCATAAAGTAAAACAGGTGTCCCATGTGAGGGGGCTTCTGAAATTTTTACATTGCGTGGAATTGGATTTTTAAAGACCAGCTCTTTAAAATGAGTTCGCACATCCTCTGCAACCTGTTCGGAAAGAACATTTCGCTTATCATACATTGTTAAAGCAATTCCCAACAACGTAAGTTCTGAGTTAAGCCGGCCTTGAACACGTCTAACCGTATTCATAAGTTGGCTTAAACCTTCAAGAGCATAAAACTCGCACTGCAAAGGCACAAGAACATGATTGGCAGACGTTAATGCGTTCAGAGTTAAAAATCCAAGTGAAGGAGGACAATCGATTAAAATATAATCATATTCTTCTTCAATTGCTTCTAACGCTTGCTTGAGTTTAAATTCTCGCTGTGGGAGTGACACAAGTTCAACCTCAGCGCCTGATAAATGAGGCGAAGCAGGGAGAATCGACAAATGAGGAATTCGAGTTTTAATAATGCATTCTGATGCTTTTTGAAGACCCAAAAGAACTTCATAACTTCCGGCCTTCCGTTCCCGTCCATAGAGCCCCATTCCTGTTGAAGCATTTCCTTGTGGGTCAAGGTCGATCATCAGAACATTTTTAAGGCTGGCCGCGAGTGCCGTTGCGAGGTTAATTGTTGTCGTTGTTTTGCCTACCCCACCTTTTTGATTTGCAATAGCAATGACAGTCATTTCATCCTCATTTTACTTTCTTGCTTACTTCTTTTACCTCTAAAATTCTTCCTTGGCAATCTGTAATACTGGGATGAATTGTTATTTTGAATTGCCAGTCTTTTTGAGCCTCTTCTATTTCTTCTAGGTGATTTTTTCCTTTAAGAAGTAAGAAAGTGGTTTTTGCCGTTATGAGAGGAACGGTTAATTCTAAAAGGCGACAGAGGGGTGCAAAGCCTCGCGCCGTAATAACATCCGCTTTTAAATGAGAACTTGCTTCTACACGATCACAAATCACTTTTGCAGATGAGTGTGTTTTTAGAATAACTTGATTTAAAAAGCTGGCTTTACGATGGTCAGATTCGATTAAAATAACAGGGCATGCTTGAAGCAAAGATAAAACCAGGCCAGGAAATCCAGCGCCACTTCCAACATCTACAATTGTCTGGGAAGAGGATGGAATAAAGTTTAGAAGTTGGGCACTGTCTAGGAAATGACGCTCTTCAATATCTTTAAGCGTCGTGTTTGAAACAAGATTGATAGCCTTTTGCCACTTCAGAAGTTCTTCTTGATAAATTCCCAGGGCCAAAAATGTTTCACGTGAAACATTTTTCCCCTGAGAAACAAGAAAATCATTTAAATTCATTAACTTATGAATTCATTGATGTAAAGAAGTCTTGATTGTTTTTAGTTGCCCTTAACTTCTCGTGCATGAATTCCATGGCATCGTTTGCCCCCATAGGTGCCAAAATACGTCTGAGAACCCATACTTTAGAAAGCTCACTTTTTTCAACAAGCAATTCTTCTTTTCGAGTACCAGAGCGCGTAATATCAATGGCTGGGAAGATTCTTTTATCAGAAAGTTTACGATCTAAAATAATCTCGGCGTTACCAGTTCCTTTGAATTCTTCGAAAATAACTTCATCCATTCTTGAACCTGTTTCTACCAAGGCTGTTGCAATAATTGTCAAAGACCCGCCTTCTTCAATGTTACGAGCAGCCCCAAAGAAACGCTTTGGACGTTGAAGGGCGTTTGCATCAACACCTCCCGTCAGAACCTTACCTGAGGATGGAACAATGGTGTTATAAGCACGGGCAAGACGCGTAATAGAGTCTAATAAAATAACGACATCGCGCTTTCCTTCCACAAGTCTTTTCGCCTTCTCAATCACCATTTCAGCCACTTGTACGTGTCGGCTAGCAGGTTCATCGAAAGTAGAACTTAAGACTTCTCCTTTTACTGAACGAGCCATATCCGTGACTTCTTCAGGACGTTCATCAATCAGCAAAACAATAAGATAAACTTCTGGATGATTTACAGAAATAGCATTTGCAATTTGTTGCAACATCACCGTTTTACCTGTCCGAGGTGGTGCTGTTATTAGAGCACGCTGACCTTTTCCAAGAGGTGAAACAAGATCGACCACACGTGTGGTAAGATCGCCATTTTCTGGATTATCAATCTCCATTTTAAGGCGTTGATTAGGGTAAAGAGGCGTTAAGTTATCAAAATTAATTCGATGCTTAGCTTGCTCTGGATCTTCAAAATTAATCGTGTTTAGCTTTAAAAGAGCAAAATAACGCTCGCCTTCTTTTGGCGCTCGGATTTGGCCATCAAGCACATCGCCGGTACGTAAACCAAAACGACGGATTTGGCTTGGAGAAACATAAAGGTCATCTGGCCCCGCAAGAAAGTTCATTTGAGGAGAGCGTAAAAAGCCATAGCCATCTTGCAAAATTTCAAGAACTCCTCCGCCATAAATCGGAATATCTTTGCTCGCAAGTTGTTTAAGAATGGCAAAGATAAGGTCTTGTTTTTTTAGGGAACTTGCATTTTCAATTTCATGTTCTTCGGCAATGGCCAACAGATCAGCTGGCGATTTAAGCTTAAGCTCTTGGATATTCATAAATTATTATACTCTCATTGAATGAATTAATACGTACCATTTGAAGGGATTTGGGACCAGAGAATCTCGATCCACCATACATATACTCTTAAAATGGCTTCATGACAACAAGAAAGACAACAAAAATCATTAAAATCGGCGCAATTTCGTTAACAAGCCTATAAAACCGTTGGGAACGCTTATTTTTAAGGCTTTCAAAATTTTTCATCCAGCGAATTAAAAGGCCATGATAGCCCGCTAAAATAAACACTAAGAATAACTTAGCATGAATCCATCCCATGGGACTCACAACAATTCCAGGAACTCCTAACAGCAACCCACCGCTTATAAAAGTCAGCAGCATCGCAGGCGTCATAATAATGCGTGCAAGCCTTTTCTCCATCATACAAAGAGTTGTATATAACTCAGAGCCTGGCATAGCTGTCGCGTGGTAAACATAAAGGCGGGGTTGATAAAAAAGAGCCGCCATCCAGCATATCACAAAGATGATATGAACACTTTTGATAACCAGATAATTGGCCGCTAAATAATCACTCATCATTGTCCTCGACACAGACATTGAGTAAATTGGGACGCACATTTAAAAGAATTTACCCCAGAAGCGATTTCAGAATAGGTTGTTTTTATTATCTGAGCCAAACCCTCAATAAAAAGAGGATGCGTCCCGACTGTTGGAACCCGCAAATAAAATGGAACTTTCTGAGCATAAGCAAATGCTTGATATTGCAAATCAAGTTCTACAAGAGTTTCTGAATGCTCAGAAACAAAAGAAAGAGGCACAATTACAACCCCTTTACGCTCTTGGCCTGCTCGTTTAATTTCCTCTTCAATTGAAGGCGTTAACCATTTTAAAGGTCCAACTTTAGATTGATAACAAACAGAATAATCTTTAAGACCAAGCTGCGTTGCAATCGTCTTTGCTGTACGCTCAACATGAGATTGGTAAGGATCCCCCTTCTTAATAATCCTCTCTGGCAGCCCATGAGCTGAGAAAAGTGTACGATACGGCCGTTTCTCATTACCTAGTGTTTGCTGGATAAGCCCACAATTTGCTTCAATAAAACCATTGTGGTGAGGATAACAACAGATAGTCCGTGTTGGGATTTGAAAATCTTCCTTTCGGCTCACACGTTGCCATTCACACAAAGAAGAGGCTGTCGTTGTTGTTGAAAATTGAGGATAAAGCGGAACCAAAACGATTTCAGTTGGAGAATAAGCTTTAACTTCTTTTATCGTCTCATTGATCAAAGGATGCCAATAACGCATTGCAATAAAGACCCGCCAATCTTGACCTAAGATGTCCTCTAAAGCTTTTGCTTGAAGTTGTGTATTCTTGAGAAGAGGAGAACCACCTCCCAATTGAGAATAAATCACTTTCGCCTCTTTCGTCCGCCTCTTTGCAATCAGAAAGGCCAGCAAACTCCTAAAAGGTTGAGGGAGGGATAAAATTGCCTTATCATTAAAAAGATTAAATAAAAAAGGTTGAACGGCTTCAAGGGTATCAGGCCCCCCTAAATTAAAAAGAACAACAGCCTTCCTGCTCATTTCTTTAGGTCCCTTTAATATATTTTATAAAATCAACCACATGATTGATTGGAGTTTCCGGAACAATACCATGTCCTAAGTTAAAAATGTAAGGACCTTGCCTCTCTAAAGCACGATACCTCTCAACTTCTCGCTTCAATAAATCACCACCAACAACAAGAACTTGAGGATCTATCCCTCCTTGTAAAACCACATCTTTTTTAAAATTTTTCTTGACCCATTCCAACGAGAGTCGAGCATCCAAATTAACCCCATCAACTCCTGTTCGCTGTTGATAGTCTTGTGTTTTCTCACCGAGCCCGCGCGGAAAGCCCAGAATAGGCACATGCGGAAAAGATGATTTTAAAGCTTGGACGATCTCTTGCGTTGGTTTATAGACGACAGAATCCACCAAAAAATCAGGAACTGCCTCTCCCCAAGATTCAAAAATCTGTAGAATTTGAGCGCCAGCCTCGACTTGGTTTTTAAGATAAGAAATGGTCGTCTTCGTGACAAGGTCTAGTAAGTCTAAAAAAGCTTGAGGATAACGGAACGCAAAGGCTTTTGCACGGTCAAATGCTTTTGAAGATTTTCCTTCAATCATATAGCATGCAACCGTCCAAGGCGCGCCCGCAAACCCTATCAAGCTAATTGGCTGCGGCAAAGATGACCTCACTTTTGTTAAAGCCTCACACGTCGGCATAAAGCGGTCATAATTGGCCTTCAAATGTAGTATTTGAGAAGGTTCCTCTATTCTCTCTAGCAACGGCCCTTGCCCCTCCACAAACGTCAGATTTTGTCCTAAGCCATAAGGAACGATAAGAATATCTGAGAAAATAATCGCCGCATCTAGATCAAAACGCTTTAAAGGCTGTAAAGTTACTTCAGCCGCTGCTGAAGGGGTTAAGCAAAGATCCAAGAATGAGGGGTATTTTGCTCTAAGGTCTTTATATTCTGGGAGGTAACGACCCGCTTGACGCATAATCCAACAATAGGATTGGTGATTTTTCTTTTCTTGAAATAGTTTTACAAGTGTCATTCTAATATTATTACTTAATATAAAAAGGTATTTGTTGATGTTGGCTTGAGGATAACTCTTATCCACAGTCCTTTTTATTTTTTACCCAGAAGAGATTAAATAAGCAAATAATTATATTTTTAATTTTTTATCCTCAATTTTTCCACATTTTCTTCCGTGGTTATCCTCTTGTGGATAACCGCTCAACAACTTTCTTTCCTTGTGAATTATTTCTTATGAAGAGGATATTGCCTTCCTTTTATTCGAAGCTTATCATTATTTTATCCACAAGCTTTATAAAGGGAGAAAAATGGAATTACCTTGTGTCTTAGGACTAACAGGTTCAATTGGGACCGGAAAATCAACAGTCGCAAGGATGTTTAAGTATTTAAAGATTCCGGTAATTGATGCAGATCAGTTAGTTCACGACCTTTATGAGACCTCACCTCTGGTTGTACAGCAACTGCAAGATGACTATCCCTTCTTAGTAAAAAATGGAAAAATAGAGCGTCTTGCGCTCGCTAATCATATGCTAAAAGACCTTTCTTTACTTCCCTACCTTGAAAGTATTCTTCATCCCTTGGTGAAAGAAGCGTTGATTAAAGGCATTTATTCAGCAAAGCTTCAAGGTGTGCCTTTAATCGTTTTGGAAGTACCACTTCTTTTTGAGGTGGGGTTGGAAACATTGTGTAATTTTACGCTTGTCGTGCATACTACTGAGGTTCTTCAAAGAGAGAGAGTTTTAAAGCGGGAGGCAATGACGCAAGAGCGTTTCCAAAAAATTATAGCGCGACAACTATCTCAGTCAGAGAAAATCAAGCGGGCCGATTTTACGCTTGATACTTCCCGCGGGCGCGTTCATATCTGGAGGGAACTTTTAACTCATCTTAAAAGGATTTGTTTGAGCCATGCGTGAAATTGTCCTGGATACAGAAACAACAGGATTTGAGCCATCTGAGGGGCATAGGTTGGTAGAAATTGGGTGTCTTGAGCTCATCAATTTCGTTCCTACAGGGGCTGTTTTCCATAAGTATATTAATCCTGAACGAGAGGTGCCAATAGAGGCCTTTAACGTTCATGGTCTTTCATATGAATTTTTAAAAGATCATCCAAAATTTGAAGACGTTCATGATCAATTTCTTGAGTTTATTGGAGAAAGCCCCTTAGTTATTCATAACGCTCGCTTTGATATGAAATTTTTAAATGCAGAACTCGGACGTCTTAATAAACCCAGCCTTCCCTCTGAAAGAGCAATTGATACGCTTGCTCTTGCGAAAAGACTTTTTCCAGGGTCGCCTGCAAGCCTTGACGCATTATGTAAACGATTTGAAATTGATAATTCTAACCGGATTAAGCATGGAGCTTTGTTAGATGCTGAATTGTTAGCAGAAGTTTATCTGGAGCTTAAGGGAGGGCGCCAACCCACGCTTAATTTATCTTTGAAATCTGCGACTTCAACAACTGAAGTAACGGAGAAAAAGTTTTATCCGCCGCGATCTTTTGAAATCCCGGCAGATGAATTGCAAAACCATCAAGCTTTTTTAGATAAGCTTAAGAACCCGCTGTGGCGCTCTCTTTAGTCTCATCTTCTGACCCATATTGGTTCCGGTAAAGCTCTAAGAAATCTATAGGACTTAGCATAAGAGCTGGGAAACCACCTTCGCGCGTTAAGATCGAAATTAAATTTCGTGCATAAGGGAATAAAAGGCGAGGACATTCAATCATTAAAATAGGATGGACAGCTTCTTGAGGAAGATTGCTTGCAAGCGTAAAGACACCCGCATATTGAAGCTCAGCGATAAACATCTTTTGTTTATTATTTTGAGCTTTAGCCGTTAAATGAAGAGTAACTTCATAAGTGCTTTCACCGACGGGTTGGGCTTGAATATCTATATTCAATTCAATCTCAGGAGCCTGATCTTCTTGGATGTTTAAACTTTCCAAAGGATTAGGATTCTCAAAAGAGATGTCTTTTACATATTGAGCATTTACCATTAAAGGCATCGCAGGAATATTAGAACTGGGTTCCATGCCTGAAGCACCATTTAAATTTTTAGACTTTTGAGTTTCATTTTTGGCCATTATAATCTCCTTAAATATTTTTTTAGTGAGCGAACTTTATCATGGTTTTTTAGCGAATGACAATATAAGGATAAAAAGAAGATTTTAGGAGATATAAATGGGACCACTCATAGAGATTTTAATTCTTGCGTTTATTGCTGGCATGATAATCTTTAAATTAATCTCAGTTTTGGGGCAAAGAACGGGCTTTGAAAAATCGCAGCGCAGAACAGACACCCCGGATGATGTTGATGATTATGAAAAAAATAAAAACTTTTCAAATACTTCTTCTGAAGAAGATCTGATAGGGCCGGGGCTTCGAAAAGTTTATAGCCAGGTTCTTTCCGTTGATTCTCGGTTTTCTTTAAGCCAGTTTTTAGCCGGAGCGACACGCGCCTTTGAGATGATTGTGATGGCGTATGCAAAAGGCGATTTAAAAACTTTGAAACCTTTGTTGTCTTCTGAAATTTATCAAGATTTTCAACAAGCTATCAAAGAGAGGGAAGAGAATAAAGAAAGTTTAGAAACAAAAATTGTCACTATTGAATCGCCACAAATCACAGATATAAAATTAGAAGGGACGCAGGCAAGTATTACAGTACGGTTCACCTCAGAACAAGTTCACCTTAGGCGCAACGAAAAGGGTAAAATCATTGAAGGAAACCCAAAGCAAAGCGAACAAATTATTGATTTATGGACATTTTCTCGTGATCTTCAGGCAAAAGATCACATTTGGACTTTAATAAAGACGGATCAGTAATGACATCAAACCCTGCCCTTGTCCCTATTAATTTCAAAAATTTTTCTTTTCAGGAACTTGCAATAGAGCAACTCCCAGGTTTTTCTGATGACAGTCTTAAGGATGCTTGTTTGGCTTGGCAACGTTCAGCAGCTCTTTTGAGACCTTTGCCTTTGCAAACAAATTTTGGTGTTGCAGGGATGCGCGGCGAATGGGAAGAGGTTTTAAATATTGAAATTAAGGAAGATCAGTTTCATCATTTTCTAAAAACTCATTTTAAGGCTTACCATCTTTTTTACGAAGGTCATTCAAAAGGTTTATTTACAGGGTATTTCGAGCCTTGTTTGAAAGCCTCAACCATTTTAACGCCTGACTTTCAATATCCCCTTTATCAACGCCCCCCTGAGCTTATTGTTATTGAAGATCTGGGTCGCTTTCATTCTGCTTTAGCGGGTTATCGCATTGCAGGAACTGTTCATGAAAAGAGCTTAAATCCTTACTTTTCGCGCCGAGAGTTATCTTCAGGCAAGCTTCAGGGACGTGAACTCGAAATTGCTTGGGTTGCGGACAAAGCAGATCTTTATTTTATGCATATTCAAGGATCAGGAAAACTTGAATTTGAGGATCATTGGCGACGCCTTGGTTATGATGGCACGAATGGCTATTCTTATACTTCTATTGGAAAGTATATTTTAGAACAAGGATATTTAAAGCCTGAGCAAGCAACAATGAAGGGCATTAAGCAATGGTTTAGAGGAAATCCTGATAAAATGGATAAAATTCTTTATCAGAATGAATCTTTCGTCTTTTTTAAGGATTTAGGGGCGCAAGAAGGACCTATTGGGCGGCAAGGATCGGTCTTAACACCAAAAAGAAGTTTAGCTGTTGATCCGCGTGTAATCTCTATGGGGATGCCGCTGTGGTTGTCCGCTGAAGCGCCATGTGCTTCTGAAAAACCTCTTCAAAGGTTTGTGGTAGCTCAAGATGTTGGTGGTGCAATTAAAGGTCCTATTCGCGGGGATTTCTTTTGGGGAACAGGTGATCATGCGGGTGAACTAGCAGGAGCAATGAAATCCTCAGGTGAGCTTTATTTTTTGGTTCCAAAAGCCATTGAATTTAAAGGTTTTCTGAATGAAAGATGATTCAGAAGATTTTTGGAAAAATTTTTTAAATCAAGTCAAAGCGTTATCTTTTCCGTCAACTGTTGAAAAGAAACCTAAAAAAATCCAACGGCGTTCACAACATCCTCTCAAAGCGTTCTTAAATAAAGCTCCTTTTGAAAATGTTTCACGTGAAACATTTTTAGAGAAAAGTAAAGTTCATGGGATTTCTCGCAAAAAGACGCGCAATGCTAAAGTTGAAAAGACCTTGGATCTTCATGGCCTTACCCTAAAAGAAGCCCATCAAGAATTATCAGTTTTCTTATGGAAAGCGTCACATCAGCATTTAAAAGTGGTTTTAATTATTACAGGAAAAGGACAACGTTCTGGTTCTCTTGATGAAAATGGATTTCCTCGCGTAACGCTTAAAGATGCCGTTCCAAAGTGGCTTCAAGAACCGCCGCTAAAGGCTTTAGTAGGCTCTTGGGCGAAAGCACCCCATGAGCATGGCGGAGAGGGTGCTTTATACGTTTTTTTAAGGACAAGTCCTTTCGATCTATAAAGTCACGATATTAAAAATGTTTCACGTGAAACATTTCGCGATTCGTTATGCAAACAAGTGGGATAAATAATATTTCCCACTTGCATTTTTTCCCACATATGATAGTATTGTTATAGAGGTATAAACAATGAGATTAGATGAGAAAAAGAAAATAATTTTACGTCCAGATTCTAAGGGAAGAATTACTCTTGGAAAGATGGCGTATGGCATAAGCAGTTTTAAAGTAACTCAGGAAAAAAACACTGATAAAATTATTTTAGAACCTTATGTAGAAATACCTTTTCATGAGAAATGGCTCTTTGAGAACAAAGAAGCTTTATCTCGGGTAAAGACAGGACTTAAAGAATCTTCCAAAAATCAGTTAAAAGATCGTGGGAGCTTTGCAAAATATATAAATGATTAAAAATAAGAATGTTTAAGCTAAAATTTACTGAGCAAGCAGATAAAGATTTAACTGAAATAGAAAATGATAGAGGACTTCAAAAACGCTTAAAAGCTGTTCAAAAAGCTCTTTCTTTTCTTGAAGTTAACCCAAGACACCAAAGTTTAAATACGCATAAATATGAAACTTTAAGCCGAGAATTTGGAAAAGAAATATTTGAAGCTTATGCTGAAAACAGGACCCCTCAAGCTTATCGAATATTTTGGCACTACGGACCAAGAGAAAGAGAAATAACAATTGTTGCAATTACACCGCATCCTTGAGAAAGAAGGCATCCAAGCGGCCCAGCTTGTTCATTGCTAAGAATAGCGGAAAAAAATCCTACCGCATTCCTTAAATTATGAACCTCTTCCAAAAAATGTTTCACGTGAAACATTTTAAAGATCTTGAAATTGTATAATAGTATTTTTTATTTACTTGCCTACTTGCGTTCTCTTATTTTTGATGCTTAGGTAATGCTTTCAAAAAGGGGAGACTTATCATGGTTATCAGAAATTTCGTTATTACATTATTCTTATTTACAACGATTAATATTACTTTCACTTACCAGGCACGCTCGAGTGATATAGACGATGCGATGGAGAGCGACACGGGGGCTCCTAACCCTAAAAAACGAAAACTTGATACAGACGAACTCTCAGAAAATAATGGCTTAGTAAATTTATTATATGAACAGGCAAAGGATCTCATTCAAGTTCAAAATTTATCAAGACAGCCAGGAAAATTAGATAATTTTTTAAAAGATTTAGGGATAACTTATCGAGATAAAGTCATTGAACGCTTGGTTGATGCGTATGAGATAGAGAAATTAAAGGAACATTCCCAACTTATTTCACAATTTTTAAATGAAAGAGCACGAGTACCTTACACTCTGCATCGTTTAAATGATTTTAAAAATGCTTTCCGTATTGGCTATAAGAAATTTTCATATAAGCCTTCTTCAAATAATTTGAGAGAAGTTCTGGCTCATCTTGCGTTAGCTCGGTCACTCATTTCGAGTTTATGGGCGTCTCGATCCTATGAAGATCAAAATAGAAGCTTTATTTTTGAAATCCCAACACCGCTCTCAGGAACCGCGGAATCAGGACAATTGGGAAATTTAGTAGGATCTCCATTTGAACTACGCTTTTCTTCAAATTGCTTAGATCTCTCGCATGCACAACTTACATCTCAATTGTTAAATGAATTTGCTAGTTTACAATCTAATCTTAATGAGAAATTTTCGACGTTAAAATTAGATGAGATGAGTATAGCTGATGGCGACTTTCAAATATTGCATCCATTTCTCTTTCGTAGAGGATTTTCATCTCTATCTTGTGATGGAAATCAACTAACGTCTAAAAGTTTAAATTGGATGGTAATGACGTTGTGTGGTGATAAAAGGAATAACTCTGGTCCTTCAACATTATCTTTGCGTAATAACAATATTATACATTTGAATAATTTGGGCGACGTTTTCCTAGAGACATATGCACCCCGACAAGAACGCTCTCAAAGTTCTTGGTCATCATCAAGAATTTATGGTCAATATGAGAGAGAAGAAGAACCCAGGTATGAGTATTCTTCCTTAGATAAATTAGATTTAAGCGGGAATCCTTTTACAAAAGATGAAATTACTCTTTTTCTACAAGCATTTATTAAACCCACACAACCTTCTTCTGTTCATGATTTTGGCACATTTAATTATCAAAGTCGCTCACCTTACTCAGAGACACCATTATTTTTCTCTAGAACGACAATTGTGTTGAAAGAAATTTCTTCATTAGATGGAAGTGAGCAAGAGATTAAAGATTGGCTTACCAAAAACCAATTGATGTTTAAGGTCATTTTTGATGATGCATTCATGCCTTCAAAATAACCAAACGAAAAAATGAAAACTCGGCTCCTAGAAAAGGTCGATTTTTTGTTTTTTATCAAGAACTTATCAAAAAATGTTTCACGTGAAACATTTTTATATAATTGTTGTTAGAACAAGTTTTAATAAAACTTATTATGAGTTCAGTAATTCTTGTTGTTTCTGGAATATGGTCTTGTTAGCTTTAAGTTAATGATTAATAACTTTATGGATGACATGAAAAAATATTCGTTACCTCCTTCTTCACCGGATAATTTACGCAAGAAATTTAAACTTTTCTTAACTCTTCCTGCAGCACAAAAATTAAAAATGAGGCGAACCATCTGTGCAGAAACGCTCGCTTCATTAAGTAAAGGTGATCATTCTTTAGAAGATCTAAATCTTTATGAGGCGATTTTACGGGAAGTTGCTAAATCTCTAAACGTCCCAGATGGTTGCAAAACAGGTTTAAGCAAAATTGCTGCATTACGGCTTCAAATCATGGGTGTATCAGGGCCTAAAACTATTTTGAAAAAGAATATAGAGCTTCCAACTGACATCGCTGCATTTGTTGTTCGAGATTTAAGTCTATCCAAATTTTCTCTTGCTGAAATACAGTCTCAAAGAATTGCTCATATGAATAATGGAGAGTTTTTTATTTTTCCACTGCTGCTGATGCTTGGTTTAAAATTCAGCTGCGCTTAGTGGATGGAACGGAACCAATATTAAGCTTAAAAGAATATAAGAAAGTAGAAAATTCAAGTCAAGAAGTCATCCTTCAAGTACCGTCAGGTAAGGTCGTTATTTCAGGCTATGACAATGAAGCTATAAATGAAGATAAAACCTTAGCGGGCTTTTTGGTGATCCCACCTGGATTTTACAAAGTAAGAGTTTTTGTCATTTCTTTACCTGATGAAGAGTTTAGTTATCATGTAGTATTAGCCAAAGTCGATAAATTTACGGTGAATACCTTAACAGACTATGATATTCTTCCGTAATAATAATCTAAGAATAAAAGTTTTAAATTACTGAAAAAACTTATTTTTCTTAAGAATGTTTCACGTGAAACATTTTTGGAAAGTTAGGTTTTTTAACACAGCAAGGAGAGGTGAGAGAAAATTTAATAACGTTAAATCCGTAACTAACATTTAAGATTTAGATTTAATTTTTCCCCCTCCTTTTGCATTTGAAACAAGTCCTTGAGTAAGTTCGTTCTTTAAAACTTTTGCGATAGTTTCTGCTGCAGATATTTTTTGAGGTTCTTGAGGATTCTTTAATGTTAATTCTGCTTGTAGAACAGATTGAAAGCCTTCTTTTAAATAATCAATACGATCATTGCGGAGCTCACTTTCTATATGAGCCATGTGAACATCATTCATTGCAGTATTATGATAGACTGTGACTTTATTTTGGGGAAGAATATCAATGGCTTCGGAAATAGCTGATGTGGACTCTCCCGGAACAAGGATTTCTGAAGAAGTTGCTCTAAGGACACCTAAAACAAGATCCATATCTTGATTTGAAGATCCCACTTGAAAATCAAATAAAGTCATTTGTTTTTCGGAAATACCTCTTTTTTGAAGTTCATCAAGAAACGCTTGCGTCACGTAATCTATTTGGCCATTCCTGTGGGAAGTTTTAAGTTCTTCAACCTCTTCCTTAAGGTAAACGGCTTTATCTTCTGATGGCTTCTCAGAAGCAATAACTTTAAATTTTCCTGTTCGTGGTCCATTAATGATCAATAAATGACGATCCTTAAGATGATGAGCGACATAATTAGCAAGCTCTTGAGCATTTGTTTTTGTAAATAATTTAAACATACCCTCTGGTGTTGGGGCATCGCCTGCCAAAATAACGCCAAAATAAGATTTTTTGTCAGGAATACGTGCTTTCTCGCGTTGATAAACCGCGTCAACGACCTCACCTTGTCGATTATGAGAGACACCAATTGTTGAAATGAGTTTTGTCTGTACCCCTGAAGCTGTGTTTGTTTCAAAGTTGAGCTCTGCGAATTTTAAAGCATGCACAGGAAGAGCCATAAAATTGATTTTACCTAAAAGCTTTTTATGATCTTTTGTAATCATATGGCATAAATGAATTGTAATAACCTCTTTTATAGGGGTAATTTTCGAGAAAGAATCGACAGTTTTCTCGCCTACTGCAAGTAAAATAGGTTTATGCGAATATTTCTTCGAATGTTCTTGAATATAAGCATGAAGTTCAGCTTCTTTACCCAAATTAAATTCTTCAATAATTACATCTTTAACATGCTGTTTAAATGCCTGAACGACGCCTTTGGCTTGATTTTCGTCGCCTTTATGGTTGAAGTCACGATAAACAATAATTAACGTGGGCGTGCTTAAAGCATTTTCTGAAAAAAATGCAAAACTAATGAATAAAAATAAAGTTCTAAAAAGAAATTTCATGCATGTAACTCCACAGCGCCTATTGTCTAAGTTATTAAAAGCATACATAGCCTTAAAATTAAGACATTGATCATCTTATAATGTCAAACGATAAAATCTTTATAACTACAAAATAAACTTTGAAAGATCAGTATTTTTGGCGAGTTCTTGAACGGTGTCACGAACATATTGTGGTGTAATATCAATGGTTTCTCCACCACGATCGCTGGCCGTAAAACTGATCTCTTCAAGAAGTTTTTCAAGAATCGTATGAAGACGTCTAGCCCCAATGTTTTCGACATTTTGATTCACTTCAGCGGCAAGCGCAGCAATTTCTTGTATTGCCTCAGCTTGAAAGCCAAGAATTACCCCTTCGGTTGCTAACAAGGCTTCATATTGTTTGATAAGACTGGTTTCTGGTTCTGATAAGATGCGAATAAAGTCTTCTTTTTTCAAAGCATTAAGCTCTACGCGAATAGGAAGACGCCCCTGCAATTCTGGCAAAAGATCAGAAGGTTTAGCAAGATGAAATGCGCCTGAAGCAATAAACAAAATATGATCTGTTTTCACGGTGCCGTGTTTTGTGGCAACTGATGTGCCTTCAATTAGGGGCAACAAATCACGTTGAACGCCTTCCCGGCTTACATCGGCGCCATGGCGATCGGAACGTGCACAAATCTTGTCAATTTCATCAATGAAAACAATCCCATTTTGCTCAACTGCTGTGATGGCATCTTGAACGGTTTTCTCAAGATCAATAAGTTTATCACTTTCTTCAACAGTTAAAAGCTCAAGGGCTTCAGGAACAAGCATTTTACGTGTTTTCATCCGGCTGCCAAAAGCTTTGCCAAAAACATCTCCAAGATTCAGCATGCCCATTTGCGCCCCTGGCATGCCAGGAACATCAACGGTTGGCATTTGGACACCAGCAGTATCAGCCACTTCGATTTCGATTTCTTTTTCATTAAGTTTGCCTTCATGCAGCATGCGACGGAATTTTTCTTTAGTCTCTTCAGACGCATTTTCCCCCACGAGAACCTGCAAAATTCGTTCTTCTGCATTAAGTTCTGCTTTGGCTTGAACTTCTTTTCTATGACGATCTTTCTGGGCATGAATAGCCATTTCTACAAGGTCACGAACAATTTGTTCAACGTCTCGACCGACATACCCAACTTCCGTGAACTTTGTCGCTTCAACCTTTAAAAACGGGGCATCGGCAAGTTTGGCAAGGCGACGTGCAATTTCCGTTTTACCAACGCCTGTCGGACCCATCATTAAGATGTTTTTAGGGAGAATTTCTTCCCGTAAGTCTTCGCGAACTTGAAGACGGCGCCACCGATTTCGTAAAGCAAGGGCAACAGCACGTTTTGCTTCTTTCTGTCCAATAATAAAACGATCAAGTTCTGAAACAATTTCACGAGGTGTAAAGGATTTCATAGGGCTAACTTTTCTAATGTAATGTTATGATTGGTATAAATGCAAAGATCACCAGCAATTTTCATTGCTTTTCGCGCAATTTCTTCAGCGGTGAGAGGCTCGACTTCAATCAGGGCGCGGGCAGCAGCTAAGGCATAAGCACCTCCTGAGCCAATGCCAATGATGCCATCTTCGGGTTCAAGCACATCGCCATTTCCAGTTAAGGTCAAAGAAGTATTCACATCTGCCACTGCCATTAAGGCTTCAAGGCGACGCAAATATTTATCAGTGCGCCAGTCCTTTGCAAGTTCAACACAGGCGCGTGTTAATTGGGCGGGATACTGCTCAAGTTTAGCTTCAAGCCGCTCAAATAAGGTAAAGGCATCCGCTGTTGCCCCTGCAAAGCCGGCAATAACATGACCATTTCCTAGTCTTCTTACTTTTCGTGCTTGGGACTTAATCGTGATTGCGCCCATGGTCACCTGGCCATCTCCTGCAATAACAACTTCTTTGCCTTTACGGATGCTAAGAATGGTTGTGCCATGCCATGAATGTGATTGTTCTTGTGTCATTCAAAGTCTCCTTGACTTTTACCTCTAAAGTACTTCCAAAATAGCAAGGTTTTTCAAACGCGTCATTTTATTTGGAGGTAAAAATGTCATACGATGAAGGCAACATCTTTGCAAGGATTTTAAGAGACGAGATACCGTGTAAAAAAATATTTGAAAATAAAGAAGCTCTCGCCTTTCATGATATTCGTCCCCAAGCGCCTTTTCATGCCATCGTGATTCCTAAAGGGTCTTATCAAAATGCCTATGAATTTTATAAAGATGCAGCAACGCAAGAACTTCAAGGTTTTGCTGACGCTATTGTGAAGGTCATTGATTTGTTAGGTTTAAAAGAGTATGGCTATCGAATGATAGCAAATCATGGTCTTCATGGGGGGCAAGAAGTCCCTCATTTCCATATTCATTTATTAGGGGGAAGACCTCTCGGGCGAATGGTCGCCGCTAGCGATTAACGTTTTTTCGTGACAAACGTGGTTGGATGAAAAACTTTTCCCTCAAAAATAACATTTCTTTTGAAGAGCTTAAGACTTTAGAAGGCCTTAAAAAGGTCGACCAATCTTTTCTTCATTTTCTTAAGGAACAAGATTCCGCAACCGCGGAGATTTATTACCAAGCGCGTCGAGCGCCTGAAAGTTTAACTTCTGTAGAAAATAGTTCCCTTCTTATTAAGGTTGCAACTTTCCTTGAGATGTACCTTGGGGAATTGTTTGATATTGAAGAAAGCCTAGAAAATCTTCGGGAACGGCACGAAATTTTAGGACCTTTATGGCGTTGCAAAAGACAATTTGTTCTGCGGCGGGTTGCGCTTAAAAAGAAAGAGAGTTGTGGAGTCAGCAACATTCCTCCAATTTTAAATGTATTTCAAAATCATACCCCTCTTTTAACGCAAGAACTGACTTTTGCCAGTCATGTCTTAGAATGGCTCGAAAACGAGGCGCAGAACCATGAAAACCTTCGGTTGGCTGTTGCGTATACCCAATGGGCTTTGTATCATCCAGAGGGCCAGAAAAAGCACGAGAAAGGCATCCTTTTTAAGCTTCCTGGCACGTGGGATTTCTCTCGCTTAATTGGCACCGTTGAGGACGAAAAAGGGTTCACTATTACCTCTTCAAAAAAACGGGAACGGAAAGGATTTCATCATACAGATGACGGCGTTTTTCTTGAACAAGCTCTTGATCAAGCGAATTATTGCATAAAATGTCATCCACAAGGAAAAGATTCCTGCTCTAAAGGACTACTTGAAAAAGGGTCTGAAGTTCTTCAGAAAAATCTCTTAGGCAATACGCTGACGGGTTGCCCGCTTGAGCAAAAAATTTCAGAAATGAATGAATTAAAAGCCCGTGGGATGAGTCTAGCCGCGTTTGCAATAATTCTGGTCGATAATCCTTTAGTAGCGGCAACGGGACACCGGATCTGTAATGATTGCATGAAAGCCTGTATTTTTCAAAAGCAAGAGCCTGTTGATATTCCCTCCATCGAAACGCAAATTTTAGAGGATATTCTAAATTTACCTTGGGGATTCGAGATTTACGCGCTACTTGTGCGGTGGAATCCTTTAAACCTTAGAAAGCCCCTTCCTAAGGTTTCTACGGGATATAACACGCTTGTGGTAGGGATGGGGCCTGCGGGCTTTACAGTCGCTCATTATCTGTTGAGAGACGGCCATACAGTTATAGGGATCGATGGTCTTAAGATTGAGCCTTTATCCTCCTCTTACCAAGAGCCGATTTATGATATAAAGGTACATTTTGAAGATCTTGATCAACGCCTTATTGCAGGGTTTGGGGGGGTGGCTGAATACGGAATTACCGTACGTTGGCAAAAGAATTATTTGCTTTTGATCCGCCTTCTGCTTGAGCGTCAAGAAAATTTCCGACTTTTCGGCGGCATTAGGTTTGGTAGCCAGCTTAATCAAGAAGTAAGTTGGTCTCTTGGCTTTCATCATATTGCGCTGTGTTGTGGCGCCGGAAGTCCGCGATGGCTTCCTCTTAAAAATGGGATGGCACCTGGTGTTCGGTTAGCTCAGGATTTTCTCATGGCTTTGCAATTAACAGGGGCAAGTCGCAATACCTCTCTTTCATCGTTAACAGCAAGACTGCCGATTGTTGTTATTGGCGGCGGGTTAACGGCCGTGGACGCAGCGACAGAAGCTTTAGCTTATTATCCTCTTCAAGTTCAAAAATTTGCTAAAAAATATCAATTGCTTGTAAACACATTGGGCAAAGACAAAGTTACTCAAAACTGGCAAGAAGAAGACCATGAAATTGCACAAGAATTTTTAGCGCATGCGCAAATGTTTTCTCAGCATCAAGGAAAATTAAGTGACCTCTTGGAGACTTTAGGGGGCGCAACCATTCTATACCGAAAAGATTTAACGGAAGCACCGAGTTATCGTCTCAATCATGAAGAGGTTTTTAAAGCCCTTCAGGAGGGGGTAAAGTTTTTGCCGGACATTTCACCTTTAGAAATCTTAACAGACCCCTATGGCCACGCAAATGGGCTTAGAATAGATCATAATTCTAATAAGAAGGTTATTCCAGCAAAGACCATCTTAATCGCGACGGGAACAACACCAAATACCCAGGTGGCCAATGAATATCCTGAGAGTTTTGAGGTCGCTGAAGGGTATTTAAAACCTTTGGCTAAAGGCAGTTGCTTAGTGTCGAAAGATGCCTTGGGCAGAACCATTAGCCATTTCGGCGACCTTCATTCCCAGTATGCTGGCAGCGTCGTTAAAGCGATGGCGAGTGTGAAACAGGGCGTGACCCAGATTACAGATGCGCTTACAAAAATACATTATAATCAGGAAGAGGCATCCATTTTCATCCGGCGAATTGAGCAAGCTTTAACGGCAAAAGTTTTGGCTGTAAATCGTTTAACACCAACATCTCATGAACTTATTATACATGCGCCTTTGGCTGCTCAACAGTTTCAGCCCGGACAATTTTTTCGCCTCCAAAACTATGACTCTTTCGCGCTAAACCTTCATAATCAGCCTCTGACGATGGAAAGTCTTGCTGTCCGAGGGGCCTGGGTCGATAAGGAACAAGGTCTTATACAGGTCGTTATTTTTGAAGCAGGGGCTTCTTCTTTATTAAGCCGCTATTTAAATCCAGGCGACCCCATTGTTCTTATGGGGCCAACCGGGGCACCCACAGAAATCCCGCGCCATGAAAAGGTCCTTTTGGTAGGCGAAGGACATGGTGCAGTAGGCTTGATCGAAATCGGAAAAGCAATGCAAAAGACTGGTAATGAAGTTCATTATTTGATCGGATATGAAGATTCTAAAGATGTTGTCTACCAAGAAAAAGTGGAACAAACGGCAGATGTTATCTATTGGACTTTTAATCAACCTACCAAGTCGTGGTCTCGTCGCCCGCAAGACAAGCTTTACCAAGGAACCATTGTTGAAGCTTTAAAGAAGCTTATTGAAACTCAACAAGTTATAGGCATAGATCGTTTTTTAATTATAGCCTCGACTAAAACGATGGTAGCTATTGAGCAGATGCGACCTCAATTAAAGGCCTCATTATTTAAATCTAAATGTAAAACGATTGCGAGTGTAAATGCGCCAATGCAATGTATGATGAAAGGTGTCTGTGGACAGTGTTTACAGCGTCATAAAGACCCTTTAACAGGCCAAGAAAGTATGGTTTTGTCTTGTCGTACCCAGGACCAACCTATAGAAAAGATTGATTATGAGAGCCTTTATGGGCGTTTACAGCAGAACAGCTTACAAGAGAAGGTGAATGCCTTGTGGCTGCGTCATGCTATAGGATTTTCAAATTAAACTGTGCCTTAAAGAATTAAAATTGACAAAATGGTTTTGTTTTAAATAGTCTTAAATAAGTATTCTAGTACTTCAAGAAAGGAAATCCTCCTATGAAAGCTCTTTTGTTATCCATATCATTCTTATTTCTGCTAGGAGAGAAACCCTTAAAAGCAACTGCTATTGAAAATGTTTTTCCAGAAGCTTTTAATTCAAGAATAACTATTCACCCTAAAAACATTTATGGCGTCGAGGGATATGAAGTCGGAAAGTTTGTTGAAGAGCCAAACAGAAACCACTGGGATACACGCGGTGGAAAAGAAGTTAGCTGTCTTGTGATGCACTATACAGTCTGTAGTTATGCTAACACTATGCGCCTATTTACAGCAAATCTTCCGGATGGGCGTGTCAGTGCACATTATGTAATTACAGAAGAAGAAAAAGAAAATGGTGTTAAGGGAGGTATTGTAACGCAAATTGTTCCAGAAGAGGAACGTGCTTGGCATGCTGGGGTCAGTTATTGGCGAGGGATAGAGAACCTAAATGCTTATTCGATAGGTATTGAAAATGTGAATAAAGGGTTTATAGGTAATGAAGGAATATCTCCTACATGGTTCGCATTTGATAAGGATCAAATTTCAATCCTTGGTCGAATAAGTGCTGGCATTGTTAAGAAATATAAAATTCATCCAGCTTACGTAATTGGACACGCAGATATTACGCCTGATAGAAAACAAGATCCGGGCATTCTTTTCCCTTGGGAAGAACTTTATACAAAATATGGCGTCGGAGCTTGGCTTACTGAAGTTGAGAGAAAACCTGAATATATTTCAACAACTTATCTCCCGAAAGAACCCCTTCCTCAAGGGACAAGTGAAGCTTTCTTTTTAAAGTGCTTAGGAGAATATGGATATAAGTTTTCTGAAGGAGCTTCCTCAATTACGCCAGAACTTAAGCCGACAGTAAAAGCTTTTAAAGCTCACTTTTCTCATAATCAACGGCCGGACCACTATACAGCAACCCTGGATGAGACAGCTATGTTATGGGCCTGGGGTTTAAATGCTAAGTATCCGAGAGATGAGAAAAGCATAAAATAAGCTAAATGCTTTATTGCTTCAGCAGATTTTTAAAAAATCACCTTGAATCGCTTTATAAAGCCGACTAGAAAACGGAATTAATGGGTTGGGGACCGCGTTCTGTCCATTTAAAAATAGAGAAAGCTCTATCAACGGTTCCATCTTCTTTCAGACGAAAAGCACCATTGGCGCCATAAAATTCATCTTTTTTGAGAAAATTCTTAAAATCTAAACGTTTATCGGGCGTCTCTCTTATTGCTAAAGATAAAGCAACTACGGCATCATACCCAAGACTTGCCATTCGCTTTGGAGATGTCCCATAAATTTGTTCAAAGCGGTCTTCAAAAGTTTTATACGTGTCCGGTGTTGGGGCAGGATACCAACTTCCTATCAGGTGTGAAGGTGCTTCTTTGGTCTCCCATAACGTTGTTCCTAATAACTGAGGTCTCTTATAGTCAAAAGAATAGTAATTTAAGTTATTAAAAAGATTTGATAAATCTTCTCCTCCTACAGGAATAAAAAGCCCGTCAAAAGACAATTGTTTTAAGTGATCTAATTCTGTCTTAAGATTTTCTCCCTGCCCTTCATACTCAATTAAACCGACAAGGGTTATGGATTTCTCAGCGGTAACTTTTTTAAGTTCCTGACTTACACTGTTGCCGTAAGCTGTTTTTGGAATAAGGGCAGCAATTCTACGAATATTTTGATGAGCAGCATATTGAAGAATTTGTTGAACTTGTGTTTGTGGAGAGAAACCAAACACAAAAACGCCCTGTTCAGCAACGCTCTTGTCATTGGAAAAGGAAAGGACCGGAAGCTGACGTGCTTTAACAAGTGGCTTTATGGCCTTTACTTCGCTCGCGAAAACCGGTCCCAAAATAGCTTCAACATTTTCTTGCAAGCATTCTTGCGCAGCTCTAGCGGCGCCTTGACTTGTTCCTTCTGTATCTTTGTAGACAAGCTCAAGATTTTCGGCAGGATGTTCAAAAAAACTAAGTTCCGTCGCTTGCCTTAAAGCTTGCCCAAGAGCAGCTTGCGATCCTGAGAGAGGAAGCAAAACACCCACTTTACGTTTTTTAGAAGGAACTGTAACTTCTTCTTGAAGAGGTTCTGCCTCAGGTAAAGGAGAGACTTGTAGGTCAAGCTCATTTTGAGTTATGGTCGTCTGACAGGCTGTAAGGCCAAATAAAAGGCTTATCACCAAGGCTTTAACAAATGACGTCATCTTGGAACTTCCCTCAGAAAAATGTTTCACGTGAAACAAAGAGTAATCGCTCTCAGGCAACTTGTAAACATGGGAACAAATCTTCCTTTAAGATTAAGGCAGAACGCAAAGGACGTTGGGCTGAAAGGATAAGTCGGATTTTATTGCGATTAAAAGGCTATCATATTCTTGCAACGCGTTATAAAACGCCAGTGGGAGAAATTGATATTATTGCGAAACGATGCAAAGTTCTAGCGATCATCGAAGTCAAAGCGCGTTCCTCTCAAACATTGGCCTTAGAATCCTTAAGTGTCGCGCAACAGCAACGAATAGGACGAGCGACCACATGGTTTTTAGCAAAAAATCCAAAACTTGCTGGCCTTCAGGTTCGCTTCGATATAATCTTAGTTCTTCCATTAAGATGGAATCATCTTCAAAATATGTGGTGTCTATAAAACGGAGATTAATATGCAAAATAGGTTTGTTTCAGCTTCAGTTATAATAGGTCTTATGCTTTCAGGTTGTGCCCCTGTAGCGTTTATGGGTGGTGCCACAACGGTTGCGACCAGTGCTTCAGAAGAGCGTGGTGTAAAGGGCGTTTGGTCAGATGCTGAAATTAAAACGCGCCTGCAAGCAAAATGGATGGATAAAAGACCTGAACTTGTCATGGCAACGAATGTTGTCGTAAGGCAAGGCCGTGTTCTTATTACGGGGGAACTTGAAACCACAGAGCAACAAATTGATGCGGTTCGCTATGCCTGGCAAATCCCTGGCGTTAAAGAAGTCGTCGATGAAACAACTGTCGGTAAAACGGCTTCATTCCAGCAATATGCCCGCGATACTTGGATTACAACTCAGATGAAAACCAAGATTTTAAATGATAATGATATTCGATCTTTAAACTACAATGTGCATACCGAGAATGGGACAATCTATTTGATGGGAATTGCTCAAAATCAACAAGAGCTTGATAAAGTCATCAATTATGCGCGCCATATAGGCGGGGTTCGAAAAGTGACAAGTTATGTAACGCTCAAATCACAAGTCCCTTCAATGTCTCAGAAAAATCTTACACCTGAAGAGAAAAAGACTTTAGAAGAATTTCCTGTTATAGAGGCGCCTTCTTCAGATGAACCTTTAAGACCGCAAACGTTAGATGAGCCAAATACAGGTTCTTCTTTCCAATAAAATTAACAACTTAAAGAAAAAAAGATGAAACTTAAAGTCGCCTTTCAAATGGATCCTCTGCCGGCCTTAAACTATGCAGCGGATACGACAGTTGCGTTAATCTTCGAGGCGGCTCGTCGAGGATATGAACTCTATTTTTATGAACCTCATCAGGTAACATGGAGTCATCATCAAGTCAGAGCACCTCTTTTTCCTTTGTCAATTGATACCACTTCAATGCCACCCTTGATTTTGGGAGAGCCAAAAACGAGCAATTTAAGTGAAATGGATGTAATCTGGGTCCGGCAGAATCCCCCGTTTGATTTAGGCTATATTACGAACACTTATCTTCTTGAGAGTCTTCCCCCTACAACACGCGTGTTAAATGCACCCCATGGCCTTAGAAATGCGCCAGAAAAGCTGTTGATCACGAAGTTCTCTCACCTTATGCCGCCGACCTTAATCACCCAAGATCCTCAAGAGGTTGTGTCGTTTCAAGAACAGCAGGGAGATATTGTCATAAAGCCGCTTTATGAATTTGGCGGCGCTGGCGTGTTCTATATCAAGAAAGATGATGTTAATTTCATGGTCATTCTAGAAATGATGCAAAAAAGTTATCCGAATCAACCCTTTATGGTACAAAAATTTCTTCCGGAAGTGCACCAAGGTGATAAACGTCTTCTTGTAATCGATGGTGAATTAATTGGTGGATTTAGACGCCTTCCTGCAGAAGAAAGCATCCGCAGCAATATGGTTCGTGGGGGGCAAGGGCAATCTTATGAAATCACAAATAAAGACAAAGAGATATGCAAGGAACTCGCGCCTGTGCTTAAAGAAATGGGATTGTTCTTTGTAGGTCTTGATGTGATTGGAGATTACCTTACAGAGATCAACGTAACCTCACCTACAGGTGTTCGAACATTTAATCACCTCTATAATACACATATCGAGCAATTAATTTGGGATAAGGTTATTGAAACGCATTTTTAACACTTAAATATTTTTAGTCATATAGTAAATTTATTGATTTTTGCAATTTAGTGAGGTAGAGAACTTTATACATTGTTTTAAGAGAGGTTACCTATTGATGTCTAAAATGTTTCTAACAATAATATCTTTAATTTTATGGACCAGCAATTCTGTAAGTTATGCAAGCGACCCAATTATCGATGAATTAGTAAAAAGTTTTAATAATGTAAGTCGGCCATTTAATCAGTTTACTACAATATCAATGTCATACAGTAGTAGCACGACACATAATGGCGAACTTACAAGTAGTTCACAAAATCACAGCTTTTCTACAACCATAAAGGATGATTATATTTTGACTAATGATCCTGGAAGGTATTTCAGGAAATCAAGTTTTTCTCTACTTGAAGATCCAATATTTCTAAACTTTTCAATGTCGGGTCCCGACATAGTTACAATTAAGCAACATCCTAGTCTTTTAGCAGCAAAGTATTATAAAGATTCTGAAAAGGCTAAAGGAGAGGAAAGAGTTACACTCCTTAAAAAAGCTAAACAAGAAGCCGACAAGAATTTAAGTGTAAATGGCCCTGATGCTATTAAGCTCATGCTAAAAATTGATTATAGATTGGGTGAAGCTCTTGTGCAATATGGGATGGATTTAAAAAATTCAGGAGATCAACTGGAATTTGTATGGAAAGGAATTCAGCTTCTTGAAACCGTTCAAAAAGTTGAGCCAAATCTTGAACCTTTAGAAAAAGCACGCGCCTGGTGGCAAACATTAGTGGGGGGTGAAAAGTTTCTCCTTCAACAGTTGCTGACTTTTAGATTAAAGGGTTTTTATGAAGTTCTATCTGCTAAAAGAGTGAGTCACTCCTTTCCAGGATTAAGCATCGAAACAGATGAGAGCAAAGGGAATCATCAATTAATCTCAAAACCTTTCCCTATTAATAAACGGGTCGATAATGTGCTCAATGTTCAATTTAATCTTATTGAAGGTGGTTTTTTTATCGGTTTACTAGGTTTGCATCCAAATAAGTTTCTAGATTATAAATCTTCTACAACCGTGGGATTACAACAACTAACTTTAAGCCTCCCTCACAAAACCCCAGATCCAAATGTGAAATTAGTCATTGCAAACAATCGATGGAGTAATCCTGGCGTTTCTCGCTTTGTTCTATTTGATTTGGATTACTATGCTATTCCTGTGAAAGCTACTGTTGAGATTCTTTCTGCTAAAGCCGTTGATTGGACTAAAGAAGGTATTGATGTTACAACAGATGTGAGTATCAGTAATCATCAGTTAAGAAGTAGCCCTTATGCGTATAAGAAAGATGAAATTATTGTATATCCTTTTGAAATAGGTCTCAAAGCAGGTGGTCTTTTGATTGGTTTTTTAGCAGCAGATGAAAAAAGTTTTCTAACCCATAAAGTTTTCAGTAATCCTGGTCTTATTGAAGATATCTTAGTTTTACCAGCTGGGACACCTAAGTCTGGCGTACGCTTAGTTATTGCAAATCAGAATAAGACTGCTGAAAGTTCTTACTTTATCATAAGGTCTCTCCCTAAATGGTAGGCAAAATAAGTCTTAACAAATAGACTAAAATATCGTCGAAAAAATGAAGGGGATAAGTTAAGACAGCTTATTCCCTTTAGTTTTTAAATTTGAAGAATATTAACAATAATTTTTGACTGTGAGAAAATTGCTTGAATTTTTTGTAATTAAACACTATATATTTAATAGAGCAATAAACAGGTATATATTGCTTATGTAATCCCTCTTTCTATGGAGTTTTTATGAAAATAAAATATTTATCTCTTGGCTTAATTGCCCAAGTATTTTTCTCATGTACGCAAGCAACGGCTTCTAGTGATTTTGAAGAATTTAGAGAATTCTTTAATGTTAAATCAGCTAAGAGCATTACACCTTTTCCTTATTTGAATAAAACTACTGGAGAAGAAGAAGTGGTTGCTTTGATCGAAACAGATGTGAGTGAAGGGAACCATCAGATAATCTCTAAACCCTTACCTCTTAATAAACGTGTCGATCATGTGCTCAATCTTCATTTTGATCTTATTGAAGGAGGTCTTTTTATCGGTTTACTAGGTTTGGATCCAAATAAATTTTTAGATTATAAATCTTCTACAACCGTGGGATTACAACAACTAACTTTAAGCCTCCCTCACAAAACCCCAGATCCAAATGTGAAATTAGTCATTGCAAACAATCGATGGGGTAAACCTGGCGTTTCTCGCTTTGTTGTATTTGATTTGGATTACTATGCTATTCCTGTCAAAGATACCGTTGAGACTCGTTCTGCTCAAGCTGTTGTTTGGACTAAAGAAGGCATTGATGTTACAACAGATGTGAGTACCTATAATCATCAGCTAAGAAGTGCCCCTTATGCGTATGAGCAAGATCAAGAGATGGTTTATCCTTTTAGAATAGATCTCAAGGCAGGTGGGCTTTTGATTGGTTTCTTAGCGGCAGATGAAAAAAGTTTTCTAACCCATAAAGTTTTCAGCGGACCTCAATTTATTGATGATGAATTAGTTCTAAAGGCTGGAATAGCTAAGACAGGAGCGCGCTTAGTCATTGCTAACCAGAATCCAGCAGCTCAACAATCCCGCTTTACCATAAGATCTATGGATGCATGGTAGATAAAATAAGGTTTAGTTTTTAATTCAAGAGCTTTTTTATCAAATAAATAATTTTGACTATAAGAAAATTACTTGAATTTTTTAATTAAACCTTATATCTCTAATAGAGCAATAAACTGAGTGTATATGCCCATATTTAAAAATCTCTTTTAAGGAGTTTTTATGAAAACAAAATATTTATTTCTTGGCTTAATTGCCCAAGTATTCTTCTCATATACGCAAGCAACGGCTTCAAGTGATTTTGAAGAATTTCGAGAATTCTTTGACGTAAAATCAGCTAAAAGCATTATAAGTTTTCCTTGTGTGGATAGAATTACTAGACAAAAAAAAGTGGCTGCTTTGATCGAAACAGATGAGAGCAAAAGAAGTATTCAGCTAATTTCTAAACCTTTTCCTCTTAATAAACGTGTCGATCATGTGCTCGATGTTTATTTTGATCTTATTGAAGGTGGTTTTTTTGTCTGTTTATTGGGTTCGGATCCAGATAAGTTTTTAGATTCTAAATATTCTACAATCGTGGGAGGGGGACACAAATTAAGTCTGAGCCTCTCTCACGAAATCCCAGATCCAAATGTGAAATTAGTCATTGCAAACAATCGATGGGATAATCCTGGAGTTTCTCGCTTTATTTTACGTGAGCTGGATTACTATGCTATTCCTGTCAAAGATACCGTTGAGACTCGTTCTGCTCAAGCTGTTGTTTGGACTAAAGAAGGCATTGATGTTACAACAGATGTGAGTACCTATAATCATCAGCTAAGAAGTGCCCCTTATGCGTATGAGCAAGATCAAGAGATGGTTTATCCTTTTAGAATAGATCTCAAGGCAGGTGGGCTTTTGATTGGTTTCTTAGCGGCAGATGAAAAAAGTTTTCTAACCCATAAAGTTTTCAGCGGACCTCAATTTATTGATGATGAATTAGTTCTAAAGGCTGGAATAGCTAAGACAGGAGCGCGCTTAGTCATTGCTAACCAGAATCCAGCAGCTCAACAATCCCGCTTTATCATAAAATCCATCCCTGCATGGTAGATAAAATAAGGTTTAATTTTTAACTTACTGCTTTTTAGTCAAACAAGGGAATAAGTTTAAACAGCTTATTCCCTTTTTATTTTGTAAAATTCTTTTCTTTCTTAAATTATAACTAACTTCAAAAACATAAAAATAGCCCATCAAGAATCGATTCTTTCCTTCGTTTAGGAGGTATGATAAAGACACTCGCAAGGATAAAAGAAAGCCTAAATTATAAGTAATAATTTGGGCGTAAATTGAAAAAATCACTTCATGGTCGCGCGCATTAATACTGTTTCTTTTCAAGGGATTGAGCCTCTTGCGATTGATGTTCAAGTTCAAATTACGACAGGAATGCCATGTTTCTCGATTGTTGGTTTGCCGGATAAGGCTGTTGCTGAATCGCGAGAGCGCGTGCGCGCTGCACTTCATTCACTTGGCCTTGCTTTGCCGCCTAAGCGGATCATCGTCAATCTTTCACCTGCAGATATTCAAAAAGAAGGTAGCCATTATGACTTGCCGATTGCACTGGGGCTTTTGGTCGCTTTAGAGGTGTTGCCTTTTGAAGAGTTACACCGCTATGTCGCTATCGGCGAGCTTGCCCTTGATGGACGGATTTCGCCGGTTGCTGGCGTTTTACCAGTAGCGCTTCATGCTTCTAGTCAAAACCAAGGTTTGATTTGCCCAGAGTCCTGCGGGAAAGAAGCCGCTTGGGCACCTGATATTGATATTTTAGCGCCTTCTAGTCTGCTAGAATTGATTAATCATTTTAAAGGCTTGCAGGTTTTATCACAACCCGTACCAGGTATCTCAGACGACAATATAAACGCGTTAGATCTTATTGATGTCAAAGGTCAAGAAACGGCGAAGAGAGCGCTCGAGATTGCGGCAGCTGGTGGCCATAATCTTCTGTTAATGGGACCTCCTGGCGCTGGAAAATCAATGCTATCCGCTCGTTTACCAGGACTTCTTCCCCCTCTTGAACCTGAAGAAGCACTTGAAGTTACCATGATTCATAGTGTTGCCGGGAAGCTTTCAGAAGGTACCCTTATTAGACAACGCCCGTATCGAGACCCACACCATTCTGCCTCACTTCCTGCTCTTGTAGGGGGGGGATTTAAAGCTTTACCAGGAGAAGTAACTTTAGCCCATCGAGGAGTATTATTTTTGGATGAGTTGCCAGAATTTTCGCGCAGTACGCTTGAATCTTTACGCCAACCTTTGGAGTCAGGGCAAGTTACAATTGCCCGTGCGAATGCTCACATTACTTATCCTGCGCGCTTTCAATTGATTGCGGCCATGAATCCTTGCCGTTGCGGATATCTTGATGATGTGGCAAGAGCTTGCTCACGGGCGCCAAAATGCGCTGTTGATTATCAAGCAAAAATTTCAGGTCCTCTTTTAGATAGAATTGATCTTCATGTTTTTATGCCGGCTGTAAAGCCTTCTGAACTTGTGTCGCTTCCTGGACAAGAAACAACGATAACCGTGGCTGAGCGTGTTGCAAAAGCGCGCCAACGCCAACGTCAAAGATTTTTAAAAAATATGCCTCAAAGTTCTCTTCGCGTGAATGCCGAGGTCTCTGGAAAAGCCCTAGAAGCCATCCTTCAGTTGGAGAACGAAAGTCAAGACTTCATAAATCAAGCAGCAGAAAAACTTAAATTATCAGCCCGAAGTTATCATCGCATTCTTCGTGTTGCTCGCACGATTGCAGATTTAGGAGAAAGTGAAATCATCCGAAAAATAGACGTCGCTGAGGCTTTATCTTTAAGGTTGGATAACACTTCATATTAAAAAAGTTATCTATTCTTTCTGCTGTAAAGGGCAAAATATTTGAAAAAAGTAATAATTTTACTTTTAAGATTTCATTTGAAAAAACATTAATTTTTTTGGAATAGTATCTGTTATCTTAAGTCTACTAATGATTACCCTATAAAATTAGAAAATCTAATAATAATTATAATAATTATTAATTTTCTTTTTAAAATTTATTTTTCTATAAATGCAGATAATATAAAAAAAGTAATGATTATGGTAGCATTTAAACAAAATTTACTAAATATTCCTATTATATGTTTCCTTATTAGCTTTAGCTGTGGCTGGTTATTTCCTCGTTTTAAGTTTAACAAATTTATAGATTTTATAAATCAGTGGGCATCTTTTTATCTTGTAGTTGCCATTGGATTAAAGGGTGGTTTGGCATTTTCATCTTGTATAGAGTTCAATGATAAAGCAATTATTCTAATTATTTTATCCGTAAGCTTTAGTATATTTTTTCCATTTTTAGGCTATATATTGCTTTTAAAAAGTACAAGCATTGATAGGGTTACTTGTGCCGCAATTGCTGCTCATTATGGCTCAGTTAGTATATCTACTTATGCTGCCGCTACATCAGTTTTGGCTGACCATTCAATTATGTATTGTGGATATATAGTTGCAATAATTACACTCATGGAAATCCCAGCGATATTCTCTGGCGTTTATCTTGCTGGAGGGTATCAAGATACAAAAAATGTTCTCAATAAAAAGAGCACATTTTCAGGCTTTTTAAAGACATCAATTTTTACTAATAAAATCGTCCTTTTGTTGTTAGGTTCTCTTATTCTAGGTTATTTATTTCATCTTTTTAATTATCATCATTTGACTAATCTTATCATAGATCCGTTTAATATAATTTTATCAGTTTTCTTAGTAACGATGGGATTTAATGTAGCTAGGCAATCAACAGCTTTGAAAAAATTTAATTTTGCTTTAGTTATGTTTGGAATTTATATGCCTATTATTGGTAGCTTTATTGGGCTTGCCATGAGTTGGCTGATAAAGTTGGACTTGGGAACAGGCTTCTTGTTCACTGTATTATGTTCTAGTGCTTCTTACATCGTGGTGCCAGCAGCACTTAGAATTATGCTTCCAAAAGCGCAAGAGTCTATATACCTTCCAATGTCTCTTGCAATTACATTCCCTTTTAACATTCTTTTTGGAATTCCCTTATATTTTGCTTTTTGCGTAAAATTTTTAAAATAAAAGGAATAGTTATGACAGCAATGCACATATCTTGCTCTCAAAGTACGCATCCTTATCAAAATATAGATTTTTGATAGCTTCAAAGCACAATAAAGAAGAAGCTATTTACCCACCATTTTCTAAAGTATTTAATGTTAACATCATTGTCCCAGCAGACTTTGATACGGATAAATATGGAACATTTTCCGGCGAAATTCCCCGAGAAGATTATCCTCACAATGTTGTTTTCAAAAAAGCAGAGGAGGCTTCTAAAAAATATGGCTTTGAGTATGTCATCGCAAGCGAAGGAAGTTTCGGCCCTCATCCAACGATTCCTTTCTGTGCAGTAAATCATGAATACATGTGTTTTATAGATAAGAAAAAGAAGATTGCTGTCTTGGAGTCTGAAATGACAATTGATACTAACTTTGAGCACTTAGACATCAATCCTACGAGTAATTACGAACCCTATTTAAAAAAGATTAAATTCCCTTCCCATGGCATACTCTTGCGTTGCTCAGAGGATAATTACGTCTTAGCAAAGGGAATAAACAACATAAATAAATTAAATATTCTCATTAAAACAGCATTTAAAAAATATGGCATTCTCACTCTTGAAACAGATATGCGCGCAATGATGAATCCAACCAGGATGAAAATAATTTCAAAACTATCTGAAAAACTTGTAAAACGTTTACAACAATGCTGTCCCGCTTGTCACACGCCAGGTTTTGGCAAAGTTACCTATAAAGATTTTTTGCTATGCAAATTATGTCGATCCATGACTTCTTTTTATCGTTTTAAAGTGCTTCATTGTGTAAAATGTGAGTATCACCAACGATTTTCACGTGAAGACGGCCTTATAGAGGTTGATCCACAATATTGCTTGTCTTGCAATCCATAAAATTATCGTGTAATAAGAAAATCAGATTGTACAATACAATACTATAAGATGTATTTATATTACTATGAACTTTGATACTGTTGCCTTACATTGTTTTTTAGCCGTAAGCGATACTAAAAGCTTTACGAAAGCAGCAGAGCAGGTGGGCCGTACACAGTCTGCAGTTAGCCAGCAGATAAATAAGCTTGAATATCTTTTGGGTAAGCAACTTTTTAAACGTGGGAAATTACTTATCTTAACCAAAGAAGGCGAACTATTTTATGGGTATGCCAAGCAAATTTTTACATTACATTGTGAAGCATTCGACCGCTTCAAAGAGCCAGAACTTGAAGGAGAGATCCGTTTTGGTATGCCTGAAGACTTTGCAAGCGTTTATCTGTCAGATGTCCTTATTGAATTCTCAAGAATTCATCCTCGTATTTTTTTGAATGTAGAATGTGATTTAACTCTAAATCTCTTTGAAAGATTTAAAAAGGGACACTTTGATTTAGTTCTCGTTAAAATGAGTCGACCCGAAGAATTTATCAATGGATATGATATATATACTGAGGAGTTAGTATGGACTGGTGACCCGAAATTGATAAAACAGGATATTTCAAAATCTCTTCCGCTAGTTCTCTCTCCTCTACCATGCGTTTATCGCTCAAGAGCTATTAAAGCATTAGAAGACGCTGACATTAAATGGCGTCTAGTTTTTTCAAGTCCAAGCTATAATGGAACTATTGCAGCGGTAAAAGCGGGCCTTGGTATAACTGTATTACCTCTCACCATGGTTCCGCCTCAGCTAGCCATCATTAAAAATGGATATTTGCCCGTACTAGATAATACTCATGTTAGCTTATTGAAGCATGATACTAAGGGCCAAGCTTTAGCAACATTTGAGAAGTTCGTAATAAATAAACTTAAGTACTAATTGGAAAATCTTTAAATAAATGTGGTTGAAGCCTTGTCTTTAAGGTTGGATAACACTTTACTTGGAAAGTCATCTATTTTTCCCGCTGTAAGCGACAGGGAAGATAAATCCATAAAATTTAATTATGATTTAAAAGATTTTTCCAAACACTTTCACACAAGCTTAGGACCGTATGGTGCTTAGCAACATTTTCACCAAGCTGCTGATAGTGAAGAAAGAGAGAGGAGATGACAAAGGAAAAGAGTTGAACCTTTCATATCTCAACAAGTTTCTTTTGCCGTCGCCCCACCTTTCCTCCCGCTTTCCTCATTTCTTGGGCCTCGAGATCCAAAGAAAAGGGTTGCGAAAGAACCACCTAACAGCACCTTCAGGTTGCTTTTCGCCATTTGATTCTGCTCTAGCATCATCGTGCGTTTTTCACATACGCTTTGTTCTTCATTGCGATAAGCAAGGTTACTATTTTCTTTACGCTGTCAAACATCCATTAGGTCTTCCTGGTGTCTCATGGCATCGTCAGGCTGCCTGAGATCCTCGGCACAAGGCCGAGGATGACGGTGATGGTGGCTTATTCCTATTGCTATCAACCAACACTGTTCTAGCCCTCGTCAGCGAGCTTTCTTTTCCCTTACTCATGTTAGGCCTTGTGCCCAATAATAAGCGAGAGATCCCAACCATCGTCTTTCTCGGGGCTTGTCCCGAGAATCTAAAGCAGCCTATAGACCTTGCCTATCACCAATCGTTGTCTTGAACCATTCCTGGATCCCTGCTTTCGCGGGGATAACAACAGGAAGGTTTCAAACTCCTTCTCACGCCAGCCCACTGTGCCTCAAACAGACGATCCACCCGTGGGTCATTCCCGCGAAAGCGGGGATCTAGACCTAACTTTTAATCCTATGCCTGTCACGCACAGGGATCATCACTTTTCCCACCTTCCTTCCCCCTCTTTTCGTCAGGCAAAGGGAGGGTATTCACTCAAAAAGAGTGTTAAAAGGCTTATCTTGTCTAATAATTTAGGTTTTAATCCCTGTCTTATTATTCTTTTTTCTTTAGATGTTTTCAGAAATTGAGTGAAAGGTTTATGAAGAAGGGTGTTCTTTTCATAAGAAGAAATCATCTCTGATCATCTACAACTACATTACCATAAACAGATACAAATATCAAGAAAAATCGATATGATGTTTGAATAAAAAAAGTTTTTAAATCAATAACTTATAAAGAATTTTTTTCTTTTAATTCTTGATATATTTGGGCAAGCGTCAAGAAATTTTGAAGGCTTAATTCTTCAGCTCTTTGCGAGCCATTGATCTGGGCTTTATCCAAAAGAGTATTGATATCAATATTTAAACCTTTCAGGCTTGAGCGCAACATTTTTCGACGTTGTCCAAAGGCAAATTTAGTGACGATTTCTAAGTGTTGATAAAGGTTTGGCTCAACGACTGGAGTACGATGGATAAAGTGAACAACACTTGAAGTAACTTTGGGAGCTGGTATGAAAGCAGAAGGATGAAGGTCAAAGACACGTTTACAAATAGCTTGGGCTTGGCACATAACAGAAAGGCGACCATAATTCTTTGAGCCAGGTTGTGCCGTAATTCGCTCAGCAACTTCTTTTTGAAACATTAAAGTCATGCTTTTAAAAGCACTCGCCTGTTTAAGCCATATGATGAGTAACGGCGTTGCAATGTTATAGGGTAAATTCGCCACAATTTTTCGAGGCGCCGTGACGAGGTCAGCGAGATTTATGGTTAACGCATCTCCTTGAATAATGGAAAGTCTTTGATTTTCAATTTGCTGTATTTCTTCTAAAGCAGCAATAGCACGGTCGTCAATTTCAACTGCAATTACCTTATGAGCGTTCGTTTTTAAAAGGGCTCTTGTTAATCCTCCAGGGCCAGGACCAATTTCAATGACGGTATCTTCAGAGGTAATATCAGCGGCTTGAGAGATTTTTTGTGTTAAATTAAGATCAAAGAGAAAATTTTGACCCAACGTTTTTTTTGCTTGCAACCCATATTTAACGATAACTTCTCGTAAAGGCGGAAGATAATCTATAGGATGCATAGGGAATTAACGACGAATTTCGATGTGAGCTTTTCTTTTGATCTCTCGAAGTTCTCCCTTTGCAAGACCATTTAATTTTTCATCAACGAGAATATTGCGAATTTGGTCTTTAGAAAGATTGTCAGGGTTAATATCTTGTTTTTCACAAACGGTAAACATGATAACCCCTGCATCTGACAAAAGAGGACTAGAAGATTGTCCAGCATTAAGGGAGCCAATTAAATTTCTAATTTGAGGGATAAGATTTGAAATTGATAATTTATTTACTTCTCTCATTTGGATACTTTTGTCGCCTTGCACGAGCGTCGAAAGAACAGCACAATTTTTTGCATTGTTTGCAAAGGCGCGTGCTTTGCTCATGACATTTCCTACATTTTCTTCTGTAAAAGGAGGATTTAAAGGAAACAGTGTTTGAATGAAACTAATAAGAGTATCTTTCCCAAGACTTTCACCCGCAGCTCTTTTGTCTCTTAATAGTAAGATATGGTAACCATACTTGGTTTTAATTGGATCTGTAATATTTCCAATGCTTAAGCTTGAGATAGCATTTTTTAAAAGAGGATCAAGTTGGTCTTCGACAACCCAGTCAATGTCGCCAGATTGGGCCGCACTTGCAGCTTGTGAGAATTGTTGCGCAATGGCCGAAAAATTAGCCCCAGAACGTATTTTATTTACAAATTCCCACGCTCTTTTTTTAATTTCTTCTTCAGAGGTAGAATTATCAATATCTAAGAAAATTTCTGCTAATAAAAATTGAGGTTTATCTTTCTTTTGTGCAAATTTTTCTGAAGCTCTTTCAAGTTCTCTTTCGCTGACTTGAATTGAATTATAATAACGTGCTTGAATATATTCGCGCCAGACAATCTCAGCTTCCATTTGTGTTTGTAAGATTTTTAGGGGGATATTATTTGTTTGAAGAAGTTTTTTAAGTGTTCCTTCTTCCATATGGTTTCGATGTTCAATTTCTTTGATGCCATGCTCAATATCATTTTTAGAAGCAAAAATATCAAATTGTTTCGCGCGATTTATTTTTAAAAGTTCTTCAACCATAATTCGAACAACTTGGGGTTCCAGCTGTTTTCGGTTTTCTGGTGTGTTTTGAAGGCCAGAGGATAAAATCGCCAATTTTAGTCGATGATCTAGATCCGCCTGAGAAATTATTTTATCTTCAACAACAGCAACAATACGTCCAATCCCTTCTTCAGCATAACTTAAGGCGCTTATCAAAAAATTAATGATGAATGAAAAAATCAAAAAAATCCGCATGTTTATAATCCCTTACGTTGAGTTAAGAAGAAAGCATTAGAAAGTTTCACTTGAGTCCTGTTCGTAATCCATTTAAATAGCAGCTAATAGTTTCATTCAGCTCTATGCCATAGCTCTGTGTGAGATTCAAGTTTAACCTTAAATTTGAGTTTATACGTGAATAAGATTTTAAATCTTTATCTGTTTAGACAGCTAAGTTTTTCTTCGATAGGAATAACGCTTGCATTAACAGCGGCCATTTGGCTAACGCAAAGTTTGCGTTTTTTAGACCTTATTATAAATCGTGGTATTACTTTAGGAACGTTTATCAAATTTATTTTCTTACTTCTTCCAGATCTTATTAGTATTATTCTTCCCATAGGGACATTGATAGGTGTTTTATTTGTTTTTAATCGTCTTTATGTCGAAAGTGAATGGGTGGCTTTTAAGGCTTTAGGTCTAAGTCATATAAGAATTGCACTTCCTGCAATCTTTTTTGGGATGCTGGTTGTCGCTTTTTTGTACAGCATAAATTTATATTTTTTACCTCTTTCATTTCAAAAGTTTAAAGATCTTGAACATAGTTTTCGCAAGACAACAACGTCAATGATAATTCAACCAGGGGAATTTAATACTTTGAGAGGAATTACATTTTATGCAAGGCAACGCCAGGCTAATGGAATTTTAAAGGGAATCTTAATTCACGATGCACGCGATAAAGAGAAAGAAGTCACGATTACTGCTGAGCAAGGGATCCTTTTAGAAACCCCAGAAGGCGCAAGATTTGTTCTCGTCAAAGGTAACCGCCAAGGACACGATCCCAAAACAGGAAAACCGAATCTTCTTTCGTTTAATCAATATACTCTTGATGTGGCTCCTTCAGATCCAGATATTAAAGAACGTCATCGAAAACCGCATGAAAGATTTTTAGATGAACTTTTAAATCCTAAAGAAACAGAAGATGTGTTATTTGCAAATAAACTCAAGGCTGAAGCCCATCAACGTTTATTAATGCCCTTTACTGTTTTAGGATTTATTCTTATTTCTTTAAGTCTTTTTCAAAGAGGGGAATATAATAGAAGAGGCCGTGTTAAAAGGATTTCACTCGCGGTAATTTTATGTGTCCTTCTCGAAGCAGCAATGTTAGGACTTGTTCACCTTTCAGAAAAATTACCCTTTCTTACTTCAACAGCGTATATTTTGTGTGGAAGTGTTTGTATTACCGCTTTTTTCTTTTTGTTTGAAAGACCTAGAGGTCAATTTATGCCTAAAGGACGCTCTTCTTAAAATGCGCTTATTTTCTCCAATTCTTTTTCGTTATTTAGCCCTCAATTTTTTCAAATGGTTTCTCGTTGTGTCTTTCGCTGTTATGGCCATTATTATCCTTGTAGATATTTCTGAACTTTTGCGAAAATCTGCTTCTAAACCCGATGTAAGTTTTAAAATTTTATTTCAAATACTTATTTTTAAATTTCCTTCTCTTATTCAACGCGTTCTGCCGTTTACCATCTTCTTTTCTTCAATTTTAACCCTCTGGAGGCTAAATCGTTCTCAAGAATTAACGATCATTCGTACATCTGGGGTCTCGATTTGGCAATCTTTAAGCCCGCTTATTGTTGCGAGTCTTATTGTGGGGGGTATAGACTTATTATTAATTAATCCGATCTCTTCCAAAATGATGGTTCGGTATACTCATCTTGATGATTATTATTTCCACGGTAAAAAGGAAAGCTTAACAGTTTCAGAAACAGGCGTCTGGATACGGGAAATACAAAAAAATCAACATTTCATTTTCCATATTAAAAATATCAATTTAGAGAAAAACCAACTGAAAGAAATTATGATTACCATTTATGATCAAAAAAATCATTTTGTTGAAAGTATTAGATCTTCTTCAGGGATTCTACAGAATGGCGTCCTTTCTATGACAGGTGTTTGGAAAATTGCTCCTGAAAAATTGCCACAGAAATACGAAAGTTTTAATTTTCCAACAAAAATTTCTTTTGAAACCCTTAACAATATGGGCGCTACACCCACAAGTGTTTCTTTTTGGAATTTACCAACTACAGCTCATCTTTTAGAAGCGTCCGGAATTTCTGGTCTTAAGTATATGCTGTATTGGCATTCCTTATTATCTCGTTGGGGGTGGTTAGGAGCAATGGTTGTGTTGGCAGCCTCATGTTCTTTACGTCCGCTGCGCCAACAAGGAACGATCTATTTGATCATAAGTGGTGCTATTGTTGCATTTTTGTTATATTTTTTACGCGATATTACGTATACTCTTGGTCTTTCTGGGAAGCTTCCAATCTTGTTATCAGCATGGCTTCCGTTTGTTATTAGTATGATTATAGGTGTCACCCTTTTACTTTATTCTGAGGAAGGATAAATTGAAATACTCTGCTTTTCTTTGCGTCATTTTACTAACAACTTTTTGTGTTTCAAAAAGGGCTGAAAGCGACGTTTTTAAATCTCGCATAAACGCGAATGAGAAAAAAAATAGTTTGCTATACGCAGATGAGGTTATTCATGAAAAAGAGCTTGATTTAATTGTTGCAAAAGGTCATGTAGAAATTGTTCAAGAAGGAAGAATTTTATTAGCAGACGTCGTAACATATAATAAAAAAACCGATCTCTTAACGGCTTCTGGAAATGTAAAACTCCAAGAGTCTAAAGGTGAAATTATATTCCTTGATTACGCAGAACTAAGCAGTGATTTTAAGGATGGTTTCATTAACTCTATTCGAATTTTATTTCCTGATGATGCTAGACTGGTTGCAGTACGCGCGAAAAGAGAACAAGGTGAATTAACGCACTTTGATAATCCCGTTTATTCTCCTTGTAAGCTTTGTAAGGATGATCCTTCTAAACCACCATTATGGCAAGTAAAAGCACGCCATGCTGAATGGGATGAGGTAAAGGAAGACATATATTATACCGATGCTTTTTTGGAAATGTTCGGATGGCCAGCTTTTTATATTCCTTACTTTAGTCATCCCGCTCCTAATGTAAAACGACGTACAGGACTCTTAGCACCAATCTTTTCTTACACAACTGAGGTAGGCGCCTCGCTGTCGACCCCAGTTTTTGTTGTTTTATCTGAAAATCAAGATATGACGTTAACCCCAACTTTTTTCACAAAGAAACTTCTTATGTTACAAGCCGAGTACAGGCAACGGTTTGAGCGCGGTGAATTTTCTATTTCAGGAAGTATTACGACAGGTGAAGAAATCAGGAATCAACTTCTAGCCAACAGACCGAAAACTAGAGAATCTGGTAAAAAACGGTGGCATATTTTTTCTAAAACACGCTATGAGTTCACAAATAATATTCGAGGAGGGCTGGATATTCAAAGAGCCAGCGACTCCACCTATTTTCAACGCTATAAAAACTTAGGAATTACAAGACAGAATGTATTAACCTCAAAGGCTTATCTTGAAGGGTTTTGGGGACGAAGCTATGGTCAAATTCAAAATGTTGTTTTTCAGGGGCTTAGACAAGGAGATCGAGCAGCAACAACGCCTAAACTTCTTCCAATGGTAGATTATAATTTTCTTTCACAACCTGATAAATTTGGAGGACGTTTTAGTTTCGACGGGAATCTTCTTTCATTAAGTCGCAAAGAGGGTGCAGACATGCAACGTCTTTCTGGAATAGGTGGTTGGCAAGCTCCCTATTTATCTTCCTGGGGAGAAATCTATACATTTGGTCTCAAATTAAGGGGAGATACTTATCATATTAAAGATTTCGACTATACGCGACCATCTCCTCAACAAGCAATTTTACAAGAAAGAGGACCTTTATTTAAAGGGAAGATTTCACGTGCCCTCCCTCAAACTTATGCAAACTGGCGGATGCCTTTTATAAGGCCTTTAAGCGAGTATCGTGTTATCGCTGAACCTATTATTGGTTTAGTCGCTTCACCTTATGTTAAACCTTCTCGTAAATTACCAAATGAAGACAGTCGCTTTTTCGAACTCGATGATATGAATCTCTTTAATGAAAATCGTATGTCTGGTCTTGATCGTATTGATGGTGGGACGAGGTTAAATTATGGTTTTAATACGGATGCATTTTCAAAGGCGGTAGGAAATTCAAATCTTTTTATAGGACAAAGTTATTCTTTTAATAAACCTTGCGAAACCTCGCTAGGAACTGGCATGCATAGAAAATTCTCAGATTATGTTATGCGTTTAAAGTATAATTATAAAAATTGGGTTAATTTTAAAACACGCTTTTTATTCGATAAAAATGATTTTACGACGCGACGGAGCGAAATATCTTCAAGCGTGGGGCAGCCTATTTTAAAACTAAAAACAGACTATATTCAGCTTCCTCGGCTTGCAGAAGATCCAAATGATAAAGCCGGTAAGCAAATTAGATTTACATTAAGTTCCAATTTTATTGAAAATTGGTCTGCAAGCATAAGCACGACGCGTGAACTAGGTCGGCGGAGTGGAGGAACTTTGGCAAATGTTGCAACGTTAACCTATACCGATGAATGTTTTATATTCAGTCATTCTTTGAGCAAAACTTTTTATGTTGATAAGGATATAAAACCTGGCATTACCTATATGTTTAGAATTGTTTTCAAAAATTTAGGTGAAATTTCTCAAGGTTTTGGAAATAAAACCGATTTCGTAACCGGAGAACCAATTGTTCAAAAAAGATAAAGCTGCAAAGTCTGACGAATAATTTTTTCTTCTGTAAAGTTGTGCTCAATAAATTCTCGCCCTTGTTTCCCCATTTTTTTTCTTAAAGTGGCGTTTTTAACTAAATATTCAATGGCTTCAGCTAAGGCTAAAACATTTTTAGAAGGCACTAAGAGGCCATTTTGGCCATGTTGCACAACTTCTCGGCAACCAGGGACATCCGTTGTAACAATGGCTCTTCCACAAGAGGCCGCTTCTAAAAGAGTTTTTGGCAGGCCTTCTCGGTATGAAGGAAGGACGATAAGATTGCTTTTCTGATAAACAGAAGAGATTTCTTGGGTAGCACCGTGCCAGGTAATTAGGCCTTCTTGTTGCCAATTATTTAATTCTTGTTTTGTAATTGAAGAAGGATTTAAGAAATCAATATCTCCCCAAAAATGGAATTGAGCATTAAGAGCGCGACTTTTTAAAATTTTAATGGCTTCAATAAGTTCTAATATGCCCTTGTCTTTTAACATTCTAGAAACAAGAGAGATAATGGGGCCTTTTTCTTTAATAATTTTAGGTTCTTCTTGATAAGAAAAAATGTCTGGATTAACGCCGACACCCTTTATAATTTTTAAATAACGCTTCTCAATAATTTTATGATCAAGCAAAACTTTTGCATCATCAAGATTTTGCAAAATTAATCTAGAATTTGAGCGGTTTAAAAAGAATTTTAAAATAGTTTGTATAATAACCCTTAACAAGCGAATTTTTAAACTATTATGCGTGAAAAGATACCCTAGTCCTCCAAAAGCATTTACGACACGTGATGTTTTACTTAGCCAAGCGATTAAGCTTCCATAAAGAACAGGCTTCATTGCAACATGATGTACAAGATCTGGCTTAACAGTTTTATAGATGGTCAAAAGTTCTTTAAGGCTCAAAATTTGATTTTTTAAATTTCCGCCTGAGCGATTAAAATATTTCAACGGGATTACTTTAATACCGCTTGCTTCAATTTGTTTTTGGTAGTGACTTACACAAGTTATGAGAAAGACTTCATAGCCTTCTGAAACAGCTGACTTTGCTAAAGAAAGTCGATGTGTACAAAAATACCAATCTTCAGAAATAAAGTATAAAAGACGTTTTGATTTTTTGCTCATTGATTTCCTTTGTGTTACTTTTGTGTATCATAAATTGGAGTGATCATGAATCAATATCCTAAAGTTTCAAGTTCAATACTTTCTGCAAATTTTGCTTTTCTTGGAAGAGAGATTCAAGATGTAACTAAGGCAGGCGCTGATTCAATTCATATTGATGTTATGGATGGACATTTTGTCCCTAATATAACTTTAGGTCCTCAAATTATTAAAGCAATACGTCCTTATTCGTCGCTTCCTTTTGACGTGCATCTAATGATTAACAATGTTGATTCTTACATTAATCATTTTGCTGAAGCTGGGGCTGATAGTCTTATTGTTCATCCTGAAACTGAACCTCATGTGCATCGAACTCTTCAAACAATAAGAAAACTTGGTAAAAAAGCTGGCATAGCTCTTAACCCTGCGACTTCACCTCAGATGATAGAATATTTATTAGATGAAATTGATATTATTCTTATCATGACAGTTAACCCAGGTTTTGGAGGACAAAGTTTTATTTATCCACAATTGGAAAAAATAAAAACAGTTTGTTCTATGATAGCGACACGTTCTATTGAAATTGCCGTAGATGGGGGTGTGAATTTTGATAATTCTTCAAAGATTATTGAAGCTGGTGCCTCGACACTTGTTGCAGGGACAACCATTTTCAATGAGGAGGGATATGAAAAAAACATTAAACGCCTCAAGGGTAAAATAGCATAAATTATAATATTGTATTTTGTTTATAATTCTTTCTTGCAAATTCTTTTCACTTAGCTATGATCCATTCATATTTCTTGGGGCGCGGGCGTAGCTCAGGGGTAGAGCACAACCTTGCCAAGGTTGGGGTCGAGGGTTCAAATCCCTTCGCCCGCTCCATTTTCAACTAAGTCTTTAATCGTAATAATATTTATTATTATCTAATAATTATTTTTCTAAACTTAATTTTCCCAAATAAGCTCATAATTTTACAGAATTTTTTATCAATCAATTGTAGGAGAGTATTTTATGCTTAGCTCCAATTTGCTCATTTTATTTATAATTACTTTAATTCCATGTTCTGTTGAAGTTGATATTTCTGCTCCAAGTTTTCCAGAGATCGCACGTCATTTTAATGTTTCGGAGGGAAAAGTAGAATTAACAATAGCTTATAATTTTTTTGGATTTTGGGTTTCTTCTCTTATCTATGGTCCTTTATCAGAATGTTATGGAAGAAGAAGAGTAATGATCATAGGAAACTCTCTTCTTTTGATGGGCGCATTTGGGTGTGGAATAGCATCTACAATGGACCAACTTTTAGGGTGGAGTTTTATTCAAGGATTAGGTGCAAGTACTTCTGCTGTTCTTGTATTTGCAATGATCGCAGATGTTTATAAAGGTCGTGAAGCTGTTCGAATCATAAGTATTATGAATGCGGTATTAACTTTGATACTCGCCATAGCACCTGTTATTGGAAGCTTGATAAATCAAATTTTTGGGTGGCGTGGTAATTATTGTGTTGTTGCAGGTGTTACGCTTATTTCTTGGCTTCTTTTACTTAAAAAATTACCTGAGACAAAGAAAAAGTTACGTCAATTCTTATTTAAAAAAGTTTATCAAGATTACAAAAGACTATTAAACAGTCTTGAGTTTATTTTCTCTTCACTTGTTCCCAGTTTATTCTATGGATGTTATGTCGCTTTTGTCGCATCAGGACCATTTTTATATATGGAAACTTTTAAGCTTCCCATATTGATTTATGCTTGCCATCAAGCTGTAATAGTGGGCGTTTTCTCTATCGTGAGCTTATTTTCTACTTCTGTTGTTAAATATTTTGGAAAAAAGCGCTGTATTATATGGGGTGTCAAGATGGCATTTATCAGTATAAGCATGCTAAATGTTAGCAGCTTCTTTGGGTTAAATTCTCCTTTCTTAATAACAAGTTGTATGGTGATTTTTTGTAGTGGATTTGCGATATGCTATCCCATAATTTTTAGTATATCGCTTGAATTATTTCCGGCCATTAAGGGAGCTGCGAGTTCTTTAACCATGGCTTTAAGAGCATTAATATGTTCCATGGTTGTAGGCTTAACAAGCTTTCTTTACAGTGGGCATCCTTTTAGTATATTTTTGATAATCTTAATTGTAACCATTCTTATCTTTGGAATAACAAAATGGTATTTGCTTAATAAGCTTACTAACTATGGGTTGTGATCTAATCTTAAAAAAATTATACTATTCTCTCATAGTTTTTAATTGAAATTTTTAGGAAAAACAATGCTTTATCGTTGTATCATTAAGAGTGTTTTTGTGCTTTTTACTTTCTGCTCGTTGAGCCTTGCTAAAACTCCACAATTTGAGTATTTGAAAACATCGGATGGGATTCAACTTAGAGTTGCAAGTTGGGTGAACCCAAAACCCACTTTATCTTCAAAAACAATTTTATTTTTAGAAGGCAGAGCTTCGTTTATTGAGAAACACTATGAAACTGTCCAAGATCTCCTTAACCAAGGTCATGATGTTTGGGTGTTTGATTGGCGTGGACATGGAGGATCGACCCATCTGTTAGATAATCCTCAGAAAATACACATTGACCACTATGAGACATATTTGAATGATCTCTTTCAAGTTGTTGATAAAATTGTGAAGCCAAGAGCGCGATTTCCTTTAGTTGTATTGGGGGTATCTTTTGGGGGACATATGGCTTTAAGGTATGCCTCTAAATATGGAAAAGATCTTGAGGGGATGATCCTTGTTTCTCCTATGCTTGATATTTACACAACACCTTTCCCCTATGATTTTGCCCGTGCCTTAACACGCATAGCGTTAATTTTAGGATTAAATGAAACTTACGCAGCTGGTTATGGAGATTATGATCCTCTTAAAAGTAGTTTTGAAGAAAATCTTAATACACAGGACAGAATACGTTATGAAAGACAAAAACAATTATGTCTTAATAATATGCAATTTGTCACAGGAGGGCCTACGTACGCTTGGGTGAATGCAACTTTCAAATCTATTGATTATATTCAGCAACCTGGCTTTATGGAATCAATTAAGATACCCACGCTTATTATAAGTGCAGGACTTGATAAGGTCGTAAATAATGAGAATGACAAGAATTTTTGTAAAAAGATGAGTAATTGTTATCAAAAAACTTATCAAGATGCTTATCACAATATCCCCAATGAAAAGGATAGTGTTAGAAATCAGTTTTTAAATGATGTGGCCTATTTTTTAGAGAACTTAGATACTTATTCGAAAGTTAAATATTCAAAAAGTTTTCTTAAAAACATAAAAAAGCAGACTTAATTTATTATTTAACCTAACAGTTCTGATGTTGCCTTCTTTATTCTTTCGCAAGCTATACGTAACTTGAGAAGATCCATCGCGTAAGACAAGCGAAAATAAGGAGAAAGCCCAAAGGCGGTCCCTGGTACAACAGCAATTCCATAAGTTTCTAATAAGTATTTAACAAAATCTTGATCAGAATTAATAACTTCTCCCTTTAATGTGGATTTTCCTATCACTCCCTGGCATTGTACATAGAGGTAAAAAGCCCCGTCAGGTAGAAAGCAAGAGAATTCTTTAACCTGATTTAACTCGTTAAAAACAGTGTTTCTTCTCTCTAAAAGTGTTTTTTTCCAATTTTCAAGGAATGTTTGAGGACCATTAAGAGCCGCAACAGCTGCAGCTTGAGAAACAGAGCTGGGATTTGATGTAGAGTGTGATTGAATATCGGTCATAGCCTGAATTAACCACTGAGGTCCACCTGCATACCCTAAACGCCATCCCGTCATACTATAGGACTTTGAAACACCGTTTAAAGTCAAAGTTCGAGCTTTTAAATTGGGTTCTAAAGAGGCTATTGTGCAAAAGAGATCAGAATTAAAACGAACATGTTCATAAATATCGTCACTTAAAATTAAAATGTGAGGATATTTAAGCAAGACTTCAGAAATTTGTTTAAGTTCCGCCTGAGTATAGACAGCACCAGTAGGATTTGAAGGAGAATTCAAGATTACCCATTTTGTATGTGCAGTAATACTTTTTTCAAGTGCTTGAGGGCTAAGTTTAAATTGCTCTTCTTGAAGACAGTTTACAATAATGGGTTTTCCTTCGGCGAGGTAAACAATATCAACGTAAGAGACCCAATAGGGTGCAGGTATAATCACTTCATCCCCAGGTCCTATTGTTGCAAGAAAAGCGTTAAAAATAGATTGTTTTACGCCTGCAGAAACAACAATTTCATAGGGTTTGTAGTCGAGATTATTCTCTCGTTTAAATTTTTCCATAATAGCTTGTTTTAAAACAGGAGTACCTCCTACAGCTGTATATTTTGTATCCCCTAGCTTCATAGCGTCATAAGCAGCTTCACAAATCCATGATGGTGTAGGAAAGTCTAATTCACCGGTTGTTAAAGAAATAATATCATGACCTTGAGCTTTCAATTCGCTGGCGCGTTGGCTTAGATTTAAGGTCGGAGAAGGTTTTACAGATTTTAATCTGGAACTTGTAAAATTCATTAGAATTCTTTTTAAACAATCTAGATTTTAAAATAAAAATTTAACATTCTGGATACTTTATAGATCACAATATATATATTTTATAGATAAATTTACTTAAACTACTTAAGAGCATTATTTATGAATTAATTTATAGTGATGTTTAGGCCAGCGACGATGAAGCCATAGCCATTGTTCTGGATGTTGGCGAATCCAATCTTCAAAAAGTTCATTCATTTGTTTTAAAAGATCAATAGTTTGCTCATCTAAAGTCCCTTTAATTCTTGGTTTAAGAGGAGGATGATAAGTGACACGGAAGTGTGCGTTTGGAAGTCTTTCAACTTGAATAGGGATGAAAGGACAGTTGAGCTTTAAAGAAATTCGTGCAGGTGCTGACGGGGTCATAGCTGGGATTCCAAAAAAAGGAACACTCTCACCTTCACGGAGTTTTTGATCTAATAGCAAAGAAACAATCCCTCCTTTGCGAAGAGTATCTAGCATTTTACGTGCACCTTCGGGACCTTTAGTAATTACTTCTTGAGCAATTTTTTTATGAACAAAATTAATAAATTTATCTGTTAAAGGATAATTTAAGCGTCTATAAAGCTGAGTAATTTTAAGTCCTTTTTGTATGCAAGCCATAGTTGCAAGTTCCCAATGTGCAAGATGAGCTAGGAAAAGAATAGCAGGACCACCATTTTTATGAAGTTGTTCGATAACTTCTAAACCTCTAACTTCAACACGACTATTTGCTGTATAAATTTTGAGGCGAGAAAGAGAAATATACTCAAAAACGACGCGTGCCAAGTTTTCCCACATACCAGAGATAATTTGCTTTTTTTCACTAGAAGAAAGTTCAGGCATTACAAGTTCAAGGTTTTTAATCGCTCTATTCGTCATAGGAAGATAAGGCAAGGTAATCCTTGCTATAAAACCAATTACATTTGAAACCCATGAAATGGGAAAAATATAAAGCACGATGTAAATAAAAGATATTAAAGAAACTTGTATAAGATCCATAATAAAACGAAATATTTTTTTAATTTTTTTTGACATAATTTATAACTTTAAGTATTTGATTTAAAAATGTTTTTTTATTATTTATTTTGGCATGAACACGAATTATTTTTATTTCTTTTTGAACCTTGAAAGGGAGGCGCACAAGATCTTTAGCGGTTGTTACTAACTGTGCTTTAAATTGCGTTGCTTGAGACCGTAGTTCATCTAAGTTTTTAGTGTTAAATGTGTGATGATCTGGAAAAGCTTTTTGTCCGATAATATAGAGCCCTTTATTATAAAGCATGTTAAAAAATTTTTCTGGATGTCCTATGCCAGCAAAGGCATAGAGAGGTTTATTTTTTAAAACTTCAATATCATCCATATTAGGAAAAAGCTCTCCTTGGAAAATCGAACACATTTTCCCCAATTTATTTTTAAACTCATATTTATCTTGTCCCATCACAACAATAATTTTTGATTTTTTTAAAGCGTTCTTCATTGTTTCACGCAAAGGTCCAGCAGGAAAAACACGTTCATTTCCTAGTCCATATTCTCCATTTACAACAATAATTGAACAATCTTTATGGAGGCTAGGATTTTGCAATCCATCATCTAACAATAAAATTTCTGCGCCTGCTTTTATGGCAGCTTGCGCTCCTTCTACTTTATTTTTAGCAATCCAAGTTGGGGCAACTTGAGCGATTAAAAGAGGTTCATCGCCTACTTCTTTAGCCGTATGATGAACAACATCAACGAGAAGAGGTCCTTTTAACTTCCCGCCATAACCTCTCGATAAAATATGAGGATTAAAGCCCTGTTCTTTTAAAACTTGAGCAAGCATGATGACAACAGGTGTTTTTCCAGTCCCACCAAGTGTAATATTCCCAATACAAATTACGGGGATGCTTACTTTTATAGGTGTCGTAAAATGTTCTCTTTGTGAGGTGATAAAGCGATAGATGAGGCTAAAGGGAGAGAGGAAAGCTCCATAAAAGCTATTTTTATTCTGCCAAAAAAGAGGTGCTTTCAAAATTATTCTCCTATTTTGTCTAAGTAGGGAGATAAAGTTGCAACAATTTTTTCAAGAATCTTATTTTGTGCTGACGCAAGGTTAAATGCTGCTTGAGACAATTTATGACATAAGTGATGATCATTAAGCAGCTCAATAACTTTGGTCGCAAGGTGCTGAGCGTTTTGAACTTCAATACTTGCATCATGTTGTTTAAATAAATTTACTAATTCGGTTGATTTCTGTGTATGGGGGCCATGTAAGATGGCACATTCAAGCAAGGCTGGTTCAATAAGATTATGCCCCCCAATTGGAACGAGAGAACCTCCGAGAAAGACGATATCAACTAAGCGATAAAAAAGACCTGTTTCTCCTAATGTATCACAAACATAAATTTCAGAATCTTTGAAAGACGTTTTATCTTTTGAACGTTGGGCAACATTAAATTTTTTATTGAGTAATTTTACGATTTCATCTCCTCGGTCGGGATGGCGTGGTAAAATAATAGTTAAAAGTTCAGGATATTGTTTGCAAATTAAAGAATGAGCTTCAGCAATCATCGCTTCTTCGCCAGAATGTGTACTAGCAGCAAGCCATACAGGGCGTTTCTTAATATTAAGTTGAAGCTTCTTTAAATCTAATTCATGGTAATTTAAAGGTTTGGCTGAAAACTTCAAATTTCCCATCGCAATCACATTAGGTGCTCCCAAAAATTTTAGACGAGAAGCTTGTTCAGAAGACGGGGAGAGGCACAATAAAAACCGGCTTAGAAGCGGTCTTATGAAGCTTTGAAACCAAGACCATTGTTGATAAGAACGATCTGAAAGGCGAGCGTTTAAAAGAACAAGAGGGATATTTTGAGCGTGCGTTTCTAAAATAAGATTAGGCCAAAGTTCAGATTCAACCCATATAGCAAAACAAGGTTGCCAATAAGCAAGAAACCGTTGAACCCATCTTTTTGCATCGAGAGGAATAAATTGATGGAGGGATTTTTTTGGAAGACGTTGATTTATTAATTTGGCTGAAGTGAACGTGCTCGTGGTTATCAGAAAATTAAACTTAGGATATAATTCATGTAAACGTTCAATTAAGCTTAAAATAGATAATGATTCTCCGACACTTGCAGCGTGAAACCAAATTAAAGGTCCTTTTGGTTTTTGTAGTGTAGGAATTCCGTATCTTTCAAAGTAGCGTGCAGGATCTTCTTTCCCTTTTTTTAAACGGAAATGAATGTGTACTTTAAGTAAAGACTCAATCAGGTAAGAAGTTAAAAAACGATAAATGAATAGAAGCATTAGACCCCTTCAGCATCGGGTATAGGAGTGTGCCCACAAATTTTATCTGCATAATTAGAAACCTGTTTAAGAGAATTTTCAACTTTTAACAGAATTTCTTGGGTTTCTTTATCGTTTGCAGTAGGCGGAACAAAAATTGGGTCAGCTGCAATAAAGACGCCTTTACTAAATGGAAGAGCAAAAATAAAGCGATCCCATGAGCTTAAAATCTTACGTCTGGTCGTTGAGTAACTCGCAGGAATAATAGGACATCCCGATAATTTTGCAATTTGGACAATACCTGCTTTAGCTTTAAACCGTGGGCCTCGCGGTCCATCGGGTGTAATACCTACCCAATCTCCATTTTTTAAAAGCTGTATTAAATTCCGAAGAGCTTGAGCACCTCCTTTACTTGAGGAGCCCGAAACTGTTAAAATACCAAAATGTTTCATTGTTTCAGCAATTAGCAGACCATCACGATGTATGGAAATTAACATATGCATTTTATTTTGAGGTCCTGTCCATGCAGTACTCAACATTAGTAAACGACTATGCCAGAAACAAATAATCGCGGGAGTTTTAGTTTCAAAAAATTTATCAAGAATATCTGTGTTAAGCCATTGCCATTTTGAAGTTTTAAAAACAAATTTAATATAAAAAGCAATTAATGAAGAGAGGCATCGAATGACAAAAGGTTTTTTTAAAATATTTTTGATAAGATGCATTTATTCTTCTCAATGACGTGGTTCGGTAAATTGAGCTTTACAGAGTTGAGCATAACGTGCATTTGAAGCAATCAAATCATGATGTTTTCCTGACGCAATAACTTTCCCTTTTTCTATGACATAAATAATGTCTGCATTCATAACAGTTGCTAAACGATGCGCGATAATGAGTGTTGTACGTTTATGCATAAGTATTTTTAAAGCTTGTTTTACTTTTTGTTCAGAGTCTGCGTCCAAAGCTGATGTCGGTTCATCCAATAAGAGTATAGGAGCATTTTTAAGAATAGCTCTTGCAATGGAAAGGCGCTGACGTTGCCCTCCTGAAAGACGCACTCCATGCTCACCGACTTGTGTATTATATCCTTGAGGAAGATCCATAATAAAGTCATGAGCAGCCGCTGCTTGTGCTGCTTTGATGAGATCTTCTTCGGAGGCTCCTGGGCATCCGAATTCAATATTTTTTCGAATTGTATCATCAAATAAAATTACTTCTTGGCTAACTAAAGCAATATTTTGCCGTAAAAAAGAAAGAGTCATGTCACGAACATCAACCCCATCAATCGTAATATTTCCTTGAGTAACATCATAAAATCGTGGAATAAGGTTCATAACTGTGGATTTACCAGCCCCACTCGTGCCAACAAGAGCAACGGTTTTACCAGCTGGAATTTCAAGACTCAAAGAATCGAGAATTTGAGAGTCACTATTATAAGAAAAATTTACATTATCAAAAAAGATATGCCCTTTTTTAATATTACAATCTTTTGCTTGAGGCGAATTAATAACTTGTGGTTTTAGATCTAGAAATTCAAAAACACGGCTTGCAGAGGCAAGTTGATCTTGAAGGTTTGCATTTAAATTAGCTAAGCGTTTTAAAGGCTCGTACATCATCAAGAGGGCGGTAATAAAAGAGAAAAAAGTTCCAGGATCTTGTTGACCTCTAACAACAGCATGGCCTCCATAAATAACAACGGCTGCAATTGCAAATCCACCTAAAGATTCCATAAGAGGATGAGAAGCTGCACGAACACGGGTAGCCTTTAAGTTTTTTTGACAGATAGCTTCAACGGTTTCATGTATTTTTAGGCATTCATATTGTTCCATGCAATAAGATTTAACGAGACGGATGCCTTGAAAGGCCTGTGTTAAAAGAATAGTAAATGTTGCCGTTTCTTTTTGAATATTTGAAGATGCTTTTCTCATTTTTTTTCCAATCTTTACAACGGGTAAGATAGCGATAGGAACAACAAAAAATGAAATTGAAGCCATAAACCAATCTTGATAAAACATAAAAGCAGTGAATCCAATAAGCATCAAGCTATCTTTGCCAATGTTTGTTAAGGTGCCTGTTACAGCGGTGTGTAATCTTGTAACATCGTTTATAAATCGCGATACAATTTCTCCACTTGAAGTTGCATGATAAAAAGCAAGATCTGCTTGAATAAGATGATTAAAAAGATGATTTTGAAGATCTGCAATAATGCGTTGTCCGACATAAGTCATGGTGACAGATTCGGCATAAGTGGCTAGACCTTTTAACAAAAAAACGAAACAAATTCCCAAAGTGAGAGGCAATATCATGTCGGCATTCTTGGCGACAAAAACATCATTAATAATAGGTTCAATAAGTTTTGCTGAAGAAACTGAAGTCGCTGCTACAATGATCATTGCAATCAAACCTATGCACAGATGTCCTACATAAGGACGGGCATAATTTATAAGAAGCCTTTTAACAAGCAGACGAGTTGTTGGATTTTTTAAAGAAATTTTTTTTTTGGTCAAAGCATGGCTCATTTCGTGTTTACTTAAATTAATATTGGGAATATATCACATTAACGATCAAAAACACTTAGGGAAATGGTGGGCATTATAGGATTCGAACCTATGACCCCCTGATTAAAAGTCAGGTGCTCTACCGACTGAGCTAAATGCCCCACGTAAATGAATCAACATGAACTTAAGGGCATGCAATCGTTTGGTCAACTTAAAAGTTAATAAATTGGTGACTTTTTTATTACAAACCCTTGACGTAGCTCTAAAAGCTGAATACTTTGCGGATGAAGGGCCTGTAGTTCAGGGGTTAGAACGCACCGCTCATAACGGTGTTGTCGTAGGTTCGAATCCTACCGGGCCCACCACACTCTCTGAAATCTCTATTATCGTTTGAATTTCTGAAGTAATAATTATTATTGAAGTTAAATCTAAGAAATTTGAAACTTTACATAAATAATCAAATAATATAATATAAAAAAGATAATAAATAGGGAGCAATAAGATGAAATATTATTCAATCTATAAATATATTTATTTTATAGGATCATGTTTTTTAGCTAGTTGTTCTTTCCAAAATCAAGAAATCAAAAATCAAGCATTGAGAGATAGAGTGATTGCTTGTGGCGCCGGGTTTTCTGATTCAGCACAAGGATCTCTAGGGGCTTCTTATGCAGCTTACCCTTTCGAAGCCGAGGCTAGTACAGGTTTTAGAACTTCTGCTAAAGAAATTATTTTTTCGGAATTACCTCCACAAGATAGATTAAAAGCATACCAAGATTATATCACCTGTATAGAATCTAATACTTTTCCAAAAAATAAAGATTACAAAAAATTGAATTCTTATAATTAAACTTAGACAATAAGTTTTGAATTACACTAAAGGGAAGGTTAGCTCTGCAAGTTGTAAAAACCGTTCAGAGTTCAAGTGATCTTCCAAATTCCAGCAAATTGCCAGGATAAGGCGAACAAAATACCATTGTCTGATATCTTCCAGGGAATAATTAAAATAGCTAGCAATATATTCAGTATCTGAAACTGGATCCACAATAAAAGACCAGGTTTCACTTATGAAAGGACCAATCACGCCTTGGGGATCAATAGCAAACCATTCACCATTGTTTAAAAGAATATTGTCATGATGCAAATCCCAATGAAGAAGTTTGTATTCTTGATATATTTTAAGAAGCTTATCTCTAAGGAAGCGAGCTTTTATAAGGTATTCAGATGGTATATCCCATTCATTATTTAAAATTTTTAAAAGATCATTTATGTGTGAAAAAGAGTTTTTATGTGAGGAAGAAAAAGGAGCTTGGTGGAGTTTTGTCATAACTTGACAGGCGATAGTTCGAGCATCGTCTTTTCTTTTTGGAAGAAAAGTTTTGAGGGAATAACCAGGGATAAGATGCTCTAATAAAAGAGCAGAATTATTATTCTTAAGGACTGTAGGTACTCCATAGCCTGCGAAAATCTTGAGGGCATTAATTTCTTTGTCCAGGCGTTCAGCGTCAAGTGACAACTTAAGAATAATAGGTTTACCTTTCTGAATGCCAGATAAAATATAATTATAAGTCATTGTTTCTATAGGATTTAAGTTTGTTAAATTCCACGTCTCTGAGATTTGTTGTACCACTGAGGGAAGTTGATGAAGCCATTCTTGGCCTTTATTTCCATAAATATTCAGAATATTTTGTTCAAAAGTGTTCATCATCTTTCTCTATTTAAGCATCAAGCGATTTCAGGCTATTATAAGCTTGCAAGGAAGAAAGAGCAAAGATGGCAATTCAAAAAGTAATAATTTCTAAAAATGATGTCGGTGTAAAGTTACTAAGTTGGTTAAAACATTACTACCAGGGCATGCCTTTTAATCAATTACAAAAATGGTTAAGAACGGGGCAAATCCGTGTTGATGGAAAACGTGTAAAAGGAAGCGAGGTATTAGTTTTAAACCAAGAACTGAGATTACCTTCTTATGCCTCGGATTTTAAGAGAGACAATTTTCTAAAAAGAAATGAACCAAAACCTGAACGTTTAAAACAAGTACAAGAAGCCATTATTTATCAAAATGAGCATTTGATAGTCCTTAATAAACCACAAGGACTTGCAACACAAGGTGGCACGGGAATTAAAGAAAGTGTTGATCAAATCATGGAGGTTCTTTTTACCCCATCACCTAAGCTTACCCACCGCCTTGATAAAGATACAAGTGGTCTTCTTATGCTAGCCAAAACGCTTGAGGATGCTCGCTGGATGACCCAAATGTTTAAAGAAGGCACTGTTTTTAAGACTTATATCGCAGTTGTTGTTGGTGTGCCTCCTGATTTAACAGGAGAGATTAACTTGCCAATATGCAAGCTTCCAGGAAAGTCAGGGGAACGTATGGTTGTTGATTTCAAGGAAGGCTTAGACGCAATAACATCTTATCGCGTTCTTGAAATTAAAAATAATTTATCCTTGCTTGAGTTAAAACCGAAGACGGGAAGGATGCATCAGTTGCGTCTTCATTGCGCGGAACTCGGAACCCCGATTTTAGGAGATGGTAAATATGGTGGAAAGAGAGCTCATTTGGATGGTCTACGCTTCATGCTTCATCTTCATGCATCTCAAATTGAATTTAAAGATCCTCAAGGAAAAACATGGAATTTTAAAGCAGACCTTCCTAAGCATATGATAAAAACTTTAAAAGAATTGAAAATTTCATGGGCCGAAATATAAACTTAAAATTAATTAATTTGAACTTTAAGAGAAATAATTAAATTGAATAAAATCAATAAATTATTGTCATTTGTTCTTGGAATAATTTTATTTGGATGCCAACAACAAAAAATATTAAAAACGGAGACAAGTCCTTGGGTAGAAACAGTAGCAACTATTATTTCAAGTCCAAATATTACAGAGGGATCTTATGATTACCTAATTAAGTATGAAGCATCAGAAGGTACTGCTGTTAATAAAGAAGGTAAAAAGATAAATGGTATGATTGAACAATTTGGGCTTAGTCAAAAAAGACCTCTAAATAAACAGAAACTTCGGCTAAGATATATGAAAGAAGAGCCTGTAATTTTTGAATTAATGGATCGAATTAAATTCGAATAGAAACCTTAAAATTTATTATTTTTAGGAAAACCAAAAGGTGGAAGCTTTCCTGCTTGCGCACGACTTCCAAGCCAAGGACGTAAATCTGTAACTGTTCGATTTTGTGTGCCGTAAATCCAGCTTAAGCCTTGAGAAAACGTGAAGACTTTTAAATCTGAAAAAGCCGCTTCTTTATATTTTTGCAAAATAACCCCCTTGCCCCGAGAAAGTTGAGGGATTTCAGTCGTTGGGAAGACTAAAAGTTTACGGTTGGTCCCCATTATCGCGACATGGTCACCTATAAGGGGGACGCATTTTTGAGCTTTAACTCCTGCATCTAATAGAACAACTTGCTTACCTAGCTTAGTTTGAGCTTGGATTTCTTGAGCAGAAACAATAAATCCTTTACCTTCTGAGGTTGCAAGTAAAAATTTTTGGTTGAGGGTTTCTGGTTTGATAATAAATATTGAAAGGATCTCATCTTCATTTTCGAGATCTATTAAAAGAGACAAAGCTTCACCATGACCTCTACCACCTGGGAGTTTATCAACTCCAAGCGTATAAAAACGCCCGTTTGAGGCAAAAATTAAAAGCTTGTCAGTTGATTCACCTTCAAGAAGGAAACGAGCTTCATCTCCTTCTTTATATTTTATGTCTTGATGAACAAGTTGATGTCCTTTAAGAGTACGAATCCAATTTTTTTGTGAACAAACAATGGTAACAGGTTCTTTTTCTAGAAAAGCTTCAATGGGGACATCTGTGATTTGAGGAGCCGTTTCAAAAGTGGTGCGACGTTTTCCAAAAAGGTTTGAAAAACCAAAGGCTTTTTGAATATCTTTAATTTCTTTAGCAATAACGGTCCATTGCTGTTTCTCGGTAGAAATGAGGTTTTGAAGATTTAATTTTTCTTCTTCTAAGGATTGCAATTCTTTAATGATTTGAATTTCTTCAAGTTTTCTTAAAGCACGCAGGCGCATATTTAAAATTGCTTCTGCTTGGGTATCTGAAAGCGCCCATCGTTCTTGCATCACACTTTTTGGGTCGTCTTCTTCCCGAATAATACGGATGATTTCATCTAAGTTCAGATAAGCAATTTGATACCCTTTTAAAACTTCAAGCCGATGATCAATTTGGGTGATACGATAGTTGGATCTTCGCTGAAGTACTTGACGACGATGATTAAGAAAAGCTTGAAGAACATCCTTTAAGCTCATAACTTTAGGGATACGACCTTCATCAAGAACATTCATGTTCATATTAAAACGAATCTCTAAATCCGTTTGTCGATAAAGCGCTTCCATAAGCACAAGAGGATCAATGCTTCGGTTTTTAGGTATCAAAACAAGCCTAATATCTTCTGCTGATTCATCTCTTAAATCACTAAGAAGAGGGATTTTCTTCTCAAGAATTAATTCTGCTATTTTTTCAATAAGGCGTGCTTTTTGAACTTGGTAAGGAAGTTCAGTGACAATAATTTGATATGCGCCGCCTTTCAACGATTCAATTTCAAACCGTGAACGTAATCTGAAGCTACCTCGGCCTGTTTCATAAGCCTTTAGGATATTCTCGTGCGGTTCTACAAGTAGACCTCCAGTTGGAAAATCAGGTCCTGGCATGACTTTAAGAAGGTCATTAATGGAGACCATAGGATTTTTGAGAAGGAGCTGAAGGGCTTCACAAATTTCTTCCACATTGTGAGGGGGAATATTAGTTGCCATCCCTACCGCAATTCCTGTTGCTCCATTTGCTAAAAGATTTGGAAATTTAGCAGGAAGTACTAAAGGCTCTTCGGTTTCATTGTTGTAAGTTTTTTGAAAATCAACAGCGTCTTCGTAGATACCTTCAAGCATGTAAGAGGCCGCTAAAGTAAGCCGAGCTTCTGTATAACGCATTGCAGCCGCATTATCGCCGTCAATGCTTCCAAAGTTCCCTTGTCCGTCAATCATAAGATAGCGAAGAGAAAAATCTTGTGCCATACGGACCATAGATTCGTAAATAGGATCGTCTCCATGGGGATGGTATTTCATCATGACATAGCCGACAGCGCTTGCTGATTTACGATGAAGTTTATCTTGCGTGTTACCGGATTCGCCCATGGCATAGAGGATGCGCCTTTGAACCGGTTTTAATCCATCTCGTACATCAGGAAGGGAACGTGCTGTAATTGTCGACAAAGCATAACTTAGATAGCGCTCAGAAAGCGCTTCGTTAAGCAGGGTATCTTTAACCTTCCCAATAGAATTCGTCATTCAGGCCTCGCTATATAAGCTTGCCGAGCTAATCGATTTTTAAGACGTTCACGTGCTTCCGGCAATTTTAACCCATGAAGGCCAAAGAGATAACGTTCTAAGAAATATTCATTTAAATCTAACACTGCAAGAAGCTCCTTACTTGAAAGAGAAATCTCATGCCTGTTAGGTTCTGTCAAGCAAGGAGGAAGTCTTAAAAGCTTATCTTTGTAAGGTAATCCAGCTGAATTTGAGATAGCCCTTCCGGTTCGAGGTGAGATAAAGACAAGATTTTGCTTATCACCTGTCGCAGCACAACTTGAAAAATCTAGACTAATACCTGCATATCTAAGAAGAATAAACTCAAGCTCAATCAGGAACCAAGCCCAATTTTCGTGGGCTAAATTAAAAATAAATTCCCTAAAGAGATTAAAAATTTCTTTTTGAGGTTCACGCTCAGGCAGTACCTTTTCAATAAGGCAACAAGCCGTGTTTAGAGCTTCAAGTCGTATGGGGTCTTGAAAAATTGTCGCAAAAGCACTGTAGATATTCTCCAGTTGCCAAGTTCCTAAATGCTCGGGAAGCCGAGCCTGCCAAGTGATCTCACAAAGGTTTCCAGGGTGAAGAACTTGCTCAGCTTTTTTAGTGAGTCGCATAACCCCTATATGACGCCCATGCTCATTCGTGAGGCACGTGACAATAATTTTATTCTCACCAAATCGTTTAAGAGAAATAACAATACCTTGGTCTTTCCACTGCAAATCATTACCTGCTGTGCTTTATAAAGCAAAAATTAAAAGAGAATTTGTTAAAATAACTTAATCTAATACCTTATTCAATTTTTAAGCTACTTTTGGGAGATTAGAAAGATTTTTTGTAATTCTAATGAAATCAACAATATAATCTCCAAGCAAGCGTACTTTTTTTGACTCTTTTAAATGCTCTGGATAGACGTAGTAGGCATCAATAATTGGTCCATTAATATGAGGTAAAACCTCGACAAGTTTTCCACTTCTTAAAAGTAAATTTTCTTGTGCAAGGGTCACAATTCCTAAGCCTTGTTCAGCAGCGTGATAAGGGCTACAAACCACTAAATAGGGTTCTCTTTCTTTATCATCTTTTGTGCCTAGAGACAGATGCCATTTAAGATCAGATAAAGAAGAACCACTGGTTATATGAGAAATCATCTTATGAGAATCTAGATCTTCAATAGTTTCTGGCGTTCCATGTGTTTCAAGATAGTCTGGGCTTGCAAATAATTTTAATTGAAATTGCATAAGGTGACGTTGAATCCAATTAGGACGATCCGGTGTAAAAGGTATAATCGCAGCATCTACTTCATTAACATTAAAGTCGTTAAGACGTTCAATAGGTGTCATATGAAGACGAATTTTAGGGTACCGTTTTAAAAATTCTGCAATGTATTGAATAAGTATAGTTGATGTCCAACCACTTGGAATAGCAACCCTTAGTACTCCCTGAGGCTCAACGCCTACTTCATTTAATAATGAGCGTGCAGCATCAAGTTCAGCAAAAACTTTATGAGCAGATTCAAAAAGAACTTCACCTTGCTCTGTTAAGCTAAGACCTCTGACTTGTCGATAGAATAAAGGAGCTTTAAGACGATGCTCAAGATCACTAATATGTCGACTTACAGCAGAAGGACTTAAATTGAGTTCACAGTTTGTGAAACTCTTTGCTTTAGCGGCATAATAAAAAATACGTAATTTATCGAGATCCATGACTTGTTTTCCTCATTAGTGATAGAACTAAATTATATGTAAGCACCAATTTGACTATTACAAGGGCTATTGTAAGAATAATTTTTCCTAATTTATGCTTAGGAAGCAAATTGTTTTAACTAACAAGATTAAAATTGACAAATATGAAATGAAAAAATTGCATATCTTGTTAGAACGTAAAAATAACCCCTCCTATAACGTATCTGTAATTACAGGATATGCTTTGAAAGAAGTGTTGCTTTTTTATTTTATTATATGGGCAAAATTTTCTTCTGCGAAACGCCAGTTTGCAAGATGATTTAGAAAAATTTCTAAATAATCAGGACGTCGATTTTGATAATCTAGATAGTAAGCGTGTTCCCAAACATCACATGTTAAAAGAGCAATTTGTTCATGAATCATTGGAAGATCTGCGTTACCTGTTTTGGTGATCTTTAATTTTCCTTTTTCATAAACAAGCCATGCCCAGCCAGAACCAAATTGCGTTACTCCAGCTTGTTTAAATTGATTCTTGAATTCTGAAAAACTTCCGAAATCTTCTATTATTTTGGTAGCTAACGCACCTTGTGGCTCGCCTCCGCCATTTGGTGACATCGAGTTCCATAGAAATGTATGATTCCAAATTTGAGCAGCGTTATTAAAAATACCGCTTGTTGCAGGAGATTGGGCCGACTTTAAAATAATCTCTTCTAAAGTAAGATTTGTTAGATCGGCTGCATCAGCAAGAAGATTATTTAAATTGTTCACATAAGCCTGATGATGTTTCCCATAGTGAAAATCGAGTGTGCGCTCTGAAAGATAGGGCTCTAAAGCATCATGTCTATAAGGAAGAGGAGGGAGAGTAAATGCCATTTCTTTACCTTTCATTTGATTAATTTAAATCATACAATTATTTATTTCCCAGATTTAGGCTCTTCTTTACGTCCTGCACGCCCAAAATTTCCGAAGATTTGGTGAAGTAGTGGGCGCTCATGACCTACAGAAGGAGTGACATCTTTATTAGGGGAAATTTCATCTTCAGGGGTGGTTTTTATTGAAACTTCTTTTACTTTGTTTAAGTTATCAAAGCAAATTAAAATGAGTTTTTGTTCAAGTGGTTTGGGATCAAAGAAAGCAAGGCTTTCTGTTATCTTATAATAATAAATCCATGTATTTTCATCAAAAAGAGAGGCGCTTGAGGGGCTTCCAAGCAAGCGCAAAACATCTTCTTTTGTATGGTAATTACTTTTTATTTTCTCAACTTCATTTAAATCAGGCAGTTTTCCACGATGATCAATTCGAGCAGTGCAACCACCAAGCATAAGAAACAAGCTTATAAAAAAATAAAAATTTAAATTTTTCACCATAAAATTCTCTTAATTAAACATTTGAATATATGTTGACTTTGCACGTCAAATTATAAAAGTCAATAGATCATGGGACATAAAACTTGCCTTTCTTAATAAAAATTCTTATAAATCTAAATAAAATGAAGGGAGTTTTCTAATAAGATGATTCTAACATGTCCTTCTTGTCAGAAACGTTATATGGTTGAGTCACAAGAAATTGGCTCAAAGGGAAGACTTGTCCGTTGTGTTGCCTGTCGCCACACTTGGCATCAACAATTGGATGAAGAAGCCTCAGCTCTGGCTGATTTTACAAAGGAGTTTTTCTCTGAAAAAGAAAATGTCATTGCATCAAAGCGGTTTTCTTCAGGTTGGCTTTTTATGGTCGTTGGAGCATTTGTGCTTCTTGCTGCATGTTTGATGGCTCGTAATACCATAATTTCTTATTGGCCAAATGCGGGAGTGCTCTTTTCGAAAATGGGATTTTCAATTTCTAGTCCAGCAGAAGGCTTACAAATTGAAAATATTACGCCTGTCCAACTTGCACAGGGAACAAATTCGATGATTGTTCTAAAAGGAGAACTCGTAAATACTTCTTCTTTAATTCGTACTATTCCGACTTTACACATTATCGTTAAAGGTGATTGCAAAGGAGCCCCTTTAGTCTCTCAGCTAAAAATGCAGTTAAAACAGACATTAGGGAAGATGTTAAAAAACCCAAATATGAGTGAAGGACTTTGTACTTTAGAAAAGTGGGATTATACTCTTTCTGAGTCGCGCCTTTTCCCTTCTGAACGATTAAGTTTTGAAACACCTCCTCATGCCATGGTTGAAGGTGCAAAAGACATTACAGTTGAGTTTTAGGAGCTTTTCATGGCTTTAACATCTTCGTTAACTTTAAATAAAATTTCTTGGGACACATTTTTTCAAGCTGAATTGAAAGAGCACTTAAAAGTTGCTGAAGAAACTCAAAAAAGTCTACAAAATCAGTTTGTCTCTCTCGTTGAAATGGCGCTTAGTTCTTTACAAAAGGGTGGAAAAATCATTTTTTTTGGCAACGGAGGAAGCGCTGCTGATTCGCAACATTTAGCGACCGAGTTAACTGTACGGTATCGTAAAAATCGCTCTGCAATTGCAGCTCTCGCTTTAACGACAGATACTTCTGCTTTGACGGCAATTGGGAATGATTTTGGCTTTAATCATCTCTTTGAAAGGCAACTAGAAGCTCTTGCTAAACCAGAAGATCTTGTCATTGGCATTTCAACTTCAGGCAAAAGCCCAAATGTTATTTTGGCTTTCGAGAAAGCCAAACAATTAGGGATTAAAACGGTAGCATTTACAGGGGGAACGGGAGGAGAGCTTCCTGGAAAAGTTGATTTAATGCTTTGCGTTCCTTCCTCAACAACAAGCCGAATTCAAGAAATGCACATTACATTGGGACAAATGCTGTGTGGGGCAGTAGAAGATTATTTTACTAACTCTTAAAGGTGTATGATGGTCTCTTCTTTAAATTTTGATCAATATCTAAGTCATTTCACCGGGACACATTTATTATGCCTTGGTGACGTAATGCTTGATAGCTTTATTTATGGTCGTGTTGAGCGTATTTCTCCTGAAGCGCCAGTCCCAGTTTTCCATACCAGCCACAAAACCATGTCTATAGGTGGTGCAGGTAATGTCGTTAGAAACCTATCTGCTCTTGGCGTTGAAACTTCTTTTTGTGGCGTGATTGGGCAAGATTACAATGGTTCAAAGTTAAATAATTTAGTTAATGACTTACCAAGAACAAATGGTTTTTTAATTCAGGATGAGCATCGTTCCACAACTCACAAGATACGCTATTTAGCCCACAACCAACAGATTCTACGAGCAGATACCGAAGAAACATTTTTTCTTTCTCTAGATCTTCAGAACAAAGTAAAACAGTATTTCCAAGAGAACTTACCTTTAATTCATGGAATCATTTTTTCTGACTATGGTAAAGGGATGTTACCCCCATCCCTTTTAAAAGAATTATTGTTTTTAGCAAAACAAGCAGGAAAGCCTGTCATTATAGATCCCAAAGGCAGTGATTACAGTATTTATCAGGGGGCAACAATTCTGACACCAAATTTACGTGAACTTTCTCAAGCCACTCAAATGCCCGTTACGACGGATGAGCAAATTGTTGAAGCTGCTAATAGCTTAATTCGTAAATATGACTTTAAAGCTATTCTTGTCACACGTAGCGAACAAGGCATGAGCCTAATTCAAGCGGATCAAGAACCTTTTCATATTCCAACCCATGCACTTGAAGTATTTGATGTTTCAGGGGCAGGTGATACAGTGATAGCTGCATTTTCAGCCGCTTTTATGAGTGGAGCGTCATTTGAAGAGGCGGCTTACTTTGGAAATTTAGCGGCAGGCGTTGTGGTCGCGAAAGTAGGTACGGCGACAGTTACTTTAGAAGAAATGAGGAAGCGTCTACACACGCAAAAAGCCTTTGAAATACAGGATAAAAATTTAACCCTTCCAGAGGCAAACGAAGCTGTTATCCAATGGAAGCGTCAAGGCTTAAAAATTGGTTTTACAAATGGATGCTTTGATCTCCTTCATCCAGGCCATATAGCGCTTTTACAAGAAGCAAAAGCGAAATGTGATAAGTTGATTGTTGGCTTAAATAGCAATGCCTCAATCCAACGCTTGAAAGGTTTGCAAAGACCAATCCAATCTCAGGAAGCGCGCGCCATTGTCCTTTCTTCTTTAGAGATGGTGGATATGGTCGTTGTTTTTGAGGAAGATACGCCCATAAATCTGATTCATACTTTGCGACCAGATGTTCTGGTTAAAGGGGCCGACTATACAATTGATAAAGTTGTTGGGGCTCGCGAGGTCCAAAGTTGGGGTGGTGAAGTCCTGCTGGTCAAGCTCATTCCAGAACAAAGCACAACAGGGACAGTGCACAAGATAAAAGAAGCACAACAAGAATTAGATCAAGTCGCGTAATTTTTAACGAAAAGGATTAAATATGAAAAAAGAAACCATTATTTATACTGTCTTAAGTGGATTAATGATGACAAGTCCAATCATTGCATCAAATGATGATCCATCAAACTTATCACCTAATACAAAACAAGCTATTTCAAGAGTAGAGCAACAATATTCTCCTTTTACAGCGCAAATCGTCACGCAACAGATAATTGAGGAACGAGACGCGAAGAGAAAAGAGCAGACTCTTAAAGCAGAAAAAGACCGCATAGCGAGAGAATATGAAGCAAGAATTCAGGCTGAAGCTGATGCGCACGCACAAGAGATGAAAGAGTTGCAAGCAAAAATAGAAGAATTATCTGGGGCTAGAGGGAATCACTAATAGAGCTTGAGTTTAAGAAACATGAGTACTTCAGTGGGCAGGTTCGAGTAATAAACCTGTTCCACTTTTTTATGCTCAAAAAAGTCCACTAAGAGCTAAAAGAATAGTTGCTTCGGAGTTACTTGCTCTCAGTTATTAACATGTCAGAGAACTGGTGATTAACATCGCGGTGTTTGCATTCGTCATTTCTAATGACAACAATTAAATCCTTTAAGCGCGCATCTTGTGAAAGATTCCAATAATCTCGGGCAATTTGAGGAATATCGCTATTAGGAATTCGGCCTCTCTCAATTTCCTCAAGGTATTGCGTGTAACTAATGACAGCTTCTTCTTCAAGATAACCAACAAGTCGGTGAGCCGTTTTGGCAGAGAAAACATACATAATTAAATAGAGCGTATAGAAAATTCCTTGGGCCGCAATAATAAGAAATCTCTCCAAAGTACTTGGCTGCGCAATATGGATGAAAGTCATTAAATGCATTCTTTCATTTTCAGCTTCGTCTAAAAGTTCTTTTATCCATCCATGGTCATCTTCAATGCGTCGTAATGATCTTAAATGCCTTAACATCCCTGCAATCATGCCAGGAATTGCCGCAACGGTTTCAAGCACAACAGCACGGTGACCATATCTTTTCTTGAAGAAAGCATCGGCAAATAACCGCATAAATCTAACGATCCGAAGGGCAATATGATCTTCAAGGGTTTTAGGTTTGCGATGAACTTTTAAAGGATATAACTCAGCCATCAATATTCCTTATATTTATAGAGATATTAACAAAGCACCTAATGCCTAGCACTTTATTTTCGCAAAACCAAGATTTAAAAAAAGTTAAGATTTATTTTAAAATACGGTTTAGGGTTAATGCATTATAAGGAGCGTGTCCCAGACGCGTATTATTGAAATATAGCCACATATCTTTTGAATCTAAGCCTTTAATTTGTTTAGACCATTCTAATAAAGTGTATGTATCATAATTTGCTTCATAAGTTGGGTTCCCATGAAAACGTATATATAAGTCTGTTTGATAAGGGATAAGAATTTCAGGCATGTTCATCCCAATTGTATTGCAAAAGGTAATGTTAGCTAATTTACATGCTTTAAAAACTTCAGGATTCCACCAGCTTGCATGCCTAAATTCTAAAACATTTTTATAAAAGGGATCTAGGTGTGTGAGAATGCGTTCTAAATTTTGAAGTGTAAAAGTAAAACTCGGCGGTAATTGAAATAAAAAACAACCCATCTTTTCTTGCAGAAGGTTTGAGAGGTCATAAGTCGATTGAATCCATTCTTTAGCTTCATGGAATTTTAGGATATGGGTAATCATTCGATTGGCTTTAAGAGTAAATCTAAATCCTAAAGGTGCTGTTTGATACCAGTTTTTAATCGTTTTAGGGGAAGGATAATGGTAAAAAGTGTTATTAACTTCGACCGTGTTAAATTGAGACGTATAAAAATCTAAATAATCATTGGGAGATAAAGTTGGATGGTAGAACTTTCCCTTCCATTCTTGATAAGACCAACCCGAGCATCCAATATAAATATTGTTCGTCAAGAAAGTTTAAATATAAGATTGGTCTTCAGTATCTTCAAATTGATTCGTAAGCCCATCTAAAGATTCGTAAATGTTGGCCTCTTCGAAAGTACCCACAGTCTCATAAAGAGTAATTCCACAAAAATCTTCTGTTTCGTCAACTTTTAAAGTGGGAAAAGTATGCGCAATAGGCTTAATCATAAAATGTAAAAATAAAAAGATAAACGCTACAATAGTAATCTTATTCATTTAACATCTCCTTCTTTTTACTTTCAGTATAAAAGAAATAATACAGAGTAGAGAATTTGAGATATAAGGGAAATTTCAACTGCAAGATTATATCAGCGCTCTTATTTTACGTGTAAGAGATGTAAGAAAAGAATTCAAAAAACCGGTAAAATTATTGTCATATAGTTTAACTTTAGGGCAAATAATTAGATTAAAAATCATAAACTTGTCCAATTTTTTGAATCAATAAACAATATGATTAAGTATAGATTTTTAAATTGGTCTATAAGAAGAAGAAAAGCTTATATTAATTAAAATTTATTTAAAATTTTAGAATATATTTGACAGGAATTTTCTTTAAGAATAGATAGAAACATTCATTTTTAACAAAAAATAATTTTTTTGAAAAAAAAGTTGACAACTTTGAATGATAGTATATTTAGATAAGAAATAATATTAAAATTTAAGACAATTTGTGTATATGAGGAAAAATTAAAATGAAAAATATGACTAAAAAGTCCTCCTTATTCAATACTTTCTCGGCAGGCTTAATTCTTTCCTGTTTGGGTATGAATGTCTTTAAATGTGAAGCAAGTGTCCAGGAAGAAACGAGGGATGGAAGTTCTAAGCCAGCGGTGGCAAGTTCAGCGGCTGTACTCCATATGCCTGAAAGCGAACCCATACTTCGCCTCCCTGAATTACATCCTATAAAAATACCAACAACTGATGAACTTCAAGGAAACACGTTTTGGCATGAGCTGGTTAGTTTACAAGCAACTGACTCTGCACGAAAGGCGAGAGGACCTCAAGGGCAGGAGGCATTTTCTGCAGTAACCAATCTAGCAACTCTTTTTGAAGAGTATAAAAATGCAAGTATTATTCCAGAGGGAAAAAATTTTATAGATATTTTAACCCAAGAGGGTTGCAAAATTAAAGTTGTTTTAAATGATCACGAAATGGAATTACCAGAGTTTAGACAAACTTTAGAATTATCCATAAGGCAATGGCCTATTTTAAAAGATTGCTTTTTTAGTCTTAATCAATCTGTCTTATTATTCCGTAAGCGTATACTAGCTGACTTTAAACATAAGCAGGAAGAGTATGTACGAATAAATCCACTTCTTGAACGACTTAAAATTTTAGATGAAATAAATGAAAGCAGTAAAAAAGAATGGAAAGAACGCAAAAAGAAATTAGAAGAAGATAACCAAGCTTTAAAACAAGAAAAACAAGAATTAACTGAAGAAAATGAGCGACTTAGGGCCGAAGCAGCTCGTCTTCGAGCAGCGACACAAGAGGCAGAAGAAGATAACCAAGCTTTAAAACAAGAAAAACAAGAATTATCTCGAGAAAATCAGCAACTTAAAGATGAATTAACTCGCATCCGAGCAGCGACACAAGACGTAGCAATTGAAATTCCTCAAACTAAGACAGTTAATTCTACACGGAAAACTGGTTTTTGGGCATGGGTATTCAGCTGGTTCAAAAAAGATACAGGGGAAAAACAAAGACTTTTAGATCATGAAAATTAAAGGAGTATATTATGAAAAAACAAATTATTTATACATTGGTGTATGGATTAATGATGTCAAGTGCGGTACTTGCCTCAAATGATGATCCAGTTACACCAAACGCAAAAGCATTTATTAAAAAGCAGGTCGCGGATTTACCTTACTCTCCTGCTTCTAAAGACTATATAGAAGAAGATTTAGTAGCTCAAGAAAGGCAAAAGAGGCTAGACCAAATTTTGCAGAAAAAAACTCTAGAAGCTCAACAGGCGTTAACGAGAGAAGCTGAAGAACAAAGGAAAAAAGCTGAAGAACAACACAAATTTGAAATGAATGAACTGAATAAGAAATTAGCAGACTTAGATTCTTTAAAATCAGCTAGTGAAAATGATTTATTGTCTTTAAGGCAAAGATTAAAAAATATCGAGGCAGAAAACGCTATCTTGCAAGCAGATAAGAAGAGATTAGAGGAAGAACAAACAAGAATTAATAGTGACATTCGTTCAAAAACCGACGAACTTACAAAATTATCAGAGAACCTTATTGCAGCACAAACATCAGCAAATCAAGATCAAGAACAAATTAAAGCTAACTTACAGGCCTTAAAGAATCATAAGGAAGTTATGGAAAGATTGAATAATTCTCTTAAAGCAGCAAGAGTGAAAATTGATGAAAAAAATGATGAGTTAGTGAAAAAAACTATAGAAGCAAAAGCCTTAGAAGAAAAACTTAAGACTTCAGAAGCGGTATTAAAACAAACCAATGAAAAATTATCTGCAATACAGATTCAGGTTTTTGCTAAGGGTGGAAGTACATCTTCAACTGCAACTGGCCAAGCTCAAACTGCTGGGGCGAAATCTCAAACTAGTAACAAGAAAAATATAACAGCTATCGGTGATGATGACTAAAGATTGAGCTAATTAAATATTAGTGCTAAGAAGAACAGGTTCAAGTTTTTCTAAAAATTTTGGACCTGTTTTCTTAATTAAGATATACTTGGAGGCTAGGTTGAAAAAAATAATATGTTGCTTAGTTGTTTTCTTTTTTAGCTTTACTTCTTATGCTGAAACATGGAATAATCTCCAATCATTTCAGTGGCCTACATGTAATATTTCTCAAAATGATTGGCGAGTAGGTGTTGGCATCGGGATTGAATATTTTAATGTTAACGCAAAAGTAAAAGACAATCTTACAAATTTTGGTATCATTCACTTTGGAGATCGGGATGAAACACAAAATAAAGTACAAGTTGCTCCGGCTTTTGAATTGGGAAAAACAAGTTTTAACCATTATTACACTGGTATTAACGTAAGCTGGCATTATTCCAACGCTAAAAAAGAATCTAGAACCCCATTTAAATACGAAACACACCTTAGGCATAAGTTCATAATGTCTTATTATATAAATATTTTAGCTAAGTTGGGATACAGAGTAACTCCGAAGACGATGGTTTATATTCTCGGCGGTCCCTCAATAGCTAAATGGTCTCATGAAACATATCAAATGAGGTTCCAAAACTTAGATAATACATTTAAAATTAAGAAGACTAGTGTTGGTGTAGGGGTAGGAGGCGGATTAGAATATTTTTTTTGTAATGGATTAGCAGTAAGTGTTGATTATACACATCATTTTTATAAAAATGTAACAGCTAAAAACACTATGCGCTTTCTTGATGCCAGAGGAACACCTCCACGTCCTTACCTACGCTCAGGGATTATTTCTAAAAAAGTAAAACCCTCCTCTGATGCTGTTGTGGTGCGGTTGTCTTATTTTTTCTAAAATACTTTAGAGTTATCAAATACTGACGAAAATTTAATGGCTTAACTCTTAAGCCATTAATTTTTCTTTTATAGTAAATATGGTAAGCTTCATTTAAACATCTTTTTAAGGTTTGTGATGCTGCCATTAAAATCGTTCTATTTTATTCGTCATGGAGAGACAGAGTGGAATCGCCAAGGCCTCATCATGGGACAGCAAGATATTCCTTTAAATGCAACAGGACTTCAACAAGCTCACCAAGCCAAGGAAATCTTAAAGCAAGAAAGCTTTTCTACAATTTATACCAGTCCGCTTCAACGGACATATCAAACAGCCCAGATTTTAAATGACGCGTTAAAGAAAGAAGTTATCTTAGAAAACTTACTAAAAGAACGGCATTGGGGCCAATTAGAAGGATTAAGCCGCACCTGTATTCAAGGTAAAGGAATAACCTTTGATAATATGCCATCTGATGCTGAAACATCCGTAAATTTTGAAGCTCGTATTCTGAAAATATTCACACAAATCTTAAACTTATCAGACATTCCACCGTTAATTGTTGCCCATAGTGGCGTTTTTATTGCCTTGGTAAGGATGTTAGGCTATCCCTCTTTAAGAACAGCAAATTGTGTTCCTTTTCTATTTAAACCCCCTGAAGAAAAAACCCATCCATGGATTGTTTCTAACTTAAACGAGCAAGCGGATTTGTAATCAGAATTTTTAAGGCATCTTGTTGAACATTTAAACGTGTGCTAAATTCAAGAAAAAAGGGAATTTAATGATATCTTTTAAAAATCTCCAGCAAGTCTATGCGCTCTTTATCTGCTTAATTAGTATGATAGTATTGCTTTTTTCTGCAGGAAATTTTTTAGATGATTCAACGCGTCTTTTATTTCCTTCCTACCGGAATGCGAGTCAGTTATTAACTTTTCAATCGAATGAGGCCTATTTACAGCATCATAATTTTGGGGGTGACGCTGAACGCTTAGAAGCAAAGAAATTATTCCCTGAAAAGCTCACAGAAAAAAGACTTTTAGATCAAAAACATTATATGGAAGTCGAGCATTTTCGCACCTTAGATAGCCTCATTAAAACGATCCAATGGATCTTGGTTGCCTTGTTGTTCTTTTGGCTTCATTGGAGACTCTATAAAAAATCTAACCGGAAATAATGACAATCTTTCCTGGCTTAACTTCTTATAAAAGCCATTTAAACATTGAAAACATTATTCGCAAAATTTCGCCTTTAGATACTCTTGAAACCCAGCACATTAACGATACGCTTTCTTGGGTTCAAAGTGGGGTCCCAATTCATCGTCTGCAAAAACCTGATATCCCAAATAAACATCTCGTCTCTTATTTTGTTCCTTTTGATGAAAACAAAAATAAAATCTTATTAACGTCTCACAAAAAATCTGGGCTTTGGTTGCCGCCTGGAGGCCATGTTGAACTTGATGAAGATCCTCAGGAAACAGTTAAAAGAGAGTGCCTAGAAGAGTTAGGTTGCCCTGCCGATTTTTGGCGAGATGAGCCTTTATTCTTAACATCAACGCTGACGGTTGGGCCGACCGCAGGACACACGGATGTAAGTTTATGGTATGTTATCTATGGCCAAGAGAATCAAGATTACGCATTTGATATAAACGAGTTTGAAACGATACGATGGTTTAAGTTTAACGAGATTCCCTATGAAAAATCAGATCTTCATATGCGTCGTTTCCTCACCAAACTAATGATTTATATTAAGGCGTAATTTTTATTACTCACTGGTAGAAAGGTAATAAGGCACGTTAATAATAATGCGTGCTTGATTATGCAAATGCTCATTCCAAGAAAGCGTTCTTACAATCGCTTCTGCAGTACGATTATGAAGAAGATTATGCCACCAATGCTCAGGAATAAATTCAGGAAGGATAAGAACTGACGAGGCCTCATTTTGAGCGTCTAACTTATGGACATATTCAATAATAGGTCTGATAATTGAGCGATAAGGAGATTCTAGGATAACGATATCAAGACCCCATCCTAAAGCGTCTAACTGCGCTTTTGCTTGAGACGTATCATAATAATTAATGTTAACAAGAATAACTTTCACATTCGTTGTCATTTGACGTGCGAATCGTAAGGCTTCGAGGGTCCCTTTATGAACTCTAGAAACAGGGACAACGGCTGTTGAAGTCTTTGACTGGCTAAAGTTTTTAGTAATATTTTTTTCAAGGGAAATATTAACGGAAAGTTGCTGTTCAATTTCATTGTAATGCTTTTTTACCCCCCAACATAATCCTATTATCATTGGGACTGCGATGAAGACGAGAAAAGCACCTTCAAAAAATTTAGCTTCAAAAGTGACAAGAAGAGCAATCCCAGTTAAACAGGCGCCAAAAGTGTTTAAGGCCATTTTACAACCCGTTGATGACCAGAAAGATTGAGCTGTATTTTTGAGATGACGAGACCAATATTTGATCATCCCAATTTGGCTTAGCGTAAAAGCGCTAAACACACCAATTGCGTAAAGAGGGATTAAAGCATGGGTATTTCCTTTAAAAATAAGGATTATAATACTCGCCAAAATAGCCAGCCACAAAACCCCCTTAGAGAAGACAAGGCGATCACCGATTGCAGTAAGTTGACGCGGAAGCCAACCATCTCTTGCCAAAATAGCGCCTAATTTAGGGAAGCCTGCAAAGACTGTATTTGCTGCCATGAATAAAACGATCGCCGTTAAAATTTGAAGCGTGTGATAAAGAAGCCCATCCCCCCAAAGCGTACGCGTTATTTGACTTAATAAACTTTCAGAAGCAATCGGTTGAAGGGCAAGATTTTGAGAAATAATTGTAATTGAAAGAAATGTTCCGCCAAGAATAATCCCGAGCGCTAAAAGAATTTGACGTGCCACTTTTGCACAAGGTTTTGCCAGCATCGTGCCAGCATTTGCAATAGCTTCAATCCCGGTCATAGCCGTGCATCCCCCCGCGAATGCTCGTAGAATAACCGTTAAGGTTGCAAGGTTAGAGAGAATTTCAAAAGAGAGATGAGAATGACTCTGTAAAGACATGTTTGTCTTAAACAAACCATCAATACACAAACAAATAATCAGAAGGATGAAAGCCCCTACTGGTAAAGCTACTGCATAAGCTGATTCACGAATTCCTCTCAAGTTAATCCATGTTAAGAGCCAAATTCCAGCAAAACACAAAGATAATTTAAAATCGTGTAAATACGGGAAAGCAGAGCAAAGAGCACGAACACTTGCTGTCATAGAAACAGCAACTGTTAAGACATAATCAATAAGGAGAGAAGAGGCTGCAATTAAAGAGAAAGAAGTCCCTAAATTCTGTCGAGCGACCACATAGGCTCCTCCTCCTTCTGGGTAAGCTTGAACAGTTTGGCGATAGGAGGCAATAAGCGCGATTAATACAATAACGATCGCTAAAGCAATTGAGGTTGAAAAGTTTACAAAGTTACTTCCCGCTAATGAAAGGGCGATTAAGATCTCTTCTGTTGCATAAGCAATAGAAGAGAGGGCATCCACAGCTAAAAGAGGTAACCCTAAGAAAAAGCCTAGTCTCTCTTGGTGTTGAGATGAACTTTTGAGCGGATGACCAAGCAATAACCTGCGAACACGGGCAGCAGGATGATTATCAGGTAAAACGCGTTGAAAAGGAAAAACAAGAGTTTTCATAGTCCTTACAATATGATGACTTATAATGCTAAATCAAGGTTATTTAAAAAGGAATGAACTGATTCCTTATAATTATTGTTCAAAAAAGTAAGTCTCTTGAATTATACACTAGAAATAATTATTCTTGGTAAGAGGTTAATCGGAATTTTAGTTTAAAGGAATACTTAATGACCTCGATGGATGCCAATAAAGATAAATCTCTTTCATGCGTAAATTCATATTCTGTTGAAGATGGTCATCGTTTGCCTGCGGATAAAGTAGACCTTAACGAGCATTTAATAAAAAATCCTACAGCAACTTTTTTTCTAAGAGCGGCAAGTGATGCCTTAAAAAAGTCGGGAATTTTTAGAGAAGATTTACTTGTTGTTGATCGTAGCGCGAAGCCAACATCAGGAGATATTGTCATTGCTGAAATTGATGGTGAACTTTCTGTCAGAAATTATACTGAGAACGAGCAAAAAATTATTCTTTCCACGGATTATTCGCATATAGAATTTTTGCTTTCAGAAAATACCAAACAAATTCCTATATGGGGGGTTGTTACGACAGTTATTCACTCTTTATAATCTGTATCTATTGAAACAGGGTTTTTTATAACTTATTTTATTTTTTTCGAATTAATTAAACTATATTTAGAATAAAGACGGGAGCTAAAATATTCTATTCATTTATCCTTTTTGGCGAAAAAAAGAAAAACATCAAGAACTTGAATATGAATAAAAACATCCTTAGGATTATTTATTCTTTTTATAAAATAAAGAATTGAAACAGAGTTTATATAACTTATGCAATATTTTGAAAAACATTTATTTCAGAAAATTTATCCCAAAGATCTAGAAAAAATAAATGGTATAAAATTTACTTGGAGAGAAATTGATATTGTCGCTTTTATGGCGCATGGAAAATCAACCAAAAAAATAGCTTCTTTTTTCTCTATTTCTCCCAGAACTGTGGAAAATCACGTGCGCAACATCATGATAAAAATTGAATGTAATTCGCGTGAAGCCATCGTCGATTTTTTCGAAAAATCTCAAGAAATTCAGTCACTTAAAAAATATTATTCAAAGTTAAGAATTGAAGTCGTGTTTAGAGAATGTTTGAAAGAAATTTCAGCTTTCGTGAAAAAAGAAAAGCCATCTTGCAAATTACTTTACTTTCTTGGAGAGCTTAATACGGAAGAGAGAAATCAAACACTTGCGACTTATTTAAAACTTGCAGGGTTCAACGTTGTATCTGAGTTTATAAAAGAGAAAAAATCTAACTCGCTTATCGATCAAAAATCAGCGGAGGCTTCAACAGATTATATTCTTTTCCCTTTTTCAAGCTGTGAAATTGATGGCAGCGAATATGTGAAAGAAAAATTCTTGCAGCTCACAACAGGTAACAACAAAAACATAATAACGCTTGAAATTAAAGAAAATGATTATCTCTCATTTTTTGAACTTTTAAGAAAAATATTAAAACCTCTTGATTTAGAAAGTGTGGTTTCGAAATTTACTAAACATTATGAAGAGTTAACAGTTTCTATAAATCTAAATCCTCTTATAAAGGAGACTTCAAATTCTTCTCTAGAAGTTCAGCAATATTCAAAAAACATAAACACAAATCCTTTGAAAAAGTGGAAATTAAATTGGTTAATGACTCTTTTATTAGGACTTAGTGCTTGTCTTATTTTATTTCTTAATAACAATCAATTTGGAAGCCTATTAGAACGTATTAAGTTTCCATCAAAGAATATTATAAGGTCAGATCTTCCTCTTCCAGCTGAGCCTATTCTTCTCTCTCGTCCTCACATTTTAAGTCAAATTCAAGATAGTTTAAGCAAAAAGAAAGGCATTCAAGCTATCGCCTTAGTAGGAATGGGAGGTTCAGGAAAAACAACCATTGCGCGTCAATATGCGCGCTTACAAAAAACAAATCTCATTTGGGAAATAAATGCGGATACGAAAGAAAATTTACTTAATTCCTTTGAAAATCTTGTTGACGCCTTATGTATGACAAAAGAAGAAAAAAAGATTTTAAGAGATTTTCAAGAAATCAAAAATCCTCAAGAAAAAGAGAAAAAGATAATTCTTTTCTTAAAAAGTAAGTTAAAGGAAACTTCAGAATGGCTTTTAATTTACGATAATGTTGAGAAATTTACAGATATTCAGAAATATTTTCCTTATGATCCTGAGAGTTGGGGCACGGGTAAAATAATTCTTACAAGCCGCGATCATAACTTAGAGAACAATAATTATATTAATCACACCATTCAAATTAAGGAATTAAACGCGCGGGAAAGATTAATTCTTTTTAATAACATTATGCGCATTGGTAATGTTCATCATTCTCAAGTTAAATCTAAAAAATTTTTGGATAATATCCCTCCTTTTCCGTTAGATATCTCGACGGCTGCTTATTACCTAAAAGCAACGAATGTTACTTTAGAAGGCTACTTAAAGCATTTAATTAACTATAACCAAGAGTTTGCAGCAACACAGGAGCATATCCTTAAGGAAGCTTCGGATTACACAAAAACCCGCTATAGCATTATAACCTTATCTTTAAAGAAGATTATTGATACGCAGAAAAATTTTGAAAAATTACTCTTATTAATTAGTTTATTAGATCCTAAAAATATTCCTAAATCTTTATTGGATACTTGTGGTAACAATTCACTGGTGGATGGTCTATTTTATCATTTAAATAAGTATTCATTAATTGCTAATGAGACTTACAGGAGTTCAATTCCAGTTTTTTCTATTCATCGCGCGACGCAAGAAATAAGCCTCGCTTACCTTAAAAAAACCTTAATGTTAAAAAGAGATAGCGTTTTAGTAGATAAAGTCGCTAACATGTTAGAGAGCTATATAACAGAAGTTGTCGATAAAGAAGACTTTTTGCAAATGAAACTCCTTCTTTCTCAAGGCGAAGCTTTCCTAAAACATGATGAATTATTAAGCAATCGCATTAAGTATAGCCTTAAAAGTGTGTTGGGATGTATTTATTATTACTTAAGTAACTATGTAAAAGCAAAGCAACTTCTCGAAGAAAGTCTTATAAACCTAAGAAATGACTATCACAATAATCATCATAAGATCGCACGTGCCTTAATGTATTTAGGAAATGTTTATAGAACGCTTGGTGACTATGAAAAGGCTAAAAATTTGCTTGAAGAAAGTTTATCAATCTACACTCAATATCCTGGTAATTATGTCGGAAACGGTCGGGCGTTAGGTTATTTGGGGATAATTTATAGAGGATTAGGTGATTATTCAAAAGCCAGGAGTTTGCTTGAGAAAAGCCTGGAAATTTATCAAGCTCATTCACGTGATAGCATTGGACATGCATGGATTTTATCTCATTTAGGAAATACCTATCTTATATTAGGCAGCTATAAACAAGCCAGGAGTTTGCTTGAAAAAAGCTTAGCAACATATAAAAAACATTCTGAAGATTATGTTGGGGTTGCGTGGGTTCTTGGCTATTTAGGCGATGCCTATAGAGCTTTGGGAGAGTTCAAAAAAGCTAAAAATTTACTCGATCAAAGCCTTATTATTTGTCGCAAATATTTTCCAGAAAACCATGTGTACATTGCTTCTTCTTTAGCTTATTCAGGCGCTTTGTATACTGAAATAGGAGAGTATGAAACCGCTCGTCTCTTGCTTGAAAGGAGTTTGGAAATATTCAAAAGAAATTATGGTAAAAATCATATACAAACAGCACGGGTTTTAAGAGGCTTAGGGCGTGTCCATCTATTAGAAGGAAGAATGCCAGAGGCTGAAAAGCTGCTTATTCAATCTTTAGATATATTTAAATATCATAAATATAGTGAAAGCTATCTTTCTTTAGAAAATTTAGCTGAATTATATTTAAAAAAAGACTCACAATCTCAAGCTATTCAATATTTAGAACAAGCTTTACAAATTGTTCAAACTCATTTTCCGAAAGATTCTTCTCATATTATTAGAATTCAAAATAAATTAATGGATCTGCAAGCGTCTCAATCAAAAAAGTTTATAATGAATTAAATAGTTATATGGAATGAGGTAAGTTAAAAAATCTTTTTCCCATAATTCAAGGGCTTGTTTTCTCTTAAAAAATTATCTTATAACTTACTGATTTATATCACTAAAATACTTAATTTTTAGGGCGATTTTTCTTGATATTTGTATCTGTTTATGGTAATGTAGTTGTAGATGATCAGAGATGATTTCTTCTTATGAAAAGAACACCCTTCTTCATAAACCTTTCACTCAATTTCTGAAAACATCTAAAGAAAAAAGAATAATAAGACAGGGATTAAAACCTAAATTATTAGACAAGATAAGCCTTTTAACACTCTTTTTGAGTGAATACCCTCCCTTTGCCTGACGAAAAGAGGCGAAAAGGGGGGAGAAAAGATGATGAGTCTTTCCGCTCGTCATCCTCAGTCTTGTACCGAGGATTTCAGGCAACCTAAAGATACTGAAAAAGTGCCAGAGGTTCTTGTCTGAACTCTTCCTCTTTGGATCTCGAGGCCAAGGAAAAGAGGAAAGAAAGGCAGATCTATTGTGGAATGAAAGAGACCATGTGATTTGTCTTTATTCTTCCTCAACCCAGAGGAAAAGGCTTTCCGATTCCTTTCTGTAGGCAAACCCCATAGAGAGGGAAAGGGGATACAAAAAAGAAAAATAAACCATAAACAGGGAGTAATAAAAATGGATAAGTATGAACAAAAAAGTAAGGTTAACAATAAACAAGAGGCACAGTTGTCTCTTATCATCTTTTTATTTTCTTATTTCCCTCTTGACCTTGTACTAAAGTACAGGGTTTAGACTAGATCTATAAATAAGGAGAAAGCCTAATGAAATCTTCTGAAGGAAGTTTAACAATCAAAAAAGTTGCTGATCAAGCTGGTGTAGGAATTGAAACTATCCGCTTTTATGAACGTAAAGGACTTATAAATAAACCTGAGCGTACACTATCAGGCTATAGGATATTTTCAAAAAAAGATGCGAAGCAAGTAAGGTTCATAAAAAGAGCACAAGAATTAGGCTTCTCCTTGGCTGAAATAAAAGAACTTCTCTCCCTCAAGAAAAGTACCTTAACAGTACGAAATGATGTTTATAAAAAAACACATCAAAAAGTTCAAATAATTAGTGAAAAAATTGCAAGTCTTCAAAAAATCAAGTTTACTCTTGAACAACTTCTTGAGTGTTGCAAAGGTGAAGGAGATATAAGAGAGTGCCCTATTCTTGAAGCTTTTGAAGACGATGCCAAAAGCAAGGAATTTTATTCATGAGACACGATAATCATACTCATCAATGCGGCTTAGTTTCTTATACAAAAGCAGATAGCTCTAGTCCTATGTCTTTACTAGAAACGTCTAAATACACTTGCCCCATGCATCCAGAAGTTATTAGCTCAAAACCCGGCATTTGCCCTAAATGTGGCATGGCGCTTGAGCCTAAAGCAATTTCATTAAGTGATGAGCATAATCAAGAGATCACAGATGTGCAGAAACGTTTTTGGAGCGCTGCCATTCTCTCAACCTTTGTGCTTTTATTTTCAATGGGTCCTATGCTGAAAGGAGATCTCTTTAATAATTCATCGCAATTTTTCTTAGAAGGGGGTGAATTTATTTTATCAACTTTAATCGTCTTTTGGGGTGGGAGATCATTTTTTCACAAAGCCATTTTATCGCTAAAGAATAAAAGCCTAAATATGTTTACTTTACTCGCCTTAGGGATTGGTACTGCATACATCTATAGCTGCATTGCTCTCTTCTGGCCCAATTTTTTTCCAACTTCTACAAGGTATGGTGCTGAAATTGCTCTTTATTTTGAATCAGCTTCCATTATCACAACACTTGCTCTTTTAGGGCAAGTTTTAGAATTAAAAGCAAGGCAACAAACGAACCAAGCTCTTAAATCACTCTTAAAACTTATGCCTTCCACAGCAAGGCTTGTGAGAGAAGATGGTTTTGAAGAAGATATTACGATTCATAATATTCAAAAGAATGCTGTTTTAAGGGTTCGTCCTGGCGAAAAAGTTCCTTTAGATGGAATTATCCTTGAGGGAACAAGTACGGTAGATGAATCCATGATTACAGGCGAGCCTATTCCTGTTGAGAAAAATATTGGCTCAAAAGTTATAGGCGGCACCCTGAATGGGACTAGATCCTTTCTTATGCGTGTTGAAAAAGAAAAAAGTGAGACACTGCTTGCAAAGATTGTTCATCTTGTGTCTGAAGCGCAAAGGACAAAAGCGCCAATCCAGAAGCTTGCTGATCGTGTCTCTGCTTATTTTGTGCCTTTTGTTATTTTAGCAGCTATACTGACATTTATTGTCTGGTTTATATGGGGACCTGAGCCTTGTTTTAGCTTTGCTTTCATTAATGCCATTGCTGTTCTTATTATTGCATGCCCCTGCGCTTTGGGTCTTGCAACACCAATGTCAATTATGGTTGGAACAGCCTTAGGTGCTCAAAAGGGAATACTCTTTAAAAGTGCAGAAGCTTTAGAGGCTCTTGAGAAAATTGATATGCTTGTCGTTGATAAGACAGGTACCTTAACGGTTGGTAGACCCTATGTTGTATCAATTTTTGTAAATAATACTATTACTGAAGAAGAATTGCTGCACTATGCAGCAAGCCTCGAGACTGCAAGTGAACATCCTTTAGCACAAGCCATTGTCGTGAAAGCGCAAGAATTAAACTTACCTCTTTTTAAAGTTGAGGATTTTCAGGCCATTTCAGGGAAAGGTGCAAAAGGTACCATAAAAAATCAAGAGGTTATGGTAGGAAATAAAAGTTTCCTTGAAGAAAGTACCATTGACACTTCACCGTTTGCTATTCAATCTGAAAATCTAAGACAGGAAGCACAGACAGTAATCTTTATTGCTCTTAATAAGGAGGTAAAAGGTATTATTGGTATTGCTGACCTTATCAAGGATTCGTCAAAAGAAGCCATTAACAATTTAAAAAAAATGGGCATAAAAATTTTTATGGTTACAGGAGATCATGAGACTACAGCCAAAACTGTTGCTCATAAGTTAGATATTGATAAAGTTAAAGCGAGTGCTTTACCCTCAGATAAATTAGAAATTATTAGATCTCTTCAAGCCTCAGGATTAAAAGTTGCTATGGCAGGGGATGGTATTAATGATGCTCCTGCACTTGCTCATGCAGATGTGGGTATCGCAATGGGAACAGGCACTGATGCAGCTATTCATAATGCAGGGATTACTCTTGTAAAGGGTGACTTAAGAGAGATTGTGCAAGCACGGAAATTAAGTATAGAAATTGTAAAGAATATAAAACAAAATCTGTTTCTTGCTTTTATTTACAATGCTTTAGGCGTTCCTATCGCAGCAGGTGTTTTCTATCCATTCTTTGGTATCTTACTTAATCCTGTTGTTGCGGCTGCGGCCATGAGCTTAAGTTCAATTTCTGTGATTTGGAATGCATTAAGATTAAGAAAATTAAAAGTATGAACAATATTATTGCATCCTTTAACTAATTATCGAACAGGAGAGTTAAATGAAAAACTATCTTTTTAATACACTAGGGATTACAATTGCGTTTTTAGTTTTAGAAACTTTAGTGGATGCAAACGAAGGCGAGCATCAGCATTACGTGCCATCTCATGAAATGCGAGATCATCATGCTCATGAAGGGCAGCAAGAAACCACAATCAAAGTTGAAGTACTTTCCCAAGAGCCAATTCGAAAAAATAAAAGCATTACAACAAAACTTAAGCTGACCTCAGTAAAGAACAATAAGAAAGTTCTTCTCACAGATCTTAAGGAAATTCATACTGAGAAAATACATGTCCTTATCTTTGATCAAACTTTAACGGATTATCAACATGTGCACCCCACACCTACAAAAGAACCAGGAATTTATACCTTTAGATGGATGCCAAAAAATGAAGGCGTTTATAAATTATGGGTTAATATTGTTCCTTTAGAGACAGGTAAAGAAGAGTATATTAGCACCCTTCTTGCCACAATTGGAAGTCATAACCAAACTGCTCAGAAGAAAGTAAGCCTTGATGAAAGAGTTGGTAATGCTTTGTATTCATTAACCTTTAGGACTAAAGAACTTCAAAAGGGTAAAGCTTATTTAGGAAGAATAACAATTAAGGATCATCAAGGCAAAGATGTAAATAATCTTGAACCTATTATGGGAGCTTTTGCACATATTGTTGCGATCAATGAAGATTTTAACACTATTGCACATGTGCATCCTATGGGCAAAGAACCAACAAATGATAAAGAGAGAGGTGGTCCTAAGTTAGAGTTCCATTTTATGCCAGAGAAAGCAGGGTATTATAAAATATGGGTCCAAACCAAGCTTAGGGGTAAAGAAATCTTTACCTCATTTGGTGTTAATGTTCAGTAAATCATGAATGGAAGACGCAACAATGCTGCAACTTAACATCATCGAGTTGCAGCTTTCAGAAAAAATAAGCTACAAAAAAAGAAAAAAGGAACAAGAAAGAACAAACAGAAGAAAACTAAAGGTGACATATGTGAAGGTCATGCAAAACTTTAGTAATCTTGGTGGGCGCTATAGGGCTCGAACCTATGACCCGCTGATTAAGAGTCTTAAATTTGAAACCTTTTGTTGATATATAATCATCTCAAAAAATTATTTTTCCTTTATAAATTAAGTATTTCTGTTCTATATGAATTTTCTGACTATTGCCATTTTCTCTCTTTCTTGCTACCTATATGCTACTTAAAGTGAGAGAATACCATGCCGAAGCTTACAAAAAAATTAATAGAATCAACTTTGCCACAGGATAAGGACTTAATCTTGTGGGATTCTGAAGTTAACGGTTTTATGTGTAAGATAACGCCTAAAGGTAACAGAAGTTATTTTCTGTATTATCGTACACAAGACAGAAGACAACGAAGGCCTAAAATTGGCGATCATGGGGTCATGACATGCGAGCAAGCAAGAAGCATTGCCCAAAGGTGGCTTCTGGAAGTCAGTCAAGGCAAAGATCCTTCTGCAGAAAAGCAAGAGTTGAGAGCGATGCCAACCCTTAAAGAGCTGGCAGAGCAGTATATGAAAGAGCATGCGCCTCGAAAGAAACCAGCAAGCCGTAAAGAAGATCAACGTTTATGGCAACAGTATATCTTGCCAACTTTAGGAAGTTTAAAAGTTTCTTCTTTAACTAGGAATGATATAGCTAAGCTTCATCACGCACTTCAGTATCTTCCGATTACAGCTAATCGTGTCCTTAGCCTTTTATCTAAAGCTTTAAATTTGACAGAGCTTTGGGGCTATCGCCCTAATCATTCTAATCCTTGTCTTCACATCAAAAAATATCCTGAACAAAAAAGGGAGAGATTTTTAAGCCAGGAAGAAATGGCAAGGTTGATGGCAATTCTTGAAGAGGAAGAGAAGAACTTCAATAAACCTTGGGCCATTTATGCCATTCGGTTGCTATTGATTACAGGGTGTCGCTTAAATGAGATTCTCACACTAAAATGGGAGGAAGTAGACTTTACTAATCAATGTCTTCGGCTTAGTGACAGTAAAACAGGAAAGAAATTAATTTATCTCTCTACAGCAGCAGTTGATCTTCTTCAACTTATCCCTCGGCAGGAAGATAATCCTTATGTTATTTGTGGAGAGAAGGTAGGATCTCACCTTGTTAACTTACAAAAACCCTGGCGACGAATCCGGGCAAAAGTTGGGCTCAATGATGTTCGCCTCCATGATTTGAGGCACACCTTTGCCTCTGTTGCAGCGAGCAAAGGATTGTCCCTTCCCATCATAGGAGCATTGCTGGGACATAAACAAACACAAACGACGGCTCGATATGCTCATCTTATTGGTCAGCCTCTTATTGAGGCTAGTGAAAAGATTAGTGCGCATATCATAGAGAATGCCAAGTGAATTTATCAGCTAAGCTAGCTTAAAAGTATAGTTTTGTTGGATGAGAAAAATTTGATCAAATTTTCAGTATAGTGAGCCTGTTGCCTTGCAATAAAATTTAAGTTTACAAAGCATAATAATAGTTCTACAAACTAACTTAAATTTTAGTACATGATGTATTAAAAACACATAAAAAATAATAAAAATACGTATAAGTATTATAAGAAATTAAGATAAACAGGGGGAGTAGAATGATTGCATTAACAAATGCGAATCCTGATTTTTATAGAACAATTGTGCGCAGTGATGGAACTGCATACAATAAAAAGACACTTATATATTCGACGTTGAAAAATTTATTAATTGGTCAGGATTACCCTGGGGGTAATGAGCATTTTGAAGGTATCCCAGACAATACAGACTTAACCATTCAGGCAATCACTTTAACTTTATTCGGAACTATCAAAATTCCAGGCGCTGATGTCAAAATTTATTGTAAAAAATTAATTTTATGGAATGACCTAGGCGCAACTATTGATGTTTCTTCTCCAAATCTTGATCCTAGATATCGAGTGCCGTTTAAGATTACAGAAGCAGCACCTGATAATACTGGTGGTAAATCAGGAGTTATTATTGCGCAAGAAAAAGATCCTTTATATGGTACCGCAGGCCATAAAGGAGGAAGTATCGAAATTATTTGTGACGAGCTAGAATTAAGAGCTCCTTTAATACTAAAATCAAATGGCGGGCAAGGGTATGCTGGCTGCGATGGCCAAAAAGGCGGGGATAGCACAACGCCTAATGATCAAGGAAGAAGAGGAGGGGATGCTCAAAGTGGAGGGGCAGGAGGTGATGGAGGTTCCATCCACGTTAAATATCGCGTAGTAGATAATATTTCAAACTTAAAAGCAGCAGAGGTTTCAGGTGGAGTACCCGGGGTTTCTGGTACGCCTGGACAAGGAGGAAGAAGTGCAAAGGGTGAATTAAATGGGCTTCCAGGAAACTGTGCTCCCTCTCCCTTGTATGGGGAAAATGGTGTGTATTCCTTTAGCGAATATGAAAAAAAAGATCGCCATATTTTTGGGGAAGCTTGTGATGAAATTTTTATGCTTAAAGCTGTTCAGAGGGCAAAATTAACTTATTTACAAATTCAACCAGAAAGTTATCAAGAGCATGCCATTATAGATGAACAATGGTCAAAAGGTTGGGCCGCTCTTGGAGATCTGATGAACTGGATTCAAGAGGCTCTAGCATCATTTAAAGCGATTTCATCTGGGGAAAACTCTTACGAAGCACAAAGAAAAAACAATCTATACTCCATCATTTCAAGTTATGTCACGAGATATTCGAACCTATTAAATTATTTTGGTAAAGCTCCTAATTACGTCCCAACAATGGTCTTAAAAATCAGAAGGGATGAAGAGGGAGCATCTCTTACGAAAGAAGAGTTTATTAAAAAATACAAACCCTCATTATTCGATAATTTAGTATCGTCTCAAAAATCTATTGAAGAAAAATTTTTGAAATTAGCTAAAAAATATGAGAATGCACAAGAAGCTTCGATCGATAAAGAAGAGCATACTGCTCAGCTTAAGTATACAATTGATTATTATCAAAAAGCTTATAATAAAGCAATTGAGCAATTTCGGGATCCTAATGGAATAAGTTTAACTGTAGAAACTACCCTCTCCAAAGCAACTACTTGTCAAACAAACTTACAAAGATTGCTTGAGGGGGTAAAAGATACAATCAAAAATGTTCTTAATTTCAATGTGGAGGATATTTTAGAGGCTCTTGCTTCATTTGCCTTTACAGGGGGGGAAGGGTTGGCAGGGCTTATGACTGGTGCCATTAGCGGGTATAATATTTATGATAGCGTGGTCAACAACATCTCTGATGATAAAGATAATTCAATTAAAAAATCTAGTCTTATAAAAGAAATTGTTACCTTTGATAAAGCCGCTTTGAATTTTCAAAATATTCGTGAGGCGCTTTTTACAGAGAAAAATGGAAAGATTACTTTAACAGATCCTGGAAAGTATATCTTAACAACGTTAGATCAGTTTGACGACCTCATTAATAATTTTAAAAATGCTCTTGGAAGTAAGCTTACTGAAGAAGTTTCTCATGCTCTTGAGCATTATAAAGCAGCTATTTACGAAAAAGGAAATGCCCAGTTTATCTACACAAGTTGTGTTCTTTCTGCTGCAAATGCATATAAGGCGTATAAGGTTGCAGAAGAAGAACTAGAAGCCACAAAAAAACCAGAAAAATCAGAGATTACACCTAGCGCTACTCGTCTTCTCTCTCATTACGCTATGCTTTACCAAGAACGATTAGATGATCTAGTTGAGTTTGTTTACTTATTACGCCGGGAATATGCCTATATTACTTTTAAGATTGAAAAAACAGAAAAAAGGATGGATGACGTTATTAAATTGCTAGCTCCCATATGGGCTCCAGAAATAGCATCTGATAATGTTATTGATTTTACGACTTTAGATAAAGAAGTTTCGAGTATTTTTGAAAAATTATGTGATTATTATTCTTCTCAAGTTTCACCAGAGTATTACATTCCAAAAATAGGCAGTAATGAACGAGGAACATTATTTAGTATTTCAATCACTAAGGAATCGTTGCTCGAATATTTTAATAACAATAAAAATATCACATTTCGTATTATTCCGACAGGCACGACTGAAGACTACAAAAATAAAAAAATAACGAATGGCTATAGTGATAAATTTCCGCGAGATAAAGAAGGTAATCTTCTTTTTGAGGCGCCTGAAACTAAAAATTTTAATGATATCCGTGTTCTGAATGTGCAGCCTCGTGTCTATGGTGTAACAGGTACTAAAGCTTATAATGGAAGGCCCCCATCCGTTGAGCTCCAAATTACGGCTTCCACTGAAAAAGGGGTGCAAAATCAAAAGGGAGAAATGTTTTTATTTTCCCACGAGATACCTCGTTTAGCGACATTTGCTCACCGCATCGATACGACTCCAGATGAAATAAATCAAAACGATATAGTTCAGGGGCTCGATGGTCATATCACAGGCGATTGCTTAGATGCTTTGGGATTATTTGGGTGTTGGACGCTTGTGTTACCGGCCGCAGTAAATGAAAATGATATTAATTCAGGAGCTAATTTGTCCTCTATCACCAAAATTACTTTTTATTTTTCAGTAATTGCATACCCCACACCAAGAGCATCACTTTTACTTAACTTCATTCGACGCATGTTAAAATAAATAAGGAGGGATTAATGTCTACAGATAATAATGAATTATTAGATTCAGCTAAAGATTTTTGGCGCTTAAGTGGAGCTGACACAATTGCCCATTGCTACGCTTACAATGCCTTATTAGAACTTCAAGAAAAATACGGACGAAATGATTATAAAGCATATAAAGCAGAATCTACAACGTTAATGGGGAACTTATTTGGGACAGATATGGACTCAATCTCCCAGCAGTTTAATGCTGGCTTAGACTCAGAGTTGGGGTATTGGTCTGGCACGTACATTTTATTTGATGAAAAGGGGATCCGGTATAACCTCACGGTGGGTCAAGATGATGCAATTTTGATGCTTCCAGCTTCAGCAGTTGAGACCAATCAAGAAAAATCGGCGGAAGATCGTATCAAGGAGATGAAATTATCTAATTCGACTTATAGCCAAGGTCTTTTGAAATTATCCAGCGAGCACTATACTTTTGAGTTGCGATTTAAACTTCCTCATCAAACGAGCGATTTAGAGAATGCTTTAAAAGATGATAAAGTAAAAATTGAAAAATTTTTTCAAGAAACACAGCCTCTTTGCGAAGGAATCGTTGGGATTACGCAAGAAGGAAAAACGCATCAGCTAAAGGTTAAAGGAAAACGGGGGAGCTATACTCAAGCTGGGGTAGAGCAAGCAGGGGATGGAGATCCTATCTCGACATGGTTAGGAGAATATACGCTTTTGGATGCAACCCGCGAGGGTAGTCCTCAACCTTCCACGGACCTTGTTAAAATCTTTCTAGACGAGGATGGAATCCAATTCCAATGGGGAGAAAACATCTTTGGTAAGAACATTCAATTCAACAATAACGTTTTACTTTGTACGGATGAGGAAGACACACCAAGCCAATATGCTCTAAAGTTTTCGTGCACTCAAGATAATCATAAACAATTAATTATGGCGGTCGCAAAAGAAGGGTTTGTTGCTGTTGAGGAAGAGGCTAATCATCATTTTATAGGTTTTTGGCAAGGAAATCCAAACGCTGTTCTTGCTCCAATTCATGCTGATAAAAGAAGGTTGCTGACCCCGTCTTTCTTAGCAACGAGCGCTTTGGGAGGGGCAAACACGAGCGAAACACTGTACGAGAGAGAATTTAATTGGGATGCTTCTCCTACGGATTCTATTAAACTACCTGCAGGTGTGCCTTCTAATCCTTACCGACTTAAATTAACACTTGGAAATGGGCAAGCAAATGCTACTTATTCATGGGCCTTAGATGAAAAATTTCAAGCAAAAGGAAGCATTACTCCAGAGGTAGGTGCTACAACTTCTGCAATACTGCAAATACAATGGTTAGCGAGTGATGTAGGAGATCAGTCCATAGCTGTTACCCTTAAACTCTCTGATGGTAGTTCTAAGACATTCAATTTTTCTATAACAGTACAAAGCCTGCCAGTTATTACAATCTCGCCCACCACCCTAACAATCTATCGTGGAAATAGCGTTAAAATTTCTTTTTCTGCCAATGGCGGAGATGGGAATTTAATTTGGAAAGAAATTGTTACTAATAACACAAAGCTTCCCTCTGGCCTTAATTTTGATCCAGGAACGCAGGAATTAACAGGAATTATAGGAGATACTTCCGCAGCTTTTGATCTTTATGCCCTTAGCCTAGAAGTGTCGACAGTCAGTGAGAATGTTCTTATGACGCCAGGTCATTTTACTATTCCCATTCAAGTATTAGAGCCAGGGCAAGTTGCTGCCGAAAAAACAGGGTACGCATTAATCGCTCTAACCGTCCTTGGCTCTTTGTTTGGGGCCGTTGCTTTCGTAAAAAATTGTCATGATTGGCGAAAGAGTAACGAAAAAAATGCAGGAGACCCAACATTTGAAAAACCCTATAAAAGACTTAAATTGATAGGCGATTCCTTAAAAACATCCTTAGATGGGTTATCAGCAAAAAGATTTACGCACAATATAGAAGAAGCAATACAATTTGACTCTAAATTTCCAGATGCGAAAGTCACTTATGCTAACGAACAGAAAACAGCTTTAGAGCATTATAAAACACAAATTGATGAAATTAATTTAAGAACGATGGAACGGGAAATGAAAATCTCATCAATTGAAAAAATGAAAGCAACTGAAGAAAAAAAATCAAAACCTGATGCGGCGAAGATTGCTAAGTTAGAGAAAGAGATAAATCATCAAAAAGCTCAGCTAGAGTATAATAAAAAAATATATAATGAAAGATTACGAGAGTTAGGAGAAAAGGTGACGAAAGCGCATGAAGCTGCAAAGAAGGCTGAAATAGATAAAAAGAATAAACCTTGGTATGAAAGAGCACACAACTATATGAGGGAACATATAGGGCGACACTAATTAAAAAATTGAGCTCATTGGATAGCTATGAAAAAGCCCTTGCTCTGTTATTGTGGCTTTTAAAATTTTACTTAATTTAATTGAGTAAAATAATTTTTGGGAGAAAATAATTATGGAATCCATTTATATCGCCAGATCATTATTTCAAGGGGTGGTACCTTATCTTTGGAGAATCAAACTAGGGTTTATAGTACTTGCTATCATGGCTGTCCCTGCAATCGCAGAGACTATTTATGTCTCTCAAAGTGGAAACGATGCAAATAATGGCCAGATCGCTAGCATGTCAGTTCGTACTCTTAAGCATGGGATAGAATTAATAGTAGCTCGTGGAGGTGGAGAGATTCGCGTTACTCCGGGGCTTTATAAGGAAGCTTCGTTACAACTTTCTAGGGGAGTGACAATAATCAGTGGCAGTGGAAAAGGGGCGGCCCCAGAAATTGTGTATGTCTCTCCAGATGGAGACGATAACAATAATGGACAGACCGCCATAACTTCAGTTCGTACTCTTAAGAAAGGCATAGAATTAATTGTAGCTCGTAGAGGAAGTGAGATGCGAGTGGCTACTGGGCTCTATAATGAGGGATCATTACAATTACCTGATGGAGTGACAATAATTGGGGGATGGGTTGAAACGGCTTATGTCTCTTTGAAAGGGGATGATAAAAATAATGGTGTCACTCACACAACACCCTTCCGCACTTTGAGTAAAGGGATAGATGAGATTGTGGCCCGAGGAGGCGGAGAGATTTGTGTTGCAACTGGGCTCTATAAGGAAGATCCATTATTATTACCTTCAGGGGTGATGGTTAGCGGAGGATGGGATGATCATTTTGAAAAGCAAAATTTGTTTACTGCTGATCAGCTTGAAGAGATCAATGATATAGAGAATATTGATACATTCTGTAAAGATCATACTTGCATTACAACTAATAGTGGCGACTATGTCATCACGACCTTTAAGAAAGAAGAAAAGATTGATAATAATGCGGTACCGCGAGGCTTAACACAACTGGTAATCTTAGGGCCGGATCGCACTCAAAATGTTGGAAGCAGTAGCTATGGCGTTATTATCGATAAGCCAAATGTGCAGCTGGATTTTGTGATTATCAAAGCAGGGCATGGAGGGCCTGGTGCTCCAGGTGAAAGTCCGCAACCTAAGAATGCTTATTGTACTAAAGGGGGCCTAGGGGGAGAAATTTCTACTGAGGGGAGGATTACCCTTAGCTGTAATTATAAAAATAGCCAACCAGGTGAGCATGTTTATGTTGATCAAGTTCTTGTTGCTAGTGGAGGAGAAGGCGGAAAGAATGGAGATTGGTGTGCTTCATTTCCTAGCGCTAGAGATAAAGATGCGGATGATGGGAATGCTGGAGAAAAAGGAAGCGATGGCGTACCTGGTAAATCAGGGGTCGCAGCTGATAACTCACAAGAGTTAAATTCTTTCATGCGCACAGAAAACGGATTGCAGTGGAAGAGCTACCCCTCAGGCAATGGTGGAGTTGGAAGCCACGGCGCTGGAGGAGGTGGTGGTGGGGTTGGTGGATCATGGCATTATTACTTTTTCCCTTGTCTTGATTCATACGTTGTAGAAGGAGGAAGAGGACATGTTGGAAATCAAGGAGGATGTGGCGGTGCAGGAGGTGGGGGAGGCTATTCAGGAGGTGGAGCCTTTGCCCTCATTATTGATAATGTCAACGCCAAAAGTGAAGCCATTATTTTAGTGGGTGGTTTTGGAGGAATAGGAGGAGCTGGCGGAAAAGGGGCTCAAGGTTCTGTGGGAGAAACTGACAATTCATTTGGTGAAAGGGGCACAGAATCCGGGGACTGTAGTGGGAAGCCTAACCCTCATCGATATGGAGGAAGAGGTGGCCCAGGCGGCCATGGTGGTACAGGAGGAAGTGGCGCTGGTGGTGCTGGTGGTAACGGGGGGCCTGCTATCACGCTTGTAAAAATTAATAATGGGGATTTAGACATGGGGGGGTCTCATATTAAACGTAATCTTAAAGGAAGAGGTGGCTCAGGTGGTAATGGTGGAGCAACTGCAGACGGTCAAGTAACAGCTGAATATGGGAAAAGTGGAATAAGTAAATCTGAAATAATGATAAATATTAAGTGATTCCAGGGGGTTTGAGAGATTTTTTTATTCATGTGTTGCTAATTAGACATGAGTCAAAGAATCTCTCTCTCATTCTTGTTAGAATACAGCGGTGCTAAGGTTAGGCATCAAGAAAGGTAAATTATTACTTGTTCTCAATAATCTTTTATAGTTGATGTTTTGGATTTCCTTTAAGGCTATTAGGGTATTTTCATGAGAGAGTAAAATGGGTAATTTAGCAAATTATGAATTATCTAGAATCGCAGCAAGTTCTTCTAATTTCTTATCGTATTGTTCGATAACTTTTGTCGCATATGCTTCAAGCGCTGCAATATTTTCAACACTCCCATTATCCATTTCTGCGTGATATTCTTGAATGGTTGGCTGGAAACGGTTGTACATTCTTCTAAGTTTCGTTTGATAAATATCATAAAGGAACATGTGTGTCAGTTGATGGTGGATGGTATCGCTTCCAGCATTAAAGACGACATCTACGATATCACTTGCCCAGTCAAGCTTACCTCCCTTACCAAATTGTGAGCTATCAAAAGAGTCTATAGTTGTCTCATCATATAAAGAACCTGTGCCTAAGGATAATATGAGGAAATCATTATCATGGCCATAAAGCTCAAGCGCATGAACGTAAGCAGCGAGGGTGGGGTTGTTAGTAGCGACACCTCCATCAACAAGAGTACGAGCCTGTGTTTCATTCACATTCTTGATGATTGCTGGCGTAAAATAGGTAGGCGCTGCCGAAGTCGCCCGACCAACATCTTTCATGTAATAATTTTTATAGGGATCATTTTTCGCGGCGTGCTTTTTAAAAAAAACAGCTTGGTGAGAATTAACATCATAAGCAGGGACTACAATGTTTGTGAGAGCATCCTTGAGTTCTGTGTCGCCTAAATATGTCTGCATAAATTTCTCTAAGTTAGTCTCTGAGTATTTCTCATCAAGCCATCCATTAAGACCAAATATGAAATGGAAAATTGATTGATCAAAGATACTCTCCCCTAACGTTTTATAAAGTTTTGCAATAAAGCTTGCACGATATCGAGGGTAACCAGAAGCATTAGGCTTATTAAGCATCAAAACAATGAGACCTCCTGTTGAAGTCCCTGCCATGACATCAAAGCATTCACTTAAATGTTTTTTCTTCTTAAGGCGAGATTCTAAATTTTCTAAAATTTTGGCGGGAATTATTCCGCGAACGCCGCCACCATCAATAGCAAGGATCTTGATAACCTTTTTATTGGGATTTGAAGAAGGCGCGCTAAAAAAAGCTGCCGAAGCATTGAAAGAAATACAAACGAACAAGAAAATATTTAGAACACTTTTTTCTATTTTAAAATTAAACATCTTAATTAGTATGCCCCCTCCATTTTAGGCTTTTATATAAAATATAATTTTTATCACAAGCAGACTTTTTGTAAAGTGAGGGAGATTTTTTATGAGGTCAAACTATAAGATGTGTTTTTATATTGCTCTAAAATTTTTGTAAAGCATGAGTGCCTATTTTGTTTTAATTTCTACTTTTTTACTTCAGAAGCTCAAATTTTTTTCTGACCAAATTGATATTATTTATACGTGTTTATCTCCCAAAATCTACAGCATTCTTTATTGCCAAAAGGGAGTTTTCATCTCCCTTTAAAATCCCACTTTTCCCTTTTTATGAGGCAACTATAAGCATATAATATAGAGAATAAAACAGAAAGTCTTGACGGCAAATATTTTTGTGACAAGCGCGCAGATATGTTGCCATAAAATTGCAACTCTTTGCTTCGAGGCAAGCCTCCAAGTTTTGATGAATTAAAAGGAATAAAAAAATAGAATGGCATTGGCTCATGGCCGCTTAAAAATGATCTCTCGCTCCAACCGTAATACGGTACGCGCTTTGGCTTATCGCACAGGATGCAAAGTTTATGACCATAGGGTAGGGGAGTTGATGGTCACGCGTAAGAAAATGCATGAAGTGCAGCATGTTGAATTATTGCTTCCCAAAGATGCGCCAGAATGGGCTTTAGAGTTAAGGAATCTGATAACCATTGATCGCCAAAAAGGAATTCAGAAGTTTTCTGAACTTTTGGAGACAGCTGAGCGACGATGTGATGCTCAAGTCTATCGAGAGTATGAATTTGCTCTTCCTCTTGAATTTACAGATGAGCAATGCATAAAATTAGCGAATGAATTTATTCAAGATCAACTTTGTGGCCAAGGAATGACTGTGCTTGCTAATTTTCATCTTGATATTGATGAAGATACAGGAGAAAGAAAACCCCATTGTCATGCTTTAATGCTCACCCGAAGACTTACAGAGAAAGGATTATCCTTAAAAAAAGAAGTTGAATGGAATCGAAGAAGTTTAGGCTCAGAGTTAAGAGAACAGTTTGTTGCTTACACGAACTTTCATCTTAAAATGCTTGGCTTTGATGAAAGATTGGATCATAGATCTTATGCTGAAAGAGGAATTGAAATTGAACCTCAGCCTAAGCGAGGGGCAAATATCAATGATATGGAATTTAGGGTTGGAAACAATCCAAAACATCTCTTCTCAGCAGCGAGTTCAGAAAAAGCCATTGCCTTTCGAGAAACCAAGCTTAGAAATGTTTGCCGCATTATCAGAAAACCTGAAATTGTTCTTGATATTGTGAGCAAGCATCACGCGACTTTTATGTGGGGCGATGTTGAGAAAGTGTTGAACCGTTATATTGATGACCAAAATCTTTATAAGCAGGTGGATCAGAAACTTAAAACTTCAAAAGAATTGGTGTTATTAAGACATGATTTTATAAAAAACAAAGATGATTCCATAGAAGACAATTCCATCTACACAACCAGATCCATGGTTGAAGCTGAAATGAATCTGGTGCGATTGTCTGAAAGACTGAGCAAAGTAAAAAGCCATGAAGTTTATCGCCACAAAGTGAACGCTGTTATCACTCAATATGAACAAAAACTTTCAGAGTATGGTGGCCTTTCTCCTGATCAAAAGAGAGCACTCCATCACATTACAGCGCCAGGCCAGCTTTCATGTATTGTAGGGTATGCGGGTGCTGGCAAGACAACGGCTTTAGAAGCGGCAAAAGAAATTTGGGAGGCAGAAGGCTATAAAGTTTATGGTCTAGCCCCCACAGGGCGGGCAGCTCAAAATCTCTCGCAATCAGGAATGCCCTCACAAACCCTTCACAAATTTCTCAAATCTCATAAAGAAGGAAGATGCCAGTATAAGGCTAATTCTGTCCTCGTGCTTGATGAGGCGGGGATGGTTGATACCTCAATATTTGATGAGTTTTTGCAAGCTGTTGATGATTTAAAGGTCAAGGCTGTGATTGTTGGAGATGGGGCACAGTTACAGCCCGTTGAGGCAGGCCCTGCCTTTAGGTTGGTGACAGAGAAAATAGAAACTTCCAATCTTGAAAAGATCGTCCGCCAACAAGAGGAATGGCAACAGGAAGCAACAAAACTCTTTGGTATTCTTAAAACAAAGGAAGCTATTCAAGCTTATCATCAAAAAAGATTTGTGCATTTTATTGAAGAAAAAGGGCCATCAATTGCTGATTTGATAGAGTCAAAAAATCATTCAAAAATTGTTGAAACGTATAACCTTTCCCGTCGCATGGTGGGCAATGTTTATCACTCTATGATTGAAGACATTAAAGCCCAAAATCCTAAAGAAAAGAATTTCCATTATCATCTTCAGGACCATGAAGACTATTCCCTTTACCGAGAGTGGTGTGATCTTAAGATGACATGTGCAAACTACATGAAGCGGAACCTTGGGAAATGCAGGCCTTATATGAAAGACCTTGGCGTTGATCCTCAACACTTTGCTGAGCAATTCCTTGATAAAGACAAGCCCCTTAAGGAGCAAAAGCTGGAAGCCGCCATCTTGGCTCAGAAATGGCAATTACCCCAGTCATCCCTCCACCAAAGAAAGCATATCTGTGAACCCAGAGAGGAAACTAAGAAAGCTCTTATTCAAGACTGGTATTTATCCTTTAAAGAAGATGCTCAAAAATCTCACCTGATGATGACCTACAGCAAGGCAGACACCTCTATGCTTAATGAAGAAGTGCGCGCCTTGATGAAGCAAGATGGCATTGTTGCTAAGGAAGAGTATCTCCTCACCATCCATAAAGAAAATCAAGACGACTTTGGAGATAAGATTATCACGCGAGAAACCAAATATTTTGCTCAAGGCGACCGTGTTCTATTCATGAGGAACGATAATGGTCTTGGGGTTAGAAATGGCACATTAGGAACCATTCTAGAGATCGACCGCCAAAAGGTTAAAGCCAAGCTTGATAATAGTAAAGAGGTTTCCTTTGCCCCAAAGCTTTATCCCTATTTTGACCAAGGATGGGCTGCCAATATCCATAAATCACAAGGGATAACTGTTGATAGAGCCTTCCTTTTAGCCACCCATGAGACCTACCGTAACCTTGCTTATGTGGGTATGACCCGCCACCGAGAGTTCGTGAAAGTCTTTGGTTCCAAGCTTGATTTCTGGCGAGAGGAGATCTTCTTGAAAAGATTGTCATCTTCACAAGAGAAGCTCTCAAGCTTAGATTATATAAGATCCTATGATAATATAAGTCTTCCAAAGCAAAATTCTAAACTCCACGAGATTTTAAATCGTCTTGGCAATGAACTTGAGGCTATTCGCTTTGTGACAAAACAAACTTGGCAGAATATTGCAGAGCGGTTTTTAGGAAATCTTCCTGAGCAACAAGAGATCCGTATTTCTCAAGAAAGCATCAGTGAGCACATAAGAGCAAAAGAGTTACTGGAGAATAAAGAAAATACAAATGCTGAGATTCATGACATCCCCACAAAATTAAGGGATGAGATTGAGCCTGAAAAGCATCAGACCCTAAATCATCAACAGCCAAAACCAGACCAAAAACCCATTCAAAGAATTAAGGCACTCATGCATGAGCAAAAATTTGCGCGTACGCCGGCTGAGAAAGAGCAAATACAAGCCAATTTAAAGAATTACGCTCAAGAGCTTTATAAACAAGATCCAACTTTTAAAAGCATCAGGGATAAAGATATGGAATTGACCAAACAGATTAGAGCCATCCTGTTTGAGGAGAATAAAAGCAAACAAATTGTTAAAAGTTATGAGAGGTAATCACATATCAAAGTGATTTTATTGAAAATCATAAATTATACCATATGCTGTTTTCTTCTAAGCTTGAAATGAGGGTACCTCTGTTGCATGGGTCTTGGAGATACTCTAATGCTACCTATTTGCTACCTGAGATAATTTTAAGATTTTACATAATAGACTTAACTATTTGATTTTCTTGGTGGGCGCTATAGGGCTCGAACCTATGACCCGCTGATTAAGAGTCAGCAGGATATATCCTCTATCTAAATCTACAATTATCTATAAATCAATATTTAACAATGAATTAATTGATTAATGTGTACAGTATCTATCTATAGCAATAGACTTATTTCTCTCTTTCTTGCTGACAATTTGCTGACAATTTTATATAGTTATAATAAGTAATCAATCTGGAAGAAAACCTTAATAGGATAAGAGAATATGCCTAAACTTACAAAAAGATTTATTGAAGCTATCAAGCCTTCTACTTCATCAACCATAAAGTATTGGGATAGCGAAATCAAAGGATTTGGGATTGTGGCGCTACCTAGTGGGCGGAAAACATACTGTATTATATATAGAACTTCGGAAGGAATCCAGAAGCAGCTTAAACTTGGTGTACATGGTAAAATTACATCTGAAGAAGCTCGCATACTTGCACGAAAATACTTGGGTGAAATTGCCCATGGCCATGATCCAAGAGCAAAGAAAGATTCAGACAAAAATTTATTAACAATTAAGGCACTTGCTAAAGATTATTTAGAACGCCATGCTCAAAATAAAAGGCCTAAAAGCCTTCAAGAAGATCAAAAACTCTTAAATAAGATAATTATTCCCATACTAGAGGGAAGGAAGGTTGCTCATATCACGCGTCGAGATATAGAAAGTATCCATTTACAGTTGAAGAATACACCTTATCAAGCAAATCGCGTATTAGCTTTACTCTCAAAGATGTTTTCTCTTGCTGTTGTGTGGGGCTGGTGCAGTGATAACCCTGTTAGAGGAATACAAAGATATCAGGAAGAGAAAAGGGATAGATGGCTGGATGAAGAAGAATTGCAACGACTGTGGGCTGTGTTAGAGAAGTATAACCACCATCTCACAACCCACATTTTTAAATTGCTGCTTCTTACAGGAGCAAGAAAAGGAGAACTGCTTCAAGCAACTTGGGACCAATTTGACCTTGAGAAAGGTATTTGGACAAAGCCTTCTCATTTAACAAAGCAGAAAAAGAAAGAACATCTACCCCTTTCAGAAAATGCTATTAACGTTCTTAATGAGCTTAAGGAATTTAGGAAGGAGAACTCGCCATACCTTTTTCCTAGCAAGATTGAAGGGCGGCCTCTGCAAGAAATTAAAACTTTCTGGAAAAAAGTTATAAAAGAAGCAAGGCTCGAAAATGTACGTATTCATGATTTACGTCACACGCATGCCTCACATTTAGTGTCTAGTGGCTTAAGTCTCAGTATTGTGGGTAAACTTTTAGGTCATACACAAGCGGCAACAACTCAACGTTATGCTCATTTAGCGGATGAACCATTAAGGCAAGCAACAGGTGTATTTGGTGACAAGATTAAAAAACTTACGTCAAAGACGACTTGAAGCAAGTTGATAGACAAAATTTTTATCTCTCTTACCTACAGCAATGACTTGTACTACCACGCGATCATCATAAACACGGTAAACAAGGCGGTAACCAGCAGAACGCAGCTTAATCTTATAACACCCTTCCATATTAATAAGCTTGTTTTTAGGAATATGGGGCTGCTCAAGTACCTTAGCTAACTTGGCTTTAAAGAATTGCTGCAAATCTGGCGAAAGCTTATTCCACTCTTTCTTAGCAGACTCTAAAAAAGTTAGCTTATAGGTCATCTAGAGATACTGAGACTTCTTTTTCGCTAGCGCGTGCTTTAACAATTTCTACAAGCTCTAGATCTTCCAAGGCTTCCATAATCCGCTCATATGTCTTAGCGGGAACACAATAGAAAACAGGCTCATTTCGATTGAGAATTGCCAGGGGTTCTCCATGGCTGCTTGTCACTGTTCCCATGGGGTTCCTTTTAAGTTCGCTAATGCTTGCGGTTAAACTGGTATAAATAGGATGTATCATTTTAGGACTCTTTATAGTACTTATTAATAGTATTATAATAGCACTTTTAAAAGTTCTTTTAAAGGTTTTTATGCCTTGCATCAGCTGAACGGGTAAGTTAAAAGGTATCATTCTGCTTATAAGCCTCATTGAGCAGCTCACATTCATGCAAGGCTGCATCCATAAAAAACTGTTGTATTTCTTCTCTCTCTGTTTTTGAGATTGTTTGTATGAGATCATCAAGCGTTTGGATGATTCTTACGGTTTGTTGTTCTGCATTCAGAGAAATACAATACTTGATGAATTGTTTATAAGGATGGTTATGTGCATTAAGTTTTAGGCAACGCTTGCGCAAGTGAGTAGCAAGCCAGAATCTAGGCAAGATAGCCGCAAATATTGAAAGAAATAATCTTTTGTCAGTTAAGGTCTCCAGAAAGCCGATATATTCTTTGCAAGCAGTCGTTATGTTATGCGAGTTTCCCTTAAACTTATCTAACTGGATGCTAAGGCTCCCCGCCGCAATGAGAGAGAGTTGTGCATTTTGAACAAAAACTCGATTAATGCATTTTGGATAATTCAGCTTTGATAGAAAGATCATCTCCTCAGAAAGAGAACGCCAGACCCGTTCTTGTTGATTAAGGAAGGAAGCAAATTGTGTTTTTTTCAAATCCTCGTTGATTAATTGTTCATAGAAGGGATGCTTGAGAACAGCCTTATGAAGATACTGAAGGGGACTCTCGATCATATCTAGAAAAGGAGAATTTAAGCTTCCTAGGTTTTCAGGATTATCCATGACATTCTCCTTTTAGCAAGGAAAGGGCGCCAGTTTTTTTGAGACTTTGAAGCTTATTGTTATTCCCTGAAGAATAAAAAATCAGGGGTAGAAACTTATCATAAATATATGTTACAGTATGCATTACACGTATCCTTAGGGTTATGTGTTGCTGAAAGCCCGCGTTGGACCGGAAAATCTAAGCGCGGGTTTTTCTTTTCTTATTTCAAAAACTAAATTATTAGTGCCAGAACCCCCTTAAAGAAGATCCAGCAGCCCGAAGGCCACTGGATTGAGTTAACAGGGAGGCTTCGCAAGGAATAGTATATTCCTTGCCACCCGGCATGGAATCCATGCCAAACTTCTTGATAGTTTGTTCAATTGTTGAATCTTTTGTCTCTTTATCAATAGCATAAGAAAGAGAAGGGAGAGAAACTCTAGGCTCCTCTCGACCTTCTATCTTTGGCGAGGGAGGGACGCCAAACTTGTGTTTACTCTTATTACCTAGAGTCTTCATTTGGAGATGAGAGAACCCAAGTAACGTAAAGCTACTAGGCTCTCTCTGGGGAGAAACTCGTTTAAATCTTGTTATGTAGGTTACAATATCCTCAATCTGAGGATAGAACATGCCAAGCTTTTGGTTATAACTAGTTTTAGTATAAAAATCGCAATACAATTTTCCCACCCCACATTAATGAACCCTTTGTTCAAACTTCCCAAAATTTGTATTCATTCCTAAGAATCAAGCTTGAGCCTTAGCTCCTAAGGAAGAGAAAGACATCCTTCGACACTCTGTGAAGAAAATCAAAATTGTCTTACCTACTAAGTAATAGTATAAGAATTAATCGTTCATTTCAAGAACTATTTGATAAATGATTATTCTTTAAAAGAACGGTCTATGCCTTCAATGTATAATTTGTTGTAATAACAATAGGTTAAAGAAAAAAAGAATTAATTATATATTAGCCCATAAAGATAACACAGTACTTAGGCGTTACTCTATATGGGGCACTATTTAATAAAGAGATATAATTTTGATTTATAAAAAAACTATAAGATCTGTGTTCTATAAAAGAAGCTTCCTCTTCATTACAAAGAGGAAGGTATACAATTTGGGCTTAAGATTCTTATTTATTCTTCTTTGCTAGGCATACTGTGAAGTTTGGATAAATTAGCTTTCTCTCAACTTGTAATTTCTTCATCAACTATCTCCTTTTATATATTCATACTCTTATTATTAGCTGACATTATTCTTTGTCAACAATTTTAAGTAATTTTTAAGAATAATTTTATTAGAATTGTTCCTTATGCGTACGATTGTACGCATTCTTGCAGTACAATCTATATAAAGTAAAAATATTGAGCATAATGTAGCTTACCGCGAGTATAGAAAGAATGAAGGCACCATGAGAGACTAATTTGACTGATTAAGGGTAGAAGTTTGTTAAGGTAATTTTCTTCTAAAGGTTCTTGTTCCAGGAGTTTTACTTTCCTCTTCTAGCGCTTCTACTAAATACTCTCCAAGAACTGTTATTCTTTTAAAGTCTTTTAGTATTTCTGGGTAGACATAGTGAACATCAACCATTGGCCCATCAATATCTGGTAGAATTTCTACAAGATTTGCCCCTTCTAGGCCCTCTTGATATTTAGAGATAGAAGCAATACCAAGGCCATCCTTTACAACCCTTGTCAAACCGAGGGCTGAGTTTATTTGTAAAAAGGGCTTACGGATGTGTCCTGGCTTGCAGCCTAAACTTAGGTGCCAATCTACATTACCAAATGGTATTCTTGTATTTCTTGAAAAAGCAATGAGTCTATGATTGTCCAGATCTTCTGGTGTTTTTGGTGCTCCAAATTTTGCTACATAATCAGCGCTTGCATACAATTTTAAAGGATAAGACAGTAAATACATATGTATTAAATGAGGACTTTTTGGTACATAAGGGCGAATAGCAACATCAGCTTCATTGGATTCAAGGTCTACATTTTCGTCACTACCAACTATACTTAATCGCATGTCAGGATATTTGTTTAAGAACCCAGCTAAATATTTTGGCAACCAACCTGTTGCGTGTCCTATAGTCGTTGCTACCTTAAGGTCTCCTTTGGGCTCGGTATGAGACTCATAAAGTAAAGATTCTACTATTTTAGTTTCAGCTATGATCTTCTTAGCAGATTCATACAGTGTTTCACCCATAGGTGTTAGGGTTACATTCCCATAATGCCTTTCCAGGAGTTTATAGCCAACTTTATTCTCTAAATCTGTGATTTGCCGGCTTATCCAGGATCTCTGGACTCCTACTAAAGACTCTGCTCTTACAAAGCTCCCAGCTTTTACAACATGGTAAAAGGTAATAAGTTGATTTACATCTACCAAATCAATCTCCCAAAGATACAGATAACTTCAGATCAACTCTTATCAGAATTATATGTAATCAAAAAGAATTAGAATTATTAATGCTTTTGATCAAAGAAGTTCTGCAATTCACAAACTAAGGTTTGAATGTTTTTTCGAATAATTAACATATTCATCGAACATGGTAGCATAGATTAGGACCATTCAGTTAGGTAGAATTTATAGTTCATAGGGAGGGTGAGTTTCCTCTTTTAAGCTATCCATTCCAGTGCTTGATGTCTTACTTAGTTTTCAATAGGTACAGACTTATTATTGTTTTAAATACCTAACGACCTCTCCCTATAAGCCGCTTATGAAACTTTTGTGGATACTTTAGCAGCCCCCTGCTGCTTGTATGCACGTATATTAATAACCAATCAGTTAATGATAAGTTAACAATACATTAAATATCTATTTATTCTAGCCTGTATTAGCTGCTCTTCTTCTCCTTACATCCCATTCATGATTTTATAAAAACGTTTCTGTAAAATACTATTGTATCTTGTAACTCTATGCCTTAATAGCCAAGTATGTTCTTAACGTCAGGGAGTTATTTAATGCAGCCAAATCCTCATATATTCTTCTTTATTAAAGATGGCTCAATTATTGCTTGGGACTACAAGAATCATCAGCAATTTGAAATCGAGCAGGAATATCTGGAAAGACTTCTGTTATGGGATAAGAACAAGAACTTAGAGAAAACCCCAATAGACCAAGAGCTAGAAGAAGGCTTACTCTTATTGCCAGATTCAGAGAGGAACAAGGAGTGGGGTTGGGATATTCTTGCTCAAATCTACCATATTGGAACACGCGATATAGCAACAGACTTGGGAGAGATTGATGCTAAACAATGGAGTGAGGGATATTTAGAATATTGTAAGGGGATTGCTGAAGAAAGAACTGAAGCTCAGGTTAAGCGCCAGGGAGCTAAGATTGAACTTCCAACACCTGATTTCGAGCTTTTAAAACAACAAGACATCTTTAATATACTTAAAAAGAGGAAGACATGCCGTTCTTTCTCAGGCAAGCCAGTCTCTCTAACTTCCCTCTCAACACTCCTTTATATGAGCTTAGGCCCCTTGCATGATACTTGGGAGGATCTTGAAGATAACAACCTAATGGTTCTAGGAAGACGCAAAGCTTTCCCTTCCGGTGGGGGGATCCATCCTGAAGAAGCTTACATTGTTGTCTTTAATGTTGAGGGCTTAGAGCCTGGTATTTACTATTATGATACATTTGAGCATACCCTTATTCTCATTAAGAAGGGAGATTTTGAAAATAAGCTTGTTCAGCTCCTATTAGGCCAATTCTTTGCTAAAGGGATTGCTTTTGGGGTCTTTTTAACATCCAACTTTGACAAAATATGGTGGAAATACCCGCATTCAAGAGCTTATCGTGTGGCATTGTTAGATATTGGCCATGCTTCACAAACAACGCTTTTAACAGCAACAGCTCTTGGTTTGCAGACATGGCTTACAGGGGCCTTTGCTGACTCCAAGGTTGAAGAGTTCCTTGAAATAGATTCTCCCTTTGAATCATCCCTATTTTTCATTGGCTGCGGTTACGGAGATAACCAATCAATTCCCCCACAAATTCTTAAAATGCTTGAAGAGAGCGCATAAGAGAATCATCAGGTATATTATGGAAGGTAAGTAGAATTTCAATTATTGAGTGATGGCCTATAGTATATAAATTAGTGCCTGATAAATGATTCTAATTGATAAGTAGAAATTGGTGGGGGTGAGATACCTCTTTAAGCCATCCCTGTATGCGTACTTTTTTTTGTCAACTCACCAGTCGGTTTACTTGAAGGCTTAAGCAGCCCCCTGCTGCTCATGACGACTTTAGCTTATCAAAGAGCATTTCCAATTTTCAAGGAGAAAAGCAGCCTAAGAGCACTGTTTTTGCCTTTATTATTCGTACCACAGCTCATGGGGAGTTCTCACATCAAAACTTTGGTATTATCTAGCACCTCTCTGTATGCTCTCAATCAGCTCTTGATTAACTTATCTGAACTTTTCTACTTATCACTTTTTAACGCGGATGTGAGTTTCTGTTTTTCATGCTCCTTATTCTCCCTTTGTTAGGACTCAAACAAGCCTCGACCTTTAAATTCATGGCTTTAGCCTTGGCGTGTCCTTTTTCAAGCATCTTCCGACGCTGAAGCGACTCCCGAAAAGATGCTTGAAAAACTCCCCTTGTACCAAGGCTTTCTTAATCCATGAAAGGTCGAAATGGTTTCGATCCCCACAGAGGAGAAAAAGACATGGACAATACTCAACAAGATAACATTCAAGCCCTGCAAAACAATCATATGCAGCCAAAAATGCAAAAATATAATCTCGCATCCATCCTTCATGATTGGAAAATAGATCCAAGCTGCTCATTAGCTAAAGCACTTGAGTATATCTCTAAGAAAGCAAACTCAAGCGAAGAAGAGCGTGTATATCTCAATATCGCTATCTTCGAGCTGGGAGATTGAATTTATCAATATTATGAATTCTTGAATTCATTTGAATCTCCATTTACAGAACCTGAAGTTTATTATGATGCTCTTCCTCAAGAACCTTTCCTTAAAAATGAAACTCAGATTAATCCATTAAAGCTTAGTAAAAGCTGGAAATTGTCTTACCCTTATAAAAGAGCAATTACTCATATTCATAAGGCGCTGCTTTTAACAGATTTAGATTACCTTGCTCACCTCAAGACTGCTCAACGGTATCTTTGTCGTCACTTTGAGAAAGTTTGTGAAAAGATTCACTCAACTAAGCAATAAAATACTCAGGGGTTTCGGCCTCTGTTTATTTTTTCAAACAGCTATCTTTAGCAAATCCTACCCTTCCCTTAAGAGTCAGATAGCTATGAGAATAGTCATTTGTTTCTTTAAGCAAGGACCTTAATTCTAAGAGAGCCCCAAAGAGGGCATGCACCTGATCTTTACATTCAACATCTTTCTGAAGATCAGTGCCGAGTTCAATTGAAAATTCATTCAAGAGTCCTGCTTTCTCGATTAAGCCCCCAAGCATTATAAAGGTTCTCGTTCTTGCTTTGCGACGCGCAGAGTTAATAAATGTAATTTGAGATTCTTCCTTTCTTTTTAACCGCTGAAGGACTAACCGAATCCGCTTAATTTGCTTGTGGTGCGACTTGAGAAGAGCGAAAGGAAGTTGCCTTTTGCAACCACAATTCCTTTAGCTTAGGGGATGTATTTTCCCAGGCATGAGAGACAAGCCCGACAATCAGATCAGGTGAGTACTCTTCCCCTAAAATCTTATGGAACTTTCTGTAAAGCATAAGGGCTTCTTTTGTCTCAAGCTCCGCTTCTTTCTTCTTCAAATGCTCAATTTTTTTCCTGACACTATTGATATTATTCATACGTGTTTATCTCCTTAGATCTATGGTGTTCTTTCTTGCCAAAAGGGAGAGTTCATCTCCCTTTAAAATCCCACTTTTTCCTTTGTAGTAGGCAATTATAAGCATATTATAGAAAGTATAAATCGGCAAGTCTTGGCGGCAAATTTTATACGACAAGCGCGCAGATATGTTGCAATAAAATTGCAACTCTCCGCTTCGGGGCAAGCCCCACAGTTTGTGTTGAATTAAAGAAGGAAATTATTGAATGGCATTAGCCCACGGGCGCTTAAAAGTAATCTCTCGTTCCAAGCGTAATACAGTGCGCGCACTTGCCTATCGCACGGGCTGCAAAGTCTATGATCATCGCACAGGCCAATTAATGGTCACACGCAAGAAAATGCATGAGGTACAACACGTTGAACTATTACTTCCTCAAGACGCGCCAAATTGGGCAATCGAGCTAAGAAACCTTATCGCAGCTGATCGGCAAAAAGGCGTACAGAAGTTCTCGGATATTGTGGAAGGCGCTGAGAAGAGAAAAGACGCTCAAGTTTATAGAGAATACGAGTTTGCTCTGCCCAGAGAATTTACAGATGAGCAATGCATAAAGTTGGCTAATGAATTTATTCAAGACCAAATGTGCGGACAAGGAATGGCAGTGCTGGCCAACTTTCATTTTGATGTTGATGAGGAAACAGGTGAGAGAAAACCCCACTGCCATGCATTAATGCTCACACGGAGGCTTACAGAAAAAGGACTAGCATTAAAAAAAGAGGTTGCATGGAACCGAAGAAGCCTAGGGGCAGAACTGAGAGAACAGCTCGTTGCTTATACAAACTTCCATCTTAAAATGCATGGTTTTGATGAAATACTTGACCATCGCTCTTATGCTGAAAGGGGCATTGAACTTGAGCCTCAGCCCAAACGAGGTACAAACATTAAAGAAGCTGAGATTAGGCATGGTAATAACCCTAAAGATCTCTTTTCAGCAGCTACTACAGAAAAAGCGATTGCCTTTCGGCAAACGAAGCTGAGGAACGTATGTCGTATTATTAGAAACCCTGACATTGTTCTTCGTGATATTGTAAGCAAACACCACGCCACTTTTATGTGGGGCGATGTTGAAAAAGTATTGCACCGTTATATTGATGATAATGAGCTTTACAAACAAGTGGAGCAGAAGCTTAAATCTTCAAAAGAGCTAGTATTGCTCAGGTATGACACAACTAAAAACAAGGATGGCTCCATTGAAGATCAATCCATTTACACGACCAGAACTATGCTGGAGTCAGAGATTAATCTTGTAACTTTAGCAGAGAGACTCAGCAAAGAAGAAATCCATGAAGGTAATAATGATATTGTAAATGCTGTTGTTTATAAGTTTGATCAGAAACTTTCAAAGCATGGCGGCCTTTCTTCTGACCAAAAGAAAGCGCTCCACCATATCACAGCGCCAAACCAGCTTTCATGCATTGTAGGCTACGCGGGTGCAGGTAAAACAACAGCTTTAGAGGCTGCCAAAGAAATTTGGGAAGCGGAAGGATATAAAGTTTATGGTCTTGCTCCTACAGGGCGAGCAGCCCAAAATCTTGCGCAATCGGGTATACCTTCCCAAACGCTCCACAAGTTTCTCTACCCCTATGAAGAGGGAAGATGCCAGTATAGGGCTAATTCTGTTCTTGTGCTTGATGAAGCAGGAATGGTGGACACAGAAAGATTTGATGAATTCCTGCAAGCTGTTGATGATTTAAAGGTTAAAGCTGTCATTGTTGGGGACGGGGCACAATTGCAGCCTGTTGAGGCAGGCCCTGCCTTTAGGCTTGTCACTCAGAAAATTGGAACTTCCCACCTTGAAAAGGTTCTGCGTCAACAAGAAGCATGGCAACAGGAAGCCACAAAACTCTTTGGCACCCTTAAGACAAGAGAAGCTCTGCAAGCTTATCATCAAAAAGGATATGTGCAGTTCATTGATGAAAGAGAAATTCCAATTGCTGAGTTAATTGAGACCAGGAACCACTCAAAAATTGTTGAAACCTATAATCTCTCAAGGCGTATGGTGGGGAACATTTATCATTCCATGGTTGAGGATATTAAAGCCCAAAATCATGAGGAGAATAAACCTTATATGCTGATTAAATCTCATGAAGACTATGATCTTTATCGAGAATGGCGTGATATTAAAATGGCATGTGCTAACTATATGAGGGAAAATCTCGAAGGATGTCGTCCCTTTATGAAAGAGCTTGGTGTTGATCCTCAACACTTTGCCGAACAGTTTGTTGATAAAGAAATGAGCCTCAAGGAGCAAAAGCTGAGAGCAGCACACTTAGCGCAGCTTTGGCAGCTACCTCAGCTAGATCCTTACCAAAGAAAGCATATTTGTGATCTAAGAAAAGAGACCAAGGAAGCTCTCATTCAAGAATGGTATGCATCATTCAAAGAAAGCCCTCACAAATCCCACCTCATTATGACCTATAGCAAGGCAGACACAACCACCCTTAATAAAGAAGCACGCCACCTCTTAAAGCAAGACGGCATTATATCTAAAGAGGAATATCTTCATACCATCCATAAAGAAGAGGAAGATGATTTTGGAGACAAGATTGTTACAAAAGAAGAGAAGCATTTTGCAAAAGGCGATCGTATCCTCTTCTTAAGGAATGATAATGGTCTTAAGGTGAGGAAGGGAACTTTAGGAGTTATCCTAGAGATTGACCGCCATAAGATTAAAGCCAAGCTTGATCATACAGGCGATATTATCTCCTTTGCGCCTAAGCTTTATCCGTACTTCGACCAAGGATGGGCGGCTAACATCCATAAATCTCAAGGAGTGACTGCAGATAGAGTCTTCCTTTTAGCAACCCATGAGACCTACCGTAACCTTGCTTATGTGGGTATGACACGGCACCGAGAGTTTGTAAAAGTCTTTGGCTCTAAACTTGATTTCTGGCGAGAGGAAATCTTCCTGAAAAGATTATCCTCGTCACAAGAAAAGCTCTCAAGCTTGGATTATGTGAGAGACTATGATAATATAACTCTTCCAAAGCAAAATTCTAAACTTCAGGAGATCCTAAACCGCCTTGGCAATGAGCTAGAGTCGATCCGCTTTGTCTCTAAACAAGCCTGGCAAAGTATTGCAGAACGGTTCTTAGGCAAACTTCCTGAGCAACAAGAGATCCGTATCCCTCAAGAAAGCATTAGTGAGCCTATAAGAGCAAAAGAGTTATTAGAAAATGATAAACATAATGGACTTGGTGAAGAGAATACTTGGCAAGAGCCAAGCTCAGTCACTAACACTTATAACAAACAAGCCTCAAGATCCTTTAAAGGTGAAACTGATGGCTCTGGGATTCGCCAATCAACAAAGAGGGGAGATCGCAAAGAATCGCTCTCTTCTCATAAGATGGCTCAAGAAACTCAAGCGTTAAAAACCAACACTATCAAGAATCAATGGCAGCAGGAGATTGATGCTCTCGATCCAGAGTATGTTGCTAAGTTACGCGCTGAGATGCTTTCTGACCTTGTGGTTGCTCAACAAGCAAAAGCGAAAGATCAAAAGGTCTCAATCAGGAATACCATCGATCAATGGCGACAAGAGCTCAGCCATAAAGATCCTGACTTTGTAGCGCAACTAAGAACAGAATTAAAAGCTGACTCTGAATCCTCTCGCTTAAAGGCACAAAGTGAGCAACAGGTAAAACCAAACAAAACAGCGATTGAGAAAATTGAGACACTCATAAGGGAGTATAAATTTGCTCGTACGCCTGCTGAGAAAGCACAAGCAGAAGCCCATCTCAAGAAATACGCCCAAGAGCTGTATAAGCAAGATCCAACTCTTAAGAGCATTAGAGCAATGGATAAAGAGGTCACAGGACAAATTAGAGCTCTCCTGTTTAAAGAAAGGAGAGACAATAATATCGATAGAGACTATGGAAGGTAGTCTATATTAAGAGATCACTATAAAAATTCTTTATTTAATAAGGGAATTTATATTATTTTGAATAAGGCAGGTAACGTTAAATTTTTTATGAGGCGAGAAGGTTTGGAGTACACAGAAATTCTTTAGATAACGCCTAGCCATCAGCACTCATATTAGATTTTCTTCTTGTTATATAAGTGTATCATTCTACTTAAAGCTTGTTGGAACTCCTTATCAGTAAGGATAGAAGGATCAACTTCTTGTGGGGCTTTTCGAAAAAAACTATTTTTCAAGCTTGCAAGAATTAATAAAAAAATTCCGCCATATAGAAGCACAGATGAGGCTAGGAAAAACTTCCCAGAGATAATACAAACAGTCGCAACTAGCCCTAACAATAATAGTTTATACTCTCTGTATCTTCTTGCATGATAGCTTAAGGACGCTATAGCAATAAGTAAAAAGAACACTGCTAAAGGAAAAAGACTAGCTTTATAAGCTGTGACGCTGATTCCAAGGGAGCTAAGGACTCCCATGAGTGCAGGTAAGCACAATGGACATTTTGGAAGTAGCGCAAGTAGAATAACTGGAACGGAAGAGAGGGAGCCTGCCCAATTCGTTTCCTTCTTTTGAAGAGTATTTAAAAAAGATTTTAAGTTTTTGCTAGTATTTTTCATAATCTCCTAACCTTTACTGCTATTGAAGAACATAACCATGAAAGCTGAAACATTCGGGAATGTTCGATTAACTGTGTCAGAGTTTAATTGTTCAGCTTCAATTTGAGCCGCCCCTCAAAATATACATCCAACTGAGAAATGGTCAAAGCCCAATTTTGCAGGGGCTGGTTCCATTTTTCAGCAATTTTCTGACAGGCACAATAAACAAGCTTAAAAAGGGCCATTTCACTGGTAAAAGCTCCCTTGGTTTTCGTAAATTTCCTCACCTGCCGATGAAAGCCTTCAATAGCATTCGTCGTATAAATGAGCTTACGAATTTCTCCAGAATATTGAAAATAATGGGTAAGATTTTCCCAGTTTGTATGCCAGGATTTTAAAACCATCGGGTATTTCTCTCCCCACTTTTCTTCCAACTTTAAAAGATGATGCTCAGCATTTTCTTTATTGGGGGCTTGATATACAGATTTTAAATCTTTAAGAAACTCCTTCTGATTCTTGCTGGCCACATACTTTAAAGAATTGCGGATTTGATGCACAATACAGAGCTGAACCTCTGTTTGAGGAAAGACACCTTTAATAGCTTCAGGGAAGCCTGTAAGACCATCAACGCACGCAATCAGAATATCTTGAACTCCTCGTTGCTTTAAGTCATTCAAAACCCCTAACCAGAAATTAGCCCCTTCCGATTCTGCCACATAAAAGCCTAAGATATCTTTACGGCCCTCTTGGTTAATACCTAGAATATTATAGAGCACTTTTGAAATGACCTTCCCATTCTCACGGCTTTTAAAATACATCCCATCCATAAACATAATGGGATAAACAGCCTCTAAGGGACGAGAACGCCATTCAGCAATAATGGGAATAAGTTTATCGGTAACAGCACTAATGGTGGCAGGAGAAACATCAAAGTCATACATCTCCTTCAAATGAGAAGCAATATCTTGGTAACTCATCCCAAGACCATAGAGGCCTAAAATTTTATTATCTAAAGAGGCATTTAAAACTGTTTGACGTTTCTTCACAATTTGAGGATCAAAGCTGCCTTCACGGTCTCTAGGTGTCTCAAGCTCAAAGGATCCCATAGGGCTTTGCATGGTCTTGCTGCTCTTCCCATTCCGCCGATTCTGATTCTCAGGCTCCTCAAGGCAAGAGGCCATATGAGAGGTCATCTCGCCTTCCAGAGCTGCTTCTAAAAACTCCTTTATTAATGGCGTGAGAATACCATCCTTCCCAACAAGACCCTTACCTGCTTTTAAATCAGAAATCGCTTGATTCTTAAAATCCTCAAAATTAAATGAGGTCTCTTTCTTCTCTACTTCCATCTGTCAGTCCTTCCTTCAAAATAATCATTACATTATCAGAACTGACACAGTTGATTAAATACTCCCAAACATTCCGGAATTGCCAATCTTAGATGCCTTTTCGTATATATGATCCTAACTCCTTTAGGATAGGGCAGTCAGTAAGCGAGCCTTTCCCTGGACAGCCCTCATAAAGCTTAGATAACGTACTTTTCATCTTTTCAAGCTCTTTCATTTGCCTTTGTATGGCTGCAACTTTTTCCATTGTTGCTAATTTGACTATGTCACACTCATTACGTGAATTGCTTTGTAATTTGAGGAGCTCTCCGATTTCTTTAAGAGTGAATCCCATTTGTTTTGCTTTTTTAATAAAACGCATCCGCCATATATCTGAAAATGAATATTGGCGGTAGCCTGATAAGCTGCGTGTGGCAGGCGCTATTAATCCATAACGCTCATAATAACGGATCGTAGCAGGCTTAACTCTTACTTCTTTTGCAAGCTGGCTAATGGTTAAGTTTACCATACTCATGTCCTCCAAATTTGTAATATATATTTTTTTGCTTATAATATAAACATATAAAAAAACCAATAACAGACGATAAGTCAAAAGATAAGCAACCATAAGAACATAAGAAATATCTAAGTGACCGAACACAATTATTTTCTTAACTTATTGAAAGATCTCCCTATTAACTTAACAGCTATTGTATTATGGTATTAAAGAAGAATTTGTTGCAGGGGGCTTCGTTTAAATGTCATTAGAAAGCTATATACAGCTCTCTTCACAAAAAACCAAGTTAAAATCTCTTTCTATCAGCCGTTTCTGTGGTCCTCTTAGTGCTAATGCTGTATTATAGCCAGGAAAAGAGCTTAATGCGTAAAGAGTCCAATCTTGGCCTAATTCTTCATTACCGTTAATACTTAATACCTTAGGTGGGCTACCAGGTTCTATAACGACCTCAATATCGCTAAGAGAGCTAGTAAGCCCTTCTCCAGATGCTTTAACGATTGCCTCTTTACGCGTCCAGGCATTAAAGAAAGCCTCTACTCTAAACGGCCAAGGCAGTATATTTAGAAGCTCTTTCTCTCTGCATGACAGGAAATAGTCTTCTAGTCTCTCATTAAGAAGGCTCTCTCGCATATACTCTAGATCTATGCCCACCTCACTTCCTAAAGTTAGAGCGTAGAGAACCTTTTCCCTTGAATGTGATGTATTAAACTTTAAACTTTTGAGACTTAGTGGGTCTGACAAGCTTCTTTTGAGAAAGGGCTTACCCTTCTCTGTATAGCCAATCTTTATCTGTTGAGGGTTGATATCAAGATATTGACTTAGTATAAAACGTAGAATCCCTCGCGCTGCAATAAAACGATTCTGTAGATAATCAAATTTAAAGTCATAAGCTCGTATTTTTTCCTCTGGTGAAAGCAATTCTTGCAAAGATTGCAAGACTAGAGCAGACAATTTAGTATGAACACTCCATATATGAATTTCGTTTTTAGGCAAAGAGAACATAGCCTTATGGGAAGAAAGAGAAGAAGATAAATTTAAATGCATAAAGAAAAACTAGGATTAATTTGTTAACGAGATTAAAGTACGCAAACAGATTGTAACATAATAGATAATCAGACAAAGCCTGAAAATTCGAATATGATGAGTCCACGATAGATTAATAAGGAAATGGTTATGAATGAACAAAAATCTTATCAAAGAATTATCTTGCCTCTGTGCTTTTCTATTGTAATCGTAACCATGAGCTACGGTCTTGTTATACCTGCTCTAGCATCATTATTTCTTGGATCTAATTCAAATATGCTAGACCAAAACATGACAGTTTTTATGCGGAATTCTTTCTACACATGTGCCTTATCTTTGCCAATGATTTTTATGTTTTTTGGAGCCCCTCTCTTAGGTGCTTGGTCTGACCGTATAGGAAGAAAGAAAGCCTTGATTCTTGCTTTATTGGGAATCTCATTGAGCTGTCTTCTATCAGCATATGGAGTTGTTATTGGAAGTGTAATGTTTTTGCTTCTAGGAAGGGCTCTGCTTGGGTTAATGGATGGAAGTATATCAATTGCCCAAGCTGCGATTGCAGATATCAGCAAAAATGCTGATAAAGTGACTAATTTGGGTCTTATCTCTTTAGCAGGATCTTTAGGTTTTGCTATAGGACCCTCTCTTGGAGGATACCTTTCTTATCATTTTTGCAATTCGTGGATGAGGCATACAGTTCCTTTTATTTTTGCAGCTTTTTTAGCTTTTATAAACGCTGTCTGGCTCTTATTTCTCTTTAAAGAGAAATACAATAATAATGAGCAACCCTTAAATGGGTTTCAGCATCAAATGTTAATCTTTAAAGATAAAAAGGTTCAATGGTTGTCTATCACTTTCTTTTTATTACAGCTCTCATGGGGGACTTATTTTCAATCTGTTCCTATATTGCTTACTAATTTCTTATTTGCTCCCAATGAGATTGGTCTTTTCATGTCGTTAATTGCATTATGTTTTTCTCTAACCTCTTTATGTGTGATGCGTATTCTTATTAAATTTTGTGAGCGTAGAAGAATAATCAAGCTTGGTTTATCGTTTATTGCTGCAGGCGCAATGATATTATTCTTTTTACCTCAGAAAGGAATTACATGGTTTTCAGTAATTCCAATAACACTTGGAGTAGGGATGAGTTACAATACTTTACTTTCACTGCTTTCAGATACTGTTGGAAAAAATAAGCAAGGAAATATTATGGGGATGTCAACATCTCTTGTAGCTTTAGCTTGGTTGTCAGCAGCCTTATTATCGAGTGTTTTATCGACAATATATATAAAGCTCCCCTATCTTATGGTAGGTATCGTTGCTTTGTTGAATTTTTGCTTCCTAAACAGATCTCAGTTTTATTTATCTAGCCAACCAAGATTGTTAAATTGACATTTTGTCACTAACATCTGTATGGTTTAATTATGCTTCCATTCCTTCCTGCCAAAAAATCTAAGCAATACTAATTAAATAGAAAGTATGCTATATAAATTTTAAGCAATATTTTCTTTATCTAATCTATTTACAATAGTCGCAATACATGCATCTGACCATAAATTTGTAGCACTTTCAAACATATCCAAAATGGCATAGAAAGGGAGAATAATTCCCATAAGATGCAAGGGAACATTAAGCGAGGACAAAAGCACTGTCGTTAGAAAATAACATCCCATAGGCACTCCCGCATTGCCTATAGCGGCTATAGTAGAAATAAAAACCCATCCAATCAGCTCAAAAGGGGTAAAAAATACACCATAGCTATTTGAGACGAAGAGAACTGTTATTAGAATAAATGACGCACAGGCATTCATATTGATTGTTGTGCATAAGGGAAAAGTAAAACGAGCGACTGTTGGAGAGATACTTAAACTGCCTTCCGCGCACTTTATTGCTGTTGGCATTGCAGCACATGAAGACTTACTAAAAAAGGCTACAAACAAGGCAGGAAGCATACCTTTAAAAGTCTTAAATGGAGAAATTTTATGTATATGTAATATTACTGGCAGTATGACAGCTGCTTGTAAGAGGTTTGCTATGATTAAAGTGGTAAGATAAAGACCTAAGCTATTAAGGCTTATTCCATTTTTAAGATCTTTTATAAAGAGACATACAAAAGCTATAATAGCGAGAGGAAGGAATTTAAGCACACCTTTTGTGAGATTCATTATTGTCTCATAAAGACTAGAAAATACATTATGAAGGAAACAACGTTTTTCCTCCGGCAAGAAAAGAGTAGAGACGCTGATAAGAAAGGCCATAAAAGCAACGCTCACAACATTATTTTCATAAAAAGGTTGGACTATATTAAGGGGGATAATGTTTATTAGATGCTCAAGATACTTCCCGCTTGTATTAAATGAGTTTTGGATACCTTCTGCTGGGATTATTTGTCTTGCTGGTTGAATAAAGAGAAAGAGGAAAAGAGATAGACTTGCAGCAATAATGGTTGTCAGTAAAGTATATGTTATTACCTGCTTTCCAAGTCTCTTTGTCTCCTCCACAGTTCCCATGCTAGATATCGTTGATGCTATAGAGAGGAAAATAATAGGCAGGCTTAAAAATTTAAGGAACCTGATAAATATATTTGATATAAAAGTAGAAATCATAAATAAGGTAGGAAGGGAACAAAAAGCTATCCCCAGAAGCGATAGCATAACGATCATAATTACATTAACTTTTAAAAAGTTAAGTTTCATAAATAATTCAGTCATTATTAAAATACCTTTCTAGAAATCAATAGATCTCAAAGCCGCTTTCAAGAAGCTTTTCTCCTTGTGGTGCAGAAGTTATCTTTAATTTAGAAGACGGAGTCTCTTCTTTAAGAGGAGAGCGAGGATATGTGGCTTCTTTTTTCATATCTTCTTCAATTATTCTAGCGATTATCTTTAAGCTTTCTCCTTTCATAATACTTTGGTGATCTCCCTCAACCTTAATCGTTTCTAAATAGGTTACATAGGGCTCCCAGCCGTTCTTTTCTTTAGAGAAAGCTTTATCCATATATTTCCTAAAGTCTTTGACCTTTTCCGTTTGCTTAATCTCAGAAAATGTCCATATCTTCTTTGCTTTGAATAATACAATTCTGCCAGGATAAGGGTGCGCTTCATAGGAAGCCATTGATTTTGCCTGAATGCTGCTAGCTTGTTCGACGCGTTTTCTGTATTCAGGAGGGAGTTGATTATAAAATGTATTCTTTTTCATAATCTCTTTGATAATTTTATTGATAACGAGTTGTTGTTTCTTCTCTTCTTTGTTTAAGAGAAACGTATCTAACAAATAGACAGCTTCAACCTTATCTCCCTGGCGCGTTAACTGCTGAGCCATCTCAAAGGCAATTAGCCCTCCAAAAGACCACCCTCCAAGATGATACGGCCCTTTTGACTGGACAGCTTTAATATGATCAATATATTTCGCGGCTAAAGCTTCGATACTTTCTATAAAAGGTTCAGGACTATAGAGGTCATGGGATTCAACCGCATAAAAAGGTTGATCTGCGCTCAGAAGATTTGAAAATTCGACATACGATTCAGCTCCTCCATGGCCAGGATGCACGAAAATTAAAGGTTTTTTGCTTCCTTTAGTGTTAAATGCAAGGATAGGCTCATACGCAACCTTTTCTTTTTGATATCTAATGATATTAGCTTGCTTTTCTATAGTGTTCTGGATAAAAACCCAAGCCACAGGGAAGCTTATACCAAAACACTTTTTGATTTGGGATATAAGCCGAACCGCAAGAAGAGAATGGCCCCCTAGCTTAAAGAAATCCTCATGAATATCTATACATTCAATATTTAAAAGATCCTTCCAATTCCTCTGTAATTGAAACTCTATCTGGTCACGAGGTTGTGTGCTCTTCTGGGCTGTGGGTAAAATCTGCGGCTCAGGTAAGGCCTTCCGATCAACCTTTCCATTATCTGTGAGAGGAAGATTTTCAAGAGGAATAAATACTGAAGGGACCATATAGCTTGGCAATTGACCCCTCATATAAGAGTTAAGATCTGCTTGAGTGATGGCAGCATTTTTGTTTGGAACATAATAAGCAATGAGTTGCTTTTGATTGTTTTCCGTATGTACAGTTACGGCACATTGGCTAATTTCATCATGGGCGCCAAGAATAGCTTCAATTTCGCCAAGCTCAATTCTATAGCCTCCAATTTTTACCTGTGTGTCTTTTCTGCCCATAAATTCAATGCAGCCATCCGGCAACCAGCGACCATAATCCCCTGTCCGGTAAAGGCGCTCTTTCATACCCTCATGGTAGATAAAACTCGCTGAGGTTTTTTCCTCATCTTGCCAATAGCCAAGTGCAACCCCCACACCACCAATATAAAGGTCACCTGGCATGTAAATGGGGCAATGTTCGAGTGTAGAATCTAACACATACATTTTTTGATTCGCCATAGGACGGCCATAAGGAATACTTGTCCAGGATTTATCAACCTGGTTTATAGGATAAAGGATGGACCAAATTGATCCTTCTGTTGCTCCTCCTAGGCTGATAACACGGCTCTTTGGGAAAAGACGTTGGATTTTTTCAGGTAGATCTAATGGTATCCAATCACCGCTTAAGAGAACCAACCTTAAAGACTCTCGCGCTGAAGTATATTCCGCCTCTGGTTGCTGCTCGATATAATCGACCAGCATCTGCATAAGCATAGGAACAGTATTCCAGATTGTTACATTATTTGTATTAAGAAGTTTAAGCCAGTGATCTGGCTCCTTCAAAGCGTTAGCCTCAGGAAATACGATGGTTCCTCCTCTTAATAACAAACCAAAAATATCATAAACAGAAAGATCAAAGCTTAGATTTGAGAGAGCAAATACCTTATCATGAGACCGAACGCCAAAGCGCTCATTCATATCAAAAAGCGTGTTAATAACATTGCGATGACTGATGACAACTCCTTTTGGTTTTCCTGTTGATCCAGAGGTAAAAATCACATAAGCAATATCGTCAGATTTTTGTTGGGATGATAGACTAGCCTCAGAGTATTCTTCCCATAGAGCCTCATCATCTACGGCAAAGCTTAACTTGCTTTCCAAGGTTTTTTCTTTTGAGAGGTGTTTTAGGATATCCTGTTGGCTTAATATGATATCAACGTTTCCTTGCAATAAAATTTCTTGAATTCTTGCTTTTGGCCAAGTTGGATCAATAGGAAGGTAGGCAGCCCCTGATTGAATCACTGCTAAACAAGCCACGACTTGCTCCCACCCTTTTTCCATGAGAATCCCAACAAGTTGGTTTGGTTGAGCCCCATGACTCTTTAGAGCGTGTGCGATTCTATTCGCTCGACAGTAAATTTCCCCATAAGTTAAATTGCCTCGTGCAGATATTACGGCAACCGCACTAGAATTTTTTCTCACCTGTTCTTCAAAGAGCTCATAAAGTGCCTTCTCAGCAGGGAATGACACATTTGTCTGGTTCCATTCAGCCATAATTTGATGGCGTTCTTGGTTAGTAATGAGTTGAGCGTCCCTCAAAGGAGCGTCTGGATGAGCCATAAGCCATTTTGTTATCTCTTGAATGTGGTCTAAGAGATGCTTAATGCTTTCATCGCTAAAGCACTCGCCATCATATATTACTTTGAAGGTTATTTGACGGCCTGGGATAATAACAAGCGTTAAAGGATAATTCGTTTTCTCATGAAACTGAAATGAACTTCTTTTTAGATTAGTTGCCTCAACAATAGTTGATTCTTCTGCAGGATAATTCTCTAAGACAACTAAACTATAAAATAAGGGTGTCTCCGAAGGGACTTTATTCCAGCTTTGGATATCATTCAGACCTACGTAACTAAAGTGATTAACCTCTTGGACTTGTCTATGGAGTCTTAATAATTGATCAGTTACCTTAAGATTCTTTTCCAATCTTATTCGAAGGGGCAACGTATTAATAAGTAACCCTATCATATTCTCGACATAAGGGAGATCAGCAGAACGTCCGGATACGGTTGTGCCAAACATAACATCTTCGTGCCCACTATACTTTGAGAGAACTGTTCCCCATGCCATCTGTAAGAGAGTGCTAAGAGTTATGTAATGGCGTTTCGCAAATGCATGGCTCTCATCTGTGAGTGTTTCTGTAAATGCAAATTTTTGTTCCCGAAGATCTGTTATAACCTTATGTGAGTCTAATTGGCTTTGACTATAATGAATACGAAGAGGTGTTGGCTCTTCTATACCTTGAAGTTGATCTTGCCAAAAGGATTTTGCTTCTTCCTTATCTTGCTGTTGAATCCAACTGATATAGTTTTCATAGCTTGGAGACACTCTTAACGAGGGTTGCTTTCCTCCTTTTATACTTAAATAACGTTGGTTAAGCTCCTCAAGAACCAAAGGGACGCTCCACCCATCCAATAAAATATGATGATGGGTCCATATAAACTCATAGCTCTCTTCTCCTAAACAAATAAGATGGCAACGCATAAGGCAAGGGCGGCTCATATCAAAACCACGCTTACGGTCTTCTTCTAGGTAAGACGAGAGCATCCCCATCTGCTCTTCCGTTGGAATCATGCGCCAATCGACTTCCGACCAGTTTAGAGAGGCCTCTCGCTTAACAATTTGAAGCGGTTGATCCACTTCTTCCCATAAGAAATGTGTACGAAAAATAGCATGGTTCTTGATAATGTCTTCCCAAGCTTGCTTGAGAGCTTTGCTATCTAAAGGCCCTTCGTAATGCCATTGAAGTTGAGTTGAATACTGATCAGATAGGGGGGCATATAAAGCATGAAACAAAAGGCCCTCTTGAAGGGGGCTTAAGGGATAAATGGCTTCAATATCATTTTTTTCTGAAATAGTATCGAGAACAGATTGAGTTAGTTTAGCTAAAGGAAAATCAGAAGGTGTATATCCGCCCATTCCAGATTTTAAACAATGACCAATAACACGCGCCAAAGCTTCCTGATAAAGATTCCCTAAAGCCTCGATGCTCTCTCTATCGAAATGCTGAAGGCTATAGGTAAACACCATTCGTAAGGATCCATTAACGACCCATCCATTAATATCCAAAACATGAGGGGTTTTATTCTTTGGGGAGACGCTGAGCCCTGCTGACTCTTTGGCATAGCGCAGGAATTTTCCTTCCTCAATATGTGCATCCAGCTGTCCCAGATAGTTAAAGCTAAGAAGAGCTTTATCAAGCTTTATAAGTTCATGACAGCGCTTATCTTCAGTAAGATATCGTAGAACTCCATATCCTAGTCCTTTATCTGGGATAGTTCTTAAGTGTTCTTTTGTTGATTTTAGGGTCTCAGCTATATTTTTATCATTCCATAAGTTGGTGGTCAAAAGTGGCAAGCGAAGATGGATAGGAAAGAGGCTTGTAAACCATCCTAGCGTCCGTGATACATCAACTTCTCCTACACAGTCCTCTCGTCCATGACCTTCTAAATGAAGCAAAATGTCTTTCTGATCCCTCCATTCATAAAAGGCTAGGGCAAGAGCTGCGAGTAAAATATCATTCACCTGCGTCCGGTAAGCTGCTGGTACTTTATTTAATAATGCCTGGGTTAAATCATGATTAAGCATGACTGTGTAATCAATGCAGTCTTCTTTAAGAGGTAATTCTTCGGAGTTTTTGTCTAAAGGCAGAGAAGATGCCCCACGCCCAACGGAAAGCCAATAGTCCCATTGGGACTGTAAGGGCTCGCTCTTTGCATAATGCCGTAAAGCTTCTGTCCAGGCTTGATAGGATTGTGTTTTGCAAGGCAATTGCAAAGGACTCTTTGTTTGAAGTTGAAAATAAAGACGCTCAAGATCTTCAAGCAAAATCCGCCAAGACACACCATCTATAACTAAATGGTGGATAACAATCACAACACGCGGGTATCCATCTGAGTGACCCTTAAATATTCCTACGCGCATAATAGGGCCTTTTTCAATGTTGAGGGTCTGCTGCAGGCGTGTGCAGCTCTCCTTTATAAAATCCTCTTGGGTTTCTTTCTCTTGATGCGAGAGGTCAATTGTCTCAACGGGAACTAAAAGACTTTCATTCTCTTTTGAATAATATTGAAGCCAGTGTTCTCCTTCTTTTCTATACCTGAGACGAAGAGAAGCATGATGATGCACAAGTGTGGCTAAGGCTGATGATAGAAGGTCTTCCTCTAAGGGTTCTTTAGTAATAAAGAGAAAAGCCTGGTTAAAGTGATTCTTATCATATAGGTCTTGTTCGAAAAACCATCCTTGGATAGGCGTGAAAGCAACAAGACCTTCTGCCTGCTCTTGCTTAGTATCAAGGCTTTTCTCTTGCTCAATGGCGGCTGCAGCTAAACCTGCGATAGTGGGATAGTCAAACAGTTGCTTTGCTGTAAGGTAAAGTCCCTTTTCTCTTGCTCGAGCAATAACTTGGATACTCATAATCGAATCCCCGCCAAGAGCAAAAAAGTTATCATGGATACCTATCTGCTCACGTCTGAGGATCTTCTGCCAAATCTTTACGAATGTCTGTTCTTTTTCCGTCCTCGGAGCTGCATAAGACTCCTTGTCTGTGTAAAATGAGCTTTCTCTTGGATCTGGCAGAGCTCTTCTATCTACTTTTCCATTTGAGGTTAAAGGCATAGTATTGAGAGGTATAAAAAAGGAGGGGATCATATAATCGGGCAGCCGGCTGCTCATATAAGCACGCAGAGCCTCAGTTGATAATGAAGTCTTATGGTTGCTTTTTAAAACATAATAAGCCGCAAGATATTTTTGTCCTTTATCTTCTTTTGCAAGAACTATGCTTTGGTTAATTTCTGGATGTGAGCTCAAAACAGCTTCAATCTCTCCAAGCTCAATCCGAAATCCACGAATTTTAACCTGAAAATCTGAACGCCCAATATATTCAAGGCGGCCATCCGGCAGCCAACGGACAAGATCGCCTGATTTATATAATCGATTGTTATCCCCTTGGCCTTCATTTGTTGCGCTAGCGAAGGGATTGAGAATAAAACGCTCTGCAGTCAAATCTGGACGATTGAGGTATCCTCTTGCAACCCCTGCTCCTCCTACATATAATTCGCCCTGAACGCCTATAGGAACTGGATTGCATTGATTATCAAGGACGTAGAAAGTTAAATCAGAAAAGCGCGTGCCAATAGGTGAGCTGGATTTTTCTTGATCTAACAAAGTTAAAGGGTAGTAGGTTGCATGGACGGTTGTCTCTGTAATTCCATACATATTAATGAGTTGAGGTTTTTTATCTCCGTGTTTTGCCCACCAACTCCTAAGCTCAGCAACATTTAAAGCTTCTCCCCCAAAGACGACATATCGCAGAGATAAAGAAGATGAACTTTCTTGATCAGCAAATATGAACTGTTGAAAGGCTGAGGGTGTCTGGCTCAGTATTGTAACCTTCTCTTGAGACACGAGTTCATGAAAGGCTTCGGGATCCTTAACAGTTTGTGATGGTACAATAATTAAGGACCCTCCATAAAAAAGGGCACCCCACATTTCCCAAACGGAAACATCAAATGCATAAGAATGGAAAAGCGACCAAATATCATGCTCGCTAAAGCCCAAATATGGATCTGTGACTAAAAATAAACGCAAGACATTCTTATGAGAAATTAATACGCCTTTAGGTCTTCCTGTGGTTCCTGATGTGTAAATGACATAAGCTAAATCACTTGGTTGGCTCGTTGAGGGAGGATTTATCTTTGAATAACAAGAAAGTTGTCCTTCATCTTCATCCAAACAAATAATGTGACGCTCATTTTCTTCTAAGAAAGAGAGTTTTTTATGGATGGCTTTTTGCGTGAGTATGATCTTTATCTGCGTGTCATCAAGTATAAATTGTAGCCGCTCCTCAGGATAGCCAGGATCTAAAGGCACATATGCCCCTCCCGCCTTTAAGATGCCTAATATCCCTATAATTGTCTCAAAGCTACGATCAACACATAAACCAATTAAAGTATCAGTGGGCAAAGCACCTTTATATTGTTCTCTTAAAGCATGGGCAATTTGATTGGCTTTTTCATTAAGCTCTCTATAGGTAAGCTTTTGATCCTTGAATTTAAGAGCAATATTATCTGGTGTTTTTATAGCCTGAGACTCAAAAAGCTCATGGATAGATTTGCTTTTAAGCTGAGGTATCTCTCTCTGATTCCAGTCATAAAGGATTCTATTTTTTTCCTCTTCTGTTAAGAGAGGGAATGACATAACGCGCTGATCTACGTCCTCTACACACTTTGTAATAAGTAGCTTAAAATGTTCGATAAAGTTTTCGATAAACCAGTCATCAAATAGAGAAGATCTATAGTTGACCCGGAATTCAAGAGTATCTTTGACCTCGTATTCCAAATTTAAATCATAAATAGCTTCATTTTCTCTCTCTTCAAGGGTTGTTACCTCTAAGTCCTGAAGAGATAAAGGCGTATTTCTGAGATGTGTTTCAGCAATACAGACATTGAAAAAACGCTGATCTTGAATGGAGCCCTTCTCTCGTAAGCTTTTTATAATGTCACTAAAGGAACATCTTTGATACTGTTTGGAGGCTCCTCGCTGGGTGTTAATCTGATGAATAACATCCTTGAAGCTTGTTTCTTTATGGATTTTTGCTTTTAGGGGGAGGTTGTTTATAAGGCATCCAAGTAGACCTTGGTAATCTTTTGGCCTCATGTTAAGGGGATAACTTAATATAATATCTTCTTTATGAGAATAACGGGCTAATAAAATAGCATATAAAGCCGCAAGGACTCTAAAAACTGTGCTTCCTTGCGCCTTTGCAAGCTCTTTAAAAGCTTCAAAGGTCTGAGGAACAAGTTTAGAGTAAATCAACTTATCTTTATCATTTTTATTTGATCCCTTTGTATTCTTTGAAGAAAGATCAAGATATAACTCTTCTCCTCTTAAGGCGTTTTCCCAATAATCAAGGTCTTTTCTTTTATCTTTATCAGTGTAATAGGTTTTTTCGTAAGATAAGTACTCCTTGAAGCAAGGAGATACTTTCTCTTCATTATGTACTGACTTGCTTTGAAGCTGGTTATAATAATGCGAAATCTTACCAACAAGAGAAGCTAATGTATGGCCATCTGAGACAATATGATGAAACGCCAAAACAAGAATATATGTATGATCTTCAAGCTCTAATAAACCAAATTTAAATAAAGGAGCCTGTTCGAGATTAAACATATGGTTTCTAAGGTTGCTTATAAAGTTATTTGCGAGTTCTTCTTTATCTTCCTCTGCTGTATTAAGATCTTGGCTCTCAATACCGAAATCTATCTTCTCTAAAATGACCTGCCTTAAATGATTGTCTTCTTCTTTAAAATAAGAACGAAAGCACTCATGTGAATCCACAAGATGATGAAGAGCACTATATAGAGCATTCTTATTAAGCTCGCCTTGTATTTTAAAAGCAAAGGAAACATTGTAGGCTCTACTTTCAGGATCTAACTTCCATTCGAGCCAAAATCGTTTTTGATAGATTGATGCATCTAATATCTGTTTCTTTATCATAGCTTACCCCTATACATCCATAAAAGAGAATCTCGAAAATTGTATTTCTTATAGCCTTTCAAATTCTTAAAAAGCAAAAAACTGTACTATGAGCGTATTTTTCCACTCCTTTGGGAAGGATGAACCTTACACTATAGTGTAAGGTCAAGTTTTTTTATTAGAAGCTATATTCATAGTTTGGAGATGTGTTTTAGCCAAAGACTAAAGTGCACAATCGTAATATAAGTTTCAGCAGTAGAGGTTGATTTTTGATTCTTTGAAAGTCTTCTAAAGCTACTCAGACAACAAATGTTCGCTCAAAAACACAAGTATTATTTACGCCTTTAAGGGGCAGACATACACTTCTATTTTCTCTTCAAACGGTTGTCACTAATTCTTCCATAGTCTTGAGAGTAGGTCTAAATGGGCAGTTGCCATCAATTTCCCAATGTGCTCCGAGAGATTCTTCAATTTCTCTTGGACGGGTAAAAGTAGCTTTAAACCTGCTCACAACTCTTGGGCATTTTCTTGCAGAGAACGGGCCTCTGTTTTTAAATTTCTATTCATGAGCAAGCGCTTATTTATAATCTTACCCCATTCAGACAATAAGCATTAAATAACTTAAAGGAAAGAGCTTTAGTGCACCTGTGCCAAAGCTTGAGATCCCTTATCCATGAGAAGGATTTTGCTTGAGCTCCTACTGAGAGAATCCTGTTTTAAGCTAATTCAAGGGAATATACTCAAAAATCCATAAAGAGATCTTTTAGAAAATCAAAACTGCCCTTTTTGAGGAGAGTAGAGAAGATTTTAATGAAGAGATCGCTCTTTTTTAGTTTAAGAATCCTAGAAGCTAATTTTTATAGAGATTAAAGGTGCTCTCTACAATTAGTGACAGGCTTAATCCTTCTGAAAGAATTTTCTACTATCATGATGATTCTATCCTTGAGAGGTAGAAGTAGCTGATAGAAAGGGCTTCAAGAATGACAGCTAAAAGGGATGTCAGCCAGATGAGCCAACTTCTTAAGGATAAAGCTTTTTGAACTTGGGCGAGGGTAGCTTCTGCTTGAGCTGTATTTTCCTCAAGATGCTGAGACCCTTGACTCACAATAGCTTGTACTTGTTTTTCATCATATTGTCCTTGAGCATCTTTTATGATCTGACGAGAGATTTCTAGAAGAGCCGTTGCGACCATGTGTTCAATACGTTCGGATAAAGACTTAAAAGCTTCTTGCGAGGGTGAAAATAGCTTTAAATTTTCCTTGAGCTCTTGCGCGTTTCTGCGAAGTGAATTCGTTTCTTTCTTGAGATCCTCGCTCATAAGCAAAATCTTATGATACAGGGCTTGTTGTTCTTCTTGCAGTTCAGACATGAATAGCTTCTGTTGTTAGAGATAGATCAAACGCTTTGACACTAGCTTGAGGGAGATGTTGATAAAGCATCTTGAGCTTAGTGATAGGATAATTCCCTGGAAGCTTGATATAAGCCTCAAGGTCTCTTAAATTTTGGATCTCTGTGGGAATAACAATAGGCTTGGTGTGCGTTTGCTGGTTTAAAGACACACCATCCCTGATGGTATTCGCGCCATATGAGAGATTTTCAACAATCTCTGTTTCATCCTTCTCACCCAAAACTTTAGAAATCCAATTTGTTGTCTGGGGATCTGTGCTTCTGAAGAAGATAAAAGTATTAAAAAGATCTAGAATTGCTTGAGAGCCTGCAGAACCATAAAGATCACTTATTTGCGGCATGCCTTGAATCCCTGCCATAATGCAACCCCCATACTTCCTGAGTTCTGCCAGAGCTAAGGGTAGCGATGGTAAGTGTTGAAGAGCAGGAAGCTCGTCAATGATGAACCACAGTCTTCTTTGTTGATCAGGGGATAAGGACATCACCGCATTAAAGGCAATTTCAAGACAACAAGAGATTAAAGGCTTTAAGGTCTCTCGTTGATCTGGCCTTGCCGTAATAAAGAGCCAATTCTTCTGCTCTTCATGTTGAACCCAGTGTCTTAAGGAAAAGTTCTTATTCTGGTCACTCAAATACTTTAAGCTTTTAATCTGTACAGCTAGGTTTGAACGGACAGAAAGCGTCATCTTCTCCCCTTCTTTGCTCGTGTAAGAAGCAGCTTCTGTTTCTTTAAAGAAGCTCTCAAACTCCTCTAGATTTGATGTAATCAAAATCCTATGCAATTCATGTATACTGTGATCCTCAAGGCACTCTAATTTTTTCATGGCTGTTGAGAAGAGGGCACGAGAAGCGTTATCCCAAAAGCGGTCAGAGACATACTTTTGTTGAGGGATAAGACCAGCTGAGAGCATGTCATAATGGCTTGCAAGAGTGCAGTCTGCCCAAGGGTTCCAGTTGACTGAACGAGTATCAAAAGGGTTTAGGATTAAGTCCCCCTTTTGGTAAAAGCGAGAAATATATTGTCCTGTCAAATCAACAACAATGGCTCTGTTGTTACGTTGCCTTATTTGAGGTACCAGAATATTAAAACAATTGGATTTTCCTGAGCCTGTTGTTCCTGTGATGAGAATATGGGAGGTTTCTTTATCCTTAATAAGAGGAAGCCCCCCAACTTTAAGATCTGAAGCTTGTCTTTTAAATTTAATCAACCATTTAAGCTTAAAAGGGCTGAGATCTTTATTCCCGCGATTGTGTTTCTTCTGCCTTTGTCTTGTCCCAATTGCAAGCCAAGAAAGCAGTATCAGACTAAAAGAGATCAAGAAAGATTTAAGCCCATAAGGGATGTTTCTCTCTAAAACAGAGTTTACCTTTGCAACCCTTTTTAAGATCTGAGGAAGTCTATGAAGTGTTGTCTTATCCTCAATCACAAAAAGCAGAAAAGGATTCAATTCATGGCTGTAATACTTAACGTAGCTCTGCCAATAGGTTTTAGGCACCTCATGGTAGGTTTTTATCGAGTAGAATATTAAGCCAACGAATAAAGAGCATAAAAGGCTTACTTTCAGCACCTGCCGCAGCATCGTGATAAAGTGGATATTTGTTTGCCCACCACGTGTTATATTGTGCACCAAGCCCATTTACTTCCGTTCTTCTTTCTGGTTTGCTATAATTAGGTAAAAGGAATTAAAAAAATGAATATCCAGATTAGAAATTGTGATCTTTTGGATCAGCGCTTTAATATCGCTTTTTTTGCGGCATTCGTTTCTTTGATTGCCTTCATATTTTCTGGGAACGAGATTATTGATCTTCTTGTTACCTATATCATCTTGGCAACCCTCTTTGACCAAGTCTCGCAGTTTATCAAACCTGTTCCTATTAATAAGAAGGAGCTGAGACGCAAGCATAAAATGATGCCTGCGCAACTTGAGCTTTATGTAGCGTCCAAAAGACATTATCGACTGTTGGCTGTAGGGGTAGCAAGTATAATAGGAATAGTATTTTTTTTGCTGGGATATGAATTTAGTATGAGTTTTGTGCTGACTAATATTGTGGTATGGTGTTTCTATCCAATCATTCGCAAACTTAAGCTTGGGATTCCTGCGCCTAAAATGTTTCATCGGTTGACTGATGAAGAAAGAGAAGAACTTGAAAGAAGATGCAAGAATACTTTCGCTGATCGTGCTTCTGATCCACTGACACCAGGAACAATTGGTTGGTGTAGCAATCGAATGCAGGAATTTAATTCTCTTAATTCTCATTCAAAGAATCTCCACTAAGTGATTTTCTAACCTCTTCAAGGGATTTAGTTTGCTTACCTTGTTCCTTGTGAACCTTTCGAGAGATATCATTGCCAAAGCTCAAAATATTGTCTTCTCCTTGTTGGATGATTTGTTGATTGTCGGCAATCTTGCTGACCTCTGAACTCAGGTGGGAAATCTCTTCTTTGATCTCATTTTCTTTTTGACTATAATCCTTAAAGCCAGAATGCTTTGCGTTGGTGTGAACTTCTGGATAATGATTGTCAAGATGATCTGGCTTGGGTGTTGAGGCTGAATACTGTTGATAGGCTTTCCTGACATCCTCAACTGAGTTAATGGCGATATGATCAAAATGATTATCAAGTGCTGCTTGTCTCTCTTCGAGAAACTTTCTTTGATAAGCACGGTTCATAAGGGGATCGTTGAGGGATATGTGCTTAGATTGATATGTTCCCATAGGTCCAGGAGTTCCCATATAACTTTGCTGAGGAAGCCATTCCATGTACTCTTGATTGACAGCGTCGGTAATTGCCCACCCTTGTTGGGATGCTGTTGAGGATGATTCTGTAAAGGATTTAGAACGAGCCAAGGAGGCGCTTGCTTCAGTTCTGTATTGTTCTGATTTGTCTAAAGTTGAGGATATATTTTCTGCATATCGCTGCCCCACATCATCGTTAAGGCTTCCTCTTAAATCATGGGCTGCTTGTCGTACAGTATTGAAGTCTTCTCTAAGATTATTCTGGTGTACAAAATTCTCCGCACTTTGATATAAATCAGATTTTTGTGTTCTAGATTGCCAATCTTTTTTAAAATTCAGAGAACCGTGGATACCTAGATTATTTCTTCCTGCCCCCCATCCAATAGAGCCAGAGATCCCTACTGCTGCTTCAGCAAGGTACTGAGAGGCTTTGTCATAACTAAGACCAGTTTGATTCACAAAGCTCTGTGTCTTATCATGGATATGAGCAAGGCTTTTTCCAACACTTCCTTGCATGGCATTAGAATATCCTGTTGTTAGGTTCTTGCTCGTTGCTTGATGGCGCGCGAGATCAATCATATTTCGATAGGCTTTTGCTTCTTGCTGGCTTGCGGCCACCATGGAGTTATGCGCAGCAGTTTCACTGCGTGCAGCCTGTCGTTGGAACATCGATTGCATGCTTTCAGAAATATTCATGTTGCTCGCAAGAGAGGAGATCTTTTCGTCCATGATCTGAGTCCCTTCTGCTGTGGTAATCTCTTGAATACGTCCATCACTTTGCGTGAATGCGCCTGAATGCCAACTTCCTGAAAGCATATGCTGGTTCATGTTGGTATTATTTGCTTGCACCGTACTTAATGAGACATTTCCTAAAGAGTAATTTCCTGAAGTGAGTTCATCGCCTGCTTTTGAGGCCACACTTTGAGAGACACCTCCTAAGTGGGTTGCAAGGTTAGTGAATGCAGCAACACCCCCCTTAACAAGACCAGCGGCTAAGAAAGGAATACTCATTGCTGCCCAGCCTGACATCGCAGAGAGATCTGAATGGAAGTCCATAAGTCCTACAGAATTGGCAATGGTCATACCATGACCATTTTCAAGAGCCGATAAGGAGAGGCTATGAGCTCTCCCATAAACAGTCATAATCATGTTGAGGACAGCGTAAAGTGGTGCCCAACATTGAATCCACACAACAAGGCCAAGCCACGTCTTAAAAACCTTCCATCCCCATGGCATTAATACCAGGGGAAACACCACGAGAAACGCGACATAGATAATAGCTTCAAACAATATCTTCATGACAGGCAAGGTATTAGATGCAAGCTCGCCTAAAGCCTTATTGGTATTTCTTTGCTGGAGATAAGCCTTGGCAATTGCAGGGTTCGATGCATTCCCTAAGGAGACAGACTTATTCTCAATCCCCTCTAATACAGAATGGATCATAATTTGCTGCTTGATAAGTTCTTCAGCATTTTTAGCTGAATCTGTGAGATAGCCAAATGAAAGTGGCAGATATTTAAAGATCTCTGCCTTATAATTGATGGGGGTTGTCTTACCAGCTCCAAAAAGCTTCTTTCCAAAAAAATCTGCTGATTTTTCTATTTCTTTTCCAAGAAGAGTATTGAGCTTCCCAACACCAACCTTGCAGGTGACAATTTCACTCTTCTTCCCCACTTCTTGCCAGAGGAAAGCTCTCACGGGGGAGGGATTACTGGTGACCAACGTCCAAATGTCATCTGTATTCTTAAGGTCTTGAAAGGTATATTTACGTCCCAGCATTGCATCATAGGCGACACATTGCGTCACAAACCCGCGCATGTTCCCAGCTACATTTTCATCTACAATATGGAAGATTTTTGCATTCTTAAGGAGGTTGCTTGCAAAGACGGCCCCTGTTTTATGATATTTAAGGTCATCAGGAAGCGAGAAGACTTGCTCAATTTTCTCTGTGATTTCCTGTCCTATTTGGCTGAAAAGACCTGCCACAAATCCAAGACCAAAAGGAACATGGGCGACCACATACTCTTTTCTCCCAACAAGATTATCTATGATATGCACCTTGGTTGTGGGCGTTAAGACCACAAAGAGCATCACAATAAAAGGAATAAAGAAAGACCTGATGATCTCCATTTGATCGCGCCAAAGGGTTTGCACAATCGCCACCAAAAGACCTGTCATGGCACCAATCCTTACAAAGGGATTAAAGAGGATTCCTTTGTGACCCTCAGCCCCACTGATGAGGGAGGCTATGCCATTAAAAATGAGGGAGAAGATTTCACCACCACCTAGGGTATATATTGTTGTTTCCATGATGATTTACCTTTTTCCTTGAGCGACCATTGAGGCCGTGCTGAAGAGCTGAGCTTCAAGAGCAGATGTTTTCTCAATCAGTGAAAGAATAGATTGAAGCTGCTGAACCACGCTTGATCTTCTTTGAACGACGCGTTCTCTCACCTTGTGGATGCCATCCAAAAGCCTTTTAATATGGGAGTCATCGACTTGAACGGTTCTCAAGTCATCCAAGTTGATCGTGACGATATCCAATACTTCCAACAGGTATTGGGACAAAAGATCATAAGCTATAAGGCGAGAATAATCCCGAATATCAATCGGAGATTTCCCTCTTTGATAAGCGGTTGTCACATTGAGGATTTTATAAATTGGAAGGCTCGTTGAATTAAGGAAGGCAAGCTCTTCTTTTGTAAGCGGTTCATCCATATAAACCTTATTCACCATAGAATCCAGAAGGGCATGAACTCTTGCTTCTAAGGGCTTAGAGACACTCACTTGAGCAGCGTGAGGATTTAAGCATTTCTCCTTATCATCACACTTCCATATTTTAGCTTGCCCCCCTTGAAGGAGAGCATTAATCAAGTCTCCATGATCAGCGAGCGAAGGAAGGACAGACACTGTAAGAGGAGATTTGTCACCACTTCCTGTTTTTCGAGCAATCAGACTTCCAGAGAGCGTCATAAAGAATTCAGCCATCTCTTGATCTTTTATAAGAAAAGAATTTTTCTGGATGGCTTTCCAGGCGAGGTTATACTCCCCCACAACCATATTCTTATAGGCAACTAAATCTTCTTTATTCCCCGTTGCAGGAGGGTTAGAAAGAAGTGAATCTCTTTTTCCCCCTGCGCCACAACCCTGACGGGAAGCTGCCCAGTCAGAAAACACTCCAAGGTTACTGCCCATGGAAGAGCACAAGTGTTTGCTTGACGCATCTGTCCTTGGCCACAGCGCTCCTAAGGTGGTGGCTGTGACCTCGCAGGTGTTGATGTTGGTTTGATTGATCTTCTGCGCCACGGCATTAAGTTCATTGATTGTGTTATAGATTTGAGACGAAACTGTCTGCATTAACAACATAAAGGCATAACTTGGCATGCTTGCTCCAATGGCTCTTAACGCACTTAAATATTCTTGAACCTTGATGAAGCTTAAGCCGCCTAAATGGAGATCAATCCCGCCACACCCTGCGCGGTAAGAGGGCAAGTGAAGGGAGAGAGGTTGGATGTTTTTAGAAGAGTTTCGGATAAAAACACCCCCACCTGTATAGTATCCTGCGGCTTGATCTTGATAGACAGAAGCATTTGTTGAATTGGTCGCAGATCCCATGCTCTTAAAGAAGTCTTCAAGATCCGAGTTAATCCCAGCATGCGCTGGAATAAAGCTTATTAGGAGGAAAGAAAGTAAAAAGAGTTTTTTCATGATTTACCTACTAAAGTCATAATGCGGGTTTCCATTTCATCTTCTGACGAGATGCCGTAACTGATGGGAAGGATTTGTTGGGTTTTAGGATTCACAGCAATCAAGGCAGGTACATGGGTGATCGAGAGTCTTTCTGCAATACCATTATCAAGAAGGGGCTTGGGATACTCTTTAAGTGTGCCCCCATCAAGGCTGATCGCCTTCACCACCCAGTCATATTTAGCGGCAAAGCGCTTCACGATCGGCGCAAAGGTATGACAATAAGGGCAATCGCCCTTAAAGAAGAAAAAGAAGCCATAAGACTGAGCTAAAGCTTTCAGCTTTTGTCTTTTAATTTTATTTTCTTCATCAATATAAGTATGCCTTCCAATCTGGTTAATGGGATAGGTTGAGGTAAAATCAAGGTTAGGACTCAAGTAAATAGACTGCATCCAGCGCTCTGCAAAGAGCTGACCTCTTTCCATCAAATCTTTTTGGAATTCTTGATATGCTTTCACATTTTCAAGAGTTGGAAAGAATATGGCACGGTGAAGGCGTCGCTCGAGCTCGTGTCTGTAAAGCTTTAAGAGCTGAGTGGGCGTTAAGGACTGATGAGACTGATGTTCAACCTTCTTTTTGTCTTCTTCGTTCTTTCTTTCTGAAAGCTTACGATCTTGATACCAATGCCAGCCTTCAGCGCGCCTTTTATAAAATGAGTCTTCTGCAAGAAGAGGGCTGATCCATAGTAAGGCGAGACAAATTAATACAGCACTCATAAAAGTTGCGTTAAACTTGTTAAACATGTTATACTTATTAAATAATGAGAGGAGATTTATCATGCTGGGCGTTCGACTCCCTGAAGATTTAGAGAAGCGTCTTGATCAGCTGGCCAAAGAGACTCACAGGTCCAAGAGCTATTATATAAAACGAGCGCTTGAAGAATTTCTGCAAGATCAAGCAGATTACTTGCTAGCCCTTGCGCGCTATGAAAAAGTCCGACAAGGTGAGAGGACTTATTCCCTAGAAGAGATCGAAGCTCTGCTTGAGAGAGAGAATGACAAGCACTAAATGGGAGCTGCGGTTTCAAAAGGAGGCTCAAAAAGAGTTCCTGAAGCTTGATCCCCCCATCCAACGGCGCATCTTGCAATATTTTAAAGAAAGAATCCTGGTATCTTCTAATCCGAGAACATATGGTAAAGCATTGACAGGGAACCTGCAGGAGTTCTGGCGCTATCGCGTTGGGGACTATCGTGTCATCTGTAAAATTGAAGATGAAAAGATTGTTATTACTGTTGTGATGATAGGCCATCGACGAGAGGTGTATGATGAATAGCATCGTTAAAGTTCCCTCTCTGGCTTTTTGTCGGCAGCAACCGAGAGTTCCTTTTGGATCAACTTAATTTGCGTGTTGATATTTTGAAGGAGATTGGGTCTTTGGCTGACATAAGAAGAGAGGTCTTTTTCTTTATAGCAGCTCATGAGTTCTTGGGTGATTTCACTTAAATCAAGCTTGGAGAAATCAATTTGAGCAATTTCTTCTTTTGTAAGTCCTCGACAAGTTGGATTTTGAGGAGATCCCCATCCGAGGCCAATTTGAGGGCGTCCTTGCTCATGAATAATGCGTGAGAGCTTGGAATGGAAACAACAGTAAGAGAATTGTTTTTTGAGGCAGATGCCTGTTAATTTCTCCTTTTCTTTACAAAAAGAACCTATATACACACAGAGATGCTTGCTCTTGCGCTCTGCTAGTCTTTCATCATTAGCATCACAATCTGCTAGTTTTAAAGAAACACCCCAGCCTTTACCCCCCTTACAGCAGTCCCTAAAGTTGGCAAGATTCTTCTTGCAATGATCATGATCTCCCCCAAAGATTTCTGGTTTCTTGGCTCTTAAGTCTTCTTGTATTTTTCTGAACACTTCCAATTTTGAGATGGCATCCAGCATCTCTGTGTTGGGGGCGTAACTTGGAGTGAAGCAATTGCCTGTAATACAATAAGGGGCTTTTCCCCCTTTGATTCGGGTGACTTTAAGTTTCCTTGTTTGAGGACATTTAAAGGTTTGTTCGTACTTAATACAAGTCTTGTTAATGGTCTCAAGACACTTTGAGCCAACTTGCATGCAGCCGCGAGTTCTTAAAGCACCACAATTATTCTTGGCCTGTGGAAGACAAGAATAAGTTTTTCTTCTTTGCCACCAGTCTCGCGTTACAGCCAGACCATTAATGACCCTTGTCTCAGGCCCTTGGGTGACTTCCATTGTCTCATAAGAACACACTTCCTTATCGGAGTTGGCCTCTAGGAACTGACATCCATCCTGAATGGTCTCAACCACATCCTTTTCAGTGGGGAGAGGCTGGTAGACAATATCAAAAGTGGCATAGTAATAATTAATCCAGAACCAGCCCCCATTGCTGGTGGTTACGCTAAGAACATTATTAGAAAAGGAGGTGTACCATTGAGGATTGGTATGCTTCACACTAATGATGGTCCCCGAAGAGGAGGGAAATGGATTTTCAATCCGTGTCCATGCCGCATATCCACCCCCATTATTCATGGTAGAGCTATCGAGCTTCTGTCCTGTGATGACATTTCGCGAGAGCCCACCTGACCAGCCATGAGAATAAACAGTCATCGTAAGAGGGTATGTTTGGGTAGGAGGTGTATTGACGATCACTTTCCGATCTTCAAGGCAGCTTTGCTCAAAAGGATCTCTGGCCTCTTCACATTTAATTTCTTCATAAATCTCTTCTTCTGCATCTTCAACAACCTGTACAGGCTCGTCTGCTAAGATTTTCATGGGATCTTTAAGGAGGGCTTCGGACTCAGTAATGAGAGGATCATGGAGAGGATCAATTTTAACGCTGGTGTCTTTATGAGTATGAAGCTTGTAGATATGGCTGGCATGATCATCATGAATGGCATGAGATTCAGCTTGCTTAAGAGCACCATCATCAAACTTTGAAGCCGCAACTTCTTGCCTGTATTCTGGGATATCCTCTTTAAGCTTGATACTTGAAGGATTCAAAGACGTGCTCTGACTTTCAGCTTTGAGTTTTTCAGCGTGTTCTGTTCCTTCCTTGGCCTTTTGATCCATTTCAGACGCCCATAAGGGAGATACCACCATGATAAGAAGCAAGAGTATCCTCATGCCTTACCCCCTTTGAGTTTTTCAAGCAAAAGAGCAGCACTTTTGATCTCACCTTCTTGAGCGAACTTCTCAAGAACAAATCGTAAACTAACATTGCCCGTAAGGCGGTCATAAGTTGGGTGTTCGTCTTTAAGATCACCTTCAAAGATGATAAAGGTAGGGACAGAAGTGATATTATACTTCTCAAAGAGGGTTGGATCGAGAAGAATACCTTCCTCTAATTTTTGAAGAGTTAAAGCAGCCTCTTTAAAACTGTTATTAATGAGTCCTTGGATCACTAAAGCACCACCAACCTTTTTAAGATCCATGGCCAAATGTTTTATCGTTTCTTGAGGCATAGAAAAGGAAGCAAAGACCAAAACTGTCGGAAGTTTTTCTTCTTGGGGAGCACTTAGCTTTTGAACAGGGCAGGTTTGCTGAGTGAAATTCTCTTTTTGACACAGCGCTTGAGCTGTGATATTTAAGCTTAAATATATTATTAAGCTTTTGAATTTATTAACTATATCTACATTAAGCAACAATTTCTCTTTCTCCATATTAAGTAGCCAAAATCCTCACCGCGGGCGGGGAACTCTCGTCCTGTACTATAGGTGACTTCTGTTCGTCCTAAAGGGTAACAACCCTTGTGGGTTGCTGGGATGGGGTAGGTCATTTGTGTCTTGTATTGAGACTTTTTAATGATGGGCATGGGATACTTCCCACAAAGGCCAGAACTGCCCATGTAGCCCCATAAAAAACCAAAGCGATGAAGACGAGCTATAAACCGTTGGGTGGCGAGGAGTGAGGCTTGCACGCCACCACCATGGTGAGTAATCGTTCCCCCAAAAGGATAAAGACTTCCTTGACATCCCCCGCACCAGAAGAACAAATCATTTGGAAATCCTGTGGAGGCTGAAACACAATCGGCAGCGCATGCGGCTTGTGCTATGGGATTACCAAAAAAGACCGCTTCAGGGTTGGTTAAAAAGCCAAGTTCATCATCATTCCAGGTGGGATCAACTTCAGTCATCCATAAAAGATCAAAAGAGGCTTTCTCAAGGCATACAAAATCAATCAAAAGCTCTAGCCACCAAATCACAGGATAGACATACCAGTGCACATTATAAAAACTATGCTTAAGACCACCCAAAACGCTTGATTTAGTGGCATTGCCACCTCGGTGCGTCATGCCCGTATTACCTAGCTGAATACCCCCCATATTCACCAAGCAATAAGGAGTTCTTGTGACATCTACAAGTCTCACTGGCTCCCAAAAAGAAATTGGAATACCGACCCTTGGCACAGGTGTTGAGCAGTAGCAGACAAAATCTCTGGGATTGGGTGTGTCTTCCCCACTTCGCATAAGGTTAATGCCGCCCAACGTGATGGGAAAGATACACGACCAGCAAATATCCGTAATAGGATTCACAAACCGCCCATGGCAAGCAGCGTGTCCTCGATTAAATGCCAAGCACCAGCAGAAAATGAGGAGGGCGAGTTTTCTCATATCTTACTTGCCTTCTTCCTTTGTGAAGTCTTTGCTCGTACTCGCCTCTTGTTCTTTAAGCTTCTTATTGAGCGCTTCGATATGCTTTAATTCAAAGCTTGATTGGAGGTCTTTCATAAGAAGATGAGTATGGCCTATGCTCAGCAGAAGGAGGAACAATGCTATGAAGAACTTAATCATCAGCCAATCAAGTTTTGAGATCTCTGGGAGCCTTAACCTTGGAAAGCAAAGATACTTAAAGAACTTGCTAAAAAATTGATGTAGATGATGTTTCATATCTTGTCGTGCCCCTCTGCAAGAGTATTAGTTTTTTCAATGTTCTTTGGATGTGATTCGGAAGAATGCTCAGCCTGAGGGCCAAAAAGTTGTTCTGTTGTTAAAGTGGTGTACACTTCCCCATAACCATATTTCTGGCCAAGGTGATGAATTCTCTTGAGCGTTTTAGGATCAGTGATGGCTTCAAGCTTTTGAAGGACCTCATAATCATGCAAAATTTGTCTCTCAAGAGATGCTCGCTTTAATATTGGGAAGATAAGCAAGACAATACATACAAGAAATACGACACCAATTTTAAGGAATAACTTATTCATTGTTGTTAGAACTCCTGTTCAGGTTGATGTTTAATTCTTCTATTTTAAGGCGAGTGCCTTCTTGAAAGGCGCGGGCAGGAACTTGCTTGATGCCAAAAGTTTGAGTCAGGAACCCCAACTGATCAAAATAAAAGGGACGACCATGCCTCTCTTCCATTTGAAGAGGTTGGCCTTTAATAAGAATAATCTTTGAAGGGAGGGTGCGAGAAAGCGCCCAACTAACATGAGATTCATCCTCTCCATCAATAAAGAGCAATTCCTTAGTCAGAGGAATGATCTCTAAAGGATTGGTTTTATCCCCTTGTCTACCAAAGAGCCGTCCTTCATGATCTTTAAGGTCTTCAGATAACGTGAGTGTTGGATCATAGTAAAAGGTACGCGGAAGTTGAGTATGTTGAATATGGTGAAGCGGCTCGGGGTTGAGTGCTTTCTTCTTGGCATGCTCTGCAAGCTGCTTTTGGTAGGTCTCAAGCGTACCACTTTTTTGCATGTTGAGAAGGCGCCTCTTTATAACCTCAAGGAGGCTTTCTTCCTTGATAGGGAAGAGTTCGCCATGGCAGCCTAAATCCTTGGCTTGTAGCGAAGACATCATTAAAAAAGGAAGACTAAAATATCTTATAAGCTTTGCCATAGATGTTCTCATTTGTTAAAAGCCCCACTTCTGCATACCGAGAATCAAAGCTTCTCTCATGCTGTCCTGCCACAAAGTAAGAGCCTTCAGGGATAATGCCTTGGAATCCAGGGATTAAAGTTCTTTGGTCATGACTTAAGCTAAAAATAGGACCAATAAGCTCTTCATTCACAAAAGCTTTATGGTTGATATGAAGAACAACATCACCTGACACTCCCTTCACTTGCTTAATAACAATCCCTGGTACCCAAGGATGAGTGAAAGCGACATAATCACCTTCCTTAAGAGTAAGAGGTGCTCCATAGCTTTTAATGACAAGAAAGTACTTACCCTCTAATGATTTGCTTCCATTGATGGCAAGGGTTGTACGCTCATGCAGACAATTCCCAAGGCCCAACACAAGGATAAAGACCAGTATGCCATTGGCAATATTGAGATACTTCAAGGGAAGAAAGCGAACAAACTTCGGGTTCATGATAAGCTCTCCAGTTTCTTCCTCACAATCTCTGTCCAGTCTTCTCCTTTTGAAAGGAGAGCCTCTTTTGAGACAATGAGTGCTCCTGTCTCAAGCGAGAGTTGGGTTGTAATATGGTGGATCTGGGTGTGGAGCTTTTTCATCCTCAAGGCAAGTTCAGCATCTGTTTGGATGGCATTGGCTTTAAGTTGGCTTAAGAGAAGAGATTGGAGATCAACGACCGCAATCTTTTGTTCTTGAAGATGGGGCATCACCTTGTACAAGAAGCCAAGAGCGATGAGATGAGCCGCAAGCGTTGTTCCCATCATTGTGATCACTTTAAAAGTGGCTGTTCTCATGACGTAACTCCTGCCACCTGTTTTACAGCGTTCAGGAGACTCATTCCTTGGGCTTGATAATGCTTAACAGCGGCATACTCTTCAGCCTTGGTAGAATAAAGGATTCGCGTGAAGGGATCAGTAATAAGCCTTCCCACAGCCGATCCTTGTGGTCCCACAATCATAATCTCGGCATATTTACCTTGTTGGGTGGTGACGGAATTCAGTAACTCTTCAGCAGCTGGATCAAGCAGGAGCCTTTCACTTTTTTTAAGTTGTGCAATGGACTCTTTCTTTTGGGAAAGAAGACACAACCAATCAGAGTTCTCAAAGGCCGCTTGAGCCGCAGGGGAGGCATAAAAGTCGTGAACGGATTGTGTTCCAAAGACAAGAGCACAGAAAAACTTACGAGATTGCCTCACCCCTGCTTCAATGTAGTGTGCTTCTTCTTTTTGCTCTCCTTTAAGGACATCCCAAATCTCGTCCATTTTAATGAGCGTGGGGGTTTTACGATCGCCCCCCAGCATTTGATTAAGGATTTGCATAAAGACGGTTTTAAAGACAACACTTTGGAGCTCTTTCCGCTCTTTAAGCTCACCAAGTTCAATGACAACAAGATTGTGCTTAAAGTTCACATTACATGTGCCATTAAAGAACCGTCCATAAGCCCCTTGAGAGGTATATGGAAAAAGCATGGTGCTGAGGTCTTTAGCGCGCTCGTCCGTTTGACTTTGGAGCCACTCAGCAATGTCATCAATGGAAGCCTGATTCCCATGTTTCTCCCAAGCAGCAAAGACAGCCTTGTCAATAAAGGCGTTTTCAATATCCGTGGTGCCGCGTTTAGGCGCCACCATCACGGCCACAATGGGCCTGAGCATGGCAAGGGCATCAGAAGTTTCCTCAGGACTTTGGGTTGGAATGGTTGAAAAGGGGTTAATGCATAAAGGCGTGTCGGTTGTAAACTCTATAAACTGCCCGCCTAATAAATGACAGGTTTTCTCAAAGGATCTTCCGACATCCAAGACAAATACACGCCCACCAAGCCCTAAGGTGGAGGTGAGCATTTCTTGCATGAAGAAAGACTTCCCACTGCCTGATCTGCCCACGACACAGACATTATAATTACCACTTGTGTTATCAAAAGGAGACCAATGAAAGATCTGTCCTCGTCTTCCAGAGAGCAACACGCCAGGTGATCTTGTCCCACACCATTCACCTTGGAGGGGAACCAAATTGGCGGATTCTGTTGAAAGAGTTGTTTTCGTTCTGCCATGATAACTCAAATCCTCATGGATGCCTTCGCCCCAATTCATCGGCAAGCATCCTAGAAGAGATTGAAGATGAATGACCCTATTCGCCCGCAACTTCCACTTCTTCGTCTTGTAAACGGTGTGAAGTGCTTGATCGGCTCTTTCCATCAGGTTTTGAGGACAGAAGAGGGTGATTGTAAGGTTCGTTCTCACCAACCGCTCCCCTTCAGCGAGTCTTTCTCGCATATACGCAAACTCCATCGCTTCTTCTTGAAGACGGGGAATCAGCTTAATGAGGGAGGGGGTGGCTTGCCGTTCTGAGTACGCTGCTCTTGCTTTAAGACGCGTTGAGGTACTCTCCTGAGGCGGGACATAAACGCCATAGTGGATCATAAAGGGGCAAGGGAGTCGCAAGTATTCCCTAAATTGATCGCCAATCAACTCTCCCATAGCATGGAGTGACCATTCATCAGGCTCTGTTTCAACAGCATACGTGCGGGTATAAGAGTCTTCAAAGTTTACAACAATATGTTTTGGTTCAATCAAGCAGTGCTGACCAGGAATGAGGATTTGCTTTGAAAGTGAGTCAAATTGATTCCATTTACGAATATCTTGAGTTGTCTCTTGGGCTGAGGTAAACCAGCCTGAGAGCGTTTGTATAAGATCATTCGCATCCCATAGTTTAAGCGGAAGACCTAAGTTTTGAAGGGATGCTGAAAGTTGATCTTTTAAAGAAAGCGTTTCTTGCTTTAAAAGAGGATTTAATAAGCGCCCCCGTTTTGAGTAGGCCATGATGAATCTATAATGACGAAAGCAGGTCGAGCCTGTTCCTTCAAAGATAAGATTCCTTAAGTGATTTATTCTTTGCTCGGCAAGGTATTCTGTGATCTCGCCTTTGCCCTTTCGGGCGTGTTGCCAGTTCTCTAAAAAACCATCAATATGAGAGTCAGCATACAAGATACACTGAAGGCAGGACTCTTCGGGTAAGAGATCTCTGAAGATGCTACTCACCATCGTTTGCATTTGCTCAGAACATCCCACCAAGGGGGGTGTTTCGAGGACAAAGCCAATGGATTGATGATTGCTAAAAAGACCAACGCCAGGATCATAGCTTTCATAGGGCATAAATTCTGAAAGACTGTAGGTCTTTAGGACCTCATTGAGCGCATCCAAGGAAGGAGAAGTAGGGTTCACGCCATAGTTAACTCTCTCTCCAAAAAAGGTGGCAATCTTATGACCCAGGAGTTGAGGCAGATTTTGTAACATCATATCTCCCCTTTTTCATGTGTTCTAAGGGGCACAAATAAACTTTGGGAGCCATGCCAAACCCCTTCATCATCTGAATAAGGGGCGATCCAGACATGCACGCCTCTACTCTTATTTAATGAGTCTTGCTGCTTCCCGACAGTGATTTCTCCTGGTATGGTTTTAGAATTAGAAAAAGGATCTTGCTCTTCTTTGGCTCCAATCTTGCCTTCATCAATCATACGATCAACTTGCGTGATAGATTTACACCCCACCCCAGGCACGGCTTCACAATCGAATTCTTCCTTGTAAGAAGTGCATGCCGTAAGTGTGAGTAAAGTTATTATGGGAATTATTTGTTTCATTGATTCTCTCCAATTTTAGGAAGCCAACGGTGAATGCTTTCACTGTTTTGGCTGTTGGTTTCTTTCAGGGCTTCAACTTGGATTTTATCTCTTGATTGAGACAAAGCTTGGTCTCTGGCTTCAGCGATGACTTGTTTGACGGTTGTATCTCCAAACTTGGTGCCTTCCGTGAAGACCATATTGACCTTGCGTCCTGCTTGAACCATGAGAACAGGTTGCAATTGCTCAGCACGCTTAATGTAGTAATCAGCGTACTTCTCTAAAGCATTGCCAATGCCGCTATAAGCTCCAGATTTAAGAAGCTGATCATCTGTGAGAGCATTCTTTTGACCAAAGGGTGTGGTTGGAAAAACGCTACTTTGATTGCTGGCTTGCAAGAAATTGCTAATCCCACTTGCAAAGCCGCCCAAGAGGCTGTTCCGCATGAGATCTGTTGTTTTATCAACGACAACCCCTCTCACGCCTGCTCTGCCATCCTCGCCTGCAATGTAGCCTGCTACTTGGGTTTCAGAGATCTCGCCTGTGAGGGGTTCAGTGCAGGTGAGCTTTTCAAGGCGCATGTAAACACGTTCTGAGGAAAGATCCCCATGAGCAGAGGCCAACACATGGCAGTTCTTGAGATCACTTTTGAACTTCCGTGGTAAGGTTCCTGGATCAATGACACGCAACAATACGGGCCGCGGATCATTAGCCGCACTGACAGACGTAGAAGCATCAACCCCACCCAAAAGAATGGCTGAGGCATAAGTTCCAGCAGGAATTGTATCTTCAACCTTCTTTCTGTTTTGGTGTGCCTCATAGCGAACATTCTTTCGTAAGTTGAGGACAATCTTTTTAGAAGTTTGACTATCAAAGGTTGAGACTCTGGCAGAGGATGTGTCTTGCTCTGGCTCTTGATTCTTCTGCTCCAGTTGCGTGCGAAGCTCACTGATTTGCTCTTGCATCTGCTGAAGGGAATTTTCGTCTTGCGATGACGTGCGCTTTGCATTTTCTGCCATCGTTTGATTAAGAAGTCCTTCAAGTGATGAAAGCTTATCATTGAGCTTTTTGGACTCTTCTTCCATTCGCTGTGCCCAAATCTCACGAGGATCAAGATGGGAAGTAGAGCCTGCAATCTTAGACTCTTGTGTCTTTGACTGTACTGGAGGCTCTTTAGAGCCTGAGACTACATCGAAGAGAAAAAGCAGCGCTAAGACGAGAATAGATCCCACCCCTGCTAAAATGAAGAACTGCTTCTTTTTAAGGGCTTGAGGGGTTTGATTCTCACTCATGATCCACTCCTTGCTAAAATAAGAAGCACTTCAGTTTGTAATAAAGGTTTAAGCACTCTTGTTGAGAAAACGATGGCCAAAGGCTTAAATTTGGCAAACTGATGAGGGCTTAAAAGAAGCGTTGCGCCCCCTTCATTTTTGACTTTGCAAACCTTTCCGATGAACTGAGGAGAGTGAATCTCTCTTATAGGTTGAAGAGTAAGCTCAGGTTCAATCTTCTCTGAAAGACTGTTTTGAAGAGCAACAACCTTATAAAGCTCTTTTAAGGTATCAGTAGCGTAGGCTTTGACAAGCTCAAGAAGGAGTCCTTGATAGGATTCTGGAGGAGAAAGTTTTTCTTGTAACCCTTGCGTCTTTGGCCTCAATAAAATAGCTTCAGCTGATTTTTTGGTGGGTTTAACCCTGAGATCATGGGTTAAGCCTTTCTCTGTCGTGAGCGTGATAAGGAGAGAGTGTCCTTCAGTGCCTGGGGTAGGGGTGATAAACACTTGCCCGTTCATCTCATCGAGCTCAAATGAAAGTCGCCCATCAATACCAAAGAGCTGAGCGATACGATCATTCTCAACCGATATTCGCGTGTGCTCAGTACTCGAGACCAGAACTTCGCTGGAGCTATGATCTTTAATGGGAAGGATTTGAACGGCACTGGCGGCAGGAGCAAGTAAAGATACTGCTAGAAGTGGAAATTTACGCATGGTCTTGCTCCTTTCCTGTCAGAGGCTTAAAGGAGGTGATGAGCAATCGCCCATGAGCAAAAGAAAAGGTTAAGCGATAGATCTCTTCACGCTGAAAGATGCACTTTTGGCTCACGTAGCCTACCATCTCGCCAGAAAGATCCACTTGTAAGTTCTTTTCCTGAACAACAACCTTTTTAGGATAAAAGGAGGTGCTAAGGCCGCTTTTTTGATATCTCTCTTCTTCCTCTCGAAGCATATGCTTGAGCTTGCCAATGCCTCTTGCGTCTGCATAACGCAAAAGAAGCTCATGAAGATAAGGGGCACTTTGAGGTGTTTTGTTTAAAAGGATGCTGCCAAAAAACAAAGCCATCTCCTCAAGATACTGAGCGGATACTTGGTTTCGCTCAACCCACATTGGCCCTGTGAGATGGGGTGGCACAAGCACAACTCTTTCACTCTGCGTGCAAAGTGCAAAGGTTAGGAGCAGGTTTGAGCCAAGAAGACCTGACGCTATAAAGGTCAAATAATTCCTATGTCTTAAAAGATCATGAAGTCTTAAATGCTGAAGCTTTTCTTTCATGACACCCACTCCCTGATATGAGAAGGTGGGGTTAAAGGAAGCTTGGCCTTGTTGTGGGGCAGATACCAGTACATAAGATGTTTCAAGGCTCCCTGACCCGCCATCTTCCTGAGTTTCCTTAAAGCCCAGCAAAAGGTCATCCCTACCAAAAGGCCAGAGCCTTGATGAGAGGTTCCAAGCCCCACAAGAAGAGGGATGAGAAGCGCTGCGGCTTCATCCTTCGTGAAAATGAGCCACCTCGCAGGGGAGTCTAAATGATGAAGGAGCAAGTGCTTTCCACGTTCTCGCATCGCACACTCCTTAAATTAAGAATGTATAGCTGGTTTTAACCCAGTCCACGAAGGCATGGGCGGTGACAGCAAGACCTAAGAAAAGTCCAGCAACTGGCCAGTTTCCTTTAACGCCTGCAATGACAATGCCCCCAAGTCCCCCTGCAATGGTGGCAAGCCTAAATCCGCCCCCTGTGAGGGTTTTTTCAATCTTAGAAAAGACGTCCTTCAGAACCATGTCATTATCAGCCGCTTGAAGGGTATGGTGATAAAAGGAGATCCCAAGAAGAGTCATGGTTCTCTTGAGAGCTTTAGGGATATTTAAGAGTACCCTTTTCTCTTTAAAATAGGGTATAAGTGGTTTGTACATCTATTCACTCCATTGTTGGTGTTGGTGTACCAGAGACCCGCGCGTGAGAGGTCGAAGTCTTTGCGCGGTCTCTGTCCTAGTCTATTGTTACTTCCTTCTCTAATCGTTTAAGTTGGGCTTTCATAAAACGAATCATTTTCTTTAAGTTCCTCAATTGAAATTGTCTTTGCGCCTCAGTGAGGGGGGTGTCCCGCTCAAGGCTGGTAGAGGGATCTAGTTTTACAAGTGTTAACTTCATTTTTATTCCTTTCTTGAGTGATGTTAATTATATTCTTTAGTCAAAGCTTGCGTATCGGGTGGCTTTGGTGGAGGATCAGAAGTGCCAAAAAATGGGTTTCTAAGAGGAGGGAATATGCCCTTAGTTATGTCTAATATAGGGACAGATAAATCCTGCAGTTGAGACTGATTGGAAGAAAAAACTGAAGTATTTTTCTCTATAGGGGTAGGTGTTTGTACAATGCTTGCCTCACCATCCTCAAGGATAGAATAAGGAAGAAAGGTTTCCCCTTGAGTTGTCTCAGGCTTTCTTTTTGGAGCAGAGCCATTATTCACAAGCACAAATCTAATTTCATGCCCTAAAACTGTCTCTAAAGCTTGTTTGATAGGGAAATTCATAAGGTTTTTGCTCACATAATCCCGAACAAATTTGGAAGGGGCTATAAGAGTAACGTGGTCTTTTTGGATCTCAAGGATGTCAAGGAGAGAAATCCAACCCCTGAATGTGAGAAACCCAACCTTCTTTGAGAGAATGAGTCCTGCTTGAATCCAGAGGGGATGTTTGTTTGAAGTTGCAAACTCAAGCATAAAGGCTTCTTGTGCTTCTTCTGAATCAGCTGCAGGATTGTTTGAGATCACCCGATCGCCAATGCCGTAAGCATTTCCTTCAAAAATCTTGATCGCATGATCTTTTGTAATCACCCAATCCAATGTTGCTTTAAAGTCTGAGGATTGAGCTTCTCCCATCAAAAACTTGGATTTTGTGATGTTCTGACAAACTCTTTCCCAGTTTTCTATCTTGCCTTGAAGTTGAGTGTTTAAGATGTGCTTGAGTTGCTTCACTCTCTCAGGCTGAGAAAGAAGCTCCTGCCCTTGAAGAACATGATTTGAGAACATCTCAACCATTTTCAATCCAATCTCTTCTCTCTCTTCCTCTTGTGTCTTGTGAGGGATGGTGCTTGTAGAATTAGGGAGAGAGATTAGAGAGAGGGTTTTATGAGTAATCTCTGTATGTAGTCTCTGTTCCTTATAATGATCTGGTCGTTTTGTTACGTCCGATCGTGTCATTTTGCTACGATCGATTGTGTCAATTTGACCTGTTCGATTATTACATAGTTTAACTCCCTCTACTTCTTGGTAATTGATGGTGTACCATTTGCGATGATCAAGCCTTTGTTCACGCAGCTTACAACTTAAGATAAGCTTCTGTCTTTCAAGGGAATAAATGGTTCTTTTGATGGTTTCTTTTGACCAGAAAGGGAACTGTTGATGCCAGTCCTCATAAGAATTATAGACCCAATGGCGATTGTTGATAAAATTCTTATTATGACGAGATGTAAGCCAATAATGCATTTGTTGCAGTATAATAGCTTCATTTAAGCCTACCTTTGTCGCTAAGGTTGGCAGCAATTGAAGAGGCATTTCATCCATAAGAAGACGGCTTTTTGGTAAGAAAGGTGATTCTAAGGAATGCTCTGGGTTAAGACTCATGAAAGTATTCCTTATGGCTCTTCGCTGAAGGGCCTTTGTTATTGTCGATTGTGTCAAAATGCTCTAGGCATATTGCTACAATCGATCGTGTCATTCTGTTATGATCGGATGTGTGGAGAATCTCTTCGATCGTGTCAATTTGACCTAATCGATTGTTACATGCTTTAATACTTTCGAGTTTCTTGTAGTTGATTGTGTACCCAAAGCATTGATTGGGTTTGTTTTGGTTAATCTTGACACCAATGATAAGGTTCTGCCTCTTTAAAGAGATAATAGTATGTTTTATGGTCTCTTTTGACCAAAATGGGAACTGCCTTTTCCATTGTTCAGAAGTGTTATAAACCCCATGGCTATCTCTAGCTTTATCGCTATTCAGATGAAGCCAATAATGCATTTGCTGCAGCACAATAGCTTCATTTAAGCCAATTTTTCTTGCTAAAGTTGGGAATATTTGTAAAGGTGCCTCATTAATAAGAAGTCTTGTCTGCATAAGAAATTGCTCTTCTAATTAGATTCATCAATAAAAGTCTGGGACGTATGCTGCCGAAGGCTGCGCTTTTCAAACTCCTCAACATCACACAAGCGATATAAAACGTTGCGCCCAATTTTAAGATACTTAGGCCCTCGACCATTCCAACGCCATTGCCCAAGGGTATTAGGCTCAAGGTTCCATCGTTGAGCTAAAGCTGCAGGGGTTAAAAATCTATTGTCCATGGGGTTTTTTCTCCTCTTTTTTTATGTGATTAATAAGCAAGATAGACCCAGCAGGTAATATTGTCAATATATTAACAATGTTAATATAGCATCTAACAATATAGCATTTATAATAAATTATTAGTTGATTGATAGATAAAGATGTGGCTATATAGATGTTAAATAAACGACATAGAACAATAGAGTAGATGGAAAGATATACTTATGAATGTGAGACAGCCAGATAAAGAGGCAGCAGCAAGACTAAAACAAGCAAGAAGCCTTACTGGACTTCCGCGTACGATCTTTGCAAAAAAGCATAAACTAAGTGCTAATTCCTTAGCAGCTTGGGAAAACGGAACATCAGCTTTTTCGGAAGAAGTCGCTGAAAATCTAGTAAGCATTTTGAGCAAAGAAGGTATTAAAGTAACCTCTGAGTGGATCATATCAGGAAAAGGGGCTGGCCCCATAGATTTAGGATTAGCATCTCTTCAAAATTCTAATTTCCTGCCCCTGTCGATCAGTGATGAAGAAGAGTTCATATGGCGAGCAACCGCCTCTTTTAAAGAGTTCTATAAAGATTCTTTAATGCTTGTGATTTTTGATGATAGCGCACTTCCTTTTTACAAACCAGGGGATCACGTCGCAGGTAAAATTATCCCCCAGGAGCAAATAGCCTTCATTACGGATGAGCCTCTGATTATAGAATTAGAAAATGGGGGGTTGATGCTCCGTTACATTGAGCCAACCTCAGAGCAAGGCGCCTATAACTTAAAAGCGATTAATTCATCGAGTGTGTTAGGTCCTACCATCTTTGATGTCAAGATTAAGCGCGCAGCCAGAATTAATTGGGTATTTAGGCGCTAGAGTAAAATTTTCCCAAATAGTCTTAACGCTTAATAGTGATATTATCATTTGTACAAAGTACAAATTTCACTTTTAGACCATCAGTATGTCAAACATTCTTAGCTTATTATTTACCTCTTGACCTTACACTTAAGTACAGGGTTTAGACTGAGCTTATAGAAGAGAGTTAAGAGAAATATTATGAAGCCATCTAATAAGATACTTACTATTAAGAAAATAGCCCAAAAGGCTGGTGTTGGAATTGAAACAATTCGTTTTTACGAGCGCAAGTCTCTTTTAAGTAAACCCAACCGTACCGCTTCAGGCTATCGAATATTCTCTGACCAAGATGTAAAACGTGTTCGTTTCATCAAAAAAGCTCAAGAATTAGGTTTCTCTTTAGCGGAGATCAAAGAACTCCTTTCCCTCAAGAATAATACCTTAAGTGCTCGACATGACGTCTATCAGAAATCTCTTCAAAAGATTGAATTGATCAAAGAAAAAATAGAAAACCTTCAAAAAATTAAGAATAGCCTTGAGCAGCTTGTTGGATGCTGCAAAGGAGAAGGCACAATAGAAGAGTGTCCTATTATTGAGGCATTTGAAGCTAGTACAGAAGAAGAACTTAAGGAAAATAGCCATGGAAGATAATAAGAAACAAGCATGCTGTTCTATACATCATATGAAGCAAACACTCACTCTGCAAAAGACTCAAGTAAGTGCTATGGAATATACATGCCCTATGCATCCTGAGGTTATAAGTTCAAAACCTGGTATCTGTCCTAAATGTGGGATGGCGCTTGAGCCTAAAGCAATTTCACTCAATGAGGAACATAATGTAGAACTTGAAGACATGCAGAAACGCTTCTGGAGTTCTGCCATCCTTTCAGCCTTTGTTCTTTTGCTTTCTATGGGACCTATGATCAATGATGATATCTTCAATAATTTGTCTTCATTCTTCTTAAGGTGGAGTGAATTTATTTTATCAACTCCAGTCGTTATCTGGGCTGGATGGCCATTTTTTCAAAGAGCCGCAATGTCTTTGAAGAATAAAAGCCTCAATATGTTTACGCTGCTCGCTTTAGGGGTTGGAACTGCTTATATTTATAGCTGCGTCGCCTTATTCTGGCCTCATTTATTTCCACCAACAGCACTACATAGTGGTGAAGCTGCTTTATACTTTGAATCAGCCTCACTCATTACAGCTCTTGCTCTTTTAGGGCAAGTATTAGAGCTAAAAGCAAGAGAGAGGACCAATCAAGCTCTCAAATCTCTTTTAAGTCTTATGCCTGAGATAGCAAGACTTGTGAAAGAGAATGGTCATGAACACGATATTGAAATTAGCAATATAAGAATGGGAAATGTCTTAAGAGTACGTCCTGGCGAAAAAATACCTCTTGATGGGATTGTGCTTGAAGGAACAAGCCTGGTGGATGAATCCATGGTCACAGGGGAGCCTGTTCCAATTGAAAAAATCAAGGGCTCAAAGGTTATAGCAGGAACTCTCAATGGAGCAGGGTCGTTCCTTATGAGGGTTGAAAAAGAAGAAGGGGAAACTCTACTTGCCAAAATAGTTCAGCTTGTGAGTGAGGCTCAAAGAACGAAAGCTCCTATTCAGAAACTTGCTGACTCTATATCTTCTTATTTTGTGCCGCTCGTTATCTTAGCCGCGATCATTACTCTTGTTGTTTGGTACCTGATCGGTCCTGAACCTCGGCTTAACCATGCGATTATTAACGCAGTTGCAGTTCTTATTATTGCTTGCCCCTGTGCTTTAGGGCTTGCAACACCGATGTCAATTATGGTTGGGGCAGCCTTAGGCGCTCAAAGAGGAATCCTCATTAAAAATGCAGAAGTCATAGAGGCTTTAGAAAAAGTAGATACCCTTATTGTTGACAAGACAGGAACTTTAACCCTTGGCAAGCCCCAAGTTATTACAGTTCTTCCAAATAATTCCTTCACAGAAGATGAGCTCTTGCACTATGGGGCAAGCTTAGAGATTGCGAGCGAGCATCCTTTAGCACAAGCAATTGTTATGAAAGCGCAAGAAAAGAAATTATCTTTATTAAAGGTTGAAGACTTCCAAACAATTACTGGTAAAGGCGCAAGAGGACGTATAAAAGGCCAGGAAATCATGGTTGGAAGTAAAAGCTTTCTCGATGAACATGATGTGAATACATCACCCTTTATTAACCAAACTGAGAAACTAAGAAAAGAAGCACAAACAGTGATATTCATTGCCATTGATGGAGAAATAAAAGGCATAATCGGTATCGCTGATCCTATCAAAGAATCCTCAAAGGAAGCAATTAATCATCTAAAAGATTTAGGCATAAAGATTTATATGGTTACAGGTGATCATGAGACCACAGCAAAAACTATTGCCGATAGGCTTGGAATTAAAAACGTAAAAGCAGGCGCTTTACCAGCTGATAAGCTAGAAATTATTAGATCTCTACAAGCATCAGGGGCAAAGGTGGCTATGGCAGGTGATGGGATTAATGATGCCCCTGCGCTTGCCCAAGCGGAAGTCGGCATTGCTATGGGAAGTGGGACCGATGCTGCTATTCATAGTGCAGGAATTACCCTTGTAAAAAGTGATTTGAGAGGAATTGTACAAGCACAGCAATTGAGTGTTAGTATTGTAAAAAATATCAAACAAAATCTTTTTCTTGCCTTTATTTATAATATATTGGGCGTTCCTATAGCCGCTGGCGTCCTTTATCCTGTCTTTGGAATTTTGCTAAATCCAATTGTCGCTGCTGCCGCCATGAGCTTCAGTTCTGTTTCCGTTATTTGGAATGCCTTGAGGTTAAGGAATTTAAAATTTTAATAAATTATATTAAGAATATTTAAAGTTCTTTACTTTAATGATAAATATTTGAGGGAGGCAGGCAATGAGCAGAAATTTTAATTTAGTGAGAATCTATGTCTTTGCGTTTTTGCTCTTTACCTTTGAAGGGCTTGCCCATGGGGGTGAGGACCATGGAGAAAGTAAGCCTTCTCCGCAGGAAAGTGCTTCGACTTTAGATTCTGTTCCCAGTGATTTAAGCATGCTTCAAAGAGTCTTTTTACCTCAACAAAAGCAACGTACGGCTAATCTTAAGGTTTTCCAAGCACAAGATGTTGATCGTCCTCAGTATGTGCTGCTCCCTGCTAAAGTTGTTGCAAGCCCTAATGGCTATGCTCAAGTGCATGTTCTTCAAGCCTCAAGAGTGGTTGCCCCACCCACCCCATGCCCACGACAGGAGACAAGGTTGAGGCCAATCAAGTAATAGCGGTTATTTAGCCCCTCGTGAGTTCTGTTGATTTGACGCTCGTGCTATTGCTTTATTCTTGAGTAAAGATATGCTGCCAGAAGCACGTATTAAAAAGCCAGAATATACTCAGTTAATATCTTTGCTACAGACACAGGACCAACTGGTTAAATTACGTGTTTCTTTAATTAATAAAATTCATAGTCTTTTTAACAGTAATGGCATCAAGATTAAGAAAGAAGTGCTCACTTCTAAAGAAGGATTTGAGCGTGTGACTCAAGAGCACACTTGGCTTTCTTTAGAACAGATTGAGATCGATATTATTGCTGAACAATTAGAAGCCATCAGGAAAAGCCTTAAGAAGCTTGAGAAAGAAATTACTTCTTTTGCTCAAAACCTTTCAGGATATAAGAATCTGATTAGCATCAAAGGCATGAGTTATATTAAGAAAAAAGGTTATCGGACCTGGTATCATAAAAGTTACTATGGCTGTCGAAATAAGGTTGAGAACACCTTTTATCGTCTAAAAATTATTTTGGCAGAAAGCTTAATTCAAGGAACTGGAATAATCAGCAGGCAGAGGCACATTTAATATGTTGCCTCCTTAACAAAGTGACTAAAGCTGGTATGCCAAAGTCAGTTAAAATTGCTTGAAGCGGAAACTATAAGGGTAACTCTAACCTGTCATTTGATTTACGCTACAAAGCCAACTTTGCCTCTCCAAGTGACTGAAGCTATGATTAGAGGCTTCATTTTTCATAAAATTATCCATTTAGGGAAATGTGTGTCCATTGGCTTGCTTAAAAGGATAAATAATGCCAAAATACCTAATACTGACGTTAGTTCAGTATGAGTTTACTCATTTTTAATGCAGAAAATGGCTTTATCTTAATAAAAATTTATTCTCAAATTTGGGAGCTGGTCAGTTCGCCAAAAACTGCAATAAAGGAAAATAGAAATGAATAAAAATCGCAGAATACCTATAATTAAAAGGCGGATTTTTCATCATTTTCTTATAATATGTTCCATGCTTTGTTTTCTTGGGTTTCTAAGTTCTAGCAATGCTTCCACAATGCTAAATGAAGAAGAAATCTTATTCAATGCTTCCTCTCGTGGTCTTATAAAAGTTGAAAACGTAGACTCGCCTGATATAGAATTAACCCCATTTATTGATGGAGGAAATGGAGAGGAAGAGAGTCATCTTTATTCTTTCATTCAGAAATATCTTGTTCAACAAGAAAATATACCAGAATCCAAGCTTAAAAGAATTCTACATTCTGGAACTCAAGGTATTTGCGTTGTGCTTGGCAGCTCAGCAGGTGTCCCTTACTTTCAAATAGCACGACAAGCAGGAGGTGGGAATGGAATTTTAGCTTGGGGAATGGAAATTACGAATACGATAGCAACATCAGGAACGGGCGCTTGGGCCTACTTTAATCTTTTGGAAGGTTTTGATCCGCAATCAGACGAGGAAAAGATCCTTTTACAAAAAAGTAAATTACCGCTTCCTGGCTATCTTGCTTCTCATACGCTTGGTCTCGTTGTCGCTGTTCCTACCGCTTACATGGCTTCTCTGTATAATACCCATAAATGGCTCGCAGGCATAAGTTACGGCTTAGACTATAGCCTTAAAACAAATGGCTATCTTAATTTTTTTAAGAGCTTAACTGCACAAAAAAGCAAGATTAAGAGTTACTTAGGCGGGAGCCAAGAAAATATCGAATTAGAGTCCTACCTTCAGGACATACCGCGGTTTTTGATACATCATCTATTGCGTAAAACTATCCCTGCTCTCCTTACGATGTCGAATGAGGAAAGAGATAATTTTATCACTTCCATTTATCAAGAAGAGAACCTTACAGTAGAGAATTATCTTAAATCCCTGCTGAGTCTTAATTCTTCTCATACCCTCTCCAGAGAAACTCCAGACACCTGGAAGAAAGGATATCCTAAAATAGCTTTTGTAAGCGGCCTGAGTCTATCGGCTGTTATTAATATCTTCCATAATGGCTACTGCGCTTATAAAGGGTGGGAGTTCCTTTATGAGAATCCTAATTTTGATATACCAATGGCTGTTATAACGACTATCCCTATCTTTATTCTTGAGCTACAAGCTACCATTCAAACAGGACGTTCGTTGTATGATGCTGCTTTTTATCGTATTTCTGGAGACCCTCAGCCTTCATTATTACACTCGCTTTATCCTAAGTTCTCCAGGATGCTTCCATATCTTTGTATACCATTAGCGGGAGTAACAGCCTATGTTGGCCGATTTATGGTTGTAGATATCATCCAAGAAATCCTTCCCCAACAAGAGTACTCTTTATTTTTTGCAGTAGGAGGTTTTATGGGTCCATTCCTCTTTTCTGCTTATACAAACTATTCTTTAATTGAAGATCTTCTCTTGAAATATACACGATCTTTTGGAGAAAACAGTAAAAAGAAACTTGCTCTCCTCATTCAAGATATTGAAAAACTGACCAAGATTATTAGCCTTACACCTAAAGAAGAAATAAAGGAATTTATTGAGCATCCAAATATCCAAAGTTCCATGCCTATGCTGAACGGTGAAGATGTAAGTGAAGAAACTCTTAAAAATCCAGATCAAAGTCAAAAAACAGATTTAGGAGAAGCATTCAATAAAAAGTCAAAATGTTTTTCGAATCAGTCTAAGTGTGTACTTATATGAAGGGAGACTATCTGATTAATATAGAAGGAATTTAATCATATGTAAGCTTGGGTGTTATCTATTTTAAGGAGCTATCCTAGTACAAAAAAAGGGAATAATTAATTTTTTTGATTTTTACTTGTACAAAAAGTTAAAGCCTTTCTGATTTTAAGTGAAATAAAGGTTGTCGAGATAGAACCCTTGCAAAAACTTTCTAAAGCTGCAGCTAGGGTGTGCTCTGCTTTAAATTAAGCAGTATAGACGTTGAATTGTTGGTTAACTAGACGGATTTCTCCCTTGAGTCCTTGACCATACTCCCAAAGATCCATCTGTGCTTTTTTAAACATACGCATAACCTCAAATCCTTTAAGGGGTGCATAAGCTGTCTTCAGAGACTTAAACCCCAGAGTTGGCTTAATTAGTCGCTTAAGTTTACCATAATCTGCTTCAATAAGGTTATTGAGATACTTAACCTGTCGATGTTCAAGGTCTTGAGGGCAGACACGCTCATCCTTTAATTCCTTTATGGCTACAGCATAGGGTGCTGCTTTATCAGTATTAATGGTGCTTGACATTTCTTATTCTTTAAACTTCCTGAGAGTTTTTGGGAGAAAACGTTTGGCAGCTTTTACATTCCTTGTAGATGAAAGGTAAAAGTCTATGGTACGCCCTCGCTTATCAAGAGCTCGATAAAGGTAAGCCCATTTGCCTTTTACCTGCACATAAGTTTCACCAATTCTCCAGCTATAACCAAGTCCTGGCTTCCAATACTACCTAAGACGCTTTTCAAGTTCAGGAGCATATTGAACCCATCGATAAAGAGTTACATGGTCAACCTCAATACTTCGCTCTGTCATCATTTCTTCAAGGTCCATATAACTGATCCCATACTTACAATACCAGCGGACACAGCCAAGAATAATGTCACCTGAAAGTGACGCCACTTAAAATCATCCGTCCAATAATTTCCTATTTTTTTATAAACTTTGGGCGAAGACATAACTTTTTGCAAAGTGCCCTTAAGCTCGGTTTCTGTCATATGGAATGCCTTGAGATTAAGGAATTTAAAATTTTAATAAAATTAATTAAGACTATTTTAAGATCTTTACTTTAATAATAAATAATTGAGGGAGGAAGGCTATGAACAAAATCTTTAATTTAGTGGCAATCTATGTCTTTGCGTTTTTGCTCTTTACCTTTGAAGTACTTGCCCATGGGAGTGAAGACCATGGCGAAAGTAAGCCTTCTCCGCAGGAAAGTACCTCGACCTTAGATTCCGTCCCCACTGATTTAAGTCTGCTTCAAAGAGTCTTTATACCTCAACAAAAGCAACGTGCGGCTAATCTTAAGGTTATCCAAGCACAAGATATAGACCGTCCTCAGTATGTGCTTCTCCCTGCTAAAGTTGTTGCAAGCCCTAATGGCTATGCTCAAGTGCATGTTCCTCAATCTTCAAGAGTAGTTGCAGATCCAACTTATCCTATGCCCACGACAGGAGATAAAGTTGAGGCCAATCAAGTAATTGCTATTGTTGAGCCTCTTGTGAGTTCAGTTGATTTAACGGACAAGAAGACAGAGCTTTATAAAATTGAAGGTGAGATTGCACAACTTGAAAGAGATGTTGAACGACTAACCACTTTAGGAAAATTTTCTGCCCGTAAAAAGCTTGAAGATGCAAAGACAGATTTAGAAAGCGCTAAAAAGCGAAAGCAACAAATCTTAACAACTGGCCTTGGGCGCGAGCTTATCCGTGCGTCTATTGCAGGCATCCTTAGTGATTCACATCTCTTGCCAGGGCAAATTGTTCAACCAGGACAGCCTATTGCAGAAATTGTAGATCCTGCTTCTTTTCAAATTGAGGCCTACACTTATGATTACACTCTCACCAATCAAATTAAAGAAGCTTCTCTCAGATCTCCTTTGGAGCCTGAGAAAGTTTATCCCTTAACCCTTAAAGGCTTAAGCCCAAAAGTTGGTGAGAATGATCAAGCCCGTCATATTTTATTTAGCATAAAAGAAACAGCTCCTGCGCTCATGATAGGAGAGTTCGTCGATGTGATGATCTCGCTTCCTTCAACCTTTAAAAAAGTTGTCATCCCCCAAACAGCCCTTTTTAAAAATGGTAAGACTTATAATGTATTTATCCTTGCAGAACCTGAGCTTATTCTTTCACGCCCCATTCAAGTTGGGATATTCTTTGAAGATAAAGCTGAAATTCTTGAGGGGTTAAAAGCTGGTGAGCGTATTATTGAAAATGTTGAGACGCTGGCAAGAGCTCTTAAGAAATAGGTACATCATGTTTACAAAGATTGTTGAATTCTCCTTAAAAAATAGATGGCTTATCCTCTTCTTATATATGGCTGCTGTCATCTATGGCTCTTTAATTGTGCCTAAAATGCCAATTGACGTCTTCCCAGATCTCAATAGGCCCACTGTAACCCTTTTAACAGAAGCCCCAGGCTTTGCTCCCGAGGAAGTGGAAAAGCAAGTAACCTTTCCTATCGAGACAGCCATGAACGGACTTCCTGGTGTCATGCGTGTGAGATCTACCTCTGGCATTGGTCTTTCGATTGTCTATGTTGAGTTTGACTGGGGCACCGATATTTATCGTAATCGGCAGCTTGTAAATGAAAGGCTTAATACGACACTCTCACAACTTCCTGCTAATGTTATCCCTGCTTTAGGGCCTGTGACTTCCATTATGGGTGAAATCCTTCTTGTTGGAATAAGCTCTCAACGAGGTGAGACTTCTCCTATGGATTTAAGAACGATTGCAGATTGGACTATGCGGCCTCGGCTTTTAAGCATTCCAGGGGTGGCTCAAGTGATTCCAATTGGCGGTGAAGTAAAGGAGTATCAAGTTCAACCTTTAAATCACCGAATGCTGGGATACAATGTAAGCTTAGATGATCTTTTAAAAAGTCTTGAGGGGTTTGCTCAAAATACAACGGGCGGTTACTTTGAAAAATTTAAAACAGAGTCATTGGTTCGTTTCTTAGGCCTTACAAACAAGCTTGAGGATCTTAAAAAGACACCGCTTAAATATCAAGGCGCCCACGCATTAACGCTTGATCAGGTGAGCCATGTTGTCTTTGCACCTACTGTTAAAAGAGGAGATGCCAGCATTAATGGAAAGCCTTCTGTTATTCTTTCAATTCAGAAGCAGCCAGGCGCTGATACAGCTTCTTTAACACGCGACATTGAAAAAAGCCTTAAAGAGCTTCAAAAGACAATGCCTGCAGATGTTAAAGTGGATCAAATTCTCTTCAAACAAGCCACCTTCATTGAAAACTCAATCCGTAATGTAGAAGAAGCTTTAAGAGACGGGGCTATTTTAGTCCTTATCATCCTTTTTGCTTTCCTGATGAACTTTAGCACAACCTTTATCAGTATTACCGCAATTCCTATTTCAATTCTAATTACGGCCGTTATCTTTCATCAATTTGGCTTATCCATTAACACCATGACCTTAGGGGGGCTTGCAATTGCCATTGGAGAGCTTGTGGATGACGCTGTTGTTGATGTTGAGAATATTTTAAGGCGCCTTAAATTAAATGCTAAACTCACGACCCCTTTACCCCTTATTCAAGTGATTAAAGATGCTTCAGTTGAGGTGAGAAGTTCAATCATTTATGCAACCTTGACCGTCGTGCTTGTTTTTCTGCCTCTTTTTGCATTAAGCGGTATTGAAGGCAGACTCTTTAGTCCTTTAGGGGTTGCCTATATCGTCTCAATTCTAGCCTCGCTTCTTGTGTCGATCACCTTAACGCCTGTTTTATCTTATTATCTACTTCCGCGTATTAAGGCGATAAAGCATGGTGATAGCTGGCTTGTCAGGCACCTTAAAGAGTTAGATACCAAAGTCCTTCAATGGTCATTCACGCATCCTAAAATTCCTATTCTTACAACAATCTTACTTACCCTTTTAGCAGCTGCATCCGTTCCCTTCTTAGGCAAATCCTTTCTTCCTTCCTTTAATGAAGGAACGGTGACCATTAACTTAAGGCTTCCCCCAGGGACAGCTCTTGAGGAGACCAATCGGGTGGGTACCATTGCAGAAAAGCTTGTTTTAGAAGTGCCTGAAGTACTCTCTGTTGGGCGCCGAAGCGGGCGCGCAGAGCTTGATGAGCATGCAGAAGGCGTATATTCTTCTGAAATTGATATTGATTTAAAATCATCAAAGCGCTCGCGAGAAGAAGTCTTAAGTGATCTCCGCAGGCGCCTTGCAACCCTTCCAAATGCAGTCATCAATATTGGGCAGCCAATTTCTCACCGCTTAGATCATTTGCTCTCAGGGGTAAGAGCAGAGCTTGCCATTAAAATTTTTGGAGAGGAGCTTAATCAACTTAGAGAAAGTGCTGATAAAGTGAAGTCTCTGATGAAGGACATCAAAGGTATAACGGATTTGCAGGTTGAACAAATAACCTTAATCCCTCAAGTCCAAATTATTCCTAAAAGAGAAGAAGCCCTGAAGTATGGCATTAATGTTAATACCTTAGGAGAAACAATTGAAACCCTTTTATCAGGAAAAATTGTAACTCAAATTTTAGAAGGGGCTAGAAGATACAATCTTGTTGTTCGTTTGCCCGTAGCAGAAAGAGCAGATCTTGATAAAATCCGTAATATGCTTATTGACTCCCCTGCAGGCAAAATTCCTTTATGGTTTGTGGCTGACATTCAAGAAACCCAAGGGCCTAATCAAATAAGCAGGGACAACACCCAAAGGCGTATCGTTGTCTTTGCTAATACCAAAGATCGCGCTTTAGGCGATGTTGCAGAAGATGTTCAAAAAAAGCTTCTATCTCTCAAGCTCCCTGAAGGGTATTTTATCAAGTTTGAAGGGCAGTTTGAAAGTCAGAAGTCAGCAACCCAGCTTATCTTCCTTTTGTCTCTTCTCTCGCTCATGGGTATTTTTATCCTTCTTAATAGCCACTTTAAATCAGCCCCGCTCACGCTCATTATTATGGCGAATGTGCCTATGGCTTTGATTGGAAGTGTTGTTGCAATCTGGGTGACCAATCAAACACTCTCAGTTGCAAGCCTTGTTGGCTTTATCACGTTGACTGGCATTGCAACTCGCAATGGCATTTTGAAGATTTCTCACTACCTTCATTTAATGAAATATGAAGGAGAGAAGTTTACAAAAGAGATGATCATTCGTGGCTCCCTTGAGAGATTATCCCCTGTTCTTATGACAGCACTTGTTGCAGCTTTTGCTCTTATTCCCCTTTTAATAGGAGGCGATCAACCCGGAAAAGAAATTCTTCATCCTGTAGCAGCCGTGATATTTGGTGGCTTGATCTCCTCAACCTTACTCGATACGATCTTAACACCTGTTGTGTTCTGGCTTGTAGGGCAACGTTTGATAGAAACGCAAAAACTTATTATTGAAGAGGAGAAAAACTAAATGAAAAGATTACATATGTATTTGAATACTTTGGGGATGACGCTTGGGGTATTAAGTTTAATGCCTGCAGCATTATCCCATGAAGGCGAGTCACATAAAATGGCATCTGACATGAAAATGAGCCATTGTTCACATGAAGACCAGCAGGATTCCACAATTAAAGTTGATGTTTTGCTCTCAAGCCAAGCGCAAAAGGACAAAATTATACCAACAAGAATCAAGCTGACATCAATTAAGGATAATAAGGAAATTTTGCTTTCTGATTTAAAGGAAGCTCATACTAAGAAAATTCATGTGTTGATTTTTGATCAAACGCTTACGGATTATCAGCATGTCCATCCAGAGCCAACAAAAGAGCCAGGGATTTATGAGTTCAGTTGGTCGCCTAAGAATGAGGGGTCTTATAAGATATGGGTTGATATTGTGCCTCTTAAAACAGGAAAAGAAGAATATGTTACAGCACCTCTTGCAACAGTTGGAAGCTTTAGCAAAGCTGCCGACAATCAACTCAGCCAGGAAGCAAAGGTAGACAATAATCTTTATTCTTTAAGGTTTGACACCAAAGAACTCAGAAAAGGCCAAGCTGCTATGGGTACGATAAAAGCTCTCAATAAAGAAGGAAAAGATGTGAAAGATCTTGAGCCAATTATGGGGGCTTTTGCTCATATTGTTGCTATCAATGAAGATTTTAATACGATTGCGCATGTCCATCCTATGGGTAAAGAGCCAACAGATGAAAAGGCAAGAGGAGGACCTGAGCTTATGTTTCATTTTATGCCAGAGAAGTCAGGTTTTTATAAAATATGGTTACAGATTAAACTGGCGGGTAAAGAAATCTTTGTCCCTTTTGGTGTAAATGTGAAATAGACCATAAACAAGAGGCGTCGGAATGCTGGAAATAGTAAGCTTATTTATGGTCATAATGATTGGGATCGTGTCAACGATCCCAGCTGAAGCAACCCGTCGCCATCGCGTTGCAGCGTTTAGAAAAAAACAAGCTGAAGAAGAAGCAAAAAAACTAGAGGAAAAACAAAAACAAGAAGAACAATCGCAAATAGAGAAAAAAGCTAAACAACAAGAAGAGACATCAAGTTTAACACCAAAAAAACAAGAACGTCTTAAAATTATAGTTCCTAGAGTGGATAAGTAAATTTGTGAATAAAATTATCTTATGGCAAGGTAATAAGCTTTTTAAATGCATATCATGTTCAACTCTCATGGTTGATCTTTACTCTTTTTTAACAGCGAATTGCCATGATTAAGTAAGACAAAGCATTTATGTACGCAAAGGGAATGGCATGAGCTTATTTAATATTAAGAATAAGATGGTAAATAAAATAAAAGCACTGGCTCTAATGGCACTTTGTATACTTATCTCTACAGGTGGCTACTTCCTCTTGAAGCCTTTTTTCTCTCTGCAAACAAACAAGTCTCAATCTTCAAAGAAAATCCTTTATTGGATCGATCCTATGGAGCCACACATCCATTATGAGGGCCCTGGTAAATCACGCATGAATATGGATCTTGTGCCTGTTTATGAAGAAGAGAAAAAGAAAGAGACGACTACACTCCAGATCTCACCAAACATCGTTAATAACTTGGGCGTAAGAACAGCTCTTGTTGAGGAAGGTCCTATAAGCATGACAATCAGGGCATTTGGTTCAATTAAAGCTGATGAGACTAAAATTGCGCATATCCATACGTATGTCGATGGATGGATCCAAAAGCTTCACACGAAGGCAACAGAGGGTGTCGTTGAGAAAGATCAACCCTTATTTGAGATTTACTCTCGTAATCTTGTTTTTTCACAAAAAGAGTATCTCTTGACTCTAAAAGACAGCTATAAAGAATATAAGGATCCTCAGGCTTCAAAATTAAAAGCTCTCGGTGTTTCTGAAAAGCAAATTAAAGAACTACTCAAGACGAACAAATCGAGTCCTCTTGTGACAATATATGCCCCTCAAAAGGGTTTTGTTGATAGTTTGAATATTCGCGAAGGTATGTATGTCTCACCTGAGACGACGGTTATGAGCCTTACAGATCTTTCAGAGGTATGGGTTATTGCAGAGATTTTCCCTTCTCAACTTTCTTATGTGAAAGAAAAACAAGCCGCTAAAATTTACTTGCCTCAGTTGTCCCATCTTAGCTGGCAAGGAGAAGTAGATTACATTTATCCAACAATTGACCCAACCTCTCAAACGCTTAAAGTTCGAATCCGCCTTAATAATCCAGAGTGGCTCTTTAAGCCCAATATGCTTGTGGCTGTTGAAATACAAGAAGCGCCTAAACAAGCTCTAACGATCCCAAGTGAAGCTGTTATCTGGAGTAGTCACAAGCAACATGTGATTTTAGCGCTCGGTGAAGGCAAATTCCAAGCGCGTCAAGTGACCACAGGGATTCAATCAGAAGGGCGCATAGAGATCCTCTCAGGGCTCAATAAAGGAGAGCATGTGGTTACGTCTTCGCAGTTCCTCTTGGATTCTGAGATTAATCTTAAAGCAGGGTTTGAGCGCTTAGAAGAGCCTTCTGCTTCACATTCAAAGCACTCAGGGCATTCCTCATGATATCAAAGATTATAGACTGGTCACTTAAATTTAGGCACCTCATTCTACTAGGTGCAAGCATTATTCTCTTGTGGGGGGCCTATGTGTTTAAAAAAACCCCTGTTGATGCAATTCCTGATCTCTCAGATATTCAAGTAATTATTAAAACAGATTACCCTGGGCGCGCGCCTAAAGTGGTTGAGGAGCAGGTTACTTACCCCTTAACAACGTCCATGATGGCTGTTCCAGGGGCTAAAGAGGTGCGAGGCTATTCTTCTTTTGGCAGTTCCTTTGTGTATATCTTATTCGAAGCAGGAACAGATCTTTATTGGGCGCGTTCTCGTGTTCTTGAATACTTAAATCAAGCAACCAGCAAGCTTCCCTCAAATGTACGCCCTGAGCTTGGCCCTGATGCAACAGGGGTGGGATGGATTTATGAATATGCATTAATTGATCGCACTGGCAACAGAGATTTAGCGCAACTCAGGAGCCTTCAAGATTGGTTCTTAAAGTATGAGCTGCGGACTGTCCCTGGGGTTGCGGAAGTGGCCACTTTAGGGGGAATGGTGAAGCAGTACCAAATTATCCTCGATCCTTACATCTTAAGGGCTCTTCATCTCTCTGTTGGTGAGGTTATTGAAAGAGTAAAAAAGGCTAATAGCTCAGGGGGTGGTTCAATCTTAGAACTTGCTGAAGCAGAATATATGCTTCAAGCTGAGGGGTATTTAAAATCACTTCAAGATATTGAGCAGATTCCTATAGGCGTTAATAAGAATGGAACACCTATCCTCTTAAAGGAGGTTGCTAAAATACAGCTAGGCCCTCAACTTCGACGTGGCTTAGCAGAACTTAATGGCCAAGGTGAGGTTGTTGGGGGAATTATTGTCATGCGCTCAGGGAAGAATGCGCTTGAAACCATTGAAGGCGTTAAACATAAACTTGAGAGTCTCAAAAAAAGTCTACCAAATGGGGTTGAGATTGTCCCAACCTATGATCGCTCTAAGGTCATTAAGAATGCGATCAAGAATCTTTTTGTGAAATTAATAGAAGAGAGCATGGTTGTCGCGCTTGTCTGCTTAATATTCCTCTTTCATTTACGCTCCGCCTTTGCTGTTATTCTCACTTTGCCCTTGGGCATTTTATCAGCTTTTCTTGTGATGTATTATCAAGGGATTAACGCAAATATTATGTCTTTGGGGGGCATAGCTATTGCCATTGGAGCCATGGTGGATGTTGCTATTGTTATGGTTGAGAATGTTCATAAACATATGGAGTCTTGGCAGCAGCAACACCCTGGAAAAGAAGTATCACTCCCTCAGCATATTACTCTGGTTAAAGAAGCAGCTGTTGAGGTAGGTTCGCCCTTATTTTTTAGCCTTCTTATTATCACCATTAGCTTTCTGCCCGTGTTTACCTTACAAGGGCAAGAAGGGCTTCTCTTCTCGCCACTTGCTTTAACAAAGACCTATGCTATGGCAGCTGCCGCAGGCTTATCGATTACTTTGGTGCCTGCTCTGATTGTTTACCTTATTCGTGGTAAGCTTCCTTCTGAAGACAAGAATCCTCTCAATCGTGTGTTGATGCGTCTTTATCTTCGCGCCATAAAGCCTGTCTTGCGATTCCCTAAGACAACACTTCTCACCTCTTGTATCCTCTTAGGGCTTACGGCTTATCCCATTGCACGCCTGGGCACAGAGTTCATGCCGCCTTTACAAGAGGGAGATTTACTTTATATGCCTAGTGCTTTTCCAAGTCTATCTGTTGGAAAAGCAACTCAAATCCTTCAACAAACTGACAAGCTTATTGCTCAAATTCCTGAAGTTGAGACCGTCTTTGGAAAGATGGGGCGCGCTGAGACGGCAACCGATCCTGCCCCCTTAGAAATGGTAGAGACTACGATCCAACTTAAAGATCCTTCTCAATGGCGAAAAGGAATGACAATGGATAAAATTATTGCTGAGCTTGATCAAGCCGTTAAGATCCCAGGACTTGTTAACCTTTGGGTGCAGCCTATCCGAAATCGCATTGATATGCTCTCCACAGGTATCAAAGGCTCTTTAGGTTTAAAAATTGCTGGGTCTGACATAAAAGTAATTGAGACTCTTGGCCAGAAGGTTGAAAAGCTTTTAAAAGAAGTCCCAGGGACTGGTTCTATTTATGCAGAGCGCTTACAAGGCGGGCGTTATATTGATGTTTCAATCAATCGCGCTCTCGCGGCACGATATGGACTTAATATATCGGATATCCAAGACGTCATTAATACTGCCATTGGGGGAGAGACGATTAGTGAAACGATTGAAGGAATTGAGCGTTATCCTATTACTATACGCTTTCCCTTAGATTGGCGGGACTCTGTGCCAAAGCTTAAAGATTTTCCTATTCTCACGCCCACGAAAGCTTTTGTACCTTTAGGATCAATTGCCGATATTCGTTTTATAGAAGGGCCTGCGATGTTGCGTCTTGAGAATGCCCGCCCTAGTGGGTGGGTGTTTATTGATGTGCGTGATCGTGATTTAAGCTCTTATGTTAAAGAGGCCCAAGACCTTGTAAAAGAGAGACTTTCACTTCCTGCTGGATACTCCTTAACGTGGGCAGGGCAATATGAATCCATTCAAAGGGCTCAGCAAAGTATCCTTATGATTGTGCCTTTAACGCTTATAAGCATTCTTTTCCTGCTATATGCAATTTTCCGCAGGTGGGCAGAGCCACTTTTGATCATGGGAACTCTCCCCTTTGCTTTAATTGGAGGACTCTGGCTGGTTTACATCTTAGGATATCACCTCTCTGTTGCTGTTAATGTTGGTTTTATAGCTTTAGCGGGGGTTGCTGCTGAGTTTGGTGTGGTTTTATTGATTTATCTCAAGATGTCGATCAAGAAATTTGAAGAAGAAGGGAAGCTTATTACTTTACAAGGCTTACAAGATGCCATTATTGAAGGTGCCGTCATGAGAGTACGTCCTAAATCAATGACGGTTGCAATTATTCTTGTGGGGTTGTCCCCTATTATGTTTGGAAGTGGTACAGGCTCAGATGTCATGAAACGCATTGCTGCCCCTATGCTGGGGGGGATGATCACGGCGCCTATCCTGTCAATGTTTGTGGTACCCGCGTTTTATCTTCTTTGGCAAAAGTGGCGGCGAAAGCTTAATTAAAGTGAGATAAACGTCTTCGCCAGCAATTGCGGGGTCCTTAGAGGCTCAAATTTTTAGTCTCTCTTAATGATTTCTTAAAGCTATCTTTTTACAAAAATAGGACTAGAAAGATAAAGCCAGATTGTGCATTTTTGGGCTCTGCAACATGACTTCTATTAGGAAAATAGAATAAAAAAAAGAGTGAGATGATATAGTTGTCTCTCTTTAAAGAGGCGGTTGAGAGCTATAAGAAAATGTAGCTCTCAACTACACTAGATTTAGAGCTTACTTGATGAGATATCTTCTATGTGAGCACTGCAGCAAGAGAGCTTCTTTACATCTGTAAAGAAGGTTTGCGCACACAACTTTAATCCTTCTACCATAGTTAAATAAGGAAAGAGCTTACTTG